>Ga0068863_100005756_pt1 | contig 12164 bp, 8 predicted proteins | sample KBSSwiS62_FD_66596 | JGI IMG/M metagenome (GOLD analysis project Ga0068863, IMG submission 66596) | Switchgrass rhizosphere microbial communities from Kellogg Biological Station, Michigan, USA - KBS Switchgrass S6-2 | ecosystem: Host-associated > Plants > Roots > Rhizosphere > Soil ...
GCGCCGGGATCTCGTTCCAGAGTCGCGGCCTCTCGTCACGGTGCGTCGACGGCGAAGGAATGGTCACAGCATTCTGTGGGCCTTCTCCCTCGCGTTCACAGACGCAATGAATTACGTCCTCTGGCGAACGGTTCTCGCAGCCTCCACCGCTGCCCATCACGATTCGCGCGCCCTCCTTCCATCAATCGACGCGGCGGCCGAACTGCTTGCATCGAGACTCGATGGTGAGCGCCAGGCCGCGCTGGCTTCACTGGTTTCGTCGCTGCGGCCCTTTCTGGAGCTGGCTTCACGGCGCGAACACGCGATTGCCGGCGCGCTCGAGCACGAACGAGCAAGGCTATCGGCGCGATTGCTGCAGCGGAGCCTCTTCGACCGCCGCGTCGAACGAATGCATGCCGCTCAGAGTGCCGTCCTGGACCAGGCGCTCACGCGTTGTCGCATTCGGATCGATGAGCTCGCGGCAGCCACGCAGATCGCCCCCGAACCAGGCCGCCTCGCCTTTGCCGTCATCCGCTGATGATTCCCGCAGTGTACGGGCGGTTGCTCACCGCGTCGTTCATTCGGGATGTGTTGCCAACCGTTCACGGCGTCAGCACACCGCCGACCGCGTGGGCTCGACAGGTTGCGGAGTGTTCGCGGCGAATCGAGTCGACACTTGGCTTCGCATCGAGTGTGCGTGCCGTTACTGAGGTTGCGCTTCTGCCGCTCGTCGAGCTGCTGGGATTGACCGTCGTCAGTCGGGCAGACAGTGAGAGTGCGTCGATCGTCCAGATGACGGCGGACGGACGTTATGGGCTGTCCGCGATCACGGCAAGCTGGGGAGAACCGCTCGAACGAATATGGCGCTCCTCTGTCATCGGGGCCATCGATGCCGATGCCCGATGGTGTTTCTGTTGCAACGGGCAGGCGCTTCGCCTGATCGACACACGCCGCACGTGGTCACGCGACTACCTCGAGTTCGATCTGCTGTTGCTCGGCCGTGAACTGGAGGCGCAGGCGCTGTTATGGGCAATCGCTCATAAGGGAGCGTTCTCCATGCAGCCAGCCCTCCTCGACACCGCAGTGACTCTTTCACGTCAACACGGTGTCCAGGTGTGCAAGTCGCTCGGTGCCGGTGTGCTCGAGGCGCTCGAGGTCCTGCTGAATGCCCTCGGTCGCGTTGGACGACAGCCGGTCCCACTGCTCTGGGAGCAGTCGCTCACCGTCTTGTATCGAATCCTGTTCCTGCTCTTCGCCGAGGCGCGGGGACTCGTCCCGCTCTGGCATCCGGTCTACCGAAATCGCTACAGCCTCGAAGCCATCGTCAGCTGTCTGCTCGAGGGTCGTCCATACAGGGGGCTATGGCGCGCCGTCCATGCGATCTCGCGCCTCGCGCACTCTGGTTGCATCGCGGGAGAGCTACATGTGACTGCGTTCAACGGGCGTCTGTTCGCGCCGGGGCAAGCCGCTGCTTTTGACAGCACCCGGCTGAGCGACGCCGTCATGAGCCGGACAGTGATCGCTCTCAGCAGCATGCACGGCGGCCCACATGGAGGGCGCGCGAAGATCCTGTACCGCGATCTCGACGTGGAACAGCTCGGGGCGGTCTACGAGCGCGTGCTCGAGTACGAACCGACCCCGGCTGGACCGACACCGCTGACGCGCACGCGCGATCTCCGGAAGGCGAGCGGTTCGTTCTACACGCCTCGCGCGGTGACGACGTCTCTCGTTCGCCGCACACTGGAGCCGCTGGTACAGGGCCGCAGCTCCGGCGACATCCTGTCGTTGCGTGTCGTGGATCCGGCGATGGGCAGCGGCGCGTTTCTCGTCGCCGCCTGTCGCTATCTCGCGGCGGTCGCCGAAGAGGCATTCATTCAGGAGGGCCGCTGGCACATCCACGATGTGACGCCGGCCGATCGAGTCACGCTTCGCCGCGAGATCGCGTCGCGCTGCCTTTTCGGTGTCGATCTGAATCCGATGGCGGTGCAGCTGGCGCGCCTGTCGCTGTGGCTCGCGACGCTCGCTGCTGACAAGCCGTTGTCGTTTCTCGACCATCATCTCGTTGCCGGACACAGCCTGATCGGCGCCACACCCGAAGATGTCGCTCGACAACCGGGGGGCGCCCGGAGCCGGCGGCGATCGGAGCGACTGACGTTGTTCGATGAAACCGAGTTTCCCGCGACGCTGGCTCACGCGGCGCTCGTCATGTCAAAAGTATCGACCGAGCCGGACGAGTCTGCGGAGATCGTGCGGGCGAAGGAACGCACGATTCATACACTGAAGGCAGACGACTCATCGCTGTCGAAGTGGAAGGCGGCGCTCGACCTCTGGTGCGCCGCCTGGTTCTGGAGCGATGGCGCCGCACCCGGCCGCACGGTCTTTGTCGATCTCGTGAGCCGGCTGCTGGACCGTCCGTCGACGTTGCCCGATCGCGTGGCGACCGAACTTCTCGAACGATCCAAGACCATCGCCGGCACGCATCGCTTTCTGCACTGGCCGCTGACCTTCCCGGATGTCTTTGCGGCCGCACCCGATCGCCCTTCCGGCTTCGACGCCGTGATTGGCAATCCGCCGTGGGACATGGTTCGCGGTGACAGCGGCGGCGACGACACCAAGGTCGGCAGGCGGCTCCAAGCGCGCCACATGACCGATTTCGTTCGTCGGTCTGGGATCTACCAGGTCGAAACCCGCGCCCACGTCAACCTCTATCAGCTGTTTGTCGAAAGAGCGCTGCAGCTCGTCCGGCCGGGAGGGCGGATCGGGCTGGTCGCGCCGTCGGGGCTCGTGAGCGATGCCGGTGCGGCGCCGCTGCGACGGTACCTGTTCGATCGCGCCGAGATCGACGAGATCACCGGCTTCGACAATCGCCAGGCAATCTTTCCGGTGCACCGCAGCGTCCGATTCGTACTCCTCACCTGCACGACCGGGCTGGAGACGACAGCCATCCGATGCCGGTTCGGGCTGGGCCGTCCCGAGGAACTCGAAACGCCGGCGCGGGCCCCCCTCGTGCTCTCGCGACGTTTTCTCGCGAGGTTGTCCGGTGAGGACGACCTCGGGGTTCCCGAGCTCGCCACCGACGCCGACCTGGCGATCGTCGAGGCCGTCAGCGCGTCCGCGCCGCGCCTCGGCGCAAAGGAGGGGTGGCACGCCGCCTTCGGCCGCGAGCTGAACGCCAGCGACGACCGCGAGTCGTTTGCACCGAGCGGACAATACGCAACGTGCCGCCCTGTGATCGAGGGAAAGCAGATCGACGCCTTCCGCGTGGCGATCGGGAGCAGCCGTCTCGTGGTCCGGCCGTCTGCAGCGGCCAATCGACGGATTCCACGTCGCGCCCGCCTCGCGTATCGCGATGTCGCGAGCGCCACCAACCGGCTCACGCTCATCGCGGCCATCATTCCAGCGCGGGCTGTCACGACACACACGCTGTTCTGTCTCCGAACGCCGCTTCCGCTGGCCACGCAGAGAGTCTTGTGTGCGCTCCTCAACAGCTACGTGGCGAATTACGTCATTCGGTTGCGCGTGAACACGCATGTGACCGTGTCACTCGTCTCACGTCTACCGGTTCCTGTCGTCCATCCAGGAAATCCACGCTTCACACGGCTCGAGCGCTGTGCCGAGACGTTGGCGCGCCGCAACGATCCGGTCGAGGAGATGGAGGAGTACGCCGAGATCCAGGCGGTTGCGGCGCATCTCTATCGACTCACGCCGGCCCAATTCGAGCACGTGCTGTCGACGTTTCCGTTGGTGCCGAGCGAGGTACGCGAGCACGCGTTCGAGAGATTCATCAACCTTCATTGATCACGAACCGCGGAGACGCGGAGGCGCGGAGTTCAGCCATGGACGGAGACACTGCTATCACTGACCGAATCATCGGTTGCGCAATCGAGGTCCACAAGCACCTCGGACCAGGGCTATTGGAGTCTGTTTATGAATCGGCCTTATGCGTGGAATTTAAGGTGAGGTCATTGCCCTTTAAGCGACAGGCAGGAATACCTCTCTACTACAAGGGGGAGCTTATTTCCGAGCACCGTCCCGACTTGATCGTTGCTGACAAAGTGATCGTAGAGATCAAGAGTGTCGAGCAACTGGCGCCCATCCACACGGCTCAAATGCTCACCTATCTGCGGGTCACGTCACTCAGAATCGGCCTGATCCTGAATTTCAATAGCGCAACGATCAAAGAAGGGACGAGAAGAGTCGTCCTCACCGCCTAGTCACGGGTGCGCGCCGTAGCGCGCCTGACGGAGTGAGCGGGCGGCTTTCGCAAGCGAATGCAGGATTACTCGTCGCTGTGAAGCCACCCGCTCACTCCATCTGCCCGGCCCTCCAGGGCCGGGCCACCCGTGACTACCTAGATTGAGCGCTCCGCGCCTCCGTGTCTCCGCGGTTCGTGGATCGGTGTAGGCTCTACCCTGATGGTCAGAATGAGACGTCGTTCCTTCTTGCTCGCTGTCACCGTCTGCCTGGTGACCATTGCGGTTGATGCCCAGGCTCAGGCACGGACGATTCGCATGCCCACCTCGTCCGGGAGCGACCGCATCTTTGCCATCCTCCTGCCTCAGTCCTACGACACCTCGCAGCGGCGCTATCCGGTGGTCTATCTGTTCCACGGCGGCGGCCAGGATCACACCGCCTTCATGGCTCGCACCGCTTTCACGCCAACGGCTCGGAAACACGAGTTCATCGTCGTCATGCCGGCCGCCGATCGCAGCTACAGCGCGCTCGGCCCCGAGGCGCAGGGGCGCTATCACGACTACGTCGCCGGTGATCTCGTCGACTATGTGGACTCGCATTACCGCACGATTCCGACGAAAGAGCGGCGCGCGATCGCGGGGTTGTCGATGGGTGGCCGTATCGCATCGATGACGGCGTTGACGCACGCGGATCGGTTCAGCGCCGTCGGCGCGTTCAGCCCCGCGCTGCGGCCGGACGCCGAGGAGGCCGTGCAGAAGGTGCCAGAGGCAGCGCCGTTCTTCTACATCTCCTGCGGCACGCTGGATTCGCTGCTCCCAATCAACCGCGAGTTCGTCGGCTGGCTGACGGAACGCGATCTGCCTCACGAGTACCGCGAAGCTCCCGGCCTGGGACACACCTGGGCGCTCTGGGACGAGCAAATTGCACTGTTCTTCGATCTACTCGAGTCGCGAGGTTTTCGACCGGCTCCATAACGGTTCGATCGAAATTCTCTCTGCCTCGATGCCTCGGTGTGTTCGTAATCAACGATTGAGCACGAAACGCTCGATCGCCTGCGCCACGCCAGCCTCATCCTGATGGCCGGTGACGTGCCATCCGCGCGACTTGAGGCCATCGACGGCGTTCCCCATCACCACGGGATGGCCTGCAAACTCCAGCATCTCCACATCGTTGAAGTTGTCGCCGATCGCCATCACCTCGTCGCGCGTCAACCCGAGTTGCTGCGCACGCCACGCGAGGGCGCGCCCCTTCGTGGCCTCGACTGATGTGACATCGACCAGCGAGAAGTCACGATGCACGTACTCGGTCATCTGAATCGAGCAGCCGCCGATCGTCGCGCGCAACCATTCGAAGAGCACGCGCATCTCCTCGACGCCACCGTTGTACATGACCTGGATCGGATCCTCGATCAATGCATCTTCGAGCGGGACCGACTGCGCGATGTGCGAATGGTTACGCGACCAGTATCGCTTCCGTCCCGGATGTTCCCAGTCCATCGTCTCGTAGACGACCTGTCGATCGAAGTCGCGATCGAAGACGAGGGCCGTCGCGTGGCGATGGCCACGAGTCGTCTCGAGCACGTGTCGCGCCCTGGTGCGGTCGAGCAGGCGCCGAATGAAGGTGCCACCATCCATGTCGCGCTCGACCGCGCCATTGCTGACAATGAGCGAGATCGATGCCGGCAGCAGATCGGCGACCGGCCTGGCAAACGGATAGCTGCGACCAGTGACGAGCGCGACGTACACGCCCGCTGCGACCGCGTCGTGAATAGCCGCGCGGTTGGCTTCCGGCATGCGCCCGTGCGTGTCGAGCAACGTGCCGTCAACGTCGATGCCAATCAACCGGATCATTGAAGAAGCTGCGATAGGATTAACCTAGAAGTCGCTTGTGTTGGTGCTGCCGCCGACGGCGTGCCCACTCGAAAGGGCGAAATACTTGACTCTGGCCGACGGCGAAAGCCTCAACACAAGCGAGCTGTGGAGTAATAGGTTATGACACTCGGGCGGTTCGCGGGCGTTAATGCCGGTTACGTGTTGGAACTGTATGAACGCTACCGGAACAACCCCGAATCGGTCGACCCCGCAACGCGTGCGGCGTTCGAGAAATGGAATCCGGCGGAGCTCGAAGGTACAACCAGCGAGCCCGCCAGCGCACCTGCCTCCGCCAACGTTCGTGCGGTCGTAGCCGCGACCATTCTTGCGGATTCGATTCGTCGATATGGACACCTCGCGGCGCAGCTCGATCCGCTGGGATCGCAGCCAATCGGCGACCCGTCGCTGTCTCCGGAGACATATGAGATTAGTGCCGACGACCTGAAGCAGCTGCCGGGTTCTCTCGTCGGCGGTCCGGTTGCCGAGACATCGGCGACGGCGTATGAGGCGATCGAGAAACTCCGTCGCGTGTATTGCTCGTCGACCGGCTTCGACTACTCGCACATCTTCGTACCGGAGGAGCGCGACTGGCTGCGGCACGCCGCCGAGTCAGGCCGGTTTCTTCCGCCGCTCGATCCCGAAAGCAGCGATGCGCTGCTGGCTCGCATGACGCAGGTCGAAGTTTTCGAGCGGTTCCTGCAGCGAACGTTTCCGGGCAAGACACGCTTCTCGCTCGAAGGGCTCGACATGCTCGTGCCCATCCTTGACGAGATCATTTCAGGTGCAGCCGACACGGGGGCGCGTCATGCCGTCATCGGCATGGCGCATCGCGGCCGCTTGAACGTGCTCGCGCACATTCTCGAGAAGCCCTACGAGCAGATCCTCGCCGAGTTCAAGGATCCCGTGGTTGCCGAGCGGCTGCGCGTCGACCTCGGATGGATGGGCGACGTGAAGTATCACGCCGGAGCGCGAACGTCGACTCCGCGCGGTCACACGTTCGTCACGATGCCGCCCAACCCGAGCCACCTGGAGGCAGTGAATCCAGTCGTCGTCGGGATGGCACGCGCAGCTGGCACGTATGTCGACGAGGGCGGTGCGGGACGGTTCAGGAGTGCCGCCACGCTGCCGGTGCTGATCCACGGTGATGCCGCGTTTCCCGGTCAGGGAATCGTGGCCGAGACGCTGAACCTGTCGCGGCTCGACGGCTATGACACCGGCGGCACGATTCACATCATTGCGAACAATCAGCTCGGGTTCACAGCGACCCCGGACGAGTCCTACAGCACGAGTTACGCGAGCGGCCTGGCGCGCGGATTCAAGATCCCAATCGTGCACGTTAACGCCGATGATCCGGCGGCGTGCCTCGAGGCGGCGCGCCTGGCCTGGGAGTACCGCGGCCGATTCCAACGTGATTTCCTGATCGATCTCGTCGGCTATCGACGACACGGGCACAACGAAGGCGACGAGCCCGCGTTCACGCAACCGCTGATGTACAAGAAGATTGCGACGCACCCGACGGTACGCGAGCAATTCGCCCGCACATTGATCGCGCAAGGCGCACAGACGCCGCAGTCAGTCGAGACGATCGTCAAGACGCATTACACGGTGCTCGAGCTGGCGCTCGCATCACTGAAACCGGAAGAGGATCTCGAGCCTCCGGTGGCGGAACCGGCACCGCCCGGCGCCGCCTCTCGGGCCGAGACCGCGGTTCCGCTCGAGCGTCTGCGGCAGATCAATGAAGGACTGCAGCAGGCGCCGCCAGCGTTCACCTTCCACAAGAAACTGGAGCGCGCGCGGGAGCGCCGCAAGTCGGTGCTGAACAATCCCGACGAGCGCACGATCGACTGGTCGACGGCTGAAGAGCTCGCGTTGGCGAGCATCGTCGCCGACGGCGTTGCCGTCCGGCTCACGGGCGAAGACGTCGAGCGCGGGACGTTCAGTCAGCGTCACGCCGTGTTCCACGACGCCGAGACCGGCGCCCGGTTCGTGCCGCTGCAAACCTTCCCGCAGGCCTCGGCCGCGTTCGAGATCCATAACAGCCCGCTCAGTGAAGCTGGCGTGGTCGGATTCGAGTTCGGCTACAACATTCAGGAACCCGGTCGCCTGGTGATCTGGGAAGCGCAGTACGGCGACTTCATCAACGGCGCGCAGGTGATCATCGATCAGTTCGTCACATCGGGCCGCTCGAAGTGGGGACTGCAGCCCTCGCTCGTGTTCCTGCTGCCGCACGGTCATGAAGGGCAGGGACCGGAGCATTCGAGCGCGCGCCCCGAACGGTTCCTGCAATCAGCGGCCGACATCAATATGCGGGTCATGAACTGCACCACCGCGGCCCAGTACTTCCACCTGCTGCGTCGACAAGCCGCGCTGCTGCGCCGCGATCCGCTGCCGCTGGTCGTCCTGACACCGAAAAGCCTGTTGCGTCATCCGCTGGTCGCGTCAACGCCGAAAGAACTGGCGGAAGGCCGGTTCCGTTCGGTCATCGACGATAGCGACGCGCGTCAACGCGTATCGAGTGTCCGGCGCCTGGTGTTGTGCAGTGGCAAGGTCTACGTCGACCTCGTGTCGAGCGAACGGCGTCAGGTCTCGAGCAACGTCGCGATCTGCCGCGTCGAGCAGCTGGCGCCGTTTCCGCGTGTGGCGTTGCGCGAAGTGCTGGACGGGTACCCCTCGCTGGAAGAGGTGGTGTGGCTGCAGGAAGAGCCCGAGAACATGGGCGCGTGGGACTGGGTTCGGGGACAACTCGTGGAAACCATCCAGGACCAATTTTCTCTTCGCTACATCGGCCGTGTGCGCAGCGCCAGCCCGTCGGAAGGGTCGTCTGCCTGGCATCAGATCAACCAGCGGCGACTGGTTGATGAGGCGTTCACACTCGACAGCGGCGACATCAAAGAGCCCACCGTCCTCTCCAAGGCAGTGCAAAGCCTGGCCGCGTTTAAACGTTGATCTCTATGTCCAACATCGTTGTTCCACAACTTGGTGAGTCGGTCGTCGAAGCGCGCGTCGCACGCTGGTTGAAAAAGCAGGGCGATCGCGTCGAAGTCGGTGAACCGATCGTCGAGCTCGAAACCGAGAAGATCGATCTCGAGGTCAGCGCTGAAAAGAGCGGAGTCATCGCGAGCATCGCGCGCAAGGAAGGCGAGGACGTCAAGATCGGCGAGCTCCTCGCGGTCGTGGATGAGAGCGGCACCGCCGCGTCGTCCGCACCATCGTCTGCACCGGCACCGCCGCCGGCGGCCGCAGCTGCACCTGCGACACCAGCATCGGCGCCCGCGCCAGGTGGAAATGGATCGGCCGGAGCGGCCACGGATAGTCGCGCCACCCCAACAGCGCGGCGGATGGCGAGAGACAACGACGTCGACCTCGGAACAGTTCAGGGCTCGGGCGCCGCTGGGCGCGTGACGAAGCAGGACGTCCAGAAGGCAATCGCGCCTCCCGCACCGGTGCGCAACGCAGTCGCACCGCCAAGCGACAAACTTGCGCCCGGCTCGTCGAAGATCGCACCGACGAGTGGGACGACTGCACCGAGTGCGCGAACAGAAGATCGCGTTCGGATGACGAAACGCCGGCAGACCATCGCTCGCCGGCTCGTCGAGGCGCAGCAGACGGCGGCGATGCTGACGACCTTCAACGAGGTCGACATGTCAGCGGTGATGGCACTCCGCGAGCGTCGAAAGGAATCGTTCAAGAAGGAGTTCGGCGTCGGTCTCGGCATCGCCTCGTTCTTCGTCAAGTCGGCGATCGCGGCGCTGCGCGCCTTCCCCGCGCTCAACGCCGAGATTCAGGGCGATGAGATCGTCTACAAGCGATATTACGACATGGGTGTCGCGGTGGGCGCCGAAGGCGGGCTGGTTGTGCCCGTCATCCGCGACGCCGATCGGCTGTCGTTCGCGCAGGTCGAGCTGGCAATCCGGGACTTCGCAACGCGTGCAACCGATGGAACGCTCACGCTCGAGGATCTGCGCGGTGGCACGTTCACCATCACCAACGGCGGGGTGTTCGGGTCGCTTCTGAGTACGCCCATCCTGAATCCTCCGCAGGTTGGCATCCTCGGCCTTCACAAGATTCAGGATCGCGTGGTTCCGCTCAACGGCCAGGTCGTGATTCGCCCGATGATGTACGTGGCGCTATCCTACGATCACCGGATCGTCGACGGCCGCGAAGCGGTGCAGTTCCTCGCGAAGATCAAAGACTTCGTCGAAGACCCGGGGCGGCTTTTGTTGGAAGGATGATCGGCCCAAAACATGCGCAGTCTTCTCTTGTCGTTGCCTCTTCTGATGACCGCCGCCGGCGTGCGAGCTCAAGCGCCTGCGACACCCCCGCCGGACATCCTGCCAACCAGTGAACTGGCAGTGCCCACCGATGGCGACAAGAGCTCGACCGGTCTCGTATCAAAGTTGGTTCGGCGTGGTAACAGCTCGGAGAAGCCTGGCCCGACGGACATCGTGACTGTCCACTACACGGGATGGTCCAGTGACGGTCGGCTGTTCGATAGCTCGGTCGTCCGTGGACCGGCGTCGACGTTTCCGCTCGATAAGGTGATGGCGGGCTGGCGCGAGTGCGTGCAGCTGATGACCATTGGCGAAACGCGGCGCTGCTGGGTGCCGGAGAATCTTGCGTACAAAGGTCAGGCGGGACGACCCAAAGGCACGGTGCTGTTTGAGATCGAGTTGCTCGATACTCGAGGCAACCCGCTCGTTCCTCCCCCGGACGTCAAGGCTCCTCCCGCCGACGCCAAGCGAACGCCTGACGGGCTCGCCTACAAAGTGCTGCGACCCGGGAAAGGAGTGAGGAATCCCAGTCGCTTCGGGCGAGTCACCGTGCACTACACGGGTTGGACGGTCGACGGGCGCATGTTCGACAGCTCGGTCGCGAAAGGCCAGCCGGCAACCTTCCGCCTCGACGATGTGATCAAGGGATGGACGGAGGGTGTTCCGCTGATGGTCGAGGGCGAGCGCACGCGCTTCTGGGTGCCCGAGAACCTCGCCTACGGTGGCAAGGGCGATGGCCCGCGCGGGATGCTGGTTTTCGACATCGAGTTGATTCGTATCGAAAACTGATCGACTGAACAACTGTGTCAACTCCCAATTTCCAATTCCCAACTCCCAAGTCCTGCCTCGTTGGGAGTTGGACGTTGGGAGTTGAGAGTTGATCCGCTTTCGACGTTCCGCCAAATGCATCTGCTCTTCGATCTCGACGGAACGCTTGCCGACTCGTTTCCGGGAATCAGCCGCTCGATCAATCAGACGCTGACAACGCTCGGGCGGCAGCCAAGGCCAGAAGCGCAGTTGCGCCAGTTCGTTGGCGCGCGGCTCGCGGCGATCTTCGGCACATTGCTCGATTCGAACGACGACGTGTTGATCGATCGCGCATGCGACATCTATCGGCCATTGTTCGACGAGGTCGGCATCCTCGAGAGCCGTGTATTCGCGGGAGTCCCCGAGGCGTTGTCGACGTTCCGCGCCGCCGGCCACTCGCTGCAGGTCGTCACTGTGAGATCGATTGAGTCCGCGAGGCTCGTCGTGCGCCATCTCGACATCGATCGCTACTTCGACGCGGTTCACGGCCCCGAGCGGACCGAGCGCGCCTGCGACAAGGCTGACCTTGTTCGGGCCGCGTTGGACCTGGCCGGAGCGGACGCGCGCGATGCCCTGATGATCGGAGACCGGGCCGACGATATCCGCGCGGCTCGCGTGCACGGCGTTCTGGCCGTTGCCGCCGGATGGGGCTACGGCGAGGATGCAGAACTTCGCGCCGCCGAGCCGGACCATTTCGCCGCGACGCTCGCCGACCTGGCCGGCTTGATCGGGGCGGTCTGAAGCAACGCCTCGCTCGTCGAGTGGGTACAATCCAGGCCATGTGCCGAAATATCAGGACACTAGCCAACTTCGAGCCTCCCGCCACCGACGATGAAATCCGCGCATCGGCGCTGCAATTCGTGCGGAAGCTGAGCGGCTCCAGCCGGCCGTCGAAGGCCAACGAGGACGTGTTCAACCAGGCGGTCGAGGAGGTCACCGACGCGGCGCAGCGACTCATTCGCTCGTTGACGACGAACGCGCCTCCACGCAATCGCGAGATCGAAGCACAGAAGGCGCAGGAGAGAGCGCGGCAACGCTACGC
>Ga0068863_100005759_pt1 | contig 12162 bp, 11 predicted proteins | sample KBSSwiS62_FD_66596 | JGI IMG/M metagenome (GOLD analysis project Ga0068863, IMG submission 66596) | Switchgrass rhizosphere microbial communities from Kellogg Biological Station, Michigan, USA - KBS Switchgrass S6-2 | ecosystem: Host-associated > Plants > Roots > Rhizosphere > Soil ...
GTAAACGGGTTGGCGAATCGAATCGAGTGGACCGATGTCGAAGTGTCCCGCTACTCCCTTTCGAATATCCTGACCGGCAACGGCGATTTTGCCGAAGGCGAAATCGCGGGCCCCGATGCAACAGTCAAGCAGCCCATCGAGTATGTGGGCAGCGCCGGCTACCACGGCGAACGCTGGCAGTTGTCCTGGGAGATCGGCGTCCGTTCCTCGGATTATCCGTTGGACGAAGAACGGCTCGGCAAGACGTGGATCCACAGCGGCTTCGAATACCGGCTCGGTCTGCTCGAGCCCAGAGCTGGCGCTTACTACTCGCGCGAGCGATTCACGCCGGCGGTCGGCCTCGGCTTGAACTTCGGAAAGTTCGGCATCGACGTCGCCGCCTTTTCAAACGATGACAACGTCGAACATGAGCGCCACGCTTCGATCGCACTGTCGCTGCGAATCGGCAATCTCAGGCGCACGCCCTCGCCGTAGTAGCTATCGAACCCCGACATCTTTGATTGCGGGATCAGCCACGCAGCCGCTAATTTCTGCTCAGTCCGCCCGAGAAACCGGCCCGAGGACCTTCTTCATCTGTCCCTCATCCAGAGCGCCTTCCCACTTCGCAACGACTATGGTCGCGACCGCGTTGCCGACGAGATTCGTGGTGGAAATCGCTTCTCCCATGAATCGATGAATCCCCAGTATCAGCGTAATGCTCGCCACTGGGATTGTTCCCAATGACGATAGTGTCGCCGCCAACACGATGAACGCGGCTCCGGCAACACCGGCCGCGCCTTTCGAAGTAATCAACAAGACGCCAAGAATGCCCAGCTGCTGCATTAGTGAAAGATGGGTGTTGGTGGCCTGCGCCAGAAAGACCGTGGCCATGACGAGGTAGATGCACGTGCCGTCGAGGTTGAACGAGTAGCCGGTGGGAATTACGAGTCCGGTGACGGATTCCTCGCACCCGAGTTCCGTGAGCTTGGCCATAATGCGCGGCAAGACCGGTTCTGATGAGGACGTTCCGAGCACGATGAGCAACTCTTCCTTGATGTATCGGATCAAGGCCAGGATGCTGAAGCCTGTCGCTCGCGCAATCGTCGCCAACACGACAAACACAAAAAGAAAGCATGTGGTGTAGAACGCGCCCATTAGTTTCGCCAACGACACGAGCGAGATCACGCCGTACTTGCCTATCGTGAAGGCCATCGCTCCGAATGCGCCGATCGGCGCGGCCCTCATGACGATGTTTACAACGCCGAACAAGACTTTGGATGTGAGCTGAATGAAGTCCACCATAGGCTTGCCGCGTTCACCGAGTTTGAATAGGCCAATCCCGGCAAGCACAGAAAAGAAAAGGACCTGCAGAATCTCTCCGTCTGCAAAGGCGCCGACGACCGTGACCGGTATGATGTGCATCAGGAATTCACCGACGGTTTGCTGCTTGGCCTGAGCGGCGTAGGCCTGAATCTGAGAGACATCCAGGTTTGAAGGATCGACGTTCATGCCGACGCCCGGCCGATACACATTCACGACAACGAGTCCGATAACGAGCGCCAGCGTGGTTACAGCTTCAAAGTAAATGATTGCTTTGAGTGCAACGCGGCCGGCCTTCTTCAAGTCCGTCATGCTCGCGATACCGTGGACCACGGTGCAAAAGATGACAGGTGCAATCAGCATCCGGATTAGCCGGATGAACGCATCACCCAGCGGTTGCATCTTTTCCGCGAGCTGCGGATACGTCGCGCCGAGCGCGATGCCGACACTTATCGCGGCGAGAACTTGCACGTAAAGGTGCTGATAGATTTTCTTTGGGGCTGTTGCTGAGTGTCTCATTCGACCTCCCAGACTCTCGCGCTGAGAAACTGGGCGGCATGGTACGCGCCACGAATTGCGCTCACAACGAGAATGTTGTTGCAGATTGTTGCATTGAAAGTTAGCCTCCCGCGATGCGGCGGGCTTCCAATTCGAATGAAGCGACCCTCAAGGATCTCCGCGCTGCCCGCGCGCGGTTCACATCGCTGGAAGCCATGGCGGAGACGCTCCGAAGTCATCCGGGCTTCCAGGACTTGAACCGCGGGACTCTCTCGCGCTGGCTGTCTAAACCTTCTCCACGCGCACGCGTCGCCGTGCAGATTCTGAAGTCGCGTCAGCCGCCGGCGGTTCTGCGGATCGGAGAGAATAAGACGTTGTCGGTGATCCCCTCCTCCATGCTGCAATGGCCCGTGAAAAAAGGAACTCCCCACGGTTTGCTGTCGGGCCTGTACAAGATGAAGCCGGAGGTCCATGCTACGCCGCACGGAAACGGAAGCTTTGATCTCCTCGTAAAAGGGGAGACGGACGTGGCTCTTCTTCCGGGAGACTTGCTGTCCCAACTTCCCAGCTTTTGCGCGCGTGTATGCTTGCTATCGAAAGTCTACATCGCAGGCATTGCCGTAAAGCCGGTCACCTCGGTGTTCGACCTGAAGGGTAGATGCTTCGGCGTTCTCGCAGGATCGTCGTTCATGACTCGCCTGAAATTTGAAAGCCGCAATTGGGGTTTTGAGCTGCCGCCCGCGATGGTTCTGCCATCAGCGCAAGATTGCGTTCAAGCGCTGCTGGATGGAAAGATTGATTGCCTGGCGGGCTGGGAACCCTTTGTCAGCCATGCGCAGCGCGACGTCGAGCGAAGAAGATTTCTTCACGTAATTCCCCATGGTGTTCTGGGATGGTTCGAAATGCATGTTGCCGTGAATCTCAAGACGGCGCATCCGGGGGCCGTGCGGGCGTATCTATCCGGTCTCCAGGAGTCCGTTCGCTACATCAATGGACGCAAATCTGTCGCCTCATTTCACGGTGAAATTGGAGCACGTTACAGCATGGCCCCTGCGGAGGTCCGCCATATTCTCGCCAACATTACTTATGAGATGCGAGACCTGGATCCCGTCACTCTTCTCAAACTGTGGGAACGCGAAGCCACGCTCGCGTCGTCCCAGTTAGCAGCATATTCCTCCTGAAGGCGCCCTGAAACTGCTTCTCGGTTTTCAGAGATCATCAAAACATCGATCCTCTTTCCGTGACTATTTCGTAATAAGGGAGCAGCCTGTTTCGTGCTAGCATCCCGCGATTTGTCCTCCAAAGAAGTCCGAGTCAGAAGATGGCAGAGAAATTTCGTTTGCAGTTTTATGCAAGGAGACTCACATGACAAGACTGAGGAAGAGAGTGCTGCTGGCAGGCGCAGGTTCCCTTTGCCTGGCAGCCATGATGTTGGGACAAGGGAGCGGCGCACCTCCGGGACATCAGCTCGATGGAAAGCGCCTGTTCGAAGATGCTACTTTCGGTGGCAACCGACGGACGTGTGCAACCTGTCATGCTGGAAACACTCTCACGTTATCACCCGAAGACGTGCAGAAACGTTTTAAGAAGAACCCTGACGATGTGTTGTTCATTCACGACGGTAGTGACGACGGTCTTGGCGGAGGGACCGCCAGAATCCAAAAAGACGCAACTATCCTCATCAGGATTCCGCTTCCTGACAACGTATCGATTCAAGGTTCAACAGACAGATTTGTTGTTCTGAGACGTGGAATCCCGACATTACAAAACACGCCGGCTCTCGATCCCATGTTGATGTTGGACGGCCGGCAACCCAGTCTTCAAGAGCAGGCGGCGGGTGCTATTCACGACCACGCTCAGGCTGCTCGACCTCCCGACAGCGACCTTGACGCCGTCGCAGAGTTTCAAAAGACGAACGCGTTTTACAGTTCACCGGACATGCGGCGGTTTGCGCTCGGCGGACCGGCCCCGGGACTGCCTGCGGGAAACACAGATTCTGAAAAGAGAGGCCGACGTTTCTTCGAAGATGTTCCACCGGATCCGGCTCAGGGTTTCAAGCCGGGTCTGTGCGCACACTGTCACAGCGGGCCATTACTCAACCAGACGAATCAATTCGCGAAAGACTTTATTGGGATCCCGACGATTCCAGCCGGCCTTCGGTTCATCAGTGTCGGCGTTTCAGAATTCGACGATCTCGGTAATCCGAAGCGTACCTTCATTTTCGATAAGGGACTGCCGTGGGAGACATCCATTGTCGACACTCCTGACCCAGGACGCGCCCTGATCACGGGAAATAGCGGCGTCAAGCATCTGTTCGAAAGCGGATTCACCGACCCTGTCGAGATTCTGGCAAATCAGAATGCGTTCAAGATCTCGCAGTTGCGCGGTATACGAAACACCGCGCCGTACTTCCATGACAATTCTGCAAAAACCCTGGAAGCCGTCGCCGCTCACTACGCGAAATTCTTTTTCGTCGTAGCAGGAATCACTCTTTCGGATCAGGATCAGAAGGACATCGTAGCGTTTATGAAGCTTCTGGACTGAGCATCCGTTACAGGCGGCCGTTCATCGACCGCCGCGGAACAGGCTGACCGGCAAGCACATGATCACAAGACTCCGGCCAGCCCTGGTCGCGATTTTCTATGAATGCTATTTACAAAGCCATCAGCTTAAAGGTTCCGGTTACGGCACTCTTTTTGACCCTGGCGTTGACAACCAGCCTGTCTTCACAAGTGTCCGCGACGGTTTCCGGAACGGTCCTCGACTCGCGCGGTCAAACTCCAATCTCGGGAATCCAGGTTTCGATCGACGGTGGCGGGCAATCCACGACCAATGCGAGCGGGGAATTTCGAATCTCCAACGTTAGTCCGGGAACGCACGTAATACAGGCGATTCGCTCTGGTTGGTCGACATTGTTGCCAAATGGATCCTCCGCTCGTCTCACAGTTGGACCTGGTGAAACCATTCAGAACCTTCGATTACACCACGCACCGTTTGGCGTCGTGAGCGGGCAAATCCGGAACTCCGATGGTATGCCTGCTGCGGGTGCTATGGTTCAAGCCCTGGTCGCCAGTTACCAGGAAGGCCGGCGGGTTCTGGTCGCACCGGCGCAGGCCATTGGTGTCATCAACTCTTCGACGGAGACGGATGAAAACGGAGAATACCATCTCGATTTGCCGCCCGGTGTGTACTACATGACCGGCCAGTACCGTGAGTCGAAAATCGCGGAACCATCCGCGGCTCGAGCACTTGCCGCCCCTTTTCGTGTTTACTATCCCGGAACTTCGGACGTAGCGCTGGCGGCAACGATCAAATTAAATGGCGGAGAGGTGCCAGGCATCGATTTCATGCTTCCCGTGACGCCCGCCGATCTGCATAAGATCTACATCCATCTTGAAGGCAATGCCCTGGCACTCAACTCAAACATGTCCGGGGTTCAGATCGGCGAGTTGCGTGATCGGATCACCTCGGAGCGCATTCCGATCGTCGGTTCTTTTGTTCGTGGGAATTCTCGATCGAGTGAATTTGTCATCGATGGGGTGCCCGACGGATCGTTTGATCTTTTTGTGGATGGAATTGCCGGCGGTGTGCGCGGCCGAGGCGTCGTCCCCGTCGACATCCGTGGTAAAGACATCCATGATGTCCGAATCGACCTCGAAACGCCGCAAGACATTACCGGTCGCATTTCCTATGTGGATGGCTCCAGACCACGATCCCTCTCAGGTGTTACCGTGCAATTGGGCTCGGGCCGCGCAAGCGTCGCCGCCGGTGGCGAGTTCACGGTACCGAAGGTTCCGCGTGGATATCAAGCTGTCCGTGTCGATGGTCTTCCTCCGGAAGCCTATGTCGCGGACGTGCGGTATGGAGGAACCAGCCTGCACGCAACAGCGCGCAGTATAACTGGGCCTGAGTTGGAAGCAGGGCCCGGCGGCACTCCGTTGGAAATTGTGGTCGCCACCAATGGCGGAAGCATAGAAGGGATTGTGGAGTCGCGGCAAGCCGCGGCAGGAGCCACCATCGTTCTGGTCCCACCGACGTCGCGTCAGTTCATACCGAGCTATTACAAAATCGCCACTGCCGGACCTGACGGCGAGTTCTCAATCAAAGGAGCCGCGCCCGGCGTTTACCAGATATTCGCGTGGGATAGCGTTCCCGACACGGCATGGTTGAACCCTCAATTTATGTCTCGCTGGGAAGGTCGCGGGCAGACGGTTTCAGTCGAGGCCGGTGCTTCATCTCACGTGCGTCCACGTTTGCTCCGGCAGGAAGACTAAGGCACCTCATTGCAAGTGGCGAGAGCATTTGACGCTGCTAAGCGTGACCGTTTCGCGCTCCGGAGCCCCTCACCAATCAGAACCCTTCGACTTCCATGAATGTCTTACCTGACTCGGGGCACTTCCAGGTATTGATCCTTCGCATACCTGCCGCAGATGAATCGCCAGTCGTCATGAGCTGTTGAAGCGGTTTTCCATGAACTGCGCACGTTCGAATACCTTCAGCATCCTTTTTCAACTGGCATTCGGATGATTCTGTGGTTTTGACGTGGTCTGGCTTCTGTTTTTCAATGAGACCCATGGCACAGTCAGCCTACTTCAACTGCCTCGCCGGCGCGATTAGAATCACATCCTTTTCAAGGGCGGCTTTCCAGAGACACGCACTATAATCGGTGACAAATCAACCTGAAGTGCGATGGACTACGAGTACGACTGTTTCATCAGCTACTCTCACAAAGACGAGGACAATACTCGTTTTGCACAACGGCTAACTCAGTGGCTGCAGCTCGCCGGGCTGCGTGTGTGGCGCGACAAGTCCGAGATTCCGGGCGGCAGGGCAATTAACGAGACGATCCATAAAGGCCTCGACTCTTCCCGCTGCCTCGTATGTCTGGTGAGCGAAGCATGGTACGAGAGCGACTTCACGCGATGGGAGCTCGAGGTATTCAAGGAGAAGACCTCCAAGGCGCGCGTGATCATCCCCGTGCTCCTTACGGAGCGAAATGTTGCCAGGCTGGGGCCGGAGCTGACACGTCGCCATGCAATTACCGGATTCACTGACCCCAACCAGGTGGACGCGGCGTTATGGCAGCTGTACTGCGCACTCACCGGCAAAGACCTTGGCCCTCAGAGCGATTGGCAGATCGGAGGTAAAAGCCTTCGCCAAAAATTGCCTCCCGGACAAGGCGGCCTGCGAATCACGGGGCTGCCGGACGGAATAGAACCGTCCAAGGTTCGTGTGGGGACCGAACCATGGGATGGCAACCTGGTGCTCGGCGCGCCCGCCCCGGTGACTGTCGAACTCTGCACTTCGGAGCTGTACTTCAAGAGGGAGGTACCAGTGAAGGTGGGCGAAATCACCGAGATCCAGCTGAAGCCCGCCGGCGTGATCTGGCCGCCCGACGAAGCAAGGTGGAGACCCGGTTCAGGACCGGCTGCCGACATAAAAACTTATGTCATCTTCGACAGGACCAAACAGGCGGTCCTTGCAGCACGCATTGCTTACATCGCCAATCGCGTCGCGGGCCACTCGGTTTTGCCGGAATCGTGGGCCTATTTCAAGGAGAAGGGAGACGGTCGCCTCGACCGCTACATTTCAGTGAACAGCATGCTCTATCACGAGAGCGATCGCGAAACTGCAGAATCGCTGTGCCGGCACCTTCTTCGGGCAGACCCGATTATTCGTCTGGCAAAACACATGGGTGGAACCGAATCGCGGGCTCAATTCCTGGGCGTCGAGCCTTTTCCAGATGGCTTTCGTCCCAAACGAATTTTCATTTTGCTGGTTGAAGATAAATAGACAGACCACTACTCCACTGCAGCAAGTATTCATTGTCAATCCGCCGCTCGTTTGCATCCTCTACGTATGCGAATCCCGCTGCCCTGAAACTTCGTCTCACTGGACGGGCTTTCCGATCTGCGCGGCCGTCGGAGCGAGCGAAGCATCCGTTGAATAACGAACCACCGCATCTGGAACGTAGTAACCGTAACGACCGGTTTTGCTTGAAGCGGGCAACGCTTCCGCCGTGTATCCCGAAGCAGCCTCATCCAGCGTGATCGTGTAGTTGTAACCTGCCTTGGTGCCCATGAATGTGTCATCCAAAAGCCTGGCATCGATGAGGTCCGTTATGGTGCCGTACCTGCCAGCCGCAGACGACAAGTAGGTGACTTCTGCCGTATTGATTGTTCTCAGATTTGCGACCGCCGCGGATTCATTCAAACCACCGCGACCCGGGTCAAGAGCTGATAGCAGAGTATTAAAGCCAACGATACCGACCGCGATACCGACGAGAATCCATTGACGGGCCTGCATGCCCCAAATCAACAACACGGGTAAGGCAATCCCCACAAGCGCCGGTGAACCGATCACAAAACAGCCCGCACGACGCGGCCACGACGACACTCGCTAGCCATCCATTCGAGCCCTAAGACCGCACACACCATGCATTTCGACTAGTGCGGCCGCAAGCCGCAACCAAACTTGAAGGATTCGGCTGGCCACGCGGTCAACGTTCACTCCTCAGGGTTGGCTCGTGCGCCCCCACCGTCTGCGGCAGATCCTGAGTCTGGGAGCGGGACCCACCTGTATGGATGCTATATCAAGCCTGATTGGAGGTCCGGAAGAAACTCAACTAACGCAAAGATTGTGGCGCTCCGATTACCGTTTCATCAACCGCTCACTACGCGGCAAGAGGCCAGAACTTCAATTGGGTAACAAGATCACAAATCTTTGGCTCTACTTAGCTTGATCCGCAGCTGGATGCTGCCACTATTGTCCCCCAGCCATTCATCGCAGTCATTGACCCGAAGGGAGAGAGGGCCTGTACCCTCGAGCCGCACGATATCTCCATATGTACTATCCGGCTTCTTAATTGCGATATCTAACATAACGCCAAGATTGATCACCTTGGACCCGATCCGAGCAATGAGCGCTCCTCCAGGTGTGTTCCGACTCGGGAAGCAGGACGTACCAGCGACTGTGGAGGAGGATCCCCCCGGACCCGCGAGGGCTCCGTCTTTCGAAACCCTCCATTTCCAGTTACATACTGGATATCAACGAAGTTTTGATTACTCAAGACAATGCCAGTCGTTTGCCAAGTCTTGTTCGCCGCAACAGTAACCGTACGAGTCGTTTCTTGTGCAGTCACCGCCGGCATCCGGACGAGAGCCTCAACCGTCAGTGCGAGCGCAGCCAAGCCTTTCGTAGTCACTCTGACCTCCCAGTTTTTCTATCCGCTTTTCCCGACCATAACTGTGATCGGTCACAACTGGACATACGCAACGTCAAACCAAGCGAAGGATAAGCGCTTCAAGGCCGATGCGGCAAATCTTGGGCAGCCTCCTCGACACCTCTCCGTCGTATAGTGCACCAGCCCCGCCTTCAGGCGGTTTCCAGTCGCAGCAAGAGCACTGGAGGAATGACGCCCCGAGTGATGAATGTGTCGTCCGATGCACTCACAAAAGGACAACGATGAGCACACAGGAAGCGACGACGCAGGCCGCGAGCCCGAAGAAGGCGAAAGCCAGCAAGAAGGCCGTAATGACTACGACGGCCAGGAAGGCGAAGAATGCCGCGGAGGCACACAAGGCCAATGGCAGCCGATCCGGCAGCAAGGCCGAGAGAGTCCTGGAACTGATGAAGCGCAGGGAAGGAAGGCGCGACGCTGGCTGAGATCGCAAAGGCGACCGACTGGCAGAATCACAGCATTCGCGGGTTTGTCAGCGGGCACGTGATCAAGGTCGAATCCACGAAGCCGGAAGCGGGGGAAAGGACCTACCGAATCGTTGGCTGAATATCGACCCTCTCCGAAAGCCGTCTCTATAACGGGGCGGCTTTTGTCGTTCTGGCTACCTTTGGCGCCTACGTTGCGCCGTGGGCGCGAACCTCCACGAGGTTGGCTACAAACTCCGTAAGGGCAGGACGAGCGCGTCGCGAACCAACGAGGGCGTGCGCCAAGGCACATTCAGGTTAGCCGGGTATTTGTCCAAGTGGATCGAATGCGTAAACACTGAACTCGCGCCGAGAACAAGTGCGGCCAGATGCGCGGACTAAGCCATATTCAGAGCCGTGGCAGCAAGCCCGCGGGTTCCGACTCCGGATCTACGGCCGCACCGTCAGGTCCAACGTTTTCGAGGATGGCTTTGATGCGCCGGACGCCGGCGGAACTCGCCTCTTCCTTCACGATCTTCAACCGCCCGATCTGTCCAGTGTGTCCAACATGGGGGCCGCCGCAAATCTCCGAAGAGAAGTCACCGACGAGATACACCTTGATTCTCTGCCCATAGCGTTCTTCGAAGAGGCCAATCGCGCCACGCGCTCTGGCCTCGTCCACGGACATCTCCTCGTAGTGCACCGGTAGATCGCGACGGATCGCGTCATTTACGAGGGCTTCGACCCTTCGGAGTTCATCTGGCGTCATTTTCTGCGGATAGGAAAAGTCAAAACGCATACGGTCTGCAGTGATGTTCGATCCGCGCTGCTCGACCGAAGTTCCCAGGACGTCGCGTAGCGCCTTATGCAGCAAGTGCGTGGCGGTATGGTAGCGCGTCGAGGTCCACGATTGGTCGGCCAGGCCCCCTTTGAATTTCCTTTCCGCTCCCTGTCGGGAGCGATCCTGATGGGCTTTCATTGAAGCGTTCCAGGATGCGCTGTCCACCTTTCGGCCGAGGACTTCCTCCGTCAGTTCTTTTGGGAAACCGAATGATTCATAAAGATAGAAGGCCGTTTCGCCGGGGATCTGCAGACTGCCGCCGATTTCCCGCCGAACGCGCTCTACTTCCCGTAGGCCGTTCTGAAGCGTCCGCGAAAATTTGTCCTCTTCCGCATTGAGCTCGGTTGTGATGCGATTAGCGTTCTTTTGCAGTTCCGGGTAGGCGCCGCCGAAAAGTCTCACGACCTCCTCGGCAATCTTTGCCGTGAACGAGCCGGTAATTCCTAGCTGCCGCCCGTAGCGGACTGCGCGCCGGATCAACCTGCGCAGGATGTATCCCTGATCTACGTTCGACGGCGTCACAGCCCGCAGATCGCCGAGAATGAAGGCAGCGGTGCGTACGTGGTCGGCAATCACGCGCATGGCGCGGTCGTCTTCCGGAAGCGTGCCGTAGCTCTTGTTCGAGAGCGCGCCAATTCTGGAAAGGAGAGCCTGGAACGTGTCGATCTGGAAAACGGTGCGCAATCCGTCCAGGGCCACCAGTGTGCGTTCAAGGCCCATGCCGGTATCGACGTTGCGCTGTGCCAGCGGCTCGAATCGGCCGTCCGCGGTCTTGTTGAATTCCATGAAGACGTTGTTCCAGATCTCGACGAAGCGGCCACAATCGCAGTTCGGATGACACGTGGCGCCGAATGCTGAATCGTGCGGAGCGCCGGTGTCGTAAAAGATTTCGGTGTCGGGACCACATGGTCCCTGGATCCCGGCTGGCCCCCACCAGTTCTTGCTCTTGGGATACGCGAAAATGCGCTCGTTGGGTTTCGCGTCAATCCCGCGCGTCCTGAAGGCGTCCAGCCAGAGTCGAGTCGACTCCAGATCATGGGGCGCGTCCGCGTCGCCCTCAAAGACCGTCACGTAGATCCGATCTGGATGGATGTTCAGCCACTGCGCGCTGGTCAGGAACTCGAACGACCAAGGAATCGATTCCGCCTTGAAGTAATCACCGAGCGACCAGTTGCCCAGCATCTCGAAAAACGTCAGATGACGGTTGTCGCCCACCTCATCGATGTCGCCCGTGCGGACGCACTTCTGTGCATTCGCCAGACGCGTCCCCGCAGGATGACTTTCCCCGAGTAGGTACGGGACGAGCGGGTGCATCCCTGCCGTGGTGAACAAGACCGTCGGATCATTTTCTGGAATAACCGACGCCGATGGAATGACGACGTGCGCTTTTTGGCGGAAGAAGTCGAGGAAACGGCGGCGTAGTTCGTCGGTTGTCATACCAGCCCAGTATAGGGGCCGAACGGGTGTCAGACCAATGGACTGTACTCAGACGATCCGCGAGTTTACAAAGAGCCGTATTACTTGACGTCCATGACCGCGTTCGCCGCCAAGAGCAGTCGGCTTCCTTCAAGTCTCGTTATCGAAAGTGCTCGGCAGTCCAGATTTGGCTTTTCACTCCGCGTGTCTCGCCTCGCACTTCTGATGAACGCTAGCGACTTTTCGCCGCCGACCTTCGGTTGATGAGACCGTTGGACTCAGCTTCGCAAAAGAATCGCCATACCGCGTTTCACGCTGACTCATCCACTCCTTTTATATAGATCTGTCTCGTGTTCTCTCGCCTCGCATTCCATTCGAACCGGAGATACTTCCTAACGCAGACTCTCAATCGACCGCTTTACGATGTGCCCCTGCACGTCAGCGCCGACGTGTGCCTTCCTCCC
>Ga0068863_100005767_pt1 | contig 12147 bp, 10 predicted proteins | sample KBSSwiS62_FD_66596 | JGI IMG/M metagenome (GOLD analysis project Ga0068863, IMG submission 66596) | Switchgrass rhizosphere microbial communities from Kellogg Biological Station, Michigan, USA - KBS Switchgrass S6-2 | ecosystem: Host-associated > Plants > Roots > Rhizosphere > Soil ...
AAAGCGCGTCGTGCCGGTAGGTTTTGGTGGTTTGCAGGCAGTTGTCTCAAACACACGCAAACCGTTCGTGCCTTTCGGGCGGGCTTCCAGTTCCAGGGGCGCCGTACGTTCTTTCAGACCGCGCGGGCGCTAATTCAGTTTTGCGATTTCTCGGTGATTCAGCCTGGTTTTAATCGCTGAATCACTGTAGAAATCAGCCATGAAGATCTTACTCTATAATCCTGACAACGGTGTGACGCGATGCCTCATCTCTGGATGTTTCTGCTGCAGTCGCTCACACCACCTGGCCATGAGGATGACTTCAATAACTACGCCAGAGGCGCCTGGTTTACACTCCCTGAAATCTTTTTGGATCTCTGACGAGTTTTCACTAGAGTCGAATTATTCTGCACCTGGCCTCGATGCCACCCATTTCATTTCTTCAGCCGTGCACTTGCCTTCACAATAACATTCCCCGTTCGGCAACTTTGAACACACTGAACCGCAGACCCTTCCTCCGCTTGGTCCCTGACACATAGTCGCATACGTAATTCCGATCGCCAGATTTGCAGCAGTTAACAACAACCCGGTAATCAATAAAATCCTTTTCATTTCTAACTCCTTCTACCCTCAGACCACGGATGCATTAACCTGCCATTAATCAGCCTTGCTTAAAACATGATGGCAAACTTATAAAACAGGATCCGTACTGAGCTAATTTGGCTGTGGTCCGGACACCGGAGCCTTGGCGCCCGCCACCCAGTCGTATTCCTCTTTCGTGCATGACCCAGTGCAACCGCACTGTCCATCAGAAGCAGTAACGCATTTTTCGCCGCACGCTCTCGCCCCACCCTTCCCCTGGCAAAGAGCCGCGTACGTGATGCTAATCGTTAGGTTAGCGGCACTAAACACCAACAACAACGTCAGCAATATTTTTCTCATCTCGCGATCCTTTCGGCACAGATTAGTTGGACCCAGGTCTCACACCGGGCGCCTTTGCAACCCACTCTCTCTCTTCCGCGCTGCATGCTCCTGTACACGCGCAGGTCCCGTCGGGGTTAGTGACGCACGTGGTTCCACAAGCTCTTGCTCCTTTAATGCTCTGACAAACAGCAGCGTAGCCAACGGCAATGGTCAGGTTACAAGCCGTGACAGCTATCGCTAAACTCAGCAATATCTTTTTCATGTAGACCTCCCTTTCCAACCACTTGCTTTACTCAAACCCTTCTCGCGTAGAACTTGTCTTTAGTGAATTGTTATTACGCTGCACGCGCTCAATGGTCCATCGACACAAAGCGGCTTGGGTGGCGTAATTCAATCCCTTGCGCTTGAGTTGGCGCGCCAACAATAATCCTTCGTTGAGGTTCGAGTCTGATATATCTGACAGCACGTCAAGAAGTCCGGTGGTTCGGGGATAGACCACCCTGAGAGAATCGAGTCCACCATCTTCGCGCGATGTCCATTGCGCGTCCTGCACCGACAAGCGCGCCGATCTGTCGTTTACAGAGGCAAGGAAATCCCAGCCGCTTCCTTCATCGGTGGCATTAATGAGCCTGATCGCAGTCGACGTTGAAGCCTTCGCCTGATTACGATCGTTTAAGTTTAAATATACCCGTGCGATTGCCAGCATTGCTGACCCAAGGTATGCAGACGGGTCGGCTTTATTGGCGGCTGCCTCAGCCTCATTCAGAACTGCAATCCCCTGGGGCGTTTTTTTCTCCAGGCAGGCTGCTGCCAGTCGCGCCAGGATTGTTACTCGCAACTCTAACGTTTCAACGTTCTGCGCAATATTATTCGCCGCATCCAATTCCCCGCGGTTGATGAGATCGCCTGCCCAATCGAATCTGATGGGCTCTGTTAGTTCCAGTTGCAGCGAGGAGTCCTCAATATTGCGTGCCACATCAATGGCCCGTTCATACTCTCCATGCAGATACAGACGAAGCGCGGCTTTGGCATATAGTCCATCACGCGTGGCTGTCTTCGCCTCCTTTGCGGCATGCTCGAGTAACTTATCGACACTGCCTTGGACTTCTGACGACTTCGGTAGCGGTTCGGGTGGACCGGGTAACTTTTCGCCTTGCTCACGCAGTTCCTGGTTTAATCGACTGAGTTGCGCCAGTAGATTTTCGGTCGCCGAAGGCATCAGGCGTTCAACGTCCGGCAATATCTGAGTAGTTACTGACTGAAGCAGGACATACCGCTGAAGCGTGAGAGATTTCTCAGCCTCAGGCGACGATGGGAAATAAAACTGCGCAGCGTTTTCAGCAACTGCATCGACCACAAATCCAAGCGCTCTCTTCTTCAGATTCAATGCGACCGGATATTCAGGACCCTCGCGAAACCATCCGACGGCGCCGAGGTAAATGGTCGGAGGTTGAAAGGCATAGTCCCAGAGAAACAGGGCTTCGGTAAGTTGCTTTGGGCGCCGTGAAAAAGCCGTCTGCAACGCAAGTTCAAAAACGGCGTCAGCCGCAACTCGATCCCTGGTTCGCAGTCTCAATAAGAAAAGTCTCATCTCCTGTGAGAGGCCGTCCGTGACTGCGAGTCGGGCCATTTGCACTGCCTGATTTGTATCAGTTGATAAAGTTTCAGCCGCAGCCTTAACCAACATCTCACTACGGCCGGCATTGGCGCCGTATAAATCCGCAAATCCGTCTGACTGCTGTGTGCTCTGTGGCAATGCAGCCAGCAATAGTCTTTTAGCGAGTGCCGGATCACGTTTGGCTACACGTGTGATGACAAGTTGTTGCAGCTGCTTCGGCGATGTAGAGGATCTCGTCTCAGATGCGGAGTCATCGAACTCAGTAGCATGCGCGAAACCCTGCCGGAAGACTTCTCGACTTTCGTCTTTGTCAATCAGCCACAGAGCATCAGCAATCTCCAAAAGTACGCGTACACGATCGGGATGGCTGTCGATCTCGAAAGCGTTGTTCCTTAAGTAGAGCAAAGTTTGCAAAGCATTCTGTTGCTCATCGTAATCTCGTTGATTCAGTGCTTTCCTTTGCTGGGAACGATTCGAGCCTTTATGACTTTGAGCACTGGGCGAGTGGTAAGCCAACGCAACGATCATGCTCACCATCAGCAAACGAGCTATTGTGTTCACCCGCATAGTTCCCCTTTCATCACAACTCCCTCGCGCTCCTTTGTTAACTCGCAGGCACGCTATAACAGTTGCGTGGATTCAGTCCTATGACTAGCAGTGCGCCCGCCGGAGTGATCCCGGTCATCTCGGGAGTAAAACTGTTGTCAGCTTGCGGATGAATAACTCGTTGTCTCCGGCCATTTTGATCAGCCACATAGATCGAACCGTTTGTTAACACGACATTAATCTCTCCACTGGGAAGCGAAATCGCTTCGAGCGCGAGAATCGTTTCGGCGAAGCCATCCATTGACATCGTCAGCAGACCAGGTGTTTGCCGCAGGGCATCGATTTCTGGTCCTTCGAGTCTCGATTCGAACACGAGCTTGCCGTCGGAGCTGTATTTCTGAATTAAAGGAACCAACATGAAGCTAACGAGCGTGTTTCCGTCCCGATCCACAAACAGACGCACCCTGTTGGCGGCGCGGTCATATTGTTCGTCGAGATCCTGAAACTCCGGACCTATTAGTTCCGCGTAAGTTTTCAGCTTGCCAAAAGAGCGCAAATGTCTTCCATCGCGTGAATAGACCGACACGAGCGCACCGTTTTCAGGTTGGCCCAGATAGACTTCACCGTTAGGGCCAACTGCCATTCCCATGTAGGGTTTTGTCGCAAAGCCGCCAAGGTAGGTCCCATCAATTGAGAAGCACTGGATTCTTTCGTTGCCGCCGTCCTGGATGCAGATTTGACCGTCCCGTGAAACGTCAATGTATCCGGGACGAAAAAGCTCGCCGGGCGCTGAACCAATGCGGCCAATCAGCCGCTGAATTTCAAAACGTTCGTTGACTACAACTATGCTGTTTCGCGTTCGATCGGAGACGTAATAGAGCCCGTTGTGTGAAGCGACGTCGTAGACGTCTAAGCCTAGATCCTGGAAGATTTTTGTATAAGTAGATGTCTCGCTCTTCGCGGTTACAGTTCGATCATCCAGCCTATGCGATAAAGATGTGCTGCGGGGGTCAATCACACTGATGTTTGTGACTGTACCTTTGCGGTCTGTTCGAACTAATAGCGGTTGGTCTGTGCGTCGCCCTTTAGCTCGCAGAAAACGAGAGACGGCACTTAGGTCTTCATTGGCCATATAGGCTGGCGAGTTGATCGAGAAATGCTCCAATTCGGCTGTTACATCGTGACGAAGGAATGCCGAGTCAAAAACGATCGCAGGCTCAGCCAGAAGATCTTTAGCAGCCTGTCGCCAGTACTTAAATTGCTTCAGGTAAGAACTCGAGTTAGGTGCTCCACACGCAAAACAATCCGCCACAAAGAAGATCCAGACTTGATCGTCGGTTCGCGACAGTTGTTTGGTGGTCACTGGCTGAAGCGATCGGACGTCCAACAAACTAACTAAAGGCAGCGGCTTTCCCTTGCTCAACAGGAATCGATCCGAGGGGTCATTACCGGCAAGAGGCCCGACTCCCAAAGTCTCAACTAGCTGGCGAAGGTCAGTAGGGTTTGCTTGCTGACGAGTTGCGAGCCTGCATAGACCGTTTTTATCAAAGAAAAAGGTTCCACTCTCGCCATACTCAAGACCCAAGCGTTTGGCGAGTTGCCCTTCAGCATCGTTAATGATGGGGTAACTGATGAGATGGTCCTGCAACAGTTGTTGTATTTCTGGTAAAAGCCCGGAAGTTATCAGAGTAGTTTGAAATACATTTGGGTTCTGTTTACTCAAACTTTCACCCAATTTTAGAAGCGCTATGGATTGGCCCTTGATTCCTGCAGCAGTGAGGTATATGACCAAAGTGGGCTTAGTCGCGGTAACGGAAAGACTTTGATCTCCAGAATACCCGCGTCCCTCCAACTTGGGCATCCGCCCTCCATACCGCAAGAGAGCAACACCAAAACGACTACGAAAGAACTCCGCGGTCCAGTTAAATGCTATTACGTTGATGATGAGTAGCAGGGAAATAACAATCACTGTTGCAACTGAGGAGTGAGTTTTTCGCATGAGGTTAGAAGTCCTTTGAGTCTATTCGTCTGAGGGGGGACGTGAGACGGGTCGGAATCTTATTGAGAGCACGTCGCTATGTCAAGATATTTCACCGCGTGGAAAAATGCCGCAGCTTCGAAATAGCTGTCAAATATTAGCCGCGGTTGCTGCTTCAGATTGTTCCCAATCAACCGACGATGAATGCGGTATTTTTGCCCATAGAGATTTGGTCCATGAGATTAATCCTTGCGAATTTCACAAACTTACTACCAGGGCAAACCTACCCAGGTTGACACCCCGGATTGCCTGCTTGCTCGATGCGGCAACTGAGATCCAAGCGCACCGTCTTCTTCTTAATAGTCTGTGAAGGGGAAATAATTTTGATCGCGTTAGGCCTGATTGGAGTAGGATTCCTGGCCGTGCCGGTACGTTTCCAACTGACGAGGGCTTGGTTTGTTATCGGAGTCGCCCTTCTATCATCAACATCAGTTCATGCTCAGCTTCCGTTTTATACAGATGACGCGGATACGACTGCGAAAGGAAAATTTCATCTCGAACTCTCTAACGAACACGATTGGCTACAAGGATCCTCATTTCCCGGAAGACGACAAAATACGACGGTGCTCACTTTGAACTACGGCCTCACCGAGCGCATCGAGCTTGGAGTTAATGCTCCATTTATCAAAATCTTCAACGACCGATCCTCACTGCTTGGAAACCCAAGCGGATTTGGCGATACGCAATTCGGCGTTAAGATCAGATTGCTGGAAGAACGCGAAGGTTCGAAGGTTCCGGCAGCGTCGGTAGTCTTTTATGTCGAAGCGCCGACGGGTCCTACACGTAAGCAGATCGGCTCCGGATTGGTGGACTACTGGTTATACGGCGTGCTGCAAAAATCGCTGACGAAGCGGACTACAGGCCGGCTAAACGGCGGGGTCCTTTTCGCTGGTAACAGTTCCACCGGTCTCTTGGGAATTCGTGCCACGCGAGGACAAGTCTTCACCGGGAACGGCTCATTAGTGCGCCAATTTACGCCAAAGCTAAGATTGGGGACCGAATTGTTTGGCGCCGTCACCAACAATTTCGAATTGAGCCGGGGGCAATTGGTCGGACAAGTCGGAGGTGGATATGCCCTTGCGGAAAACTTCGAGCTCACTTTTGGAGTGCTTGGCGGCCGGTTCTCAGCCAGCCCACGTCTCGGATTCCAGGTGGGATTCGCCTACGACTTCAAGTAATACAACAACAACTCGACGACAGGCACCCCGGGCGAAATCCTGAGGCTAATGTAAGGATAATTCCTATTGATTTCTCCGGTTGATAGGAATAGAACGCGCTTGTTCACGGTGTTCGTCAAACGAGAATCTCCCATCGTAAGACCACACCTCACGTTGACGAGAGCCCCCAATTAACCAACTACAGAAAGATAAGCTGTGTACCGCTATCCATTGGTGCTGCGGGTCGGAGAATGGCGACCCCGCCCCATTGCTATTGCCATACACACACTCTACGTCACCCAAAAGGAGATCAACATGCGAGTCCGTGGACGTTTACTCAACCGCCTGCTAATCATCACCTCGATAATCTTGCTGATGCCGGCGCTGGCGCTCGCGGGGAAGCTGACAGTCCGGGATGTCCCATCATTAACTACAGTAACGATCAAAGTAACCTTCAATGACGGCACCACTCAGAACGACTCGGGCACGGCCGCTCCTGGTGCCGGTAGTGTTGTTTTTGGTATCCAGAATCAGGAAAACGTGAAGGAGGTCGAAGTTACTCAGCAAACGCAAGACGGTAGGACAATTAAGTTCAAGGTTAAAATCAACGCCGGGGGAGTTACGCTGGTCTCACTAGAACCGTTCGACATTCCCACCTTCGTCCCGGTCGGCTCGAATACTATCCTAACCAGCACCATCGACCTTCCGGATTTTAATCTGGGAAACTCGTTTACCACCGGCCAAACATTCAGCGTAGTTAACGGTACCACCAATATCTCTGGACTTTTCTTCAGCGATTCCGGAAATAATCCGTTCACGGGAACGGTGAGTGTGTATTCGTTTGCCTCATTCGAACCCGTGCCTGAACCAACCACCCTACTTCTGCTCGGCACCGGACTAGCAGGAGTCGCGATCAAAACTCGGAAGAGACTCAAGAGTCGCAAGAGAAAACATTCTCAGTAAGAAGGAAATTGGAGCGACGACGAGATTCGAACCCTCAGCCTGGGAATCTAATCCCGTGGGCCTTGTCTACCGACACCCCAGCATTTTAGTGCTGCGTTCACCTACATCGTGTTTGTGTTCACAGATCAGCGGCGGGGACGACCATAGCGATCCTTTCGCGTAGATGGTTTGTTGCTTTGCTTCCGCCGATATCCTTGCATGTTGCGCTTACCTTTACCAGTTTGACGAGACTCAGTTGAACGACCGCCTCGCGTTCTGGATTTAGGGGGCTCACCTCTGGAAGGTCTTGGTCCAGGTGTTACTGAAGGTTTAGTTTTTCTTTCAGGCGTCTTAGTCACAGGCTGTGAATCTTTTGAACCTTTGGATTTCGTAAAAGTCGCTGCCTTGATAATTGGTTCCGACAGTATCACGGCCACCTGAGAACGTTTTGTGACAGGAAATTCGCGGTTGATAAAAGGTGATCGCAACTCAGTCAGCGAAACTGCCGGAATAACGGCAACAGCAGCATTGACCTGGAGAACCGGGGGTCTCCGAGATGAATTGTGCCCTTGCGTAAAAAAACAAACTAGCAAGGTTGCTGCTACTGTGAGGCCCCGCTTTAGATTGAAGCGGTTAAAAGCTCGAGTAATCGGTATGCTGACTTTGGTAAGTTCACGTGATTGAAGGCGATGGTCAGCTTCCGGCGTCTCACACAACGAATGCGTCACTGAATCGCGGCTCGTCATAACAGTCTCTTCGTTATAAATTACGTGACTGCCGGCCACAGCAGGCTCGACATTCTCAGACTGCACATCATTTAGTCGTATTGGTGAATTCCCCAACTCTAAATCTCGCAAGTGCCCCGCGAATTTCCGCGCTGTTTGTGGTCGTCCATTTGGATCCTTCCGCAATGCACTCATAACCAGATCTGCAACACTGCTCGGCACATTGATTAGCGGCGGGGGATCACCATAAGCATGGCTGTTCAAAAGCTTCAGAAAGTCACCCTCGAAAGCACGAAAGCCCGCGAGCATCTCGTACAGGATTAGACCCAGGCTATATATGTCCGAGCGCTCGTCGAGTGGCTCACCCTTGCAGTTTTCAGGCGAAGCGTAAATTGGAGAGCCAACAAACATTGCTTTGGTTAAGTCCAGCGGTCCATCTCCATTAATAGACGCATGGTTACGCAGCTTGACCGCTCCGAAATCGACGATTTTAACCACCATGTCCCCTTTGTAATCGGAGCAGATAAGCACATTTGCCGGTTTGAGATCACGATGAATGATCCCCTTCGAATGTATCTCCGCAACACCTTCAGCGATTTGGATCGCAATGGCTAACGCTTTCGGAAGGGCAACACACTTAGCCTGTGCCAACATCTCCTTGAGTGACTGCCCTTCCAGTAATTCCATGACAATGAACTGTTCGTCGTATCCATGAATGTGCTCTTTTTCTTTAACCGATATGGCATTGGTCCCAAAGTCATAAAGTCGCACCAGGTTTGGATGGTCGAACTTGCAGGCCGTCAACGCTTCCTGACGAAGACGCAATCGCGCGTGCGGATCGACACTGACATACTCAGGAACCAGAACCTTAATTGCCAGACGACGACCGAGTTCCAGATGAGTACCCTCGTAAACCGCACCCATACCGCCACGTTCGAGCATCCTAATGAGCCGATACTTTCCATCGATGATGCAAGAACCCAAACGCGGAGAGATCAGGGCCTCATGCGTTTCATCAGAACAGGAAAGAACGTCGTCCTCATAACAGCGAAGGCAGGTAACGCACAATCTCATCTTCTAATCCTCCTGTACCGCAACTTCGCGCTCTTGGATTTTGGTCTGCTTGTGTTCACCAGATGCGCGTAATTAACTTTGTAGCCGGCGGGAAGTGGAGAACAACTGGACGACGCCCAATCGTACGTGGCGAGGCAGAGCGCCGTTTTCAAGTTGCCTTTGAGCAAATGAACGAAGCCTGTCTGAATTCTGCGCTTCAAAGACAGTCCTCTTGGCGTTTGCGATTCAGCAGCGCCTCCGCCGCGACGGACCAACTCGAGGGCGGCCAGAGCTTGATTGTTTTCTGAGAAACTTCGCAATCCAAGGAATGGTGCGATTCTCTTCCAATTAGAAAACGTCAACTGGTAATTGCCAGATGCCGTAGAGAAAGTGCGCTGTCCGTTAAACCTTAGCCAGTAGCGACACCTTTTGGGCAACGTCTGAGCGGGATGTTGGCGCAGGGTACGCGCGCGACAGCCCCCTACCATAATGTTTGGTTTGCCACCCTCCGCTTTCTTTATTGCTAACAGAAACTTCTTCACGTCTTGCCTGGGAAGGAGTGCCTGCAGATTCCGCCGCACCTGTGGTCCATTACTCTCTTTGACACGCTTGTTAAGCGAATATCGTTCTACTAAATCTTCACGAGGAATTCCCTTCGTTCGGTTAACCTTGGGTTGGTGATGCCGCGGTTTCGGCGTTGCGAAAGCTACCTGACAACTCAGAGTAATGAGAAAACAGATGCAGGTCATCGTTATTGACTTGAGATAGTGGGGTCCAGGGTTCATGGCGGCTCCTTTCGTGAAAGCCTGGGGCACTCCGGCTGGCACGAAAGCTAATGCCGGGTGCGTGATCTGGAATTGTGAACAGAAAGAAGGTCAGGCATTGTTGGACAGATCCGGGGAGAAGAACTGCCACTGCCCGGCACATTATCCTTGTAAAGCCACTCATTTCCCACGATGTTTTTTTTTGAAACTTCTGTTTGCTCTTTTCAGACACTACTTCTAGAATCCGACTCCGAGCTCAACCACTTTGACCAACGGAGCGCCTCATGTCCTCGCGATTCCAATCGATTTCCGATGCTTATGAACAACTTTCCAGTCTGTACAAGAACCCCGCTCGAAATGAGCAGTCACGTTTTATGGAAGGGATTGCGGCTCCGGATGTAAATGAAGAGTTACTTAAAAGGCGGACGGCTTTGCGGAAGCTTTTTGACCAGCATCGGGGAGAGCTTATCGAGCGGGATGAATCTCTTTATTACAAGATTTTGGTCTTACTCTACGAGATGGACGTCTATTGGGGTGTAGAGTCTCAGCTTCGACATTTAATAGTGAGCAAGTCCAGGAAACTTCTTAAAGACTTTGCTAACCAACCAAAGCACGGGAGTAGGCCCTTTGATCGAGTTGATTTCACGAAACCGCGAATACGCTCTGAATTAAAAGCAAAGATTCGCTGTTGTGTCGCCGCTATCGAAAGCAGACGTCGAGATGACGACCTGAACGAGCTCGCGCGTGAGCTGAACACGCTGGAACAATTCATCAAGAACAATCTTGACCAGCCCAATTCACCAGCATTGACTACATTGGCTCTTGTGCTCTCCGCACAAGCACGATTAGCTCGCCAGAAGCAGGATTACAAACAAAGCCAGCGGAAATTGCTCGAAGAGTTACGTTATCTCAATAAGAGAGCAGCCGAGATCACTGAGCGTCTATTCGAGCTAGGCAAAGCTGCTACATTAAGCGAAGAACAATCCAAAGAAATCGACGACCTAAAAGACGATCTGGTATTCATCAGGCGAAAGCAAACGCTCTCGAGTTTTTTTAATGTCGGATTAGCTGCCTTTCAACGCGGGTTTCTAAAAACCGCCAACTATGCTTGTGAGTCGGCCCGATTGCAATTTCGTTTGCATGGACAGTTTTTCCATCAGATCTTCAACGATCTAATTATCCTTTCAATCAAAAGGGCTCGCACCTCAAGAGGTCAGGACCAGAAATACAGCGACCTGAAGAAGGAGCTTGTCGAGGAGTTGTTGTCTCGCCTGGATCCGGACAGCGGTATTGGAAACCCAAAACTGTACCTTTATGGTCTGCGAGAGTTGGCGGTGCTTCAGTATTACGGCAAAGAAATGGACCAGATGATCGAAACGCTTGATCGGATGGACCATCTAATGGAGGAGCACGGGCTGGTACAGAAGCAGTGGAAATCCAGGGTCAGCAACCAGCGCGCTCGCGTTCTATGGCGGATTTGGATCCGCCAGCAGGATAGTTCTGAGCCTAAAGCAGCTTTGGACCATGCTCAAGACGCATTTGAGTTTGCGTCAGGTCTAACCGACAAGATATCCGACTTCGCCACTCCCAAAGCTTTGAGTAATGCCATCGAACGTTCGAAGAAGAAGAGCCTTATAGATACAATTGAAAGCCTCATCACCTACGGAACGATTCGCGCATCGGCCAAACAATTTACCGAAGCCATCAAGAGTGCTAACGCCGTGATTCACCTGGCCGGCGAGGAAAACCCAAGATTGTGGGCCATGGGTTACCTTGTAAGAGCTGAAGCGTACATAGGTAACGGGCAGCTGGTTGAAGCCCGCCAGGACATAGAAAAAGCGACGGTCTTGGAACAACAAATCGATCACCGCTACGTCGGAGACCGCAGAAGGTTGGTCCAAAGAGCCATTTCGCCCATGGAATTCTTTTTTAGCGAATTGGAGGCAAAGGATTTTGACAAGGCTACATATCGTCTACTCGGGTGGTTTATTGAAACCCATTCAAGGAAACGGAATCAGAACGAAATATACAAATCGACAGGGATCAGCCGCTCACTCCTGAAAAGCTATCTAAAATTTCTGATTGAAAATACAGACGAACCTTATCGCCACCTAATCCCGATTTTGACGCCGCACAGCGACACGACCAAGAAAAGAATCACCTGACTATCTATCCAGTATTATCAGCCAGAGTTTATGAACGGGGCAGCGTGACAATATGATCAAATCCCTCCTTTACTTTGTCGCCGCTGGTCTGTGTGAGATCGGCGGTGGTTATCTTATCTGGCTGTGGTTGCGTGAGAATAAACCGATTTGGTTTGGCGTTTTCGGCGCTGTAATTCTGGTTCTTTACGGCGTTATTCCTACGTTTCAGCCCGCCAACTTCGGACGCGTCTACGCTG
>Ga0068863_100005771_pt1 | contig 12138 bp, 8 predicted proteins | sample KBSSwiS62_FD_66596 | JGI IMG/M metagenome (GOLD analysis project Ga0068863, IMG submission 66596) | Switchgrass rhizosphere microbial communities from Kellogg Biological Station, Michigan, USA - KBS Switchgrass S6-2 | ecosystem: Host-associated > Plants > Roots > Rhizosphere > Soil ...
AGCGTGTGCGGTTTGCCATGCCCGCATGGACCCCTTGGGTTTTGCGATGGAAAACTTCGACGGCATTGGCCAATGGAGAACAGCGGAGGGTAGCAGCACCATCGATTCCTCTGGAGTTTTGCCGGATGGCACGAAATTTAACGGCCCGGCGGAGTTGCGCAAAATCCTGCTGAAGAACCCCGACCAATTTGCTGCCACGTTGACCACCAAACTGATGACATTCGCGCTGGGCCGCGGCGTCGAATATTATGATTTGCCGAGCGTGCGCCAGATCATGCGCGCCTCGGCGCCCGACCACAAGTGGTCGTCATTGATTATCGGGATTGTGAAGAGCGTGCCCTTTCAAATGAGCACGGTCAAGGCAGCCGCAGCGCAAACGCAAGCAATGGGAGGAACAAAACCATGATGATGCTGACGAAGAAATCCCTGGAGCGCAGAACTTTCCTGCGGGGCATCGGTGTCGCCGTTGGCCTGCCGCTTTTGGATAGCATGTTTCCGGCCTTGTCGACGGCCGCCACCGCGCCGAAGATCGCGAAGCGCATGACCGTCATTTATCTTCCTAATGGAATCATGATGGACCAGTGGACGCCGGCGCGGGAAGGTAAGGATTTCGAAATCACGCCGATCCTGGAACCCCTTGCCGCGCTGCGCGAGCATATTCTGCTGATCAGCGGGCTGGCTCACCCCGAAGGAATTGCTTATCCCGGTGAGGCCGGCGGCGATCATGCCCGCGCCAGCTCATCCTACCTGACGGGTGTCCACCCCAAGCGAACCGAAGGCGCGGATTTGCGCTCCGGAGTTTCGCTGGATCAAATCGCGGCGAAGGAACTGGGCAAGTATACGCAGCTAGGATCACTTGAGCTGGCCCTGGATAACACGGGGACCATCGGAGAGTGCGAAAGCGGTTACAGCTGCGCGTATACCAACACGCTTGCCTGGCGCACCCCCACCACTCCCATGCCGATGGAGAACCAGCCCCGCGCTGTCTTCGAAACTTTGTTCGGCGATAGCGAGAGCACGGACTCTAAATCGCGTTTGGCGCAGATCGAAAGCGATCACAGCGTTCTCGACTTCGTCTCAGACGGCGTAGGCAAACTGATGAAGAGCCTGGGCGCGGGCGACCGTAGCAAGCTCTCCGAATACTTCGATGCCATCCGCGACGTGGAGCGGCGTATTGTGCTCGCCGAAGAGCAATCGTCCCGTAGCCTGCCGCTGTTGGATCGCCCGACTGGTATCCCGGCGACTTATGAAGAACACGCGAAGTTGATGTACGACCTGCAGGTGTTGGCTTTCCAGACGGATATGACCCGCGTGACCACCTTCATGATGGGTCACGAGCAAACCAACCGCGCCTATGCCGAAATCGGCATTCCGGATTCGCACCACTCGTTGTCGCACCACGGCGGGAATGCGGAGAAGAAATCGAAGCTCCAGAAAATCAACGTCTATCACGTCCGAGCGCTCGCCTATTTCCTCGACAAATTGCGCTCCACCCCCGATGGCAATGGTTCACTGCTCGATCATTCGGTCGTCCTTTACGGTGCGGGTCTCAGCGATGCCAATATGCATGTCCACACCAATTTGCCGGTGCTGATGGCTGGAGGTGGGGCAGGAAAGCTCAAGGGTGGCCGGCACATTCGCTTTGCCGGCGACGTGCCCATGCCGAGGCTTTACGGAACGCTGCTCGATATGGCAGATGTCCCCTTGGACAACCTGGAAACCGACAGCGGGAAACTGGAACCTCTCTCGATTGCATAAAGACGTGATGGTTACTTTATGAAAGCGAACAGCATTTACGTTTGTGCGCTCGCGCTGACGTTTTGGGCGTCCAGCCTGACCGCCGCCGATCAACGGTTGGTCGACGCCGCCAAACGCGGGGATAAGGCTGCATTGCGCTCCCTGCTGCAACAGCATGCCGACGTGAACGCGGCGCAAGGCGACGGAGCAACCGCGCTAGCCTGGGCCGTCCACAAAGACGATCTGGAGACCACCGATCTCCTGCTTCGCGCTGGCGCAAACGTGAATGCGGCCAATATCTATGGCGTCACGCCGCTTTATCTGGCATGTTCAAACGGCAACGCAGCGGTGGCGGAACGGCTTCTGAAAGCGGCCGCGAACGTAAATGCCGCCCTCCCTTCCGGAGAAACCATTCTGATGAGGGCCTCGCGAACCGGCAATGTTGACGTGGTGAAAGCCCTGCTCGCGCGAAAAGTGGACGTGAACGCCAAAGAAAACACGCGCGGCCAAACCGCGCTCATGTGGGCCCTGGCGGAAAATCATCCGGAAGCAGCGCGCGAGTTGATTGCCCACGGCGCCGACGTGCAGGCGCAAACCAAAACCGGCTTCACCGTGTTGATGTTCGCCGCGCAGCAGGGCAATGTGGATGCCGCGAGCATGCTTGTCGCGGCGGGCGCAAAAGTAAACGACGCGTCGGCCGATGAAGGCACGGCCCTGGTGGTGGCGGCCGCCAGCGGCCACGACGCTTTATCGGAGTTTCTGCTCAGCAAGGATGCCAACCCCAACGCAACTGACCGTTACGGCGTTGCGCCTTTGCACTATGCGATCTTCCGGGGAATGTCTTTGGGCGCCGGAGTTGAGTGGTACTCCAGCGCGCCCTTTCTCTATCGTTCGAACATGCCGAACCTGGTAAAGGCACTGCTGGCCCACGGCGCCAATCCCAACGCGCGCATCGCGAAACCTCCGGTGTTTCCTGGGATCCGGAGAATCACGGTGATGAGCATTGTCGGCGCGACGCCTTACATCCTGGCGGCTCTGACTTACGATGCACCGTTGATGCGCACGCTGGTGGCCGCCGGGGCCGATCCGCGTATCCATACCGAGGAAAATACGTCCGCCTTGATTTATGCAGCGGGGTTGGCGGAAGGGCTGGGCAAAACGCCGGATCGCACTCCCGAAGTCGACAAGAATGCACTGGAAGCGGTGAGGCTGGCGGTGGAACTGGGCGACGATGTGAATGCTCCGAACCGGGGCGGCGAAACCGCTTTGCACGGCGCGGCCTTCGTTGGCTCTAGCGCGATCGTCCAATTTTTGGTCGACAAAGGGGCGAACGTCAACGTCACCGACAGCTCCGGCCAGACCCCGTGGACGGTTGCGGCGCAGGTCTTCCCGCCAACGTTACTCGATGACAATCTGCGGCCTCAATCCGGCCATCCGGAAACAGCGGATTTACTGCTGAAACTGGGCGCCGCGCGTTACGATCCCGCCGCGAGTAACGGCAAATAGCCGAATCTATTCGCAAGAATCACCAACGGGACCTAGAACAGAAATCGTAGTCCAAACTGAATTTGCCGCGACGTGTTCAGAGTCAACGTGGCAGGCAAGTAGGCCGTGCTGCTTACGATCGACTGGCTTCCGGTGAAAACATTCGAAGTGGTTACGATCGAGGAGGTTGTAGGCGCAAGGTTTGTATTGTTCAGAATATTGAACATCTCGGCGCGGAATTGCATCTTCAATCGCTCGCCACGAAGGTTCTGGTTCTTGAACACAGAAAAGTCCAAATTGCGGAACGTCGGCATACGGAAGACGTCACGACCCAAGTTTCCCAGGGTTCCAGGAGGCGACAGCGCAAAACATTCCGTCTTGATGAAATGTGTATAATCGCCGGTGGTCGGATTTTCGCACCCGGGAACATTGCGCCGCCAGTCAGGCCGTTGCCCGCCTTGCGTTGCGCCCACAACGGAATTTCCCGTGAACGCGCGATCCACTGGGATCTTTAAATTGAAAACGCCACCGCTTTGGCGGGTGTAGATTCCTCCCACCTGCCAGCCGCCCAGAATTGTGTTGGCTACCGCACGAGTTTTCACGGCAGATGGGACGGGCACATCGTACTGGAAGTTGATCACCAGGTTATGCGTCAAATCAAAATCCGATAAGCCACGGTTGCAACGCTCGCAAAATGCCCAGGGCTGCCCCACCGAGTTCAAGCTTTCGTTATCTGCGGAAGTATTCGTTCCGTTATCGATGCTCTTAGACCAAGTGTAGGCGACCTGGTAGGTTAGCCCCTTCGAAAAACGCTGCGTCAGATTGGTCTGCAGCGAATGATAGGAACTGTGTCCATTCCAATCGGTGGCTCGAATCTGGCCAAAATTCGGGTTGATTCTTGGGACGTTTGCCAGGTTGTTACCCGCAGGAGTGGGGAAAACTAAGTGTACGCCGTCCCATTTCACCAGGCTTGCAGGCACCTGGTTGGTGTCATAAATCGTGTGCGTCAGGTGTACGCCGACCGAGCCGACATAGCCCGCGGTAAGAGCGATGCCCCGGGCGAGTTGGCGTTGGATGTTCAAGTTCCACTGGCCTTTGTAGGAGCGCTGCGGATCGAACTCGATGTGCGTTGCCTGCGTGCTTGTCGGGTTGAATAAAGACACCCCCTTATTGGGGAACGCGGACACCGGCGGGCTGCTGATGGTTCCCTGAATATAGTGCGGCGCCGAGCGTGGAATGATGCTGATGAATACGTACGGCAGCGGGACGATGTCGAACAAGCCCACTCCGCCACGAATCGCCGTCTTGCCGTCCTTGAACGGATCCCACGCGAAACCAAGACGCGGCGAGAAGTTCTTCAGTGAGGGATTGTTGTAGTAAGGCTCACCTGTGGTCACGTTCTTGTCCGTAATATTACGGAGATTATCCAGCTTCCCGTTCACTTCGGTGATGACGGTGTCCATCTCATAGCGCACGCCAATGTTGAGGGTCAGATTGGGGAGGATGCGGTAGTCGTCCTGCACATACCCGGCGAAAATCGAATTGCGTTGGCCGCGAATACCATCCGTGCTGGGCAGATCCGCGCTGAACTGGTTCGGATTCAACTGCAGCATCGCCTGAATCGATCCGAAGCTCCACAAGCCATTCGGACGATTGCGCTCGTCCAGGTTATCGTCCACACGCTCGAACGCGAACCCTGCTTTGATGGTATGACTCCCTTTAGTCCAGGAAAGATCGTCGTAAAACTGCGGTGCGGTGTAGGCAAACAAATTAAGGCCGCCCGTACCCACTCCACCAAACTGACCAGGTAGGCCCCCAACGTTGAACGCGCCTACCGGCTGTCCCGGAACAAAGCTCAGATTGGGGTCGGTGAGTGCCGCGACATTGGTGCAGCAATCGATGTTATTGCCGGCTACCGTGCGGCTAAATCCCGCCCGGGCGTTGTTTATCAGTGTCGGTGAAAACAAGTGTTGCAGCGAAATCACGAAATTCTGCCTCCGCGATGGAGCCGAGGTGAGCTTCGAGTTGAACGCATCGGGCGAACTCACCGCCGTGTTGTCAAAGGTGTAGCTCCCGGAGAGAGTCGTTCTGTCGGAGAAGTAGTGGTCGAGCTTGCCGATGACGTAATGCTCATCGCCGAGGCGGTTGGCCGCGAAAGCAAACTTTCCGGTGTCGCCATTAATCGCCCCGTTGGGGAGTGGATAGAGGGCTAGGTAGGGCTTGACGCGCTGATCCACGGTTACTGTCGTGGTATTGGTGCAACTTGGCGGATTGGCGCACAGAATACCGTTGCGCGCATTGGCCGAAAGCGTATCGACGTTCGACGACGAAGCCTTTAGTTCCGTCAGCACCTCATAGTTTGTGAAATAAAACGTCTTGTCTTTCTTAATGCGGCCGCCCACGGCGCCGCCGTATTGATGGCGCCTAAATGGAGCGATATTCTTGCCGTCGAAAAAATTCCTGGCGTCCAACGCGCTGTTGCGGTGGAAATAGTAGGCGCTGCCGTGCAGATCGTTGGTGCCGGATTTGGTGATGGCGTTGATTACACCGCTGGCGCCGCGCCCATACTCGGCAGTGTAGTTATTGGTGAGAACGGAGAACTCCCGGATGGCGTCCACTCCCATGTTCACGTGCAAAGAACTCCCCGGGCCCGAGTTGGCATAATCGTTCACCACTAACCCGTCAATGCGGAAAACATTTTCCGTCATGCGGCCACCGGAGATGGATAGCTGCAATCCGTTGCCGCGCTGGGCGCGGGAACCGTCAGCCTGCTGCGCACCTTGATTCGCAAGCGCTCCCGGTTGGAGCAGGGCCAACTGCAGCCAATCGCGGCCATTCAGGGGTAGCTCACGAATCGTAGCAGAATTCACGAAACCGCCCAGCGTAGAACCGGACGTATCCACCTGCGCCACCTGTTCGGTGATTTGGACTTGCTCGTTCACCGCGCCAAGGCTCATAGAGAAATTCACGGAGACGTCAGCGCCCACCGTCACATCAATGCCGCTACGAACCTCAGTTTTGAAGCCCATAATCGACGCCGTGATTTGATACGGGCCCGCCGGAACGCCTGAGATCCGATATGTACCGTTGCTTTCAGATGTGCCCTTGCGGATAGCTCCATTGTCCAGGTTCTTCGCCGTGATTTCGGCATTAGCGATCACGGCGCCTTGCGGATCCTGAATAAAACCGAGAATGGTTCCATTCACCGTCTGCCCGCAAAGAACACCAGGATTCACGCAAGTGACGGCCAGCAAGTAGCCGGCAAGTTTAGATAAACGAATGTTGTTCTTGACCACGGTTTCCCCCTGACGCGGCGCGCTAAATCCCCCATGGCTCAATTATCCGGAGGACCCTACTGCCGGATTCGATGAGCTCGGAGCTAGATTCCATCACAAGTAACCCCTGGGTGTCAATGGGTTGGTGATTGGGTAAATACGCTAAACGTACACATTTGGCGCTCTACCGTGATTGGGTGTGTGTGACGGCATATCCAGTAGCTATCTGCCAGTTTGCTGTCCAAAGGTCTGGTTGTGGGACATCAACCCACGAGGCGGAGCGATAGCTGGCGAGAACAGCCCTTCGCGTCCACGAACCGATCTTGGCGCGAAGGGGATTTCGCGCCAGCTATCGCATGGATGGCACCGCGACGCTCCCCCCAATGCCATTTCTTGGCCAGGCTCAGCCTGCAGACGCCCTCCGCTTGTAGGACGTGCTTCAGAAACTAATTAGATGAGGCGACTGGCAAAGTTTCGGGTCCGGTCAAAATTCCATTAATACGCGGTTTGATGGGCGTTACCGTGAACAAGACGCCCGCATGCCGAAGCACCATTAGTGTCCAGGGGTAGCAATCGTGGAACACAAAACAGCTTGATTATCGCAGCGCTTTCAGACATGTTGGTTATCGTGGGGGCGCTACCGGCGACGCTCAACGTTCACCTATTGCATCGCGTCTTCAGGAAACCAATCACATTCGCGCGTTGTTGATAGTGGCAAAGATCGCATGAAGCTTCGGACCAGCGCCCCTGGCAAGGAGGTCTTGCAACGTGTAACGGTTCAGCGTTGCCAAGAATGAACCCATGGCCTCTTGCAACACAGGTTTTAATTCACAAACCCGCACGATGGGGCACGTGTTGGTCTCACGATTGAAGCATTCCACCAACTGTAAGTTGGGCTCAGCATCCCGAACCAAATCGCCGAGCCTGATCATATTGGGTTCGCGTGCTAGCGACACTCCACCGGAGCGGCCGGGCGCCACATTTGCATATCCATGCTCCCCGAGTGTCTGAACCACGCGCACGAGATGATTCCTAGATATGCCATACGCATCGCTAATCTCTCTCGTGGATACTATTCGGCTTGGATGGGCGCCCAAGTACAAGAGAACGCGCAAGGCGTAATCGGCGTGTAAGCTTAGCTGCATCTTTATTCTTGGCCCGTTCGCCAATAACTTGGCAAGCCCGGTTTCGTGTCTAGAAGGATTTCGCGCACGTTCCGTCGATCCTCTACTGATAGGCGAGCGAATTTGGGATTGATATCTATTCCAATAAGCACGTCATAAAGCTTTCGGTATACCGGTTCCCGGACCAGGTCGGGCATATTGTCGAAGGCCTCGCTGTAGATCATGTAGCTGAGCGGATACCGGAACAGTCGCGTTTGGAGATCGAAATCACTTAGCGACCGGCCTTTCTTGTCACGCGGCCCGCGTTGCGGGAAGGTCTTGGTAAAGGTTGAATTGCCAACAATTGGGTCGCGGATCTTTGCTTCCTCCGCAAACAGCATATAAGTGACTATCTGATCCACGCCAAAGCTCAGCCGCTCTTGAAACGCATCTAGCTTTCCTTCGGCCTGGGCGATGCGGGCTTCCCATCCGAAGCGCGTGATCAGGTTTGTCAATCGCGTCTGGTGCTCCAGCGTCATCAGCGCGACAATGTCGCTGGTCGGTTCAAGATATGGGGAAATATTAAACTTGCCCTCCAAACTAGTAAGATTCTGACTGTCGCTGGAATCGAACTGCCGATTATGAGACACCGCATTTCCCCGATGCTGCAACTCACCGGCAGTACCGGTGACATACCAGCCGCCCCACCGTTCATCCAAGGGCGTCCGGTGATCGGTAATTTCTTGAGCTCCGCGGGAAGCGGGTGTGCCGTCGGGACCTGGGTAAGACGAACTGATCAAGAGACCGGGTATGTTCAATGCCCCGGGGCTCATGTGACACTGCAGGCACGCCATGTCGCGGCGGACAAAAGCCGGTTGCTGGCTTTGGTGAACGTCCAAGGTATAGAATTGCGTTCCCTGCTTGGGGTCGAGAGCCATGACTTCAATGACTTCGCCGTCTTGCACCGAACCGACATATAGATTGTCCGTGAAATAAAGCGCTCGCGGCTTCGCTGGGGAGATCAGGGGGAATTGAAAACTTGTCTTTGTGAAAACCAGCACCTGCGAATCGGTATTGACGTTGAGGCGTTTCAGAAGGTCAGGCAAGTAGCCCCACTTTGCGTCGTACTTGAGCTTTATTTTGCCGGAATCTATATCCCTCTGTAATCTTCCGACGGGGTCGTTGGGAGCATGCTGCAGGTATTGAATGGCGGAATGATCGTAAGGAATCCAGGGAAAATTGACGAACTCGTCATTCCCCGCGTGGGCTCGTGTGGCCATCACCGTGGCTATCAAAACCACGCTTGCAATGTAAAATCTTGACTTGGCGTCCATCTTTGAGCTCCACCGCAATCTCAGATCCTTGGGCGCAAGAGCTTACAACTTAAGCCCGACGCCAATGACTCCGGGAGAGCAAGTTAAACTATGCATTTATTATGCATATTTTAACAGCCCTCCGCAAGGGCCAAACGGCAGAATTCCGGCCGGCGATGTTTGTGAGCATGGCCAAGGTGCAAGACTGGTTGCGATCGTCAGCTAAGAGCACGAGCGACAAGATCATCAAGGAACGGCTGAAGGGTTGCTCGCATTGTAGCGCGGCTCGAAAGTCTTCCGATAATGTGTTATCGGGACGTGAACTGCTACGCCTGTTTCTGCGGTTAGCCGATCAACTAATCTCCACTCGGCTAGCTCACTAGCGGATCATTGTCAATAACATTTTGAATCTACCAAGGGCCTTCAAGGAATGAGGTTGATTTGCCGGCATTAATACCGTTTCGCCTGCAATCGTCCTCAGCAGCTTACCAGCGACCGTAATTTCCGCCTCTCCCTCCAGCAGGAGCACCAATGCATCGAACGCAGCTGTATGCTCACTTAATCCTTGGCCTTCATCGAACGCAAAGAGCGTAACGGTTGCCGTCGTCCGTTTAAGAATCGTTCTGCTGACGACTGAGCCCTCCTGGTAGTTCACAAGGTCTATCAGGCGGATTACTTCCGCGATCGGTATCTCGCTCTTATTCGGTAGCTGCTGCGAACTCATTCTTAGGCCATCTCGATCGGCGCCAGCGTCGTCTATTGCAGCGTCGCTTCCAGTGCCTCTGCCTCGGGCGCTGCGTTCAAACGTTGAGTGCCTCGTAGCGTAAAAACAAACCACACCAGCGTGAGCTCGCCTAAGGCGAATACGGTATCACCCGGAACGCGCATCCAGCGCAGCGTCTGCATGAGCGGCGTGTGTAGGAATTCGGTGCTACGGGCATACCAATATCCCTGATCAACCGACGCCCAGGTCTGCATTAGCCCTACCGGCAACAGACTGCCTATGCACATCATGAATAGACCGATATTCATCGCCCAGAACGCGAATCGCAGCCGGCCTTCGTTCCAGATTAGATCGGGCATCAGCACTCGAAGGCAGACTAGCATCAGTCCGATTCCCAGCATGCCATACACTCCAAAAAGCGCCGCGTGACCGTGCAATGGCGTGGTGTTCAATCCCTGCATATAGTACAGAGCGATTGGCGGATTAATCATAAATCCGAAAATGCCGGCGCCCACCATATTCCAGAACGCCACCGCAATGAAGAAATATATCGGCCATCTATATTGCGACGCCCAGGCCGTTAGCCTGCTGCGTCGCAGATCGTCGATGGCGGGAAACGCGACCAACGTGAGCGGTACCACTTCGAGCGCACTGAATACGCTGCCCCATGCCAGCGCCACAGTAGGAGTGCCCGAAAAATATAGGTGATGGCAAGTCCCGATAATCCCTCCGGCAAGATAAATCGCGGTTGCCAATAGCGCCGCTTTGGCCGCGGTGGCTGCGTGGATCAGGCCAAGACGACTGAAGAAGAAGGCAATCACTGTAGTGGCGAAGACTTCAAAGAAGCCTTCCACCCACAGGTGGACCACCCACCAACGCCAGTATTCGACGATGGATAGGTGAGTATGTTGACCCCAAGTCAGTCCGGCCCCGTAAAACAAAGCGATCGCGGCACTGGAAATCACGAAGAGCCAAAGAAGTTGAGGCTTGGCTTTTTTTTGCCTTAGTATCGGCGCAAGCGGACGAAGCGTAAGAAAGAGCCACAGCAGCAGGCCAATGAACAGTAGCCATTGCCAACCCCTACCGAGGTCGATGTATTCGTAGCCCTGATGGCCCCAGAAGAATGAGGTTGCATCCGAAAGCTTGTTTTGAATGCTCAGCCATTCGCCCGCGAGCGATCCGACCACCACCAGCAACAATGCCCCAAAGAGAACGTTCACGCCGAGTTTTTGATATTTGGGCTCGTGCCCGCTCACCAGCGGTCCGAAGAACAGACCCGCCGCCAACCACGCAGTCGCAATCCAGAAAATACCCAGTTGCACGTGCCAAGTGCGCGTGACTGAATAGGGGAGGACTTTGGCGAGATCAATTCCATAGAATCCGTTCCCCTCGACTCCGTAATGGGCAGTCGCCACACCCATCAGCATCTGTACCAGCACCAGTGCTGACACCATCCAGAAGTATTTAAGAGTTGCCTTTTGCGAGGGAGTCGCTTGCCAGGCGCCCAGAGGATCCGTGGCGGCCGGCACCAGCGCAGGTTCTTGCTCCTTATCCGACGCATGCCACCAGACCAATGCACAGATTCCCGCGAGCAGCATTATTATGCTCACGCCGGTCCACATGACCATCTCGCCCGATGGCTGGTTCCCGATCAAGGCCTCGTGAGGCCAATTGTGAGTGTATGTGATATTCGCCTCTGGCCGGTTGGTGGATGATGCCCAGGCCGTCCAAAAGAAAAACGCCGCCATAGACCGCATCCGATCTTCGGAGCGTATCGTTCCTGCCGGAATGGAATACGCAGCATTCCCATCTCGGAACACTTCGGAGAAATGCTTCAGTTCCGCAGTAAAAGCTGCGGCCCGCGCCGGGTCTACCGTCATCGTCCCGGAACTTGGATCGTAGGTGTTTGTGCGGTACACCTGCTCCAGACGGCCACGCAAACGGGCTTGCTCTTCATGTGGAAGTGAACCGTAGTCACTGCCATACTCCTGCCGGCTCCAAATATCCAGAACGTATACTAGCTCGCGATGCAACCAGTCCGCTGTCCAATCGGGAGCCACGTAGCTGCCATGTCCCCAGATCGATCCAACCTCCATGCCGCCCATCGATTGCCAAACATTTTGCCCCCGCTCAATCTCTCCCTCAGCGAACAGCACCTGTCCGCTGGTAGAGACTACTTGCGCTGGGATAGGCGGTTTCTCCTGATAAATGCGCGTGCCAATCCATCCTAGGACAGCAAAAGACAACAGCATCACCAAAGCGAAAGCAATCCATAGTTTCTTCATGGTCGGTTGAGTTCCTTAGTTAATGGGAAGACCCTCTTTCGGATGATGTGATCAGCGATCTCTCGACCCCACGCCCGCTCAAACACCAGTCGATCGATACAGCATGGCAAGTTGTCGATTTGAACCCTGCGAATTCCGTCTGGAGCCGTGTGAGGCGAGGCAATCTTAGATCCGCGCGAGCGAAGCTCCGCAAGGGCTTCGCTGTACTGTTGCTCG
>Ga0068863_100005772_pt1 | contig 12135 bp, 6 predicted proteins | sample KBSSwiS62_FD_66596 | JGI IMG/M metagenome (GOLD analysis project Ga0068863, IMG submission 66596) | Switchgrass rhizosphere microbial communities from Kellogg Biological Station, Michigan, USA - KBS Switchgrass S6-2 | ecosystem: Host-associated > Plants > Roots > Rhizosphere > Soil ...
TCCAGCGGCAGCGCCACGTTCTCCGCGGCGGTGAGTCCGGGCAGCAGGTTGAAGTCCTGGAACACATATCCGATCGCGCGGCGCCGGAGCCGGGCTCGGTCATCCCGGGACATCGCCGCGAGTGAGTGACCTGCGATCAGCACGTCGCCGGCGGTCGGGGTCTCCAGCGCTCCGGCGATGGTGAGCAGCGTGCTCTTGCCGGAGCCGCTCGGGCCCATCACCGCGACCATCTTGCCGGGCTCGACCGTCAGGTCGACGTCGCGCAGCGCGTGCACCTCGTCGGCGCCGTCCAGATAGGTCTTCGAGACGGCCCGCATCTCCAGCACACCGGTCATCGCCGCACTCCCGCCCGGCGCCGGATCTGCGGTGCCGGCGCCGTCTTGGCGTGCGGCGGTGGTTTCAGCGCGGCTCGCTTCAACCGGCCGTCAGCCGTGTCCAGCCACCGGACGACCGAATCCAGCCGGTAGATCTCAGCGTCGACGACCAGCGCCAGACTGAGGTCGACGTCGCCCTCGTCCTCCTTCAGTTGCGTCCACTGCTGCATCAGCTCGACGAGATAGCGGCGGTGCGCCTGAATGACCTCGTGCACATCGACGCCGGGCAGGCGTACGGCGACGAGGATCTTGATCACCAACTCGTCCCGGGGCGGCGATGCCAGATCCGGTGGCGTACGCAACCAGCCCGCCAGTTCTTGAGCACCGTCGGCGGTAATGCGGAAGCCCTTCTGCGGTCCGGGGTCGGCGTCATCGTCGGACTCGACGAAGCCGTCACGCTCCAGGCGCTGCAGTGTCGTGTAGACCTGTCCCACATTGAGCGGCCACACCTCGCCGGTGCGAGCCTCGAACTCTTCGCGCAGCTGAAGGCCGTATTTCGGGGCTTCACTCAACAGCGCCAGCAGTGCGTGCCGGATGCTCATGACGCCACCACACTCGATATCATGCGCCGTATAATACTGAGTATACATGAACCACGTCCAGACCCACCGGGCGTGGCGAAGCGAAGCGAAGAAACCCTAGTCAACAGCGCGACCAGCCGGCTATTGACCGGTGACCAGCCAGTCCTCAATGGTCTGCGGGGGCGCCGGGCGAGCATAGAGAAAGCCCTGAGCGGTGTCGCAATCCAGCAGACGGAGCGTCTCCAGCTGCGCCCTGGTCTCGACACCCTCAGCGGTGACCGTCAACCCCAGCGAATGCGCAAGGCTGATGAGCGTGCCGACAACTGCCTGGTCCTGCGGATCGGAATCGGCACCCGCATGCAGGTTCGTCACGAACGGTCCCGCGAGTTTCAGCGAACTGACCGGAAGGCTTCGCAGGTAGGCCAGGTTGGAATAGCCGGTTCCGAAGTCGTCGATCGCGATCCGTAGGCCCAGACCGGCCAGGGCTCGCAGAGTGTCCAGCGGCTCGCCGGAGCTCGCCATGATTGCGCTTTCGGTGAGTTCCAGTTGAAGGTAGGCGGGATCGACGCCGGTTTCGGCGATCAGACGCCGCACATCATCGATCAGCTGCGCTTCGCGGACCTGATATGGCGCCAAGTTCACGCTGATCACCAGCGGCTGATCGGGAAACTTCTCGCGCCAGGCGACCGCCTGTTCGCAGGCGGTGCGCAGCACCCACAGACCGAGTGAGTAGATGACCCCGGTGCTCTCGGCGACACTGATGAAGTCGTTCGGGCCCAGTCGCCCCAGTGTCGGGTGCTGCCAGCGCACCAGTGCCTCGACGCCGACCAGCTTCTCGTCCCGGAGCCGGACGAGAGGTTGATACCTCAGGAACAGCTGGCCCTCGGCCAGCGCGGTCGGCAGTGCGGTGGCGAGTTCGTAGCGCGTGACGTCCTGGGCATGGCGGTCGGCGTCGAACAGCGCCCACCGGTTGCGCCCCTCTGACTTGGCTCGATAGAGCGTGGTGTCGGCGGCCTTCATCAGCTCTCCGACGGTGGTGTCGGCGGACGGCATGTCGACCACGCCGGCACTGGCGGAGACCGTGAGGGATCGCCGGTTCAGCCACAACGGCTCGTGCACCGCGGCCAGCGCTTCCCGAGCCACCGTCACGGCGGCATCGGGGTCCGTCCAGTCTTCGACGAGCACCACGAACTCGTCGCCGCCGATCCGGGACACCAGGTGCGCGCTGCCGAGCCGCGCGGTCAGCCGGTTGCCGATCTCGATCAGCACCTCGTCACCGGTCGCGTGACCGACCGTGTCGTTGATTGCCTTGAAGCCGTCGAGGTCCAGATAGCACAGCCCGACGCGGCCGCCGCGCACCGCGACCTCCAGCCGTTCCTGGAACATCGTCCGGTTCGGCAGCCCGGTGAGTGGATCGTGCAGGGCCTGATGCCGCAGCCGCGCATGCAACTCATGCCGTTCGGTGATGTCCTCCATCATCGCGACCATGTATTTCGGCGCGCCGTCATCGTCGCGCAGCAACGACACCACGAGATCGGTCCAGATCATGCTGCCGTCGGCGCGGTAGAACGGCTTCTCGACCCGGAAGTGATCGCGGGTGCCGTCGGTCAGCTGGCCGTAGAGGTCCCAGGTTTCGTCGGCGTCGTGCGGGTGCACGAACTCGGTGACTCCGTGCGTGATGAACTCGTCACGGGAGTAGCCGAACATTTCGCACATGGCACGGTTGACCTCGAGGATCTGACCTTGCACGGTGCCGATGGAGATGCCGATCGCGGCATCTGAGAAGAGGGCCTTGAAGCGGTTCTCGCTGGTGCGGTGGGCGAGCTCGGCGTCACGCTGCGCGGCGATCGCGGCGACCGTGATGCGTTGCTGCTCGGCGAGCGTGCGAGCGTGGAGGGCGTCGGCATATCCGGCCGCGAACGCGGACAGCACCGGGAGGCATCGGCCACGGACCGTGTCCGAATCCGAGTTCGCCATTTCGTCGCCGAGCAACTCCAGCGTGCGTTCCAGCGCCGGGGTGATGGTGAAGTGTCCGTGCACCATCGAGGCGCCGATCTCGCGGACCATGGCCAGATCCAACTCCGGCGCCCGCACCGCGGCGCTCAGCCGCGCCGTCAGGTCGTCGAGAAATCCGCGCAGCTCACGGCGATTCAGCGAGACATAGCTGATGCCGCCGATCGCCTGCGCCCAGCGCCGGGCAAGGTTGGTGACCGGGCGCCGTGACGGCTGCTGCGCGGAGTCCACGACCTATCCGATCCGTGCCACCCCGGCGTAACCGGGATAGCGCTCGGCCTGCTCGCTGAGGTCGTCCAGAGACTCGGGGCGCCACAGCGGGATCTGCACCACCCCGGGGTCGACCAGCGGGGATCCGCCGAACAGCGCGGCGACCTGGGCGCGGCTGCGCATCGCCATCGCCGCCACCGATTGGTTGTAGAGCGATTCGGTCCGGTGGGCGCCGTCGCGCATCTGATCGGCGCTGGCGTGTGAGATCGCCACATAGCTGCCGGCTGCGACGTTGTCGGTCACCGCGGCGACGATGGCACCCGCCTCGTCGTCGTCCGGCACGAAGTGCAGGACGGCGTTGAGCAGCACGCCGACAGGCCGGGACAGGTCGACCAGTCGCTGCAACTCCGGATTCGCCAGCACGGCCTTCGGTGACCGCAGATCGCCGGCGATGACGGCAGTGTTCGGATTGCCATTCAAGATCGCCCGGCTGTGCGCCACCGCGACCGGATCATGATCGATGTAGACCACCCGGCCGCGCGGATTGAGCGACGCGACGACCTCATGGACGTTGCCCACGGTCGGGATCCCGGAACCGAGGTCGACGAACTGATCGATGCCCTCGGACACCATGAACCGCACCGCGCGGCGCAGAAACGAGCGATTCTCGCTGATCACCCATCGCATGTCGGGGACCGCGGCAATCACCCGCTCGGCGAACTGCCGGTCCGCTTCGAAGTTGTGCGAACCGCCCAGGTAATAGTCGTAAACCCGGGCCACGCTCGGCTGCTCGATATCCACGCCCCCAGGAACCCAGCTTGGTCGATCCATGCCGCCCAGTCTGGCACAGCAATTCGAACTTCTCGATTGACGAGTCCCGGCAATCGGGACTGGTGCGCCGATCACGTGAGCGGGATCACCGCCGCCGGAGCACCGCGAGCGCCTCCGGTGTCCACAGCGTGCGGGGAATGTCCTCCAGCGCATCGAGAAGTCGCGTCACGCACGCCTGATCGTCGTCACCGGTGAGCCGTGCAAGATCGACGAGTCGCATGCCCGACCAGCAGACCGTCACGGCGAGGTCGCCATCCATCGCGCTATCCGGCCCGACCTCCGCCGCCGCCCGCTCGAACACCTCTTCGAGAAAGGCCTGCTGCTCGGTGACGTCGGCGACCTGTCCCCACTCGGCGAAGCCATCAAGCAGAAAGCTCACCGCGTGCCGTTGACTCAGACCGACGGCATCCCACAACGCCCAGCCGACCTGCAGCATGCCCGCGCCGTCGCGATGATGGATGCTCGAAATTCCGTACCGATAAAGCTCGTCCAGATCTCTCGTCCGCACCGGTGACCGGCGCCAAAACGGCGCGGTGCGGGTTCTTCTGCCGAACATGACAACGCTCCCTTCCGGAGAGCCAGGTGCCAGCCCCCCGCTGGTGCACCCATGCAGATCGTGCAGAACCCAGGGGTACGCAGACGGCAGCGTTGCTGAGGAAAATGGCCGGCGCAACAGTTATTGACGACAATCTGTCGACGTGCTAGCGGTGCGCCGGATCGAGTGCGCTATCGCGAATGTGAGCCGGGAGCGCGAGCCACCACGCTGCCGACGCGCGATATGAAGCCGGAACCTCGTGACTGGACCGGATCTGCCGCAACGCCGCATCGGCGTGGGTGATGCCGGCGCCGTAGATGAGTGAATTGAGGGTTGTCCCGGTCGCGGCGTTCCACTGTCCCGGCGGCGGGATCACCACCCGCAACACCTGGGTCCAGGCGGCGTCGCTGGTCCGGCCGCCGACGTGCCCGATGGCCGCGGCCGCGGCGACGGTGATCGATCGCGGCAGGCCGGGAGCGACGATCAGCCGCTCGACCAGCCGCCGCTGATCCGGTCCCCCGAGTGCCCGGAACGCCTCCAAAATGGACCGAGTAAAGCCGAGGTCACGAAGGATCCGGCTACCGGCGATCTCGGCCGCCAGGGCCGCCGCGACCGCCGGCCGGTAGGGCGTCGCGTTGATCAGGAACGCCGCGTAGAGCCGGACGTCGAAGACCGGATGGAACAGCAGGTGATAGACGATGTGGGGCAACATGTCGTCGGCGTATTCGGCCGCGTCCCGGGGCATCGCCGCCTGTGTTGCCCGCACGATCCGATCGGTCACCACGCCGGCTGAACCATGGGCCAGGGCGTCGAAACGGCCCATCGCGTCGGGCCGGTCGACATCACTCCACACTGAGCGGAACTGGCCGCGCAACGCATTGCGTACGTCGGGCGGAGTGTGGCGCAGAAGCTCACGGGCGAGTTCGCGGGCATCGTCGCGAACGTCGGGGTCGCGGAGCAGGTCGAACTCGGCACGGATGAGAGTGTTGACCTGGTCCGGCGCGAAGTGCCGGAACCGCACCTTGCGGACCGTGGCCAGCAGGGCGCCATAGCGGGCCGGCTCGTTGACGGGTTCCCGCAACTGCCGCAGCACGTGCGCGCTGGCGTCGGGATGGTTGGCGCCGTCCAGCGCGCCGATCACCTCGGTGAACACCTGGTTGTCGGTGTCCCGCGCCAGCGCCGCGCAGGCATCGATGGCGGCGACTTGGGCCCGAGGATGGACGAGCATACGGTTGAGCGCTTCGAACCGCTGCATCCAGAAGGCGCCGTCGGACAGGGTCATCTCCTGCACCAGGCGATTGACCACAACCGCCCAGTTGGACCGGGGCACAAGCACCACGCGTGGCTGAAGTGCCAGCAGGGAGGTCATCTCGTCCCAGTCGTTTCCGGACATCAAGGCGTCGGTGACCGCGAGGTCGAGCAGCACCTCCAGACGAGCCTCGGCGGCGTCCTCGTCCGGAACCGACCGTCGCAGCATCGGAGGTCCACTCGTCGGCACCGCCGAATACCGAAGAATCGCGTCGATCGGCGCGACCAACTGGTTCATGCGCAGGCCGAGCAGGGACTCGTAGCGCCGGACAACCGCGTGCGACGGCGCAATCACCGCGGTCTCCCACCGGGAGACCGTGCTTGCGCTGACCGGCTCGGATCGGCGGCCGGCCGAGAACGCCGCAGCGAACGCATCCACCCGCCACAGCGCTGAGTCGGCCGCGAACTGCCGGTTGGTTCGCAGCAGCCAGCCAATGAGGTCGGGTGTCCCGGGCCGGCCGGCCGGCACCCTCCGGCGACGGGCGCCGAGAATGCCGGCATCCGGACCGAGCATCATGTCGGCCACGCGCCGAGTGTAGGGCCGAGCGACGAACGGCGGCGGACCTCACGTGCGCTACGCCGCGAGCCCACGGCGTGTTTCAAAGCTGCCGGTCGGCTGCGCCGGGCGGACTTTGAAACCCCGCCCTAAACGGCTTCGATGACCGGCTTCAGAACCGCGAGATCGGCGAGGACGGCACTCGCGTCGCGCTCGAAGTCGGCCGCCCCGGCAACGAGAGCCGGCGGCACGATCACTCGGGCCGCCGGCTCTTCTGGCGATGCGTTATGCCAGACCACGCTCGATCGCCGCGATGATCTGCGGGCGGAGATCCTCGGGCCGGATGATCGCGTCCACCGAACCGACTTCCACGGCTCGCTGAATGCTGTGCACTCCGTCGAACTCGGTCGCGACGGTGCCGAGCATTTCGGCCCGCACGCTAGCGCGTACATCCTGAAGGCGCTGTGCGAGCGCCGCGCGCTCGCCGCCACTGGCGGCATTGACCTGCGCCTCAAGCTCGACCACGCGAGGATCTTTGGCGGTACGCGCATTGACGTCGCCGGCGAACACGACGGCCGCGGCCGGTGCACCACCGATCACCGACGCGAAGGAACCGTCCACCGCGAGCACCGTCATGTTCTCGTTGAGTGCCTTGGAGAACACCACGAAGGCACCGCCGTGATAACGCGAGATCACGCAGAACACGATCGGGCCGTGGAAGTTGACGATGGCGCGGCCGATCTCGGCGCCGTATTCAAGCTGCAGCAGCCGCATCGACTCGGGTGAGCCGTCGAAGCCGGACAGGTTCGCCAGCACCACCACCGGCCGGTTGCCGCTGGCCGCGTTGATCGCTCGGGCGACCTTCTTGGACGACTTCGGGAACAGGGTGCCGGCGGTGTAGGTGTCCGGGCCATCGGTGGGCGGGAAACCGCGCCGCGGCACCGACGACGACTCGATGCCGACCAGGCACACCGGCACGCCACCGAGGTGGATGTCCTGCACCACCGCGGTCTCCGCGTCGGCCATACCGGCCCACCGCTCCAGGATCATGTGGTCCTGGTCGGCCAGAGCCCGCATCACCGTCCGGATGTCGAACGCCTTCTTGCGGTCCGGGTTGCTGGCCTTCGAGAAGATCTGGCCGACGGTGGCGAAGTCGCTGTTCGTGGTCGGGTGCGGGAAGGTGCTGACATCCCGATCGGTGGGGTCAGTGGTGACGGCCCGGCGCGGGTGCCGTTCGCCACTGGCGATATACGTGTGGTCATAGTGCGCCAGCAACAGTTCGCTGGCGGCCCGCAGGTCCGGTGCCCAATATTGGGCTTGACCGTTCGGCCCCATCACCCGGTCATAGCCGCCGATGCCGAAGTTGTCCTCGGCCGACACGCCGCCGGAGAAGTCCAGCGACTGCTTGCCGGTCAGCACCATTGCCGAGTCCGGGGTCATCACGAGGATGCCCTTGGTGTGCATGAGCATCGTCGCTTCGGCGTTCCAGTAGGGCTGGGCGCCGACCGTGATGCCGGCGACGACGATATTGATTTCGCCGCCGTCCTGGGTGAACTCGACAATCCGCTTGAGCGCGGCGGCCACCCAGTCCATGTTCTCGGTGCCGGACGTCATCGAGATGCGTGCACCGGACGACAGGGCGAACCAATCCACCGGTACGCCCATCCGCTCAGCGAGGTCGAGCGCCGCGATCACCCGCGCACACTCCGGCTCGGCCAGCGCACCCAGCGACTTGGTGGAGTCGCCCAGCAGCACGACCCGGGTCACCCCCTCCGGGTGGCGATCGGTCGGCGTGGTCACCACACCCGCGACGATGCCGGCGCGGTTCTGGCCCGCGGGCCGATCCACCGGCACGAGCACGCCCTCAGCATCGAGATCGTGCTCGACGAAGCTGCCGCGGGACCCGGCGAGCATCGCGGTCAGCTCGTACGGATATGTAGTGCCGCGGCGGCGGGCGGCGAGAACCTTCTGGCGGTAGTCGTCCAGCGGCTGGATCGGCTCGACGGTCGGTTCGGTCAGCGACATCCGCATGCCCGAGTCATACGAGACGCGTACGGCGATGGTGCTCAGTTGGCCGGCCGCGTCCCGCTGGCGCCCGAGGAACAGCACCTCTTCCAGGCCGGCGTCGGCGGTGATCGGCAACAGTCGCTGCACCACCGAGTTGAGGTCTTCGATGCTGATGTCGCTCGGCGGCCAGACGTAGATGGTGATCCGGTTGGTGTCGAAGCGGCGCTTCGTCGGGCTCTGCGCCCGGGCCGTACGGATCGCGTCCAGACAGCCGGCCAGCGCACCTTCGACCGCCGGCAACGCCAGGATGCGGCCATCGGCGTCGCGCAGCGGGGTCAGGTCACGCACCTGAGCCATGGCGGCGATCCGCTCGTCGGCCGGGTTGTCCGGGGCGACGCAGTGGAAGACATACACCTCCTCGTCGGCGGAGGGCAGCCGGGTGAGGTTGAAGTTACGCAGGCGCGGCAGCTGCAAGCGCTGCGCGATCAGCGGGTGCAGACCCCGGATGAGACGGTCCTCGCCGGAGCCGGCCCGGAAGGTGAAGTGATGGTGCATGGCGGTGCCGGTGCTGCCGGCCATCGACATCGTGACCCGAGCCACCGTGTCGAGGATCCCGGACCGATCCACGATGTCCTGCAGCGTGGCCGCCATCGCGTCGGAGCCGGGCTGACCGGGCCAGGTCACGTAGACGTCGGCGACCGCGTCCGGCGTCGCCAGCTCGGCCACCTGGGCCAGCGCCTCGGGCAGCTCGCTGATGTCGGTCGCGGTCGCGATCAGCCGGAACTGAACGCTGCCACGGCTGTATTCGGCGGTGAACAGCGTGCGGCCGCCGATCTCCACGCACCGCGCATCGGACAGGCCCCGGTTGCCGTAGTAGCGGCGGCTGAGCACCTCGAGCATCGGCCCGTGCTCGGCGCCGGCTTTGCCGATCCGCTGATCCAGCAAGCGAACCAGCGGCTCCGGTGAGGCCACCATGGCGGCGATCCGGTCAGCCCGGTCCGGCGCGGCCGGGTTCTCGTCGAGGTACCGCAGGTGACTGCGGACGCCGGCGTAGACCTCGGCCCGCTTGCGGCGCAGCAGTGGCTGCGCGGCCCACCGGAACACCACGCTGCGGGCCAGGTCGCCGACTGCCGGGAAGCGCAGCTGGGTGGCGAAGATCAGGTGCTCCAGCGCCTCGCCGACGAATTCCCGGAGACCCTCCGGCGGCAGCGGCTCGGCCAGCCACTGCCGCAGGAAGGTGACGATCACCGATGCGTCCGACGAGGCCCGCTGCTGTGCCAGGAAGATCCGGAACACCGCCTCTTCCAGAGCCGGTGTGCGATCGAACTTGTCAATGCCGTAGTGCGCGAACACTCGGGCCAGACGGGTGCGGAAGCTGTCCGGCAGCGCCGCCCGATCGACATCGAGGCTCTGCAGGTACGCGTGGAAATACTCGCGCGGGCTGTGCACCCGGTTCTCGGCGTTGATCTCCTCGCCGGCCGGCCGGTTGCGGCTGAGTTCGGCCAGGTCGGCGAAGACGGTCAGGAGCTCGACCTCTTCGCGGAGCGGCCGCTGACCGGACTCGGCCCGCGCCGCCAGATAGCTGGACAGCACCCGGCCCTCATCGCGCGGATCGACGTCGTAACCGAGAAGGAGGCTGCGCAGATCGGCGATGCCGCGCTCCACGCGTTCCGCGGCTGAGCCGTCGGCCGGCTCCGGCGGCAGCTCCAGGTCGACGGCCTCGCTCTGCACGGACTCGGCCGCCGCGCCGTCGCCGATCGGCTCCAGACGCATCAGCGGGGCACCGGTGGCCACCTGACTGCCGACGGCGACCAGGCACTCGCGGACCACGGCCTTGACCGGTGCCCGGAGCACCGTCTCCATCTTCATGCTCTCCAGGACCAGCATCGGCGCGCCGGCCTCGACCTCGTCGCCGACCTGAAGAGGAGTCGCGACCACGAGGGCCGGCGCCGGAGACCGGACTACGCCGCCCTCGTCCCGGCCGACGCGGTGGGTGATGCCGTCCACCTCGACCAGGTGGATCGGCCCATGAGTGTCGGTGACCAGCCGGAAACGGCGGCCGTGCACCAGCATCTGCCCGGCGTGCTCGTCGTACCGGTCCATCTCGGCGTCGAACGGCGCGGACTGGCCGATGCCGATTCGGAACCGGCGCGGCCCGATCTGGGCAACCTCGACCCGGTAGGTCGCGCCGCGGAGCTTGAGGTCGATCGGCCGGCCGCTCTCGTGCTGGACCTGGGGACGTCCGCCATGAGCGGTGGATAGCAGCCGTTGCCGCTCGACGACCGCCTCGTCCTCATATGCCTCGATCGCGGCGGCGGCCAGGGCGATGCCGGAGTGCTTGGTCGTGACCAGGCCACCCTGCTCGCGGACCCGGTCGATCCAGCCGGTGTCGGCGCTGCCGTCGATCACCGCCGGCTGGTCCAGGAGTTCGAGCAGGAAGCTCTTGTTGGTGGCGCCGCCCTCGATGATCACGGTGGTCTCGGCGACCGCCCGGCGGAGCCGGCCGAACGCCTCTTCGCGGGTACGGCCGTACGCGATGATCTTGGCGATCATGGAGTCGAAGTCGGCGGGGATCACATCGCCCTCGCCGACGCCGGTGTCGACCCGGATGCCCGGGCCGGCCGGCAGCGCCAGGCGGACGATCTTGCCGGGCGCCGGTGCGAAATCACGATCCGGGTCTTCAGCGTTGAGCCGGGCCTCGATCGCGTGCCCGACCTCGGCCGGCAGTTGGTCGCCGAGACGTCCCCCGGCGGCAACATGCAGCTGCGCCTTGACCAGATCGACGTCCGTGGTGATCTCGGTGATCGGGTGCTCCACCTGCAGCCGGGTGTTCACCTCGAGGAAGGCGAACAGCCGCTCGCCCGGGTGGTAGAGGAATTCGACGGTGCCGGCGCCGCGGTAGCCGACCGCCAGCGCCAGCCGCTCGGCCGACGACTTCAGGTGCTGGACCTGCTCGCGGTCGAGCAGTGGGGAGGCGGACTCCTCGATGACCTTCTGGTTGCGCCGCTGCACCGAGCAGTCGCGTACGCCGAGCGCCCATGCGGTGCCCTGGCCGTCCGCGATCACCTGGACCTCGACGTGCCGAGCACCGGTGACCAGGCGCTCCAGGAAGACGACACCGCTGCCGAAGGCCCGCTCGGCTTCCAGCCGGGTGCGCTCATAGGCGTCGGCGAGATCGCCGGAGCTGCGGACCACCCGGATGCCTCGGCCGCCGCCACCAGCGGTCGCCTTGAGCATCAGCGGATAGCCGATCTCGTCCGCTGCACGCTGGGCAGACTCCAGATCGTCGACCGCGCCGCGGCTCCACGGCGCCACCGGGACGCCGACCTCTTCGGCGATCAGCTTGGCGCCGATCTTGTCGCCGAGCTTGCGCATCGCCTCCGGGCTCGGGCCGATGAAGGTGACTCCGAGCTTGTCGCACAGCTCCGCGAAGGCCGGATCCTCGGCCACGAAGCCCCAGCCCACCCAGGCCGCATCGGCCTTGCTCTCGACCAGGGCCTGCCCCAGGACGGCGTGATCGAGATATGGCCGTGCCGAGGCCGGACCGAGGCAGTAGCTGTCGTCGGCCTCCCGGACGAAGGTCGCGTGGCGCTCGGCGTCGGTGTAGAACGCGATGGTCTCGATCGGCTCGGCGCCGGTCTCCGCGTTGAGCTCGCGGACGGCGTGGATCAGCCGCATGGCGGCCTCACCCCGGTTGACAATTGCGATACGGCTGAACACCGAGCAAGCCTCCAGGCTCGTACAACGACAAACTGAGATGCCCCATGGAGGGGTCCCGATCAACAACCTTCGTGGCGACCGTGGAGTAAAGAAACCGCCGAAGCCGCCACTGGGCGACAA
>Ga0068863_100005774_pt1 | contig 12134 bp, 7 predicted proteins | sample KBSSwiS62_FD_66596 | JGI IMG/M metagenome (GOLD analysis project Ga0068863, IMG submission 66596) | Switchgrass rhizosphere microbial communities from Kellogg Biological Station, Michigan, USA - KBS Switchgrass S6-2 | ecosystem: Host-associated > Plants > Roots > Rhizosphere > Soil ...
CGGCGCAGCCGCGCTACGCCGTGTACGGCCTGGGGCTCCAGCCGGTCGTGGCACGACTCGAGATCAAGGACGATCGCGCAGTCCAGGCCACGATTGTCCGGATCGCCGGACGCGCCGGTACCACGCTGCCCGAGCCGGTGGCCCGCGGCGACCGCCGCTACTGGCGGATCGCCGCGTCCGACGACACCGCGGCGCTCGTTGCGCTCGGCGATCATCAGCTGATCGCCGCGCTCGGCAAGGCCGGTGATGTCGACGCGCAGCTCGATCTCATCCTGGGCCTGGCCAAGCCAGCGTCGAACATGGCCGACGGCAAGCAGCTCAAGGAGCTGATGACGCGGCACGGCTTCGGCCCGCAGGCGGTCGCGTTCGCCGATACCCACAAGCTCGCCAGCGCGGCGCTCCAGGCCGCCGGCGCCAAGCCGACACCGCTGTGCCCCAGCGAGCTCGACCAGCTCGCGACCCGCGTTCCGCGCGTGGTGCTCGGCTCCGGCGAGTTCACCCCGCACGACCTGGCGTGGGGCATGGTCGTCGAGCTCGCCCCGGACGTCGCGGCCGCCGCCCGGTCGCTCCAGGTCGAGATCCCCGGGCTGGCCGACGCCCTGTCCGGCCGGCCGATGTTCGCGTTCGGCGGCGGCATCGATCTCGCTACCGGCCAGGCGCTCGCGCGCATGGCCGCCGAGCGCCTCAAGCACCTCGGCGAGGCCTGCGGGCTGCCCGCGCTGGAACAGGCCGCCGACCAGGCGGTCCAGACGCTGTCCGGGGCGCTGCCCGACTTCGCGGGCCTCATCACGGGCGGCGCCGTCGCGCTGCGCAACATCGACTTCGGCGCGGCCGGCCCGAGCGCCGGGGCGCCCCAGAAGCTCGATGCCGAAGCCGTGCTCGCGTCGCCCGATGCCCGCGTGCTGTTCGCCCGGATCTTGGCGCTCGACCCGCAGCTCCGGCAATTCTCGTTCTCCACCGACGGCAAGCTCCACGATCTGCGGGGCAGTCAGGTCCCCTTGCCGATCCCGATCGCCGCCGGCGTCGGCGAGAAGACGATCGTGATCACCACCGGCGACCAGCGCGCCGCGCGCGGCGATCGCCTGCTCGCCGCACGCGGTGGCAAGGCGCCGCTGCTGGCGGTCACGTATGACTACGGCGGGCTCGTCGGCCTGATCCACAAGGTCGGCGGCGCTGCTCTCGAGACGGCCCCCGCGGTGCGCGAGACCTACGACGTCCTGGGCAAGCTGTTCGGCCGCGCGGTCGTGACGCTGGATGTCACCGATCACAGCGTCGCGCTGTGGAGCTCGCTCGAGGTGAACGATCGATAGCGAGCCGTCCCACCACACCACTCGGCCGCGCCGTTACGCGACCCGGATGACCACCTTGCCGAGGTGCGCGCCGCTCGCCAGATACGCGTACGCGTCCTTGACCTCGCCGAAGCCGAACGTCCGATCGATGATCGGATCGATCTGCCTCGCCTCGAGCGCGCGCACCAGACTCTCGAACATCGCCACCGAGCCGACGTAGATCCCGGCGACGCGCAGCGCCTTGTGAAACACACCGTAGGTGTTGACCTCGCCGCGCAGGCCGGTCAGCACGCCGAGCAAGCTCATCGTGCCGCCGTAGCGCAGCGCCGCGACCGACTGATCGAACGTGCCTGGACCGCCGACCTCGATCACGACATCGACCCCGCGGCCACCGGTCCACGCGCGCGCCGCCTCGCCCCACTGCGGCGTCGCCTTGTAGTCGATCACGTGATCGGCGCCGAGCGCCAGGGCACGCTCGCGCTTGGCCGCGCTCGACGACGTCACGATCACGCGCGCGCCCGCCGCCCGCGCGAGCTGGAGCCCGAAGATCGACACGCCGCCCGTGCCCTGCACCAGCACGACATCGCCGGGCTGGACATGGACAGCCTCGAACAGCGCGTGATACGCCGTCACCCCCGCACACGGTAACGTCGCCGCCGCCTCGAACGACAGCCGCGCCGGGATCCGGATCCACGCGGTCTCGGGCAGCACCACCTCCTCGGCCAGCATGCCGTCCTGACCGCCGCCCAGCGCGCGCGCATGGTGCTCGTCGGACAGAAGGCCCGAGATCCAGGTCGGAAAGAACGCCGCGGCGACGCGATCGCCGACGGCGTACCGGGTCACCGCCGCGCCGACCTCGACCACCTCGCCGGCGCCATCGGACGCCGGGATGATCGGCGCCGTGCGCCGCTTGGCGCCCTTGACCATGTTGAGATCACGGTAATTGAGCGACACCGCGCGCACGCGGACCCGCACGTCCAACGGGCCGAGCGATGGGGACGGCCGGTCGACCGGCGTCAGGGCGTCAAAGCCGTCGCGCGGCTGGATCTCGTAGGCCCGCATCGCGTTAGCCCTCCTCCGCCGTGCACGTGTGCATCGCCGAAACACTGGCTTGCGTCATGGCCTCGGATGTAGCACGCCGGGCGACGCCCGCGACCCATACACCCCTGGATCGGCGGATCCCGGGCTCTCCGGAGTGTTCGTCAGCGGCAGAACGGCGAACGACGGCGAGACGGCCTCCCCGAGTCCGAGCCGGTGATCGCGGCGACGCGCGAGTCCTACGAACAGCGGATATCCATCCTGCGCGATACCTTGCTGCGCGAGGCCGACACACCGCCGTTCTTCGACCCGAGCTTACCGAGCGCACCCCCGATGTTCTTGATGGCGACGAACGCCCAGCGCGCGATCCAGGCGGCACGGCTCGGCCTCGGCATGGTCAGCTCGTTTCATCACGGCGGCACACTCGAGTCGATCGGGACCATGATACAGGCATACAAATCCCAGTTCGTCGCGAATGCCATGTTCTCGCGACCAGCTTCTCTGGCGATCAAGCCGACCAATCGTGCAAGCACCGTTTGCACAATTTGCCAGCTCTCGACGGCGAGCAGACGCGCCGCGCGCTCGGCCGGTCGCGCAACGGCGCACCTGAACTCGCCGTAGCTCCGGAGTGGTCACTGCCCTTGACACCATCGTGAGCACGCGTACGGGGCCCGCGTGCCGCGTCGAACGAGGACGCCCGCCCGGTCGCGACCTGCTTCCCAAGCGGTTTTTATCGCGCCTATGCTGCGTGCGACTCCAGGAGGGAACCATGCGACGAGTCAGTTATGTCCTCGTGGCGATACTGGCAATTGCCTGCTTCGCGCACCGCGCCCCCGCCGATGACCGCCGCGATCGCGATCGCGGCCACGCGCGCGATCGGCTCCAGCTGGTCGAGGCAACGCTCGCCGATCTCGACCAGGCGCTGCGCTCGCACCTGGTGACGTCGGCGCAGCTGGTGCAGATGTACCAGGCGCGGATCGCCGCCTACAACCAGGCCGGCCCCCGACTCAACGCGTTCCTCCACGTCAACGACCGCGCGCTCGACGATGCCCGCGCCCGCGACCGCGATCGCCGGGACGGCCACGCCGCCGGGCCGCTGTTCGGCATCCCCGTCCTGCTCAAGGACAACATCGACACCGACGACATGCCGACGACCGCCGGCTCGGTCGCCCTCGCCGGCTCGATCCCGCCGGGCGACGCGTTCATCACCCACCGCCTGCGCGACGCCGGCGCGATCCTGCTCGGCAAGGCCACGCTGACCGAGTTCGCCAACTTCATCGCGAACGGGATGCCGTCGGGCTACAGCTCGCTCGGCGGCTACGGCTTCAACCCCTACGACCCGCGGCCCGCCCCCGGCGGCGACGGCCGCCCCGTGCTCACGCCCGGCGGCTCGAGCTCGGGCCCCGGCATCGCGGTCGCCGCCAACCTGACCGCGGTCGCGATCGGCACCGAGACCTCGGGATCGATCCTCAGCCCGAGCTCGGCCAACGGCGTGGTCGGCATCAAGCCCACCGTCGGCCTGGTCAGCCGGACCGGCATCCTGCCGATCACCGCCGAGCAGGACACCGCGGGGCCGATCGCCCGCACCGTCACCGACGCGGCCGTCCTGCTCGGCGTCATCGCCGGCTTCGACCGCGACGATCCAGCGACGCTGCCCTGCCTGATCCCGGGCAACTGCCACCGCGACTACACCCGCTTCCTCGACCGCCACGCGCTGCGCGGCGCCCGCATCGCCGTGCCCCACACGCCGTACTGGACCGGCTTTACCCCCGAGCAGACCCAGATCATGACCGACGCGATCGCGGTGCTGCGCGCCGAGGGCGCGGTCGTCGACGACGGCCACGAGCTGCCCAACCAGGCCGACATCTCGGCGGTCGCCACCTGCACCTCGGCGCCTGCGCCGGCCAGCTGCTCGACCGTCCTGATGTACGGCCAGAAGCACGATCTCGATGCCTATCTCGCGCGCCGCCCCACCGCCCCCGTCCACACGATCGACGACATCATTGCCTTCAACAACGCCCACCCCGCGGTCGCGCTCAAGTACGGCCAGGCGCTGTTCCTCGCCGCTGCCGCGCTCGACACCAGCCCCGGCAGCGCCGATACCCAGCGCTTCCTCGACGACCGCGCGCGCGACGTCGAGCTCAACCGCGGCGGGCTCGACGCCGTGCTCGACGGCCCCGACGGGGTGCCCGGCACCGACGACGACTTCGACGCCATCCTGTTCCCCCAGAACCGCGGCGCCGCCCCGCCCGCGCGCGCCGGCTATCCCAGCGTCTCGGTCCCCGGCGGCTTCGTCCCGCCGTCCGGCGACCTCGTCAACCCGTCCCCGTTCGGCGTCGCGTTCACCGGCCGCGCGTTCAGCGAGCCCCGCCTGATCGGCCTGGCGTTCGCCTTCGAGCAGGCGACCCACCACCGCGCCCCGCCGGCCAGCGCCCCGCCCCTGCCGAGCGACACCGTGACCCGCCCCGGAGTTCGGCCGCAATGACTCCACCTGGTCTGCGCGAAGGTCACTCTGCATGTGCCGCGCGTGAAGGCAGTGGCCGAGCTGTTGATCAAGGAGCTTCCGCTCCTGACACCCAGCCCGGCGAAGAAGGCGAGCCGCTGATGGCGACCTTCCGCCGGCGGTCGTTCTGCTGACGAACCGACGCCCTGGCGACGCCGGCGCTCGCTCAGAAGATCCCGACCTGCAGGCCGACACCGACGACATGGGACGTCAGATCGACCTTGTTCATCTCGCTCTCGAGACTGGCGCGATGGATCGTGTAGTCGACCAGGACGGACACGCTCGCGAGCACGAGGTTCCACCGCAGCTCGAGGCCGACCCCGGCGAGAAAGCCGTCGCCGCGCAGGTTGTAACGGTCGTCGCCCATGTCGAGCCATGTTCGTTCCAGCCCCCCGCGGGCGAAGCCCTCGACGGGACCGGCAACCGGAAGATTCAGCTTGAGCGCCGCCGACGCCTGATACAGCGTTCGATCACCGCCGCGCTGAGTCGCCATGTCGAACCCGCCCACCGCGCCCTCGAGCGACAGGTTGGCGAGCCGGAGCCCCACGACGCCAAGACGGCTTCCGCTCGACGGCTCGCCAACGTCCTGCATCGCGTCGTTGACCGTCGGCTTGGTGCCCACGCCGAGCCCCAGGTAGACGCCGGCCGAGGCAGCGCCCGGCGCCCCGAGGATCGCGGTCACCGCGAGTATCGCGCAGTTCTTCATGTGCACGCGACAGAGCAACCCGCGTACCGGCTCGCGGCACTTCGGACTTGTGATCCGAGGTGTCGTGATTCGTCACGCCATCTGCTTGTTCGGCGGTCGAGCTGTCGGAGATCTCCACGTGACAAGTGGGATACATCCCGCGGTTCACAGCGATCGGCGCGGTGTTCACACGCATGCCCATCACGGCGGCGATGCTCTGGCTCGGCCCGCCCATAGCGACCGCGCCCGGGGCTGCCAGGGACCGACGCGCCGTCACCGGGCTCCAAGTGGCTGGATGTTCGGGACTCGGGCGGTCATCGACGCGGGAGCACGGGTCCTCTGACTGGTGTCATCTGACAGGCGCAGGGGGCGACTGGCCCCTGTTCAGGGTGACCCTGACAACCGATCTGGTTGTGGCGATCGATCGTGACCGAGCCTGTCGGCGAGGGTACGGACGTCGCGCCGGATCGGCAGGCCCACGCAGCGCGGTCCTGCGATCTTCAGCCGCCGGCCGCCGCGCGCTCGGGCGCCTGCACCGCCGTGTAGATCGATCGCACCGGCCGCGCCAGGACGCGGCGCACCATCGGCTCGAAGAAGGCCAGCGGCCGGGTCTCGACCGCCGGGTCGAACGCCGGCGCATCGTACTTCGCGCAGAACTCCTCGGTGCGCGCAAAGCACGGATGACCGCGGAACGCCTCGCGCATGTCGCGATCCATGCCGAGGTGCGCAAAGAAGTAATAGCCCTGAAAGATGCCGTGCTTCTCGACCATCCAGTGGTTGTCCTCCGACACGAACGGCCGGAGGATCGCCGCGGCGATCTCGGGATGATTGTACGAGCCCAGCGTGTCGCCGATGTCGTGGAGCAGCGCGCACACCACGTACTCCTCGTCGCGGCCATCGGCGTGGGCCAGCGTCGCGGTCTGCAGCGAGTGGGTCAGCCGGTCGACCGGAAATCCGCCATAGTCGCCGTCGAGCAGCGCCAGGTGCGCCAGCACGCGGTCGGCGAGCTTGCCCGCATAGCGGACGAACTCGCCGCCGATCGTGCGCCAGTCTGCCTGGGTGCTGGCCGCCATGTTCGTGAAGGTGGCGCGGGGCGCGTCGTGCTGGCTCATGGGGGCCGGAAGGTAGCACACACGTGCCCCGCCCCAGCGTTTCTCGGCGCACTGCCCACTTCGAGCTCAGCAGCTGAGTCACCATCCAGTCTGGCGCGCATTGCCAGCCCAGCCATCACCCGGGTCGAGCGATATCACACGGCGCGCGCCGGCCGCGTCAGATGCAGGACGGCTTGGTGGAGTTGTTGAGCCGGGCGTTGAGCTCCGGGCACTCGCCGGGCGAGAAGCTGCCGGTGACGTGATCGCTGCTATCGAGCACGACATCGAAGCTTCCAGAGAACTTATCGCCGCTGATCGCGCTGAGCGTGATGGTGCCGGTGGCGCCATCCGCCGATTGCGCGTCCACGTCCTGGCAGGTCGCGTCGCTCACCGAGATCGAGAACAGCGCGATCTTGGGAGGGGGCAGCCCTCCCCCCTGAAAGATCGAGTACGTACCGGCCGCCTTGGGCAGGGTCGACGTTGTGCCGTCGAAGTCGGTCATGAGGAGGATCACGACCTTCTCGTTGGGGTGCTGACTGTTCGACATCGCCTCTGCGCACAGATCGCTGGTATTGCCCATCACGACCGCTGCGCCGTGAACCGTGGTTCCGTCCACCGTCGTCGTCACGGCCGCCGAGATCGTATCCGTGATGGCGAACGATTGGCCGTGGACGGTGCCGTTGAATACGCTGCTTCCGCCGCCATCGCTGCCACCACCGCAGGCAGCGGTGAACACGAGCAGCGCGATGGATCCGACCCGAATGCATGCTGTCATGCGCGGCGTTATCGCATGGCCGGTATGGCCACGAGTCGCGGTCCTGCGAGAGCGGCGCCGATCGCTCCATCGTGCGCCCCGCCTTCCGGCGGAACGGCAGCATTTTACAGCGGCCGCGGTCCGGCGCACACTCCCTGCATGACCCACGCGGCCTCCAGTGAGGTGACCCAGCACCTCGAGCGCATGAAGCGCGACGGCTACACGATTGTCGAGGACGTGCTGAATCCCGACGAGCTCGCCGCGCTGCGCGACGACGTTCGCCGGCTCGAGCGCGAGCTCGCGATCCGGCCCGCCGCCAACGTCTTCGAGGGCAGTCGCACGCTGCGGATCTACAACCTGCTGGCGCGCGGCGCGATCTACCACCCGATCCCGGTCCATGACCGGGTGCTGCCGATCATCGAGGGCGTGCTCGATCGCGGCTGCCTGATCTCGTCGCTGTCATCGATCGACATCGGGCCAGGCGAGGCCGCCCAGCCGCTGCACGCCGACGATCAGCTGATCCCGCTGCCCAAGCCGCACGTGTCGATCATCTGCAACACGATGTGGGCGCTGACCGCGTTCACCGCCGACAACGGCGCCACGCGGCTGGTCCCCGGATCGCACTGCGCGGACCGCTCGCCGCAGCCGTTCGGCGAGCCGGTCGCCACCGTGGCAGCCGAGATGCCGGCCGGCAGCGTCCTGGTGTTCGACGGCTCGATCTGGCACGGCGGCGGCGCCAACCACACCGCCGAGCCCCGGCTCGGCATCGCGATGAACTACTGCGCCGGCTGGCTGCGCCAGCAGGAGAACCAGCAACTCGGTATCCCGCTCGCCGTCGCACGCCAGTTCTCACCGCGCCTGCGCAAGCTCGCCGGTTACGGGCTCTACAAGCGGCTGCTCGGCCATATCGACAAGTGCAGCCCCGAGGACCTGCTCGACGGAGGCCCGCCGCGCCCGGTCGTCGGCCAGTGACCGGCGCCAAGCGCCAAACCTGATCGGACATAGCGGGTGACGCGGGTCTCACAGGAAAGGTGCACCTCGCGCGAGATCCGCGCTGCACAATCGCTCGGCTTGGCCGATTCCTCGCCAGAGGGCGGCGTCTGCCCGTGCCCCGAGCGCGCCCATGCCCACCGAGCTCACGCTCCACGACAAGATCTGTGACACCTCGTACGCGAGCCTGTTCCACGGCGCGCTCGGCTCGGGTGTGCCCGTGGTGGTCAAGATCCTGTCCAGCGAGTTCCCGAGCCCGGCCGAGATCGAGCGGCTCGAGCACGAGCACGAGACGCTCCGCGGGCTCCACCTGCCCGAGGTGGTGAGGAGCCTCGGGCTCACCACGGTGGGGAGCCGGACGGCGCTGCTGCTCGAGCCGATGCCCGGCCGATCGCTGGCGGACATCCTCGCGCAGGGCCGGCTCCCGGTGGAGCGCGCGCTGGAGATCGCGGCGGCGCTCGGCCGCGCCGTGGCGGCGATCCATCGCGCGGGAGTCCTGCACAAGGATCTCAAGCCCGCGCACTTCTTCCTCGACGAGGCCACCCTCGACGTCAAGGTGGTCAACTTCGGACTGGCAACGCGGCTGTCGCGCGCGGCGGAGTCCAGAGGATCGGCGCGCGGCGAAGGCACGCCGGCGTACATGGCGCCCGAGCAGACCGGCCTGATGGACCGCGTGATCGATCAGCGCAGCGATCTGTACTCGCTCGGCGTCACGCTCTACGAGCTGTTCACCGGGGTCCGGCCGTTCACGAGCGATGATCCACTCGAGGTGGTGCACGCCCACGTCGCGCGCGTGCCGGCGCCACCGCACGAGCTCGCCGCCGCCATTCCGGAGCTCGTGTCGGCCATCGTGATGCGCCTGCTCGCCAAGGCGGCCGAGGATCGCTATCAAGACGCCGGCGGGCTGGTCGCGGATCTCGAGCGCGGTCTCGAGGCGCTGCGCGCCACGGGCAGCATCGAGCCGTTCCCGCTCGGCCAGTACGACGCGCACAGCACGCTGCGCCTGCCGCAGAAGCTGTACGGGCGAGAGCACGAGCTCGGAAGCCTGACGGCCGCGTTCGAGCGGACGTGCGCCGGCGCGGCCGAGCTGGTGCTGATCGCCGGCCCGTCGGGGATCGGCAAGTCTGCGGTGGTCCGTGAGCTGCACAAGCGCCTGATGCGCAAGGGCCGCCTGATCTCCGGAAAGTTCGATCAGCTGAGCCGCAGCATACCGTACGAGTCCGTGGCGCAGGCCTGCCGCGAGCTCGTGACATCGATCCTGTCCGAGCCGCAGGCGGCGCTGGCCGCATGGGCGCAGCGGATCAAGCAGGCGCTCGGCCCCAACGCGGAGGTCGTCGCCAAGATCGTCCCCGAGCTCGAGCTCGTGATCGGCAAACCGCCTGCGGTCCTGACGCTCGGGCCCAGCGAATCGCAGCACCGCTTCGAGCGCACGTTCCAGAGCTTTCTCCAGGTATTCACGTCCAGGGAACACCCGCTGGTGCTGTTCCTCGATGATCTGCAGTGGGCGGACGCGGCGTCGCTGCGCCTCTTGAAGGTGCTCTTGACGTCGCCGGAGCGCGGTCATCTGCTCGTCCTGGGTGCGTACCGCGACCACGAGGTGGGGGCGACCCACCCGCTGGAGCTGGCGATCCACGATCTGCGCAAGACCGCGGTGATCAGCGAGATCATGATCGGGCCGCTCGCCCGCGAGGACATCGCGTCGTTCATCGCCGATGCCCTGGGCGAAGATCTCGAGGAGGTCGCGGCGCTGGCGGCGATCGCGCTCAAGAAGACCGCCGGGAACCCGTTCTTCCTGGGCCAGTTCCTGCGCACGGTGACCGATGATGGGCTGTCGGTGTTCCATCGCGAGCAGCGGCGCTGGCGGTGGGACGCCGCGCGCATCGAGCACGCGATGGTCACCGACAATGTCGTCGATCTGCTGGTCGCGCAGCTCCATCGCCTGGCGCCGCGCACGCAGGAGGTGCTGCGCCTGGCCGCGTGCATCGGCAATCGCTTCAGCTTGGCCACGCTCTCGGTCGTGGCCGGCCGATCTACAGACGAGGTGGTGCAGGACCTCTGGGAGGCGCTGCGCCACGAGCTCGTGCTGCCCATCGAAGATCGCCATCGCTATCGCTATGCCCTGGACGCCGCCGGCGAGCGGCCGATCGACGCGCTCTACCAGTTCCAGCACGACCGCGTGCAGCAAGCCGCGTACTTGCTGATCGCGCCCGGCGACCGCGGCGGCGTTCACCTGCAGCTCGGACGGCTGCTGCGCGAGCGCAGCGCGGGCGAGATCCCCGACGAGGCGCTGTTCGAGGTCGTCGGTCATCTCAACCGCGGCGCCGCGCTGATCATGGACCGGGCGGAGCGCATCGACCTGGCGCGGCTCGACCTGCGCGCCGGGCTCCGCGCCCGCGACTCGGCGGCCTACGATGCGGCCGGCGATCTCCTCGCGCAGTCGATCGCGCTGCTCGGCGACGAGCCCTTCGCGGCGGATTACGCGTGCAGCTACGCCGCCATGTTCGCCCTCACCGAGTGCGAGGCGGCGCGCGGAGACACGGCGCGCGCCTTTGCGCAGCTCGAGATCCTCGATGGTCACGCCGCGGCCGGCATGGATCGCGCCGCCGCGCGCCGGCTCAAGGCGACGGTCTTGACCCAGGAGAACCGGATGGCCGAGGCGATCGTCGCGGCGGTCGAGGCGTGCCGGATGCTGGGCACCGAGCTGCCGCTCGAGCCGGCCGCGCTCGAGGCCGCAGGCCGCGCGGAGTTCGCCGCGCTGCACCAGGCGCTCGCCGGGCGCGCGGCCGGGTCGGCGATCGAGTCGCTGGCCGAGCTCCCCACCATGACCGATCCGCGTGCGCTGGCGGTCAACGAGATCCTGACCGCGCTCGTCCCGGCCGCGAATCAGACCAACCCCGCGCTGGCAGCCCTCATCGCGTTCAAGATGATCTCGCAGGCGCTCGAGGCGGGGAATCCGCCCGCCGCCCCCCACGGCTACACCATGTACGCGCTGCTCGTCGGCGCGATCACTGGCGATCGCGCGACGTCGCTCCAGCTCGGCAAGCTCGGCGTGGAGCTGGGCGAGCGGCCGTTTCACCGCCGCCACGCCGGCGCCGCGGAGTTCGTGTTCGCGGCGCTGGTGGCGCCGCTCTGTACGCGCTACCCCGAGAGCATCCAGCACTTCCGCCAGGCCATCCTGGCCAGCCTGGAGACAGGCGATCACATCCACCTGGGATACAGCATCGCGGTCGGCAGCCTGTGGCGGCTGTTCGTCGACGACGATATGACGGCGCTCGCCAGCGACTGCGAGCGCTTCTGGGTCACGCTCAAGCACAATCACGATCGCACCAACTGGTACTCGCTCCGGGCGGTGCGGAATGCCCTGGCGGTGATCCAGGGCCACAGCCTCGAGCGCACCACGCTGACCGGAGAGCCCTACGACGACGCGCAGGAGCTCGCCGCCCTGCGGGCCAACCCGTGCACCTACGCGTTCGACCGCGGCGCGCAGCTCCTGGCGCACTACCTCGCCGGAGATCTCGCGGGCGCGCTCGCGATCTCGGAGGAGTACGAGTCGCTCCTCGTCTACCAGCGGGGCTGGTTCGTCGCGGTGGAGCACGCGTTCTACCGCGCGCTGGTGCGCGCTGCCCTCGCGCGCCGCGATCCCGAGGGCCGCGCCGAGCTCGTCCGCGCGCTCGAGAAGGACGAGGCCGACCTCGTCGCGCTCGCCGGCGGCTCACCGCTCAACTATGCCTGCCGGATCGCGCTCGTGGCGGCCGAGCGCGCCGCGCTCGCGGAACACACCGAG
>Ga0068863_100005776_pt1 | contig 12133 bp, 13 predicted proteins | sample KBSSwiS62_FD_66596 | JGI IMG/M metagenome (GOLD analysis project Ga0068863, IMG submission 66596) | Switchgrass rhizosphere microbial communities from Kellogg Biological Station, Michigan, USA - KBS Switchgrass S6-2 | ecosystem: Host-associated > Plants > Roots > Rhizosphere > Soil ...
CAGCCCGGGGTCGAGCGCATCGAGGGCGTTGGCGATCGTGTTGCGGTCCTGGTTCAGGTGCGCCGACAGGCGATCGAGAGCATCGATGGCGTGGACAATGTCGGCCTTCTGCGCGTCCAAGCCAGCAAGGAAGGTGTCCAGTCGCCGCATCAGGTCCGCGACCGACGACTCGCGTCCAGCCAGCGCCTTGGTCAGCTCCTCGCTGATCGTCTTGATCTGCGCCAGCCCGCCGCCGTTGAGCAGCAGACCGAGGGCGCCGAGCACCTCCTCGACCTCGGCACCACGGCTAGTGCGGGACAGTGGGATGAGCGCACCGTCGGTCAGCGTGCCCTGGCTGGGCTGATCCGGCGGGTCGGCCAGTTCGACGAACTTCTCGCCGAGCAGGCTGGTCTGCCCGATCGAGGCGACGGCGTTGGCCGGCAACCGCACGCTGGTTTGAATCGCCATCTGCACGCGGGCGTTCCAGCCGGACAAGGTGATCTTCTCCACGCTGCCGACAGTGACGTCGTTGACCTTCACGGCCGCCTGCGGCACCAGGTCCAGCACATCGGAGAAGTCGGCCGAGACTCGGTAGGCCGGGCCGTGCGGCGCCCCGCCAGGAAGCGTGCACGCGGCCAGGGTCAAGACGGGCAGCACTAGGACCAGCACCACTAGACGCCGTATCGACGTACTCATGAAATCGCTCCCAGGATCCCGCCGAGGGTCGGATCGCTCGGGCCGCTGTCCAGCGCTCCACCCGGGTCAGGCAGGACCGGACCGGTCGTGCTCGGCGGCGCCGATGAGCTCGACACCGGTGCCAGGCCGAGGAGCTTGCGCAGCTGGTTGGTCAGTGGCAGGTGGCCGGCCTTAAGCGTCTGGGCCAATGCCACGCATTCCTTGGGCACCTTCGATGTCGGCACCAGGTCGACGATCAGCGAGCAGATGTAGCTGGCCGGGTCGTACGGGCCCATGGCGTCATCGCGCGTGTCCAGAGTGCCGGATCGGGCGTTGTAGGCCAGATTCAGGTTCGACAAGGCCAGCGGCGCGACGTTGAGCACGTCGATGATGGCCTTCTGCTGGCGCGCCAGCGCCCCGGATACGTCCGTCAGGGCCTGCACATCGGCCTTGAGCTCAGCCCGGTTGTCACGAATGAATCCGGTGATGTCGGCCAGCGCCGTGGCCAGGCTTCGCAGCGCGGCGGCCAGATCCTGGCCCTGTCCGGCCAGTTGTTGGCTGGCATTGGCGAGCAGCTGGTTGAACTGAGCGACCTGCTGGTCGCTTTGTGCCAGCGCGGTGACGAACCGCTGCAGGTCGGCGAGCGATCCGAACAGGTCATCGCGCCCGGCCGACAGCGTATTCAGCGTGGTGGCCAGGCCCTGCAGGCTCGCACCCAGATCAGTGCCGGCGCCGTTCAGATTGGCCGCACCGGTGGTGATCAGTTTGCTCAGCGCGCCGGTGCTGTTCGCGCCACCCGGGCCGAGCGCACGGTTGAACTCGTCCAGCGCCCGATAGACATCATCGAGCTCCAGCGGCACCGCCGTGCGCGAGACCGGCAGGTCGGCGTCGTCAGCCAGTGCCGGACCGCCGGCGTAGGCGGGAGTGAGCTGCACGTAGCGGTCAGATACGACGCTGGGCGGGATGATGACCGCGCGCGCGTCGGCCGGAATGCGGTAGTGCGCGTCGTACCGCATCTCGACGAGCACCGATTGCCCCTGTGGCGCCACCCGCGTGACGGTTCCGATCTTCACGCCCAAGACGCGCACGTCGGATCCTTCATGCACACCGACAGTGCTGGCAAAGTGCGCGACTAAAGACCGGGTGGGCCTCTGGGCCCGCCACGCCGCCACGCCCACCGCCGCGACAATCGCGGTGGTCGCCACGACGGCGATAAGTTTGCTAAGCCGGCCGCGAGCGACCATCAGTTGCCTCCCGTGCTGGGAAGATAGGGCTGCAGCAACCCGCCGAGGTAGGAGTCGAACCAGCGGCCGTTGCCCAGCACGTTGGCGAACGCGTTGATGAACGGCGCCATCTGCGTCACCGTGTGCTCGAGGTTGTCGCGATCCCGTTGCAGGACCACCAGAACCTCGTGCAATTGCGACAACGCGGGTCCGAGTCGGCTGCGGTTGTCGGCCACCAGGCCGGAGATCTGGCTGGCCAGTTCGTTGGAGCTGACCAGCAGCTCGTGGATCGCGTCACGGCGCTTGATCACTTCGTCGAGCAGCAGGTTTGCATCAGCGATCAGCTTGCGCAGTTGATCGTCGCGTCCGGCCAACACGCTGGTGACCCCGCGCGCATGGGCAAGAAGTTCGCGTAGCTCGGCATCGCGCGATGCGATTGAGCCGGTGAGCCGCGACAGGCCGGAGAGCGTCGCATGCACGTCGGCCGGGGTGTTGGCGAATGTCTGCGAGAGCAGGGTGAACGCCTGCGCAAGCTGCGTGCTGTCGATCTGATCGAGTGAGCCGGCCAGACCGTTGACCGCGTCGACCACATCCAGAGGCGAGGCGGTGCGGCTCAGCGGGATCTGCGCTCCGGCCCGCAGAGGGTGCGCACCCGCCGGCGCCAAGGCCAAGTATTTCTGTCCGAGAACGGTCTTGATCCGGATGGCCGCCTGCGTCGCCTCACCCAGGCGTGCGTCGGAATCGTCGATGCGGAAGGCCACCCGCACGTAGGCCTGATTGCCCTCACGCGCAAGGCTCACGTTCGTGACCTTGCCTACCTTGACGCCGGCGATGCGCACTTCGTTGCCGGCGGTAAGGCCACTGGCATCGCGGAAGGCTGCGTCATAGGAGACACCGCCCCCGATGATCGGCAAATCCTCGATGTGAAAGGCACCGAAGATCAACCCGACCAGGATCGTCAGGCCGATGGCGCCGGTGACCGCGGGGTGACGTCGATGCACGGGCGTCTTCATCAGTTGCCTCCCCCACACCGCGCCGAAGCCGCGCTGAACTGCGCCGGGTTGACCGTGCCGGCTTTGGGCACGGTGATCTTTCCGTCGAAGCTGCACATGAAGAAGTTGAACCAGGAGCCGTCCGATGCGGTGCCGGTCAGCGCTTGATACTGCTGCGGCAGCTTGGCCAGAGTTGTGTCGATCACGCTGCTGTTGGCCGCGAGCAAGTCGGAAAGGGATCCGAGACCGGTGATGTCGTGCGCGAGGTCCGGGCGCACCTGCTGCAGCAACGATGCGGTGGCTTGAGTCAGGTCACCGATATTGCCGATGGCCGTGCCGATGGCCTCGCGGTCGGCGGCCAGCCCGGAGACGAACTGCTGCAGTTGAGCGATGGTATTGGACAGCTCGTCACGGTGGGCGTCCAACGTGGACAGCACACCGTCGAGATTGGTGATCACCTGGCTGATGACCTGATCCCGGTCGGCCAGCGCGGTGGTCAATGAGGCGGTGTGGTGAAGCAAGTCGCCCACCGTGCCGCCGTCGCCCTGCAGAACCTGGATGATCTCGTACGCGAGTGAGTTCACGTCCTGCGGCGTCAGCGCGGTGAACAGCGGCCGGAATCCATTGAACAGGGTCGTTAGGTCAAGCGCGGGCGTGGTCTGCGACATCGGGATCAGCCCGTGCGCGGGCAGGGTGCCTGCGTCGTCGACCTCTTCAGTGAGTGCGAGGTAGCGCTGCCCGATCAGGTTGCGGTAGCGGACAGTGGCATGCACGTCGGTGGCCAGCGCAATGTGCTCATCAACGGTGAAGGTCAGCTCGGCCACCGTGTCCCGGACCAACCGGACGCTGGTCACCTGTCCCACTCGGACGCCCGCGATGCGGACGTCATCGCCCGGGAGCACGCCGGTGACATCGGTGAACTCGGCTCGATAGGACGTGCCGCCACTGGGCCAGATCGACCCCAGGGTCTGGGCCAGCGTCGCGGTAAGGACCAGGGTCACCACCGCGAAAATCACGAGCTTGGCCAGCGGCGGGGCGATGGAGCGGCTGCTTGCGCTCATGACAGGTTCACCACCGTTCCACGCAGCAGTGGTCCCCACAGCAGGTCGGCTACGTCCGGCACCTGCGTAACCGGAGTGCCGGTTGCCCCGGCCACGATCGGATTCAGCAGGTCCCTCTCTTCGGCCGTGCCGGCATACCCCATCGACACCGGGGCCAGGCCCACCGGCAGCGGCGCGGGTGCACGGTTGCCGTGGTAGTCGTAGCCGTCGTTGATCGGCACCGCCGGCGCCGGCACGACCGGATGCGGTAGGCCGCGGCAGTCGGGACCGGTGCGCGCGCCGTAGACCGGATCGTCACGGCCCGGTACGTAGCCGCCGTTGTCCCGGGTGACCTCGATAGTGATGTGCATTTGACCACCAGCGAAGACCTGCTCGACCCTGGGCTGCAGCGCTACCAGGCCCGCCAGCAGGCACGGGTATTCGGGTGAGTAGGTGGCGAGCAGGTTCAACACCGGCGCGGTGACCGAGCCGAGCTGGATGATCCGGTCGCCGTAGCGATCCAGGAAGGAGCGCGTCGAGTCGCCCAGATCGGCGGTGTCATCGAGAAACGCGGCGAGCTGATCGCGCTGATCGGTGACGGTGGTGGCGGTGATCGTCACGTTGCGCAGCACCGCCATCAGATCCGGCAGGGCCCCGTCGTAGGTCGCCAGCACCTGGGCAAGCTTGCTGATATCGGCGCGGATGGCGGGCAGTTGGGCGTCCAGCGCGGACAGGTAGTGGTCGAAGGTGACCAGATCCTGGCCGAACCGTTCACCACGGCCGTCCAAAGCCGTGGCCAGCGCGCCGAGCGTGGCAGCGAGTTTGTCCGGTGCGATCGCGCGCAGCAATGGCAGCGCCTCGTCGAGCACCCGTTGCAACTCCACCGCAGAACTGCTGCGGTCCTGGCCGATCACCGAGCCGTTGTGAAGTGGCGCGGCTGATGCCTGCGGTGGAACCTGTAGCGCCACGTACCGTTCACCGAAAAGGGTCTCGGGCAGCATCTGTGCGGTCACGTTGGCCGGGATCTGCTGGGCATCGCCGGGGTCCAGCGCGAGTCGAAGTGTGGCGCTTTGGCCGTTGGCGGTGATTCCGCGAACCTGGCCGACGATGACCCCGCGCAGCTTGACGTCGGCACCCGAATTGAGCTGCAGCCCGGTGTGATCGGTGTGCAGGGTCACGAAGACCGCCGGCGTGAAGGCTTTGCGATAGCTCAGCACCGACATCGACAATGCCGCGGCCAGCGCCACCACGAAGATCAGACCAAGGATGCGCTTCATGCTCACCCCGCGATCCGGACCGTGGTGGTGGCGCCCCAGATGGCTAGGGAGAGGAAGAAGTCAACGACGTTGACCGCCACGATCGCCAGGCGCACCGCCCGGCCCACGGCCACACCGACACCGGCGGGCCCGCCCTTGGCGGTGTAGCCGTAGTAGCAGTGCACGCTGACCACGATCAGGCTGAAGGCGATCGCCTTGCCGAACGACCACAGCACGTCGCCGGGTGGCAGGAACAGATGGAAGTAGTAGTCGTAGGTGCCGGCCGACTGCCCGAAGTACATGGTGGCGATGGTGCGGGTGGCAAGGTAGCTGGACAGCAGCCCGACGATGTAGAGCGGAATGACGGCCACGAGACCGGCGATCATCCGAGTCGTCACCAGGAAAGACATTGACGGTACGGCCATCACCTCCAGCGCGTCGACCTCCTCGGAGATGCGCATGGCGCCCAACTGGGCGGTGAAGCCGCTGCCCACAGTCGCCGACAGTGCGATCGCGGCAACCAGCGGCGAGATCTCGCGGGTGTTGAAATAGGCCGAGATGAACCCGGTGAACGCGCTGCTGCCCAGCTGATCGAGCGCCTGATAGCCCTGCAGCCCGACCTCGGTGCCGGTGAAGAAGGTCAGGAAGCAAATCACGCCCACCGTGCCGCCCAGCACGGCCAGCGCACCCGAGCCGAAGCTCACCTCGGCCAGCAGCCGCACCACCTCGCGGCCGTGCCTGCGCACGGTACGCGGCACCGCAGCCGCGGCCTTGACGTGGAACACCAGCTGCTCGCCCAGGTCATCGAGGACCTGCAGGCCGAGAGCGCGGGACAGCGGCCGGGCCACCTCAACTTCCCTTCTGCGGAATGACCTGGAAGTAGATCGCGGTGATCACGAAGTTCATCGCGAACAGCAACATGAACGTGATCACCACGCTCTGATTCACGGCGTCCCCGACGCCCTTCGGACCGCCGCCGGCCGTCATCCCCTTGTAGGAGGCGACCAGCGCCGCGACGGCGCCGAAGACGAGGGCTTTGAACTCGCCGGCTACCAAGTCGGACAGCTGGCCAAGCGCTTGAAAGCTCGCCAGGTAGGCACCGGGGGTACCGCCTTGCATGATCACGTTGAAGACGTACCCGCCGGACACGCCCACCACGCTGACCAGGCCGTTGAGCAGCACGGAGACCAGCATCGAGGCGATCACGCGGGGCACCACCAGCCGCTGGATCGGGTCGATTCCCAGCACCTGCATCGCGTCCAGTTCCTCGCGAATGCGGCGGGCGCCCAGATCCGCACAGATCGCCGAGCCGCCCGCGCCGGCAATTACCAGCGCGGTGACGATCGGTCCGGCCTCGCGTACGACGGCCAGCACCGAGGCGGCGCCGGTGAATGACTGAGCGCCCAGCTGACGCACCAGGGAGCCCAGCTGCAGTGCGATCACCGCACCGAACGGGATCGACACCAGCGCGGCCGGCAGGATCGACACCGAAGAAATGAACCAGGCCTGCTGGATGAACTCGCGCAGCTGGAACGGGCGCCGAGGCGCCGCGCGCGCCACGTCGAGGCAGAAGGCGAAGAAGTTGCCCGACTGGCGTAGGCCGACGGCGACCGGATTGGTCATACCGGAACCTCCTCGCGGAACGAGCCGGCGGGCGCGGCGATTCCATTGGTGGCGCACCACTGCCCGGGCACCCGCTCAGCGCGCCGGGGCTCCCCGTTGGACGGACGAAGTTGCAGCTGAATCGGAGGCAGTGGTGGCAGCATTGCGCCCGCAGCTGACTCGGCTTCGCGTTCGGCCGCGTCTTTCTCCTCGGCCATCCCGATCGGCCCGATCCGCTGGGCGTTGAGGAATTGGCGCACGACCGGTTCGGTGCTGGACAGCAACATCTCGCGCGGGCCGAACATGGCCAGATGCCCGTGGTAGAGCAGGCCGATGTTGTCGGGCACGGTGCGCGCGGTGTTGATGTCGTGCGTGACGATCAGGAACGTCGCGTCGGTCTGCTGATTGAGATCGACGATGAGCTGGTTGAGATACGCGGTGCGAACGGGGTCGAGACCCGAGTCGGGCTCGTCGAACAGGATGATCTCCGGATCGAGCACCAGTGCGCGGGCCAGCCCGGCCCGCTTGCGCATGCCGCCGGAGATCTGGCCGGGCAGCTTTGCCTCCGCGCCGAGCAGGCCGACCATGTCCAGTTTGTCGGTGACCACGGCCCTGATCTGCGACTCGGAGAGCTTGGTGTGCTCACGTAGCGGGAAGGCGACGTTGTCGTAGATATTCATCGAGCCGAACAGCGCACCGTCCTGAAACAGCACGCCGAAGAGCTTGCGCAGTTCGTAGAGGCGACGCTCCGGCACGTCGGTCAGGTCCTCGCCGCTTATCCAGATTGACCCGCGGTCGGGTCGCAGCAGCCCGACCAGTGCCTTGAGGAACACGGACTTGCCGGTGCCGGATGGTCCAAGCAGCACCGATATCTCGCCTGCGGGCAGCGTGAGACTCACATCCGCCCACACCGGCTGCGCGCCAAAGGACTTCGTCAGTCCCTCGACTCGTACTTCGACGCCCATGTCGCTCCTCTCTTGCCTCACACATCGCAAAGGCGGGCGCCGGTGTTACAAAACGATTCCGCGGGGATACACGGCATCCGACAAATCACCATGAAGTTGGAAACATCCTGGCGGGCACCTGGCGCGTCCCGGCGCGGCACGTTAGGTTGCGCATGCAGGTCCACCTCGGCCGCGGTAGGTCGCAGACCGCGGAGGACGGAACTGGGAAGGCGGAACACCGAAGCTATGACCGCGGCAGAGGCGGAGCTCGTCGAACGCGCGGTCCACGGCGACCCGGGCGCGACGGCGGCGTTGCTCGAGCTGGTGCGCCCTGGCGTCGTGCGCTACTGCCGGGCACATCTCGGGCGTATCGGTGAGCGCTTCACCACCGCCGACGACGTCAGCCAGGAGGTGTGCCTGGCGGTGCTGCGATCCCTGCCACGCTTTCGCGACCAGGGGCGACCTTTCGCCGCCTTCGTGTACGGCATCGCCGCCCACAAGATCGCCGACGCCCAGCGCGCGGCCATGCGACACCTGTCGGTGGCGCCCACGGACACCCTGCCCGAACACGCCGACGCCAGTCCCGGACCGGAGCAGCACGTGGAAGACATCGACCAGGCCCGCAGGCTGTCCCGGCTCCTGCGACACCTCTCCGAACTGCACCGGGAGATCGTCGTGTTGCGCGTGGCGGTGGGGCTATCCGCTGATGAAGTCGGCTCGACCCTAGGCATGTCGGCTGGGGCAGTCCGGGTGGCACAGTCGCGGGCTCTGGCCCACCTCCGCCAACTGGCGGCCGGAGTCTTTGACGAGGTGCCGGCATGAGTGATGTGACACGTTCTCCGCACGACGAGCCCTTCAACCTGGCCGCGCTCCAAGCCGACGACCTGTTGCTCGACGCACTCGGACGCGGACAGACAGAAGGCGTCGCATCCGCCGCAACCTCCGATGACGAGGTCGGGGCGCTGCTTGCGGCATGGCGCATGGACCTGTCGACCGAGATCCCGCAGACATCGCTGGGCACCGTGGACAACGTCGCGACCGTTCAACCGGTGGTGGATTCCCCCGGCAGCGGCCGGACCTCGCGTGCCCGTCGAACGTCCAGTCGCTTGCGGATAGCCGTCGCGGCCGCGGTAGTGGGCGTCCTCGCCGGCGGTACCACCATCGCGGCCGCCAACGCGACCCCGGGCAGTCCACTCTGGTCGATCAGCCAGGTGATCAATCCTGCCCGCGCCCATCGGCTCGCTGCCGAGGATGCGTTGGCGCAGGCCCGCCAAGCGATCGCCGACAAGCAACCCGACCAGGCTGCGCAACTGCTCGACAAGGCAGCAAAGCTGATCGCGGACGTACGCGATCCGCAACAAGCGGCCCGGCTTCGCGCCGAACTGGCCGCACTCGAAAAGCTGCTGGTCGATGCCGCGCCGGGCATCACGCTGCCGGGAACCAGCCCTAAACCGCAGCCGTCATCGTCACCCAGCGGCACACCGCATCCGTCGCCTGCGCCATCATCCACCAAGGGCGGCGGATCAGGGCTGCCCGGTCACCTGCCGTCGTTGCTGCCTGAACCTACGCAGGCCCCGCTGCCACCGCTGAAGAGCCTGCTCCCAACGACGCTCCCCAGTCTGCCGCTGCCGGGCCTGGGCGGCTGAGCGGGACCGGGGTCGGATCGGCAAACAACGCGTCGGTCATTCGGCGACCATATCGACGCGCGTCGGTCTTGACGACCCCGCGGCGCCGACTCAATTCATCGAACGCCACGCCTCATCGGTCGACGTCAACCGCGCGAGAACCTGCTTGGCCTCGGCCTCATCGGTGACCGGCTTGACCCACGGCTTGCCTTCCGGGCCGCCGACCCGTGCGATGACCGTCCAGGTCTCAGGCTGGTGGTGGATCTCCACATCCCGTCGCGCGAGCTTGCCCCACTTGCCGTTCCACCACCATGCCACTCGCGCCATGCCGCGGAGCATATCGAACGGGTGTACTAAGGCTGTCAAGCACTCGATCCCCATGGCGCGAAACTTGACTGGCCGGCAGGCGCCGACTTGCCGGCCGGCGCCGAGCTCGGTTCTAGAAGCGCTTCGCCGTCGCCAGGAAACTGCGGACCTGCTCACGCGCGCCGCTGGTCACGTGCGGGCCGTGCGTGAAGGCGGCGACTTGATAGTCGAGCTCGCCGAGCACGTGGGCGGTCTTCTCATTGAGCTTGATGTCCTGGCAGAAGGCCTTGATCGACCAGCGCATCTTGCGGACGTTCCAGATCGAGTCGCCGGTGATGAGCACGTCGGTCGGCTCGTGCAGGAGCGCCACGTGACCCTCGGTGTGCCCAGGCGTGTGCACGACGCGCAGGCCTCCTGCGATCGGGAGCACCTGCCCGTCGGCGAACTCCTCGCCGACGACCACCGCCGGAAACGCATTGGCCTTGCGGCCCAAGCGGTTCAGCATGCGGCCACTGAACGTCCGTGAATCCCGTGGCGGAGCCATGCCGTCGCGCGCCCACGGTGCATCGAGCGTGTGGATCGCGACACTGTCGACGCCCGCGAGACCGGCCGCCTTCGCGGCGCCTCCGGCATGGTCACCGTGAGCGTGGGTCAGGACGATCCGGGACACGTCGTCCCAGGATTTGCCGGCCAGCGCCAGGCCCGCCTGGATTCGCTCGGTAGATCCGGTGGTGCCGGTGTCGACCAGCGTCACGCTTCCGTCGTCCTCGATGAGAGCGAACGAGTTGACGAAATCAAACGGCGCGGCTGGGATCCGCCACATGTTTGGAGCTAATTGGTACGCGGCATCCTTACCCATCCGAACCTCCCAGCCGATCGTAAGCCAGCGCGATCCGCGGCATCGGCGCGGCGAGACCGAATTGTTCTAACACGACCGGATCGACACCGCCCGCACGGGCCACCGCGAGCCAGGCCGCGAACGCGGGCAACGAAACCAAACTTGATCCACCTAGACTGGCGTCCTTGTCGGCGGCGGAGTTCGACGTCGTCGGTGGAACTCGCGCAGGAAGGCGGCGTCATGCCAGAGTTCGATGTCCTGGTGGTCGGTGGCGTTGGCGTGGACACCATCGTGCGCGTACGCGAGCTGACCATCCCGCCCGGCGACATGATCGGCGTCCCGCCGGTGATCGACTACGTGGCTCACTCGGGCAATGGCGTGGCTCTCGGATTCCACGGCCTCGGCCTGCGTACCCAGCTGATCGACTATCTCGGCGACGATCCGCAGGGCGCTGCGGTCCTGGCCCGGTATGCGGCTTTCGGCCTGCGGTTTGACCATCGGCCGGCGCCGAACGGCACGCCGCGCAGCGTGAATCTCGTCGACGCCGAGGGCCGGCGATTCTCGTTCTTCGACGGCCGGCACCCCGATGGGCTGACCTACCCGGCCGAGTTTTACCGTCCCCACCTGGAGCGAAGCCGACACGTCCATGTGGCCACCGATCGCGCGCGCACCGTCTTCGCGGATGCTCACGAACTCGGGGTTACGACCTCGACCGACATCCACGCGTGGGATGGCGTGTCCGACTACGGTCGGGTGCTCGCCGAGCCGGCCGACATCGTCTTCCTCAGCGCGGCGTCGGTGGGCGACAAAATCGATGAGTTGATGCGGCACATCATGGACTTCGGCCGCGCCGAAGTCGTGGTAGCGACCGAAGGCGCGGCCGGCAGCCGGGTCTTGACCCGAAGCGACTCCGAGGTGCGTCGCTTCCGGGCGGTTCAGCCGGAACGGCCGGTCGTGGACAGCAACGGCGCCGGCGACGCCTACAGCACGGCGTTCATGAGCCGCTGGCTCGACGGTCGCCCGGTTGATGAGTGCGCGCTCGCCGGCGCGGTGTCCGGTGCGTTCGCCTGCGGCGCTGCGGGCACGCACGAAGAGATCATCGCCGCCGACGAACTGGCCGCCGCGGTGGACCGGGCCCGCGCCAGCGATCGCTGGCAGTCGGCCCGGCTGGCATGAAAACCAGATTGCGTACGCCCAACCGACAGTGATTGGCTCCGTCCGTGATCGATGAAGCGGCCGTGAGCAGCCTCCTCGTCTCGCACTGGGGACTGACCGCGGGCCAGGCCGATGAGATTCTCCGCGTGGTCGTCGATGCCGGTCATGTCGTTGGTGGCGATCCGGTGGGAGAAGTAGGACGCATGGACTGCCCAGCGAAAGCGGCGCAGAGCGTCGAGCCCTCGCTCGACCTCACCGCGGTCCAGGGCGCCGGTGGCCAGATCCGCCACACTGCACCATCGCGGCGACTGAGAGGCCGCCGACCAGGTCATCCCGGTTCCACCCGGGCGTGTGCTTGACGACGTAACGCTGCCGGTCGTGGTCGACCCACCAGGTTGCCGAGTTCATGCCGCCGTGGTGCGGATCGACGATGGCTCCGCCCGCATCTGACCGAGTGATCTGGCCGGGTCGCTAGAACTCAACCTCGGCAGCCGTCTT
>Ga0068863_100005778_pt1 | contig 12129 bp, 8 predicted proteins | sample KBSSwiS62_FD_66596 | JGI IMG/M metagenome (GOLD analysis project Ga0068863, IMG submission 66596) | Switchgrass rhizosphere microbial communities from Kellogg Biological Station, Michigan, USA - KBS Switchgrass S6-2 | ecosystem: Host-associated > Plants > Roots > Rhizosphere > Soil ...
CTTCTTTCTGGCGCCATTCGGTTGAGCCACCATTAGTTCGAACCGGCCGGCACAACGGAGTCTTGAGTCCTCTCTCCGCAGCGGAAAACCACATCACGCCCTGGGTCCGGCACGATTACCAGTTTCTGTCCTTTGGCATGGCAGTATTGGCCCGCCTGCGACACCGCGGCATTTGTGGCTTCATTTCCGATAACCACTGAATTCGCGCCGCGCGCCACGCCAATCTTGTACGTCCCCGGCGTAACCTCCCGCACTTGTCCGACACTCGAAGTGGCACAGCCCAGCAAAATGGGTAACAGGGCAGGAAAACCAGCACAAGCGATTACCCGCATATAGTGCTGCCGCCCTCTCACCGCGACCTCAAGCAAAAACAAGGGTGGTTTAACCGCGTCGCTCTGTGGTCCTAGGCACCGGTCTTTAAAAGCCTACTCTATTCCATTCGGGTACTTGCGCCAGCAACTGCTCGTTCGAGAGCGGGAGGCTGAAGCGGTTAGGTGGCGCGCGACCCAATAGGCTGCACGACGATACTTCCCTTGTCCCCACGTACGATTTCATCGTCGCCAAGCTTGAAGTTTTCCATGCGTACCGTGAGATAACGGTCGAAATAGCCCTTTAGCGGCTTCTCGATGGATTTGTCGTAGTCGGGCCGCACCACGTGGGTCGCGCCCTGCACGACCTTCACCACTTTGCCGTTCTTGACCACCACCTCGCCGTTCTTGAACACATATTCGGGCGTCGAGAACATCGCCTCGCGGTCGGAATCGTCGCGGTAGACGGCGATATCCGCCCGCGCGCCCGCGCCTAGATGGCCGAGATTCTGAAGCCCGAGGCTCTTGGCAGGCCCGGCGCGGGTGAGGATCGCGATCTCGTCGAGCGTGTATTCGCGCGTGAGCGATTTGAGCAGCGAGCTTTGCGCCTGCGCGTCAGGGTTGATCTTCTGCAACATGTCGTCGCGGAAGCTCTTGTCCATGAGCAGCCTTATGAGATGCGGGTAGAAGAAAAACGGGGCGCCGTTCGGATGGTCGGTGGTGAGAAAGATGCGCCACGAATCGTCGAACAGCAGGAATGTCTCGAGCCCGATCACCCACTGCATGGCATTGACGAAGCTCTTGTCGCGGTAACGCATTGGGACCACGCCGCAGCCGGCATCGCATTCGATGTCCATGATCACCGGCTTCTTGGGATGCGCGCTCTTAGCAATGGCGTATTGGCGCATCGAGTCGCCCGACGCCGTACAGGTCTGCCCGAACAGCACCTGTCCTACGTCGATTGAGACGTTCGGCGTCTTGTTGACGAGCTCGGCGAGCCGTGCCGCACCTGAGGAGAACTTTTTATCGCCCTCGGTCCCGTAGCTCATGAACTGGGTATGCGTCATGTGAATGCGCAGGCCCTCCGCCGCGCGCACGGTGTCGAGCGTGGTGTCGATGTTGCCGGGAACGCCGAGATTGCAGCCGTGGATGTGCAGCGGGTGGGTGACGCCGAGCTCCTGCACAGCCCGCGCGAGCGTCAAGATGATCTGCCGCGGGGTGACTTTGTAATACACGTGTTCTTCGTCGAGATCGAGCTTGCGCTGGTTGAACTTGAAGGCGCTGATGCCGCCCGGATTGACCACCTTGATGGCGATCGCCTGCGAGGCATGCAGGATCCAGGCGACGTAGTCCTTGATCGCCTCGAAGTCCGCCTTCGCCGCGAGCTGGCGCAGGAAATAGTCGTCCGAGCCGAGCATGGCGAAAGCGCCTTTATCGACCATCGGCGTATCGCCCATCTCCATATGCGCCTGGCGCGCATTGGCCGGCAGCATGGCCGGCTCGAAGCAGGCGGTGTAGCCCATCTCGGCATAGCGATAGCCGGTGACATGGGTCGACGGAACCGAGCGGCCAGAACCTGCACGGGTCAGCTCGGTGCGGGTCACGGGATCGCCGCGATGGTCCTCCGGCAGGAGCGCGCGGGCGATGGTCATCTTGCCGCCGCCGATATGGGTGTGCGGATCGATGGCGCCAGCCATGACGATGCGGCCCTTGAGGTCATACGTCGCGTCGGGCTTGGCGTTGGGCTTGGCCGCGACGATCTTGCCGTCCTCGACATAGATGTCGCGGACCTCGCCGCTGACTTTATTTGCGGGGTCGTAGACCTTGCCGCCAGAGAGCTTGATGAGCATCGTCGTTCGCTCCGGACCTAGAGGGCGGCTTCGATGGCCGCGAGCACGTCGGCGGCAGGCGGAAGCTCCGCCCGGCCAAGATCCTTGAGCGGCAGGGACACGACATTGTCGACGCGGATCATGCGGCCGGCATGGTCCACGCCCGGCGTGCCGACGGGGATGAACACTTGCGGCGGCTTCGCGAGCTTGAGGCCTGGCGTGCCGAGCACGATGCTTGGGGCCTTGGTCCCGGGCGGCGCAACGTCCGGCGAGATCGAGGCGATCCAGACGAGAAGATCGCCCTCACCCTCCTTCAGCATTCGATCGATGGACCAGCGATAGGGATCATAGTCTGGCGCGCCGGTCGCGTAACTCACCCGGAGCGGATAGCCGCTGATCCAGGTACACACCGCTGCGGCGGTGACGGCGCCCTCGCCGCCGCCAAGCGAGAGCCCGGCGAAGCGCGTGGTCTGATTGAGATCCTTCGCGAGTCCGGCGAACTGCTCGACGGCAAGCTCGGCAAAGGAAAAATCGAGCGACGGCGGCGCCCAGACTACGACGCCGTATTTCGCCTGCTTGCACTTATCAGCGAGCACGTCGATCTCGGCGAGCGTGATGCCGTCGATCTTCACCGGCTTCAATCTGAAGCCGCGCAGCCGCGCGCGCAACACGCCGGCGACCTCGCCGGCCTGCTCCGGCTTGCAAGCGAGCGTGATGACGTCGCCGATCCGCGACCCCTTAACGACCCCGCGATCGAGCCCCTTGCCGATGAACACGAGCGTGCGCTTCGGCGCCGTCACCTCGAACATCGAGTCTGGCGGCGAGACGATCGTTTCGTAGAAGCGCGGATGGAGCTTGAACACGTCGCTGCCCGCGATGATGATGAGATCGGCGCGATTGCGCGTCTCGGTGAGCGTCGAGGTGATCCAGCCCGTGGTCTGCAGCACCTTGAAGTTGCGATATTGCGCCTCGCTGAAGGCGTGATCGACGATGCCGCCGGTGCGCTCGGCGAGCGCGAGCGCCGCGCGCATGCCTTCGACATCGGTGGCGAGCCCGCCGTAGAGCGGAAGGGCAGCCTTGCCGATCAGCTTGGCGGCTTCTGCGACGGCCTTATCGAGCGACACATCCTTGCCTGCGACGTATGGCGAGGACTCAGGCAGCTTGCGCTCGAAACCGGCCACAGATCTCGCGCTGCCGTTCTTCACGACCTTCAGTCCCTTCTCGGTGCGCTCCACGACAAGATCGTCGTTGAGCGTCCCGTCGAAGGGATCAGTAACGTTCTCGAACAACTCCGATGTTGCGCGCCCAGCCTTGGCCAGGCGCGCGATCGACTTGGTCATGCGGGATGACTCTCCACGAAAGGCTACGAAAGAAAGCATGGGATGGAGCGCGTGACAACCCACGCCGCGTCGCTGCGATTTCTTGTCAAAAAATGGCGCCGGCCGACAGGGCCGGCGCCAAGATCATTCGTTTGTCTCAGCCGAACGTCAGGTCGAGCGGCCGGCAATCGCGTGATAGATCACGAGCAGCACCGCGGCTCCCACGATCGCGACGAACATGCTGTAGAGATTGAAGCCGGTGACGCCGGTCGCGCCGAACGCGGTGAACAGATAGCCGCCCACCACGGCGCCGACGATGCCGAGCACAATATCCATCAGCAATCCCTGACCTGTTCCGCTGACGAGCTTGCTCGCGATGAACCCCGCGATCAGTCCCAAGACAATCCAGGCGATAATCGACATGTGAAGCCTCCTAGTTGCTGTTTTGCAACGCCGACGCTTACCGCACTAGCTCAAAAGCCGCGCCATCTCGCGTTGCGTTGGCAACCGCCCCTCCGGCGTGAGCCGATCGACCGTGCTCGGAAGCATGCGCGCGAGCTCCTCGACCACCTGATCTCGGGACAGGCCGGTGCGACGCGATAGCTCGTCGACGACGTCACGGCCAAGCGCATCGGACACCTCGCCAGACGAGATATCCTGGTTGGCGCCGGTATTGACCCAAGTATCGATCGTGTCGCCAAAGCCCTTTTGCTGGAACTGCTTGATGAGACCGCCAAGGCCATCGAGGATGCTGCCGGGCGTGGGCTCTGATGTGGGCGTCGGCGCCGGCGACCGGGTTGTTGGTTCTTGAGCCGGAGCGCTCGTCTGCTGGCTGCCCTTCCCGCCGAAATAGCGGGAGGCGAGAAGCGCAAGAAGGGCGATGATCAGCGGCTTCGCCACGCTGCCGCCGGGAACAGCGGGATGATCCGAACCGAAGATGTTGGGCGAACTCATGGATGACCTCCTCGTGAACTGACCGCCCCCTATCCCCGAGCCTCTGAATTTACCACCCAAAGCGCGGACTGACCAACGGCGCATCTGACTTGAGCCTACTCTGGTCTGGCAAGGCGCCTGACCTCACGTGCCAAGATGCATCATGCGAGCGAAAGGGTGATCCGAGAGAGAGCTCTCGCCCAGCACCTTGCAACCGGCCGCGGCGACCTTGTGGTCGTTCTCAACCGAGCTTCCGCTTACGCCGATGGCGCCGAACAGCTCGCCGTCCTGGATGATGGGCAAGCCGCCCGGGAAGGTGATTAGGCCGCCGTTCGAATGCTCGATCCCGTAGAGCGGCTTCCCAGGCTGCGACAACTTGCCCAGCTCGCCGGACCCCATGGTGAAGAAGCAAGCGGTCTTCGCCTTCTTGATGGCGATGTCGATTGAGCCGACCCAGGCATCATCCATGCGAATGAAAGCGCGCAAATTGGCGCCCGAATCGACGATGGCGATACACATTTTGGTCTTGAGATTAATGGCTTCCTTGCGCGCGGCAGCGATGGCCTTCTCGGCCGATTCTAAGTCTATATGCATGGATTGCTCTCCGATGGGACGGTCAAGAACTCGGCCCCTAAACACGTATCACGCATCGGCCGTTCCCGGACGAAAAAGGCTGGCATGCCGCGACAACATGCCAGCCAGAGGCAACGCGGCCAGGATGGCGCCTGTCCCTGTCGGCGCAGCAGGTCACGGAAGCGTTCGGCTGGGAGAAGCCACCAAAGTATCTGTTACGTGATCGAGATCAGGTGTACGGCGACGCCTTTATGAGCCGTATCCGAGCGATGGGCATCCGGGATCGGCCGACCGCGGCCCGCTCACCCTGGCAGAACGGATATTGCGAGCGGGCGATCGGTTCAATCCGACAGGACTGTTTGGACCACGTGATTGTCTTGGGAGAGCGCCATCTTTTCCATCTGCTGCGCTGTTATGCGACCTACTACAATCGGAGCCGAACCCACCTGTCCTTGAACAAGGATGCGCCAACGAGGCGACCAGTTCACGTCCTCGGGAGCATCGAAGCGAGGCCCGTCCTCGGCGGCCTGCATCATCACTACGTTCGCATTTGATTTACGACAGGGACAATCCAGCCGAGCACGCGGACGCGTTGGAAAGCGAGCCACGGTAGCATCCGCAACCGGTTTAATGGAGTTGGGCTGAAATATTCAGCCTCCTCGTGAAGGCAGACGACGCTTAGTAGTCGCTGATATAGCCTCAACTCGCTGGTGTGAGTTGCCCGCGAATTTCACCCTCTGGGTACTTAGCAGTGTGCACATTGATGTACATGTTACCGCTCAGTAGGGCCGCGGATTGGTCTTCAGTTAGGATGGCCGCACCTTTCATCGGGCTCGGCAACGGAGAGATTGTGATCATGACACCCGCGTTTTCACCTTCTCTTGCGGGCCCGTGGAAATGGGCAGCGGTTGCGGTTCCGGTTAGACCCCAATAGCTGATCAGACTAACCCGATGGGTGGCGGCGCAGGCACTGGCCAGAACTTTGGGGCCTTGCCGGGTAATCCAGGATCGGCCACTTACAATCCTAATGCCGCGTTGCCACCGCTGAATAATCCTGCCGGCTCTAGCCTTGGACCTTCGACTGGAACATCGGGAATAACTGCGCCGAGCACTAGCTCTGGCACGACCACTAGCCCGTAGGATAGTCCACGGCCTCAATGCGCCGTCCGTCTTGAGCTTGGCCTTGGTCGTGAAGCTCGCGGCCTTAGTGCCCGCCGCCGCCGCGGGGTATGGATCCAGCGCAAGGCGATTGGAGTCGCCAATCGTAGCCCAGTGTTTGGCAAATATAGACTTTGCTCAGAGGGTTAGTGCGGACCGTAGCGGCTTCTCTGTGCCACCCATAGCTATTCGCGACCCGCGCAATCTCCTCGTCCCCGCAGTAAGGGGTGGCGATGAGACCATATTTCGTGACCTGAAATTCACCTTGGCAAAGAGTGCGTACGGCGGCTGGCTGAAGCATTTCTGTGCTCAACAATGGCGGCTAGACCGGTGAAGCCTGCTTGTAGGACTCTGCTCATGAGGGCTTCCTTCCTGACACTACAACGGCACAACGAGAACTAGCCTACGGGAATGCGGACCAGGGAGAGGCGAAGATTACCTGACCAGACCGAAGGGAGAGGCATGACGCGAACTCAGAACCGGGTACAAACGCGACGAGAGTCCGAATCCGGGTCGCAAATCAATGATCGCAAGAGGAACAAAGTGGAACGTGCCGTCCGCACTGGTTGCGGGATCCCGCCGTGCTTCATACATGCACGTGGACGGTGCCCATTGCACCACGCCCGCATGGACGGTCATTTATCTCAACGAAAAGCAATCATCATGAAGAGATCCCGCATCAAAGTTGCAGCCGTCGCCGCGATTCTCGCGCTCAGCGGCGTAGGCCTCGCCCATGACGCACTCGCTTGGGGCCGTTTCCACGGCAGTCATTTTGGCCACGGCAAGCGCTTCGCCAGCAAATTCCATGGCCAAGACGGACGAGTAACCGTCACGTATGACCAAGACCGACGAGAAACCGTCACGTATGACCGAGACCGACGAGTAACCGTCAGGTCCCCTGCCTGGAGCTGTCGGTGCACCGAGCTGGATTGCTGCGACCGGTGAGTTGCTGCCCTGACGCCTTAACGGTTAATTGGCTGACTTCCGGCCTGAGAATTGAGCTGCCGATATGCAATTAGTGCCTCTCCCATTTCAAAACCCGCGCGAAATTTGACGTGTTGATTGAAAATGTGAATTCAGACGCAACGCTCAGGTTACAGACACTTGGCGCCATTGACCTGGCGCCGTTGCTGTGCATGTCCGCTTTGCTCCCAATAATGGACGTGAAGCCGCTCGAGGAACTGTATCGAGCACGAAACCAAAGCTTCCAATTTCAGATCAAGGCCGAACGTGGAAGGCTGACGCCAGAGGTCTTGAAGAGGACACTGGAACTGCGGAAAGGGCAAGTGAAGCGCTTCATCGCTCAACCAACCCGTAAGAAGGGGGAGGACTCCATTCACGCATTAATCAGCCAAATATCCCCGCAGGACGTTGGGGGACTCGGTGAGAAGCTAACCTCTTTGTCGTTCGTGCGTGAGGTAAAATCTAGACGACACGCCGACGGTAGGCTCACGCAATAAACGCCGGCAGACGCTGTTGACTGGGAGTAGCACACCCCGCCCTTACGCAGATCCAATTCCGCGCCGCATAAATGTCCGCTATGGGTCATGAGCGGATTGAAACTGGGGTTAGATATGTCTGCTTTGCCCCCGGACGTGCAGACTGGTGAGCAGAACGTCCGCTAAGTGCCACGAGCCGGGAATGCCGCAAGGCGCCCTTCACAATGTGCGTGGTCGGTGGCGGATTTATCGCAATGAGGCAACACCTGAACTACGTAGCTAGAGAAACCTTTTTTAGTAAATGCCAGGCCTTCCTTACAACCTCTTCCTGAACGCGACTTTTGCTCAGTCGCTCAGCGGTTTTGTGGGAGAAGATGGCGGTGGTTATCGCCTTGCGCCCATCCGCATCGGGTGCCCGGAACTCAAGATTGGCAAGTTCCGTAGAGGTCATACTCAGCAGCGAGACATGAGGGCGGAAGCTCTAGATCATTCGCGAACGACGGAACCTTCGGCTACGTATCATCGCTTCTACACTTGTGCCGGAGTGAACGAATTGCCAAATTGTTCACTAATACCAATATATGAAGTGCGCTGTCGGGCGGACGATGTAGATGCGATGCCTTTCCTACACTTCGATTGTTAATGAACTGAAGCCCGGCGTCTTGATCTGAGGAAGGACGTCATGACGAAGTTGTTGGTCTTGGTAGCTGCGCTTATTACGTTCGCGTCACCGGCCGAGGCGACAGAGATCTGGACGTGCACGTACACATATCTAACCCGTGCAGTCGTCTCCACCCATAGCGATCCCGAACTTGTTCGCTTTGAAGTCTCCCCGCCTGATCCATCGACACCGCAAACCACGAGCACTATCGCATCCTACAAAACAATGACTATGGTCTGGTTGCTACGATTTCATGGTCAGAGGTGCAGAACGGTATGAAGAGCCCTGTCGTGGGAGCGCGCACCGTGGTGGTTGACAAAGGAACCGGTGAGTTTTGGTGGGCTATGACATCCGTGAGCGGGGCGCAGGTGGCCTTGGCGTACCAGATTAACGGTAAATGTCTGAAAGACTAGCATTCCGTCTCGCCAGGCAGCGCAGCAACCATGTCGATTACCTCGTAGCCGACCAGCTGCATCATCCCCATGGTGATCACTGTGACGATCGACGATCATCGTGCCGTGGAGCTAGCCTAACAGGCGATTGCGCCTAATCGAAGCTCTAGATGGTCCGCAATTGCGGCCAGGGAGAGTTAGGGGCAACAGATCGATTTTTTAATTCGGGCGATCGTCCGTGCTTATGAGGCGCTAACTGGTGCGGCCGCAATCGGACGTGTGCTCATTCCTGCGGCCGCGCCCCTCCCATCATTGAAGTCGCTTAGGAAGACAGAGCAGTGCTGAGCGTATCGATATTGTTGCGGAACATGTCGAGATAGTTCCCGGCTGGTCCGTCGGGTGCGGAGAGCGCATCGGAATATAGCGTACCCCCGATCTTGGCACCGGTCTCCGAGGCGATCTGGTCGAGCAGTCGGCTGTCGGTGACGTTCTCCAGGAAAACCGCCGGGATATGCTCTTTCTTGATCTGGGTGATGATCTTGGCCACGTCCTGCGCCGAGGCCTCGCTTTCCGTGCTAACGCCTTCCGGCGCGATGAACTCCATGCCATAGGCCGAGCCAAAATAGCCAAATGCGTCATGAGTGGTAATGATCTTGCGGCGCTCGGGTGGCATCTTGGCCACAGCCGCCTTGACGTTCGCCTCCATCGCCGTCATCCCGTCGATGAATTTTTTAGCGTTTGCCTCATATGTGGCCTTGCCGGCCGGGTCGGCGGCAATTAGCGCATCGCGAATGTTGGCGGCATAAATTTTCCCATTGGCGAGGCTCTGCCAGGCATGCGGGTCGGTGATCGTCTTCTCGTCCTCGACCATCTTGCGAGGGTTCACACCTGTGGACGCTGTCACCACCTTGCCCTTGAAGCCCGAAGAGTTCTCGAGCCGGGTCATCCAGCCTTCGAGCCCTAGCCCGTTGATGAACAGGATCTTGGATTCGGAGAGCGCCTTGGCGTCGGCGGGAGTTGGCTCGTAGACATGGGCATCGCCGTTCGGGCCGACGAAGGTCACGACGTCGACGCGGTCGTCGCCGACTTGCTTAACCATGTCGCCGAGAATAGAGAACGAGGCCGCGACCTTCATCTTGTCGTCGGCCGAGGCTCCCTGCGGGACCGCGAGCAGCGCCGCCAGAATAAGTCCTAAAGCAAGCAAGAGACGTCTCGTCATGGCACCAACTCCTTAGTTTAGATTTTACGCTTCCAGATGCTTGCGGGGCATGAGTTGCCACAGCAGCCCGCCCTGCCAGCCCACCAGCATCGAGAGGAGATAGAAGACCCCCGCCATCAGGATGATGGCAGGGCTCGTTGGCACGTTGGCGTAATAAGAGAGCAGCAGACCGATCAGGCTGGCGACAAAGGCGGCGAGCACCGACACCACCACCAGGCCGGAGATGTCTTGCGCCCAAAAGCGCGCGGTGATCGCCGGCAACAGCATGATTCCCACCACCATCAAAGTGCCGAGCGCCTGGAACCCGCCGATCAGGTTCATCACCACGAGCACGAGAAACATAAAATGGGTAGGAGAGCTCCACCTGCTCACCGAGCGGAGGAACTGGGGGTCGAAACATTCGAGCACGAGCGGGCGATAGATGATGGCAAGCGCTGCCGTCGACACGGTAGCAATCGCCCCGATAAGAAGGATTGCGTGGTCGTCGAGCGCGAGCACGGTCCCGAACAGCACATGCAATAGATCGATGCTGTTGCCGCGCACCGAAACGATCAAGACGCCGAGCGCGAGCGAGCAGAGATAGAAAGCGGCGAGGCTCGCGTCCTCACGCAGCACCGTGGAGCGGGCGACGAGACCGGCCAAGAGCGCCACGGCGATGCCGGCGGCAAAGCCGCCCAGACTCATGGCGAATAGTGAAAGGCCGGCCAGCAGATAGCCGATGGCAGCGCCCGGCAGGATGGCATGGCTCATGGCGTCGCCCATCAGGCTCATGCGCCGGAGCATGAGGAACACCCCGATCGGCGGCGCGCTGAGCGATAGCGCAAGGCAGCCGACTAGTGCCCGGCGCATGAAGACGAAGTCCATAAATGGATCGATGAGGTAATGGATCATACCGACTCACGCTCCTGCGGCGGTGTGGCGCGCTCGCAAATCTCCGCCTCGGCATCGAACGCGGCCGAGAGCTGACCGGCGCGCGCAAGGTTCTCGGGCGTCAGCATGGACCGCGTCGGACCCCACGCTACGACCTCACGCGCAAGCAGCAGGGTCTTGGGGAAATGCGCACGCACCTGCTCGATGTCGTGCAGCGCGGCGATGACTGTGCGTCCCTCCTTGTGCCAGCGTTCGATCAGGACGATGAGGTCGGCGATGGTCTTGGTGTCGACGGCTCGGAACGGTTCGTCGAGCAAGATCAGCCGCGCATCCTGCAATAGGAGACGAGCGAACAGCACGCGCTGGAACTGGCCTCCTGATAGCGAGCCGATAACGCGATCGACAAAATCGAGCAGGCCCAGCGCCGACAGTGCACTGGCTACGGCCGGCTTGCGCTGCGCGTCGATCCCACGCCAGATGCCAATCTCGCGCCACAGCCCCATGGAGACGCAGTCGAACACCGTCACGGGGAAGCTGCGGTCGATGTCGATCTGTTGCGGCAGATAGGCAATCTCGTGTCGGTCGAGCCCATCGAGGTCGATCGAGCCATCAAGCGGAGAAAGCTCCCCCATGATGCCCTTGAGCAGAGTCGACTTGCCAGCGCCGTTGGGCCCGACCAGCGCGAGCAGCTCGCCCTCTTCCACCTCGCCGGTGACATGGTGCACGGCAGGATGGCGATCATAGCCTAGTGTGAGATCGTTGAATTTGATTGCTGGGCGCCCGTTCATCCGAGCACCCACAAGATGCTGAGCCAAAGCAAAACTGCTGCAACGCCGCCGATGGCGAGCCTTGCCGGGACGGAGAGGCGTAACAGGGAGAAACCCAAGGAGAGACGCGCCGAAGCGGGAGGATGGGCGCCGTTGCCTCCGGTCCGTGCCTCGCGCCTATGCGGCGGCGTTGGCGGTGGCGGCTGCAGCGGTACAGGCGTGCCAGATCGCGCGATGGTGGCTTCCCCTGTCTGCACCTCGTGATCCTTTGTTTTTAGCTCGTCGCGTGTGGGCGGCAGTCCTCGCAGAGACCTGCGATCTCGAGCGTCACCTGCTCGGCCAAAATCTCCTCGGGCGAGAGCGCGAGCAGCACCGCCTGGTCCTCATCGGAGAGCGGAATCTCGACGACTTTCTCGCATTGCTGGCAGATGGCGAAGGCGAACTTGCCGTCACATGCGCCGTGTCCACAGGCGATGAAGGCCGATCTCGATTGCAGCCGGTGCACCATGCCCTTCTGCATCAGCTCGTTGAGCGCCCGGTAGACCGTAGGCGGGTGGGATATGCCCGCGATCCTCACCTTGTCGAGGATGGCATAGGCACTCAGGGGCTGCTTGGCCTTGCGTAAACACGACAGGATCTGGCTCTGATTGCGCGTGAGCTT
>Ga0068863_100005781_pt1 | contig 12125 bp, 10 predicted proteins | sample KBSSwiS62_FD_66596 | JGI IMG/M metagenome (GOLD analysis project Ga0068863, IMG submission 66596) | Switchgrass rhizosphere microbial communities from Kellogg Biological Station, Michigan, USA - KBS Switchgrass S6-2 | ecosystem: Host-associated > Plants > Roots > Rhizosphere > Soil ...
AGCCCCTGGTGATCAAACGCAAGGAGAAGCTGGAGAAGGGCCAGATGAAAAAGGTTCTCGACCTGTGCAATGCCTCCAAGCTGAAGACGACGGTCGACAAAACTCCGCCTCCCGCAGTTCCGGCTACTCCCGTCGCGCCTGCTCCGGCGACCGTTGCGGCTCCGCTGCCCGACTCCACTCCGGCGACGCCTCCGCCCGCTCCGCCACCCAAACCACTCCCACCTGCCATGCTCTTGCCGATCAATCTTGACCTGCGTCCGGGTGGAAAAGTCGAGATGCAGGGCCAGACCTACGCTATCAACGATCTCAAGGTCAAGCTGGAGGAAATGGGGCTGACTACCCCCAAGCAACCCCTCGTTGTGGTGCCGGACGAAAAGGTGTCGCGGACTGAGGTCAAGAACCTCGTCGCTCTTTGCATGAAGTCGAAGCTGACTGAGGTCACCATCGCAAAGGCCGTGCCTCCCACCGCGCCGGCGGTGGCTCATGGGGCCAAGCCGGCGTCCCTTCCCGCTTCCTCCTCAGAGGCCAAGACCTCCACCTCCGTTGCTTCCACTTCTGTTGCTCCTGCGTCCACCGTTGCCGCCGAGCCCTCTCAACCTGTCAAGCACCGGACGCATTCTTCCTCCGCGCCGGCCCCGATTTCCACTGGTCCCGAATACACGGTTCCCTAGTTTAACTTGTCAAAAAAAGGGTACATGGTCGGGCTCGCATGGATTGCATGACCACGCTTTCTCCTTCCAAATGGATTGCCTCCGTCGTCGCGATAGGCCTTATGCTTGTCGCCATTTACGAGGCCCGGGAAATCCGCGACTTAAAGGCCCAGCTTGTCGCCAAAGCTGCGGAATTGGACCGCGTTTCCCAGAGCAACGCCATGACCGGCCTGCGCCTCACCCCGCTGGAGGTCAAGGACGCCAGTTATCTCACCTCCAAAATTAATGTCGCCTGGGATCCATACCAATCCCGCGGCGTCATTGCGGTCCAAAATCTTCCCGCACCTCCGGACGGGTTCAGTTACCAGCTCTGGGTCCTGGATCCCGGGGCCGAAACTCCCATCAGCGCGGGACTCGTCCTCCCCGAAAACGGTTCTCATGCTTTCTCGGTCCGATATACCAGCACCATCACACCCGGCTTCGCGATCACTCTCGAACCAGGGCAGGGCAGTCCTGAACCGACCAGCTCCATTCTTTTTGCCGTGGCCCCTGTGCAATGATACACTGCTGCCATGGCCGAAGTTAAAAACATCTGTCTGGAAGCGCTCGAACGCTACTGTTCGACCGGGGCAACGGGGCGGCTCGACCTGCATCGCGGTGCATATCAAGGACAGATTTATACTCATGACCATTACATCATTCATGCGCAGATTGCCGGGCTCGAAGGCGTCCCGGCGCTGTTCCGCTTGTTTGATTGGGGTGATGCCGAGACCACTTGGCAGGCGGGGATCATTCCCGAGCAGGAAAGTCTCCACCTCAAGATGGACGCCGCGTGTGTCCTTTATGCCGAGAACCTCCAGGATCGTGCCGAGCTTGAGACTCGTGGCCGGGATCGTGGAGAAGAAGCGATCGACGCTCCCGAATTGCTCGCCGGTCAAGCGGGCGGCGTTGAATCGATCCTCAAGCATTACACTATTTCCCTCGAGTGTTCCGATGCGTCCCTGCTTCCCGGCGGATTCACCTTCACCGATTCGACCAAGAGCAGCTATGTGATCGGCAGCTCCGACGAATGCGATGTGGTCCTGCACCACCCCACGATCGATCCGCTCCACTGCGGCATGATCCTGGAAAAAGGTGCGGTGACCATCTGGGACCTCGGTTCGCAATCCGGGGTCAAGGTCAACGGCTCGCCCGTGTCGGAGGACAAACTCAAGGTCGGCGATCTGATGACCCTTGGGGCTCTCGATATTCAGGTTCGCTTTCAATTGCGCCGCCCGAACATCAAGCGGGCTGTTGCTCCGCCCACCGCCACTTCGCCCAGTACCACTTTGCCGATGCCGAAGATTGGACCGCCCACCAAGGAAGTGCCCAAGGGGCCGATCACCTACGACAAGGTCTCCAAGCAACTCAAGGGAAACGACAAGGCTTCTCCCTTCCTGAAGAAGCTCGGTTCCCTGTTCGGCGGTAAAGACCGCAAGTAAAAAAACGGTAAATAGTGCGGTGTTGTAAAATAGTCGGGTGAGCGGTCTTGCCGAATGAAAAGTCTCACTCTAGTCTGCGACTACTTGCGATGCACATCCTCCTCATCGATGACAGTTCATCCACCCGCAGCCTCTTGCGCACGCTGATCAATACCGGTCAGACGGTGAAGCATGAGATCAGCGAAGCTGCCAGCGGCGAGGAATCGCTGCAGAAGGTAGCCTCGGGCGAGATCAATCTCCCCGACCTCATCATCATGGACATCAACATGGGGGGGATGAGCGGCTACGAATTGTGCCGCAAGTTCCGCGAGCAATACGGAACCTCGTCCGATGTCGTCCCCTACATCATCATCGTCACCGCCAACGAGGGTGTCGATGTGATCAATGAGGCGCTCGATTCCGGTGCCAACGATTACATGGCCAAACCGGTCAACGTCAAAGTCCTCCACGTCCGCCTGCGGGTGGCTGAGAGGCTACTTTCCCAGGCCAGGGACGGTGCGGTGCCGACCGCCCAGGGCAAGCTCGCGGATGCGGGGCCAGCCAGTGAAGTTCCCGCCACCCCGGAAGCCCCGACCATGGTCGATCATACGCGCGAAAGCCTGATCGGGCTCGCCATTGACCAGGCCGACGCCCCGATGGCTCTCATCGACACGGCGATTGAACCCGAAGCTTTCCGGATCGCCTACGGCAACATCGCCATGGTCGACAGTTCCCAATATCCCTACGAGGAATTGATGGGGCAGTCGCTCGCCGAACTGGAGGCCTGGACGCCTGAATTTTTGAGCATGGTGCTCAGCTACATCACGCGCGGCGCGATCCTTTCCCACGTCCCTCTGTGGAGCAAGACCCGGCAACAGGTCCCCGTCCATCTCAGCTTTTATCCCATCCATCTCGATGATGGCACGGTCGCCCAGTATCTCGTGATTCATCACTTCTAGGACCAGTCTTCGTGCGCATCGTCGTCACCGGACTTCTCGGCCAGTACGCCTTCGGCGGTGTCACCTGGGATTATATCCAGTACCTCATCGGCTTTCGCGGCCTTGGCCACGACGTCTGGTACCTCGAGGATTCCGGCGCCTGGCCCTACGATCCCATTGGCCAGACCATCAGTGAGGACTGCACCTATAACGTCAATTACCTGCAAGGGATGATGACCGCCTTCGGCTTTGGTGATCGCTGGATCTATCGCAACGGCGCTGACGGCAAATTCCACGGCGCGGGCGAAATGGCAGCGCGCGATCTGATCAAGAACGCCGATCTCATCGTCAACGTCTCCAGTGCCGGCTGGCTCAAGGACTACGACTTCGGTGTGAAGCACCAGATGTTCATCGATGGCGATCCGATGTTTTGCCAGGTCAACCTGCTCGATCCGAAAAGCGCCGATTACGCCGCGCGCGTGAAGGCCCACGACAGTCATTTCACCTTCGGTCTCAACGTCGGCGGTCCCGGCTGCCTCGCGCCCGACACCGGCATCCACTGGAAAAAAACCGTGCAACCGATCTCGCTCGAACACTGGCCCTTCCAGGAAGAAGCCGCACCCGACCGTTTCACCACCGTCATGAACTGGGCCAGCTACGCTCCCATCGAGTGGCAGGGAAAACCCTACGGCCAGAAGGACCTCGAGTTCGAGCGTTTCAAGACCCTGCCCAGCCTCACGCCGCAACATTTCGAGATGGCCATGGGGCAGGGAGTCGGCTCGAAGCGCCCCACCGAGGAACTGCGCGCCCTCGGTTGGACCATCCTTGAGGCTGGAGACGCCTTGCCCGATTATCCGAGCTACCACGAATTCCTGCGCACCTCGAAAGCCGAGTGGAGCGTCGCCAAGCATGGGTACGTGCACGGGCGCACCGGCTGGTTCAGTTGCCGCACCGCTTGTTATCTCGCGCTCGGCCGCCCTGCCGTCGTCCAGGAAACCGGCTGGAGCGATTACCTCCCCTCCGGTGACGGTCTCATCACCTTCTCCACCCTCGAGGAGGCCGTCGAAGCCATCGCCGACATCAACGACCACTACGAAGAACACCAACGCGCCGCCCGTGCCCTCGCGGAACAGTATTTCGAATCCAGGAAAGTTTGTGCCGATTTGCTTAATCAGGCTGGACTCTCCTGATGTAACGGCGGTCTACGACCGTCGTTAAGTTCCGTCATCCTGAGCTTGGAGAAAAATCAGACACGTTCACGACGTCCAAGCAAACCTTCGGCTTGGCAAAAGCCCTTGCTAGGTGGGAAGGGGATTGAGATTCTAGCCATATGCTTTCCATCTTCGCCACGCTGAAGGAAACACTTTTTCTTTGGGTGCGGAATCTTTGGTATTTCGCCATATTGACTCTCATTACGGAGCCATTCGATATTTTCCTCCGCCAACTTCATTTTGACTGCGGCGTTTCAATTTCCGATGGGTCGGGATTTCTCGGGTTTATAGTTTCTACCGCAATCATGGGGCTCGATATTGTTGAACTTGCGGCGCTTTTGGGCTTATTGCAAAAAGAGCTGACGGAATCGATGTGGATGGCGGTTTTTCGCGGGATCCGATCCTATACATTTCCTTTAATCAGGCTGACTCTTTTGATTGCAGTCATTTGCATCGCGTACTGCATTGGGGTTGCGATTATGGCGCATTTTCAGATCCTTTTTAGGATTAAGTCTCTTCTCGAGTTGGGTTTGTATGTTGTCTTTATGGTTTGCGCGCTGTCTGTACCAGTCCTCGCTATAGAGAAAAAAGGAGCCTTTGAGGCACTTAAGCGGGGATGGGCAATGACAGGAAAGCGCCTATTGTACGTTTTGGGTTGTTTCCTGGTTCCCGGAGGCGTCGAATGGCTCATCAGTTGGGCGTTGGATATTCCCTTGGGTGCGGCTGATGGTCCGATGACTTGGGTCGGAACGCCTCTCAAAGTTGCGTTGGATATTGGCAGCTCCGCGTGGATCGTCCTGCTTTGGTGTATGTGTCTGCGGATCAAATCAACCGAAGCTCAGCCGCTCTCTTCGCCTGCCGTTAACTTATCGCCACCGGAATCGCCTTCCGCCCTTTGAACGTCATCACTTCGCGGTAACCCACGTCCCGCGCTAATGTGTAGGCCAGGTCAAAATCAGCGGCGATTTCCTTCGGCGAATGCGCGTCGGAATTGATCACAATCGGTATGTTTCGCGTATGCGCCGCGACCAGGAAATCGCGGCTCGGATAAATCTCCCGCACGTCCTTGCGCAGACCTGCCGTGCTCACCTCCAGCACCGTGCCTGCCTCGGCAACAGCGTCGAGCGTCTTCAGATAAAAACGGGAAAGATCGCCCTCCGGACGGTGACCGAATTTCTTCACCAGGTCCGGATGCGCCAGAAAATCGAAGAGACAGCTCTCCGCCATCTGCATGTAGGCATCGAAATACTTCTGCCAGACCTCCTCCACCGGCTGCTCCTCCCAGCGCTTCAGGTGCTTGGGATTGTCGACGTCCCAGTCCGGCGTGATGTAATGCACCGAGCCGATGAGATAATCCCACTCCGCCTGCTTGGACAGGTACTCAATATAGCCCTCATAATTCGCCAAGTAGTCGCACTCTAGTCCAAGCTTGATCGGATAATCGGGAAATTCCTGCCGCGCCTCCTCGATCATCTGCACATATTCCGGCAGCTGGTCCGGAGCCATGCGCCAGTCATCGAACTGCGTCGGCATCGGGTTGTGGTCGGAAAATCCGATTTCCCCCAGTTCCATGCGCTGCGCCGCCAGGATATAATCACGCGGCGCGCCGACCGCATGCCCGCAGAGAGGCGTGTGCACGTGATAGTCGGTCCGCATGGGATTGAGCATAACCAATCAACGCGTACTTCCAAGCACCGTGATTTCCGAGGCTCGGGTAGCCCGGACAACTCGTTGTCCGGGTTGCCAAAGGCCACAGGAGGTGACAGGTGATATTCCTCATAAGTGAATTAGCGAAAATCTTAAGGCGACCTCCTGCGCGCTATGCACGCCCGGATAACACAGGCACGCCTGTCGCAGCCGGGCCATCCGAAGAAGCGCTTTCAAGCCTCTTAAGAGCATGCTTAAATCGTCCTTCCATGCCTTCCCGTTCCCTCCCTCCTTTCCATCTCGGCTACTTCGGCCGGGCCGGAAGTTTCTCCCATCTCGCCGCCCAGCGCCGTTTTCCCAAGGCGCGCCTGAGCGAATGCCCCACCGTCGAGGAATGCTTTTCCTGCCTGCACGCCGGAGTCTTCAGCCACATCCTGGTGCCGATCGAAAATGCCTCCAGCGGCACCATCACCAACACCGCCGACCAGCTCATGCGCCTCGCGCGGACGAAAGACGGCGCGAAGCTCCAGATCCGCGAGGCCCTCGCCATGCGCATCGAACTCGTTCTCATGGCGCGTCCCGGCACCAAGATCGAGAAAGTCTACTCCCACCCCGCGCCCTTCGACCACGGACGGGCCTGGCTCGACAAGCACTATCCCCGGGCCGAGCGCATTCCCGTCAGCAGCACCTCCGAGGCGGCCATTCTCGCTTCCCGGGAAAAAGGCGCCGCCGCCATCGCCGGCCTGCAAGCCCTCAAGGACAACAAGCTCAAGATCGTCAGCAAGGAGATCGGCAAGGACGTCGCCAACCAGACCACGTTCATCATCATCGGTTCGCCTTTGACGAAATCGGTGAAACCCACCCACACCAGCCTTGTTTTCGAACTGCCCCACAAACCCGGCAGCCTCGTCGCCGTCCTCCAGGCCCTGTCGCGCCGGCAACTCAATCTCACGAAAATCCTCTCCCGCCCCATCCCCGGCCGGTTCGAGGAATACCGCTTCATGATCGAATTTCTGGGCGCCGCCCCGAAGAAAGAGTTCACCGAAGCGATGGAGCGCCTTAAAAAGCTTACCGATTTCCTCGCTATCATCGGCAGCTATCCTGTACGGAAAATTTAGTTGTAGCGACGGTCTCTGCCGCCACTACAGCTATGGGCGATAATTGCTCATCTGCCTTACATCCCGTTGATCCCGTCAAAAAATTCGTTACTGCCCTCCGCAGGAGCACTTGCATTAGTGGAGACAAATCGTATCCTTGTCTTGCAGTGAAAATACAAAATTTGCTCAAGACCTCGAGCGAATGGATTCGAGGCGAGAATGGCGGCAACCGCATCGTGTTCAGCAGCCGCCTGCGTCTCGCCCGCAACCTCAACCATCATGCCTTTCCGGGCTGGGCCAAGAAGGCCGAGCGCGAGAAGGTGCTGGCCATCGTGCAGCCCGCCGTGGCCCAATTGCCCGAGATGAAGGACTGCATCATCAACGACTCGATGGAGCATTTCACTCCGCTCGAGAAGCAGGTCCTCGTTGAGCAGCATCTCATCAGCCGCGAGCACGCCGCCAAGAATACCGGCAGCGGCCTCGTCATCAGCAAGAACCGCACGTTGAGCATTATGATCAATGAGGAGGACCACCTCCGCATCCAGTCGCTCCGCAGCGGCCTGCAGCTCAAGCAACTCCTCAAGGCTGTCGACAAGCTCGACACCGAGCTGGAGGAAAAGCTCGATTTCGCCTTCTCACCCCAGATCGGCTACCTCACCGCCTGCCCGACCAACGTCGGCACCGGCATGCGCGCCTCGGCGATGATGCATCTCCCCGCCCTCGTTCTCCACGACCAGATCACTTCCATCATCAAGGCGGTGAACAAGCTCGGCCTCGCGGTCCGCGGCCTCTACGGCGAGGGGACTGAAGCGCTGGGCAATCTCTTCCAGATTTCAAACCAGATGACCCTCGGCGAATCCGAGGCGGATATCGTCGACAAGCTGACCAAGGTCATCGCCCAGGTCATGGAGCACGAGGAAAACGCGCGCCAGAAAATGCTCGAGGACAAGAGTCGCGTCGTCGCCGATCAGGTCGGTCGCGCCTATGGCGTGATGATGCATTCCTACTCCATTTCCTCAAAGGAGGTATTGAACCTGCTTTCGATGCTGCGGCTCGGCGTGGACCTCGGCTTGATGCCCGAGGAATATCGCGCCACCATCGATGAACTTTTTATTCGCACCCAGCCCGCCCACCTGCAAAAAGATTTTGAGCGCAAGCTCACCACGGAAGAGAGGGACGGCCTGCGCGCCGACCTCCTCCGCGAACGCCTCAAGCAGGTCCCGGAGCCCAATATGAAAGCCCTTTCCCTTGGCAAGACCACCGAGGGCGACAAGAAAAAATCATGAACAACTTCACCCCCCGTGCCCAGCAAGTCCTGGCCTTGGCCCGTAAGGAAGCCGATCGTTTCAATCATAATTACGTCGGCACCGAGCACTTGCTGCTCGGCCTGATCAAGCTCGGGCAGGGCGTGGCGGTCAACGTTCTGCAAAAACTTGGCCTCGATCTCGAGACCGTCCGCATTGAAGTGGAGAAGCAGGTCGGTTCCGGTCCCGATACCAAGATGTCGGGCAACATCCCCTATACCCCACGGGTGAAAAAAGTCCTCGCCCTCGCCGGCAAGGAAGCCAAGGCGCTGAATCATAGCTACGTTGGCACCGAGCACATCCTGCTCGGTCTGCTGCGCGAAGGCGATGGCGTGGCCGCGCGAGTGTTGAAGACTCTCGAAGTCGACATCGAACGGACCCGCAACGAAGTCCTCAAGGAACTCGATCCCAATTTCAGCTCCGGCGAAGCCGAGGGCGAGGAGGGCGAATCCTCCTCTCGTGGCGGCGAAGGCCCGCAGGGCGAAGCTGGCGCCGGTGGCAAGAAGGACGTCAAGACCCCCGCGCTCAAGGCTTTTGGCCGCGACCTGACCGAACTCGCCAAGAAGGCGGAACTCGATCCCGTCATCGGCCGCAAAAGTGAAATCGAGCGCGTCATCCAGATTCTCTGCCGCCGCACCAAGAACAATCCTGTCCTCATCGGCGAAGCCGGTGTAGGCAAGACCGCGATTGCCGAGGGCCTTGCTCAGGAAATCGCCGCAGGCAATGTGCCGGAACTTTTGCGCGACAAGAAGGTCATAACCCTTGATCTCGCCCTCATGGTTGCGGGTACCAAGTACCGCGGCCAGTTCGAGGAACGCATCAAGGCCGTGATGGAGGAAATCCGCAAGGCCCGGAACGTCATCCTTTTCATTGATGAGCTGCACACCATTGTCGGCGCCGGTTCGGCCGAAGGTGCGATGGATGCTTCCAACATCATCAAGCCCGCCCTCTCGCGCGGCGAACTCCAGTGCATTGGTGCCACCACTCTGAACGAGTTCCGCAAGCACATCGAGAAGGACTCCGCGCTCGAACGCCGCTTCCAGCAAGTCATGGTCGAAGCTCCCAGCGTTGAGGAATCGATTGATATCCTGAAGGGCCTTCGCCCCAAATACGAGGCGCACCACAAGGCCAAGATGTCCGATTCGGCCTTGGAGCAGGCGGTGAAACTTTCCGACCGCTACCTCACCGGTCGTTTCCTGCCCGACAAGGCCATCGACGTGATGGATGAAGCCGGTTCGCGCGCCCGCATCCAGGCCACCATGCGTCCGCCGGACGTCAAGGGCATCGAGGCCGAGATCGAGGAGATCAAGGGCCGAAAGGAAGCCGCCATCAAGGCGCAGGACTTCGAAAAGGCCGCCGCCCTGCGCGACGAGGAAAAGACTGCCAAGGACAAACTCGAGGCCGTGCTTACCGCCTGGCGTACCCGCCGCGATGAGCAGGAAGTCTTCGTCACCGACGATGACATCCGCCATGTGGTGTCGAAGTGGACCGGCGTCCCGCTCTCCCGCATGGAACAGGCCGACATGGACCGCCTCCTCCGTGTTTCCGAAGAGCTCAAGGGTAAGGTCATCGGCCAGGACGAAGCCGTCTACGCCATGGGCAAGGCGCTGCGTCGCTCACGCGCCGACCTCAAGGACCCGAAGCGCCCAATCGGCTCGTTCATTTTCCTCGGCCCGACCGGCGTGGGCAAGACCCACCTCGCGAAGACTCTCGCCCAGTACATGTTCGGCGACGAATCAGCGCTGATCCAGATCGACATGAGCGAGTACATGGACGCCCACAACGTCTCCCGCCTCGTCGGCGCGCCTCCCGGCTACGTCGGTTACGAGGAGGGCGGCCAACTCAGCGAAAAAGTCCGCCGCCGTCCCTACAGCGTCGTGCTCTTCGACGAAATCGAAAAAGCCCACCCCGATATCTGGAACTTGCTCCTGCAGATTCTCGAGGACGGCGTGGTCACCGACAGCCTGGGCCGCAAGGTCGATTTCCGCAACACGATCATCATCATGACCTCCAATGTTGGGGCCGATTTGATTCGCAAGAACAACGTCATGGGCTTCGGCGTGAAGAGCGACGAACATTCCTACGAGCAGATGAAGGAAAAAATGCTCAGCGAATCGAAGCGCGTCTTCAAGCCCGAGTTCCTGAACCGGCTCGACGACGTCATCGTGTTCCACTCGCTCACCCGCGACGACCTCACCAAGATCGTCGACATCGAAGTGGCCAAGGTGCTCACCCGTCTCAAGCCCCGCTCGATTACCTTCCGCCTCACGCCGGAAGCTGTCGCGTTCCTCATCGAGAAAGGTTACGACCCGCAGTACGGTGCGCGTCCGTTGCGCCGCGCGGTCGAACGTTTCCTCGAGGATCCGATGGCCGAGGAAATCCTCCGCGGCACGATCAAGAACGGCGATTTCGTGGTCGTGGGTGAAAAGGACAAAGCGCTCACCTTCACCGTCGGTGTCGACACCGCCTCAACGCCCGTCGCGCCCTCGGCCTAAGGTAACCGTCCCGCAACTGCGGGACGGTTACCTTAAGGTCGCGGCGGTCTGTGACCGGCGTTGACTTTTACCAAGAAGAACAGGTTTGTGCGATCGATCAATCCAGAAGAGTCTCCCTCGAATGTCTAGCTCGCAGTTAGTCTTTTTATTGCATCCAGCCGAAACACCTTGGGGTGATTATGGACAAATTCTCATGCATGGCATGTCGATGCATTTAGAAAGACAGAATGAGCTCATCCAACTTGAGCGAACCGGACCCCAGATTGCGCCGATCACGTTCCCCGGCGCCGGAGATATCGTCGTCACAAACGAGTTCCGATTGGCAATCGAAGAATCCGGTTTGGAGAACTTCACCTTTAAATCGGTAATAAAACATCACATTGTAGAGGTCGATTGGGAAAGTTGGGACCCTACTACGGAGGATCCCTTTAGATGGCCTGAGGGAGGTGAACCCGAGAGCTATATTTTGGGACAGCAGCATTCGGTTCCTGCCTCTGAAGCCATGGGTGACCTTTGGGAGATATGTCTGGAGGATGGAATTGATGTAGTTCGTGACGGTCGGAAATTTGTCGGGTTTCTACCCGAAACTTGGAATGGTCTGGATATTTTTAGAGCACGGACGACAGGTTACATCTGCGTTAGCGAGAAAGCGCGGCATTGGTTGGAACAGAACGTCGGTGATTTTGTAAAATTCCAACCAATCTAGTCCCCCCGTTCCCAAACTTCGTTTGGGAAGGCAATGTCCGCGCAACTCCATTGCTCTCTCCGGAAGTCATCGCGCGCGCTCGCGACGGTTTAGTTCCCCGCTTGCCCCGTCGCGCCCCACAAAACCACGCTCGGATGTACAGGTTTTGTCACCTTGACCTGCGTTAGCGCTTGCAGGAGGCGGGCTGAACATCGACTCCCAGGATGTTATGATGACACCACTCCAATTGCTTGTTGTCGGTGCTCCATTTGCCCAGGTCGGAAGCAAGATAAACACAGTCCTTGTCTCCAGCATCCAGATTCTTGTACCAGTCCGGCACGACGATATCGCGGGTCTCGGTTGAACCATCCTGATAGGTTAGGGTGATGTGCAGCGAGGCCGCTGCAGCTGTCGAAACTGGAAGAAAGAAACATCTTCGCGTAGTTTTTCGGCAGGACATCGAATGGATATTCGTCCTCCTTGATCGACAAGCGCACCTGATTTCCGGCACCAATTGTCGCATAGGGCAGAATCACATCCGAATGGTCAGCGATTCCTGTCCATTCGAGTTTATCCCGGAAAAATGGACAATGCGGATAGAGTTCGATGGCGAACCGGCCATTACCAATACCTTTGAG
>Ga0068863_100005790_pt1 | contig 12117 bp, 11 predicted proteins | sample KBSSwiS62_FD_66596 | JGI IMG/M metagenome (GOLD analysis project Ga0068863, IMG submission 66596) | Switchgrass rhizosphere microbial communities from Kellogg Biological Station, Michigan, USA - KBS Switchgrass S6-2 | ecosystem: Host-associated > Plants > Roots > Rhizosphere > Soil ...
GTGAAGACCGGCTTCGAGAGTGGTCCGCGCGTTCACTGCACCGCGCAACGTTCGGTACGCGGGGTCGTCCTGGACCCCGTGCATGGGACTCGGTAGCCCCTCCGGTCCGCCAGGGCCACCGATGAGCAGGTTGAGCTCCATGTCCATCAGCCCCGGCAGCAGCGTCACGTCGCCAAGGTCGACATCCGTCGAATCAGCGGGCAGCTCAGCAGGATTGATCGCCTGAATCCGATCGCCATCGACCACCACCACAGCAGGCGAACGCACCTCGCCGGCGTCGACGTCGGCCCACCGGGCGGCGTGCAGAACAGTGCTGTTGGGTCGCTCGGACAAGCCTCGCTCCGTCGTCACGGGACCGGTTCTGAAACGCAGTCCAAGGCGGTGGCACCGGAGTCGGGAACGCGAGGCTGCTTCCAACACTCGACGGGGAACGACACCATGATCATCGAGTACAGAAGATGCATCAGGTTGAGGACGTCGTCGGGCATGTCGTCGAGCGGGAATTTGTCGCAGTAGGAGATCGCCTCCTCTGCGCGCGGTGTGATCGCGTCGTAGAAGGCCTGCATCTCGGCCATCGAACTGGCCATCCGCTTCGCAAAACGCTTGGGCTCGGAATCAAGACACCAATCGGAAAAGCGTTCCAAATCGGCGAATTCGGTGGGCAGCATTGCGGTCATCGCGTTCACACTCCCGCTGTCTTGCGCTGGTAGTCGTCCACCCAGGCAGCGGTCTCCTTGTGCAGGTGCCGAATGAGGATCTCCTGGTCGCACAACGGAAACTTGTCGATGACTTGGGACTCGACCATCGTCTGGGTGGCCTCGAGGGTGTTCGCGTCCTGCAGCGAATACTCCTTGAACGACACCGCCGCCAATTCCTGAGCGATGCGCTCCCTTGGCGTGCGCGGTTGCGGGAAATACGCTGTGCCCTCGAATATGTGGCTGTTATGCGAGGTGGGCCAGTAGTGGTACGTCAGGTACCAACCCTGGCCCCAGATCAGGATCACGAAATTCGGGAACAGCTGGAACGAATCCAGGCCCCACGGATCACATTTCGCGGGATTGAGACCCGCAGGCATCTCGCCCAAATCGGGCTTGTCCCACGGTCCGAACAGCCCGCTCTGGCAGATGTCCTCCATCGGCTTGCGCATCGCGGAGTCCATCTCCCAGGCCCGGATGCCCGACGTGCTGACCAATCGATGCGGGCCGTCAATGCGGTAGTGCGGCGCCTCGAAACCCGCTTCCGCGGCGGCCTTCGAGTAGGCGGTCGGTGACTGGTTCGCATGCAGAACCGGCGCGTGATAGAACTCCTGGAACGCGTCCATATAGAGCTTCCAGTTCGCCTTCACCTCGGAGCGGTAATAGAACCGCGACGTCATCTTGTCGAACGGATAACCCTCCAGGCCGGTGATCATCGGTCCGAGGAAGTCGCGCAAGCTCTGTTCGGGTTCTGGCGCGAAGTTGACGAAGATGAAGCCTTCCCACACGTCGCAGTGCACCGGCACCAATCCGTACTGACTCTTGTCGAGGTCGAAGAACTCCCCCTCCTGCTGCACGAACGTGAGGTTGCCGTCCAAGTCATAGCGCCAGGCGTGGTATTTGCAGGTGAACTGGCGGCAGACGCCGCTGGTCTCCTCGAGCGGCATGTCATTCCACACCAGCTTGTTGCCGCGGTGCCTGCAGATATTGTGGTAGGCCTTGATCTCACCGGACCCGGTGCGCACCACAATGATTGACGTGTTGACGACCTTCATTTCCTTGGTGAAGTAACTTCCCTTGCGCGGAAGTTGGTCAACGCGACCAACATTGAGCCATGCGCGCTTGAACACCGCGTTTCGTTCCACCTCGTAGAACTCGGGGCTGATGGAATCCTCATAGGACACCGGATCCGTCCCAAGCTGCGGGTAATGCTCCGTCCAGCTGCCTTCGGGCGGTTTCGGAAAACGAGCCATCGCCTTCTCTCCTTCTCCACTCGGTAGCGCCGACGGTATATGCTCCAGGCAACAATCACAAGTAGTTGATATTGCCGTCGTGTCATTCGGAAGGAGACGGTCGAGTGCGCCAAGACGAGCTGTTCATCGGCGGAAATTGGGCCAAGCCGAGCACCGACCGCCGCATCGAAGTGATCTCCCCGCACTCCGAAGAACCGGTGGCCCAGGTCGCGGCCGCGAGCCCCAATGACGTGGACACGGCGGTCGAGGCCGCGCGGGGGGCATTCGATGCGGGGCCGTGGTCTCGGCAGACACCCGCGGAGCGCATCGACGCCGTGCGCCGGCTCGCCAAGGTGTACGGCGAACGACGTTCCGAGATGGCCGAGGTGATTACGTCGGAGGTCGGTGCTCCGATCAGCTTCTCGCAGCGAGCCCAGGTGGGACTGCCCGCGATGATGATGAGTGCGTTCTGCGATGTGGCCGAGTCTTATCCGTGGCGGGAGGCGCGGCCGGGAAGGTACGGCGCCGACATCCACATCCACCGCGAGCCGGTCGGCGTCGTCGCCGCGATCGTGCCGTGGAACATGCCGCAGTTCCTGATCACTACCAAGCTGATCCCCGCGCTGTTGGCCGGGTGCACCGTCGTTCTCAAACCCGCACCGGAATCACCGCTGAATGCGCTGCTGCTGGCAGAGATGATCACCGAGGTCGGGTTGCCGGAGGGCGTCGTAAGTGTGCTGCCCGGCGACGCTGCCGTTGGCGAATACCTGGTGAAACACCCTGGTGTGGACAAGGTTTCGTTCACCGGTTCGACCGCCGCAGGTAAGGCCGTCGCGGCCGCATGCGCGACCGACCTGCGCCGCGTCAGCCTGGAACTCGGCGGCAAATCCGCTGCGATCGTGCTCGCGGACGCCGATCCGGGCGCGGTCGCCACCGGTGTGCGGTCGGCGAGCCTGTCGAACAGCGGCCAGATCTGCAATGCGCTGACCCGCATTCTGGTGCCGGCCGGCAGGGCCGATGAATTCACCGATGCGCTGGCCGCCGAGATGGCGTCACTAGTCGTCGGCGACCCGACGGACAGCGCGACGCAGGTGGGTCCGCTTGTCGCGCACCGTCAGCAGCAGCGCGTGCGCGGGTACATCGAGAGCGGTCAGCAGCAGGACGCCCGGCTCGTCGTGGGTGGGGCCGAGATGCCCGACGGCCTGGACCGGGGATGGTATGTGAAGCCGACCCTGTTCGACCGTGCCGATAACTCAATGCGAATCGCTCGCGAGGAGATCTTCGGCCCGGTGCTGACCGTGATCCCCTACGACGACGAAGAGGACGCGGTGGCCATCGCCAACGATTCCGACTACGGTCTGGCCGGCTCGGTATGGACCGAGGACACCGATCGTGGCCTCGCGATCGCCGCGCGTATCCGCACCGGCACCTTCGGCGTCAATCAGGGCTACACCATGGATCCGTTCGCACCGTTCGGCGGTGTCAAGGCCAGCGGTTACGGACGCGAGCTGGGTCGTGAGGGCATCGACGGCTACACCGACACGAAATCCATTGCCGTGGCTGGACACTGACTACGGTGTGGTCAGCGGCTTCAACGCCTCACCGACCGCGGTGATCACGCCGGGCGTATAGCGATGGGTCGGCAGATTGACGATGATGCCATCGATGCCGATGTCGAGGACGCGGCGCTTGATCTCCTCGGCCACTTGCTCGGGTGTGCCGGAGACAGCGCGCCCTCCGCGAGCTTCGTCCATCGCGCCATGGGATTCGAATCCGTCGACGATCACCGTGAGCAGGCAGCTCGTTTCCAGCGTTGCCGGGTCGCGATTGGCCTCCGCGCACCGTTGTTCGAGCGCGCGTAGCTTGCCGGGTAGGTCGTCCATGGGCGCGATGATGTTGAGGTGGTCGGCGTACTGGGCGGCGAGCCGGAAGGTCTTCTTCTCCCCGCTACCCCCGAGCATCACCGGAATGTGGTCACGGTAGCGCGGCTCGTTGATGGCGCTTTCGGTGTGATACCACTTGCCCGAAAAGCTGGGCCGCTCACCGTGAGTCATCGGAATGATGATCTGCAGGGCCTCTTCCAGCTTCTCGAAACGCTCTGTGAACGTGCTGAATTCGAAACCCAGCTGGTTGTGCTCGAGCTCAAACCACCCGGCGCCGATACCCAAGACCGCTCGCCCACCGCTGATTACGTCCAGAGTCGTGATTTCCTTGGCCAACAGAGTCGGGTTGCGATAAGTATTTCCGGTGACCAACGTTGACAGCTGCACACGCTCGGTGGCGCTCGCCAGTGCGCCCAGCGTCGTGTAGGCCTCAAGCATCGGTTCGTCGGGCTCCCCCAGTGTGGGCAGCTGATAGAAGTGATCCATCACCAAAACGGTGTCGAATCCGGCAGCTTCGGCTTCTGTGGCTTGGGCTCGCACAGCGGGGAACAGCTCTGTGACGGGTGTTCCGTATGAGAAATTGGGGATCTGCAATCCAAGTCGAATAGTCACGCCTCACGGTGACGACTGCCGGGCAGGATTTATTCCCCGGCCCGAACCGGGTCTAAGTCAAGGAAGCTTGATTGCCGATACGTACATCTCCACGATCGGACGGTAGAGGTCGACATCGTCGAGTTCGCTGCTCAATACGATGGCGTCGCTGGTGGCGATGAGTAACTGCGCGAACGTCACCGGTGGAATCAGTAACGCTCCACCGAGCCGGTCCATACCGGTCACGATGAATTTCGCCAGCGCCTCGACAACCTCAGACCTCTTGGCCGCCACCCGTTCTCGGGCGTCAGGGTTGCGAAGCAAATAAAGGGTGAATTCATGTCCCAGCGCGGCGTGCTCGGCGCCGCGGTCACGGCTGAGCTGGCGCCAACGCTTGGCAATCTCGTCGAGCTCGCGCGCCCCGATCTGCCTGGCAGACGACATCACCTCGGCGAAGTTGTCAAAGTAACGACGCCAGTACCTGTCGCTCACCGCAAGAAACAGGTCCTCTTTCGTCGCGAAGTGCTTGTAGATTGCCCCTTTGGTGTAGCCGGCCGTATGCGCGATGTCATCGAGAGTCGCTGGCGCGAAACCTTTTTCGGCGAAGACCTCTTCTGCGGCATCGAGCAGAAGCGAACGCGTGTGCTCGATGCGTCGCTCGCGCGTCCATTGCTCCACCATGCGTGCGATTGTGACACAGGATCTCAGAAACTTGTAGGTTACTCAGATACTGAGTGGTATCTTGACGCGTCATGAGCGAACTGTCAAACAAGCCGCGCGCCGTCGTCGAGCCGATCCCGGGCGCGGCGGCACTGGGCGTCGACGTTCAAACGAAAGTCAGGCCGATCACCATCTGGGCTGCCATCGGTGGCGCAGTGTTGGTGCTCCAGCTGTACGTGTGGATTCGGTGGATCACCGGGCCCTACTTCGAGCGGGTGCCGGGCGGGCCCACCGACCCGCCGCTCTACATGAGGGCCTTCCTCACGTTCAACGGCATCCTCGTCTGCGTCGGCCTGCCGGTCGCCATCTGGTGGTTCATCATCAGGCCATGGCGTCGGGAACGGAGAATCACGCTCGACGGCATGCTGCTGGTGTCAATGGGCCTGATGTTCTTTCAAGACCCGCTACTCAACTACGTCAACACGTGGTGCACCTACAACACCTGGCTGTGGAACCGGGGCTCGTGGTCGTCGGACATTCCGGGATGGGTCTCACCCGAGCAACCCGGCCGACAGGTCGCTGAGCCGCTCTTGATCAACGCTCCGGGATACACGGCCGGCGTACTGGTCATCACCATCTTCGGATGCTGGGTGATGCGAAAGATCAAGGCGCGCTGGCCAAATATCACCAACTTGCGACTGATATTGGTCACGTACGCCTTCACGTTCGCGCTCGACTTCGTCATGGAAGCCGGCTTCATGCTGCCGTTCGGCCTCTACACATATCCCGGCGCGATTCGCTCGGTGTCCGTGTTCGCCGGCACGTATCACCAGTGGCCGATCTACGAGGGATTGATGTGGGGCGGCGTCCAGGCCGCAATGTGCTGCCTGCGCTATTTCACCGACGACCGCGGCCGCACCATCGTCGAACGAGGGCTGGACAACGTGCGAGGTGGGTTCGCACGGCAGCAATTCACCCGATTCCTAGCGATATTCGCAGCGATCAGCGGATGCTTCTTCTTTTTCTACAACGTTCCCGCGCAATGGATCGCCATGCACTCCGACCCGTGGCCAGCAGACCACCTGAAGCGCTCGTATTTCAACGGAGGCATCTGCGGCGACGGGACCGACGTACCCTGTCCCGACCCCGTGCTGCCGATTCCGACGAAGCGGTCGGGCTTCATCAATGTCGACGGCGAACTCGTCCTGCCCGATGGGGCCGAGCTTCCGCGGACCGTACCGTTCGACCGCGGGAAGTGAGTCGTTGACCAACAGTCGACCGACGATCATTCAAACTTCTTCGCAGTTGTCTTCGCTGCGCGAACTCGCCGCACCTACTCCTGCGATTTCGGCGCGCTAACCGTCCCTCAGCGTGGATTAGCGCGCCCAAATCGCTCAGCGAGCCGGTAGGCCCAACACGCGCTGCGCGATGATGTTGCGCTGTATCTCCGACGTGCCGCCCGAGATGGTGCCCGCATATGTGCTGATGTAACGGGTGAACCAGCTGCCGCTGAAAAGGTCTGGGCTGTAAGGGTTGTACGGCGCGCTCAGCGCGGGACTGCGCAGGCCCTCGACGCCCGCCGCGTCCAACGCATGCCGGAAAGCATTCTGCTCCGCCTCAGACCCGAGCAGCTTCAGCACCGAAACACCAGGGATGTCCCGCTGCCCGCGTGCCGCCTGCCCGAGCGCAACCGACCCCAACAGCCGTAGCGCTTGGTAGTCCATCGCGATCGTCGCGAAGCGGTCGCGGTCGAGCTCGCCGAGCGGTCGGTAGTCCTCGAGCAGCTGCTCCATCCTGTTGGCGAACGCCATCCACATCATCGTGCGTTCATGGCCGAGCGATCCGTTGGCGACTTTCCATCCGCCGCCAGGCGGACCGACGAGATTCTGCGACGGCACACGCACGTCGGTGAAGAACACCTCGTTGAAATCGAGGCTGTCGCGATCGAACACGCTCGCAAACGGCCGACGCTCGACACCGGGCGTGTCGGTCGGGATCAGCAGCGCGCTGATGCCCTTGTGCTTTGGCGCATCGGCGTCGGTGCGCACGAAGGTCAGCAGGACATCGGCATCATGCGCGCCCGATGTCCACACCTTCTGCCCGTTGACCACGAAATGGTCGCCGTCGAGCACCGCACGGGTGGCCAGCCCGGCCAAATCGGATCCGGCGCCAGGCTCGCTCATGCCGAGAGCCGCAGTCATCTCCGCGCGCAGGATCGGAACCGCCCACGTGTGTTTCTGCTCGTCGGTTCCGAACGACAGCAGCGACGCCGCGATGATGCCGACGCCCTGCGGGTTGAAACAGTGGTAGATGCGTCGCCGCGACAGTTCCTCGCGATGAACGAACTGCTGGAGCACGCCGGCGTTGCGGCCACCGAACTCCGGCGGGTTGCCTGGCAGCAGCCAACCGTGGTCGAACTGCAGTCGCTGCCAGTCCCGCGCCCATTGCGGCACATGTGCGGTTGACCGTGACCGCTCGACGGTCCGGGCCTCGTCCGGCAGGTGGTCGTCGAGGAACCTGCCGAACTCGGCGCGAAACTCCTCGACCTCGGCGTCGAACGTGAGTTGCACCCCGCCAACATATCAAGTACTTAACATTTGTGCGCCGGTGCGCTATGACTGACTGGATGCTCGAATCGGAAAAGGTCCTCATCACCGGCGCGACGGGAAAGATCGCGTTCCCGATCGCCCGCGCGCTCGCGCAGCGCAATGAGGTTTGGGGCGCTGCTCGTCTGAGGAATCCGGGCGATCGGGACAAACTGGCGGCAGGCGGCATCAAGCCGGTCGCGTTCGACATGAGCACCGGCGATTTCTCGGCTTTGCCCGACGATTTCACTTACGTGTTCCATGCCGCGGTCGACGTCGGCGCCGGCGAGTGGACGGACTGCGTGGACACCAACGCGCAGAAATCCGGCGACTTGCTCTACCACTGCCGCGCCGCCAAGGGCTTCGTCTTCTGCTCCACGGGATCGGTGTACGGATACCAAGGGCAGCGACCGTTGCGCGAGTCCGATCCGCCAGGCGTCCCGCTTCGCGCGAACTACAGCTTCTCCAAGATCGCCGCCGAGGCGGTGTGCACGTGGATTGCCAAGCAGTATCGGATCCCGCTCACGATCATCCGGATCTGCTCAACCTACGGCCCCGAGGGCGGCGCGCCGGCCGACCGGCTCGAGATGATGTTGGCTCACAAGCCGATTCGGCTCTACCCCGACAAGCCCAACAACTACAACCCGATCTACGAAGACGACTACGTCGAATTCGGCATCCGAGCCATGGAGGTCGCGGCAACGCCGCCGATCGTGGTGAATTGGGCAGGCAGCGAGACCGTCAGCGTCGAAGACTACTGCGCATACATGGGTGAACTCGTTGGCGTCGAGCCGATCTTCGAGTACACCCCGGATGCCCACACACCGCTATGGCCCGACGTCTCCTACATGCACGAAGTGCTCGGCCGTACGAAAGTGCATTGGCGCGAAGGCCTTCGGCGGATGATCGAAGCGCGTCACCCCGAAATCACTCTGACCGAGGGTAATTGACATGGAACTCCCAGGCACGCCGTCGGACGAAATCGCCGATGTCCTCGCAACGGGCCGTGGCGAGGTCACAACCTTGTTCGTCTCGATGGCGAGGCGCCACCCCGATGGTGCGGACGCCGAATACCTGCGCTGGCACACCCTCGATCACCGCCCGGAACAGCATCGGCTCTCAGCCGTGCGGGCATCCCTGCGGTTGGTCTCGACGCCGGCGTGCCGGTCAGCACGTGCGACGAGCAGAGCACCGTACGACGACATCGACCATGTGATGACGTACTTCTTCACCGATCCCAGCGGTATGACGGGCTTTCTGGAACTCGCCAAGGGGCTGAGCAACGCGGGCCGAAAACTTCCGCTACTCCCCCCGGTTGAGCGTGGCGTCTATCGAGTTGAGGACAAGGCCGCGGCGCCGCGCGTCAAAGTCGGCGCAGACGTGCTGCCGTGGTGGCCCATCCGCGGCGTATACCTCCTGCTGGAAGCGAACGCGTCGGCGGCGACGGAGCTGACCGACATCGATGGTGTTGCCGGTGTCTGGTCTGCGGTGTCGCAATCCGTCGACGCCCGACTGGCGAGCGCTCCTGCGGGCCAGACGATTTCGTACTGCTTCCTCGACTGCGATCCGGTCTCCGCCGCGGAACGGCTACGCCCGGCGCTGGAGAAGCGATGGAGTGAGGGCGACATCGAACCGCTCCTCGCTGCTCCGTTCCACGCCGTGGTGCCATACGAATGGGACCGCTATGTGCCGTAGGAGGTCGTCGTGCGGATCGGCTTGATGGTCGGCTCCGACAAGGAGCGCGCACGAGCGGACCGGCTGACCGGATTGCTTGACGACGGAAAGGCCGCCGAGGCCCAAGGTTTCGCGTCGTTCTGGTTTCCGCAGGTGCCTGGCTATCTCGACGCGATGACGGCCGTCGCGCTTCTCGGGCAGGTCACCGAACGGATCGAGATCGGAACGGCCGTCGTCCCCATTCAGACCCGCCATCCGCTGATCATGGCGCAGCAGGCGTTGACTACACAGGCGGCTTGCTCCGGACGGTTCAGCCTCGGTGTCGGGCCATCGCACCATTGGATCATCGCGGACCAACTGGGCTTGCCGTATGACCGGCCGGCGCGACTGGTCCGCGACTACCTCGACGTGCTTCTCGCCGCGTTCGCGGGTCCCGGCACGGTCGAGGTGGACAACGCCAACTACCACGTGCACGGTCCGATTGACGTCGCCGATTCATGCGAAATGCCAGTGCTTCTCGCCGCCCTCGGCCCGGCCATGCTGCGGATGGCGGGTGAGCGCGCGGGCGGCACCATTTTGTGGATGGCCGACGAACGAGCGATCGGCGACTATGTGGTGCCACGCATCACCGAGGCGGCCGCCGCGGTGGGCAAGTCCGGAGTTCGCGTGGTCGCGGGCGTTCCCGTCGCGCTGTGTTCGCCACATGAGATCGACGACGCCCGCGCGTACGCCAGCGAGGTGCTCGGCCACGCCGACTTCTCCCCCAACTACGTTCGGTTGCTCGAACACGGCGACGCCGCCGACGTCGGCGACACAATGGCGGCAGGCGACGAGTCGACAGTGCTCGCCCGCCTGCAGCGCTATCGCGACGCCGGCGTCACCGATCTCGCCGCGCGTGTCGTTCCCCTCGGCGGCGACGCGCAGACGCGCAAGAAGTCACGCCAACGCACCCAGGACTTCCTCGCTTCACTGGACCTCGATTGACAGACCTCCCGACACCTGTAAAGTATTGATCGATCGATCAAACTCGGGAGGTGGACATGGCTGGCCGTGTCGAAGGCAAGGTCGCATTCATTACCGGCGCTGCGCGCGGGCAGGGTCGCAGCCACGCGGTCCGACTGGCGCAAGAGGGTGCCGACATCATCGCGATCGATGTCTGCAAGCCGATCAGCCGCAGCAGCGAGATCCCTCCGTCGACGCCTGACGACCTGGCCGAGACCGCCGATCTGGTCAAGGCGCAGAACCGTCGCATCGTCACAGCCGAGGTCGACGTGCGCGATTTCGACGCGTTGACTGCCGTGCTCGACAGCGGTGTCGAGCAGCTTGGCCGGCTGGACATCATCGTCGCCAACGCGGGCATCGGCAACGGCGGCAACACGCTCGACAAGACCAGCGAGGACGACTGGACGGACATGATCGACGTCAACCTGTCGGGAGTCTGGCACACCGTCAAAGCTGGTGTACCGCACCTACTCTCGGGTGACCGCGGTGGCTCGATCGTGCTGACGAGCTCGGTCGGCGGACTCAAGGCCTATCCCCACACCGGCCATTACATCGCAGCCAAACATGGCGTGGTGGGCCTGATGCGGACGTTCGCCGTCGAACTCGGGCAGCACTCCGTTCGGTGCAACTCGGTACACCCCACCAACGTGAACACCCCGATGTTCATGAACGAAGGCACGATGAAGTTGTTCCGACCCGACCTGGATAACCCCGGTCCAGAGGACATGAAGGTCGTCGCGCAACTCATGCATGTGTTGCCGGTCGGGTGGGTCGAACCCGTGGACATCAGCAATGCTGTGCTGTTTCTGGCGTCCGACGAGGCCCGCTATGTCACTGGCATGACCCTGACCGTCGACGCAGGCAGCATGCTCAAGTAGATCGAGCGATCAACTGTGACTGACTTCGTATCTGTCGACTATTTCTCCGACCCAGCCGTCGCGCAGGACCCCTACGACTACCTCGACTACTTGCGCAGCCAGGGGCCGGTGTTTCGGGAACCACACCACGGTGTCGTCGCCGTCACGGGCTACGCCGAGGTGATGGCGGCGTTCAAGGACGTCGACTCGTTCTCGGCGGTCAATGCGATCGGCGGACCGTTCCCTCCCCTGCCGTTCGAGCCATTGGGCGACGACATCAGTGAGCTGATCGAGGCGCATCGTCATCAATTTCCGATCAACGAGCACTTGGTGGTCATGGATCCGCCGGCGCACACGCGGGCGCGGTCCCTGCTGAGCAAGTTGTTGACGCCGAAGCGGCTCAAGGAGAACGAGGACTTCATGTGGCAGCTGGTCGATCACCAGCTCGACGAGTTCATCACGAACGGCCACTGTGAGTTCTTGGCCGAATACGCAAGGCCGTTCGCGACAGTGGCGATCACCGACCTCTTGGGTGTGCCGGTGGAAGACCGCGACGAGATACGACACGCACTGGGCGCCGGGCAACCGGGGGGCGTGGGCGCGCTGGACGGCGAGCCGGTAGCACTCAATCCCCTTCAGTACCTTGATGATAAGTTCAGTGCGTACATTGCAGAGCGGAGACGCGAACCGCGCGAAGACGTGCTCACGACGATGGCCACCGCGACATATCCCGACGGTTCAATCCCGGAACTGCTCGAGGTGGTCCGCCCGGCGACGTTCTTGTTCGCAGCAGGACAGGAGACGGTCACCAAGCTGCTCAGCTCCGCCGTACAGGTGCTCGGCGAGCGGCCGGATCTTCAGCGAGAGGTGCGGGAGAACCGAAAGCTGGTTGGCCCGTTCATCGAGGAGTCATTGCGCACGCAGAGCCCGACCAAGGT
>Ga0068863_100005791_pt1 | contig 12117 bp, 10 predicted proteins | sample KBSSwiS62_FD_66596 | JGI IMG/M metagenome (GOLD analysis project Ga0068863, IMG submission 66596) | Switchgrass rhizosphere microbial communities from Kellogg Biological Station, Michigan, USA - KBS Switchgrass S6-2 | ecosystem: Host-associated > Plants > Roots > Rhizosphere > Soil ...
TCGGGGTTGTACTTGCAAATCCCGAGTTGAAAACGACGCAGGATTTAAGGGTTGCTTTACAAACCCTTAGAAAAACGCGATGCGAAGCGGCGGGAACCAGACTCTAGCACAGCGTTACGCAGGATGCGCCAACGAATTTTCATGGAGCACGCCGCCCACATTTCAGCCCATTGTTCGCGGCGGAGCAGCCGCGTTCGTGGAAGCCGCCAACTCCATCCGCGGCGTCCACCACACCAGCAGAGCAAATCCAACCGCGAAGAACGGAGCGGCGATCTTCCAGTTCGCACCGAGAGCTTTCAGCGTCACACCGAGCAAAACCACCGTCTCCGCGTGAGCAAAAGAGTAGATGTTCGCGAGTCGCCAGGCCTGAAGCCCCTTGCCTTCTCCTTTGGAGGCCAACACCTCAGTTGCCTTGTCCATGAATTTCTTGCGCATCATGAATCCGACGCCAATGTCCGATACGGCCACGCAAGCGATCGCCAACGGGACTACAGGTGAAATGGGTTGCTCCGCGCCATTGAACACTTGCACAGTGAAGGCAAGGAGAAAAACCGTCATCAGAAATGCCGCGTGGAGAATGCGAACTTCAATGACGGCTTTTTCTCTGGATGCCATTTTCATGTACCCGCCTTGCGCCGCTGTATTGTGCCGATCCCGAACTCAGCACGCAACCTAACTTTTCCGGGCGTAAACGTAATAGGGAAAACTAGCAGGAGCGGATAGCGGCGGCGAGAGCCAGGTTCGATTGCAGCCGGCGATCTACTTGCACCGCGGCGTAGCGCACGCAGAGCAGGCGTTCGCGTTCCGCCCAGTTCGCCAGCCCGGCCATGCGGCCCGAAGCCAGCCGGCCGATCGTGTGAATCACGTGGAAGTAGGCGCTTACCAGGCCGATGCCGGAGGATTTCTTCTGCAGGTTCGGAGTCAGCTCATACAGCTTGGCGACGACTTGGAAGTCCCGCCCGTTCAGCATCCCGTGATCGACGCTCACCGCCGACAGCACTTCAGCGGAGATCGGCTGCGCCGCAACCCCAGCGAGGATGGAGCGCCAGTAGTACGCGGCGAACTGCATTAGCGCCGCAATCGAGATCGCAAGTAGCATCGCGGAGAACATTTCTCGCACCGGGAACTATTCTGCGGGTTGCCTCCGCGGGCCGCCATAGCGCGGCAGTACTAGCGTGCGTAGTCCTTTCCGGATTAACTTATTGCCTACACCGCGCACGGACTGGCGGGCACCAACGAAGCAATGAAAAGGAGACATCGTCATGGTCCAATCCCCACCCGTCAACCTCGCCCGGTATACCGCTCTTTCTTTTCTCCTGGTCTTCGCCTTCGGGCACCTGTACCTCGGCGCGCAATCTGCTCCGGTCTTAGCGACAACCCAGGTTGCTGCTGCCGATTCTTCCCCAGAAATTAGCGCAGTGTTAACGGAACAGCAGGGCGCTTGGAATCGCGGCGACATTCCAGCGTTTTTGCAGGGCTATTGGAACTCGCCGGAACTTACCTTTGCCGGAAGCGAAGGCATTGTTCGCGGGTATGACGGTTTGCTCGAACGCTACCGCAAAACCTATCCAGATAAGGCTAGAATGGGCGAATTGGAATTCTCGAGCTTGGAGATTCACCCGCTGGGTACCGATTCCGCGCTGGTTCTGGGCCATTGGCACCTAAAACGGACAAGTGGGGACGCCGGTGGTGTATTTTCTCTGGTTTTTCATAGATTCCCTGTGGGATGGCGGATCATTCACGACCACACCAGTGCACAAAAACAGACTCCATAATTCCCTGTATGTCCTGCTGTTTATCGCATTGAAAACAATAAGCTTGTTCCGTGGAAGCATAGGAAAAAGGACAGTTAACTAAGGAAACCAGTTTCCCTATTGCACCCGCCCGTTGAACCTAGCGCGCTGAAAACAAAGAACATAAAATCTGTGTCGTTTTGGCAGTTTGCATGCTCCTATTTGCATCGCACGTTGAAAGTGTACCGAATTGGCCAGTTCACTCCGCAGGCTGACCATGGGATTTTTCAGGACCGAACTAGAGGACACCTATGCGTAAGCATGTTCTGATTGCGGGGATGTTGATAGTTGCCGCCCTCGCTTTTGCAATGCCGTCGAAGGCCGACACGGTTGACTTCACACTGACCGGCGGAGCGCTCGGCGGGTCCATCACTTTCTCTCTGCCCGAAACCTTTACGCCCACGGCAGGCACCGGCTCGGGACCTTTTCTTTTCGCCACCGTTAGTGTCACCACTAATCCGGGCAACCCTATTTTTCCACACACCCTCGCGAACGTCGAGCTGGGCGTTAGCGCTACGAATCAATGGTCTTTTGGCAGCAACGGCGTCCCTGGTTTCCCTGGTACGACAGGTAACTTCCTGGGAATCTTTGCGCCGGGCCTCTTCACGATAAACGCGGATGGCACGATCACGCTGAACGACATTGGGACGATAACGCTGGTCAATAATACGAATACTCAGGTGACCCTTACCGAAACCATAATTCCTACTCCGCCGACGGGCACGCCGGAACCGGCCACGCTGGCATTGCTGGGAATAGGCGGACTCGCACTAGCTGGCCTCCGCCGCCGCAAAGCAGCCTAAGTTTAGCGACCAAGAAATTCTCGCGTTATGACGCGCCCGGTTCCCGCGCGGTCTTTTTTTTTGCCACAGTTACGCTTGCTGGAGCTACGACGCGATTCTCGCGTCAGCGTAGCTCCGCGGCAACTTGCCCGCCCCATCAGCAAAAAAACGGTATCGAGAAAGAATTATAAAACGAGCGTGAGGCCGCACGCCAAGCCCACTTGGCGTAACTCTATGGAACTGCCGGAGTTATGGATCGTGCTTGTGGTGATCGCAAGATGAGGCTTAGCAGGAATGAAGTACCTGTTTGTCAAACTACGAGGCTTGCTCTTCTTTAGTTTCGATGACAAGGCATGAGATTCACGGGCGCCTGAAATCTTTCAGGCGCCTTTTCCTTTTTCCGGTAGCGCAACGTCGAGCAGAGTCAGACCGCAGGCTAATCGCTTCGTGCCACGAAGGACAGAAGGAAAACCGCTGCTACAGGATGTCGAGGATTTCTTCGGTGCGTTTGAATGGCGGAATTAAATAGGCGCCGGCTAGTTCGGTGCGGGACCAGGCCAGCATTTCTTTGGCTACGGCGAAGCCGTGATCGCGGGCGCTGGTGCCGGCGGCTTCGAGAGATTGGAGAAGAGGCTCCGGAATGATGATGCCGGGAACTTCGTTGTTGAGGCGAAGGGCTTGCTTGTAGCTGTTGAGCGGCCAGATGCCGATGAGAATGGGGATGGGCGATTTGCCGCCGAGTTTTTTGGCAAAGTCGAGCCAGTGCTGGGGATCGAAAAGCGGCTGGGTCATGGCGAAGTGGGCGCCGGCCTCAATCTTGGCGTGGAAGCGCTCGATTTCGTCGTCGAGATTATCGGCGACGGGATTGACGGCGACGCCGATGGTGAAATTGGTAGCGCCGCCTAGCGTCTTGCCCGACCAGTCGGTGCCCTGATTGAGGCGGTGGAGAACTTTGACGAGGCCGACCGAGTCGACTTCATAGACGCCGCTGGTTTCGGGATAGTCGCCTACCGAAGGCGGATCGCCGGTGATGGCGAGAATGTTGCGGACGCCGCCGACAGTCCATGCACCGAGCAGAGCGGCTTGCAGGCCGATGATGTTCTGATCGCGCGTAGTGAGATGCGGAATGGTTTCGACGCCGCGAGCTTCGAGAGCGCCAGCGACGACGAGGGCGTCCATGCCTACGCGGGCCATGGCGCCGGAGTTGATGTCGATGGCGTCGACTTTGCCGGAGGCCATGATTTTTTCGACTTGTTCGTAGACGCGATCGAGTGCGATGCCTTTGGGCGGATCGATTTCGACACTGATCTGGAATTTGCCGGCCTGGATGTTTGTCCAAAGTTTGGATTCTGGAGCGCGCTCCAGAACGGGCGCGGGCTTGGCGATGGCTTCCGCGCTTGCGCCAGAGGAGTGCGCTTTGACGGGACGCAGCGGCTTAACAGCTTCGGCCATGGCTTTGACGTGAGCCGGCGTTGTGCCGCAGCAGCCGCCGAGGATGCGGACGCCAGCTGCGGCAGCTTCGCGAGCGAAGAGCGCGAAATATTCGGGAGAAGATTTGGGATAGACGATGCGGTCGCCTTCGCGTTTGGGGAAGCCGGCGTTGGGCATGCCGCTGACGCGGAGATCGTCGACGCCGGCGAGCTGCTGAAGAATCGGGAGAAGCGCTTGCGGGCCGAGGGTGCAGTTGGCGCCGATGACCTGAACGTTTTTGTTTTGCAGCTGGGCGGCGGCCTGCGCGGGAGTGAGATCGCCGTAGGCCGTGCCGTCTTCCGAGTAGGTGAGTGAAGCGATGACGGGCAGGCCGGAGAAGGAACGGATAGCGTCTACGGCGAGAAGAATTTCTTCGATGTAGGTGAAAGTTTCGAGGATGAACAGGTCGACGCCGCGTTCTTCGAGAGCCTGGGCCTGTTCGCGGAAGATTTCGAGAATTTCCTGCGGCTCGGGATGACGGGCTTGTACACCGAGGCCGAGCGGGCCGATGGAGCCGGCGATGAGAACTTCGCGGGAGGCGGCCTCGCGAGCCTCGCGAGCGATTTTGACGCCGCGTGAGTTGAGGCGCTGCACTTCGTCGGCGAGGCCGAGAGGCGCGAGCTTGAAGCGATTGGCACCGAAGGTGTTGGTCTCAATGATGTGCGCTCCAGCTTCGATGTAGGCCTGATGAACGCGGAAGACGGCTTCAGGCTCGGTGGAGTTCAGTTCATCGAAGCAGCGCTGCCCGCCAACGGCTTCATGGAGGAGCGAGCCCATGGCGCCGTCGGCGATGAGGAGGGAGTGCTTGAGGCGTTCGTTGAAGTCGAGAATTTTCATTGGGAAATTTGGGCCGAAGTGTATAGCTATTATTTTACACGGGGACGGCGCAAGTGCAGTTCCTCAGGGGCTAAAGTCCCCATTTTTTGCTTCTGTTGAATGTCGGAGCTTTAGCTCCGACCCTCAAAGACGGGAGCGGCGTAAAGCCGCTGCTACAGTAGCTAGCAGAGAGGCGTCGTGCTTTGATGCGGCGGTTAGCGTTTTTGTTCCATGAGGCTGGCTACCGTGCTCATTAGGTCGTATTTGGTGAGGATTTCGAAGTGGGTTTCGTCCATTTCGACAAAGACGGCGGGATTTTCGTGGCTGAGGATGCGGGTGACCCGCTCGACAGGAGCGGTTTTTGGAATTTTGGGAAGCGGGGCGCTCATGACTTCGCGAACCACGAGCTTGCGGAGGTCTTTGCCTTGCAGGGCGAGGGTGAGGATCTGATCTTCGTAGACGGTGCCAATGGGCATGGAGTCTTCGAAGATGGGGATTTGCGAAATGTCCTGCTCCTGCATGGTTTTTAGGGCGTGGAAGACGGTTTGATAGGGGCGCGCGACGACGAGTTCGCGGACTTTGCCGGCGCGATACTTGGCGTTGACGACTTCTGCAGCGGTAATGGGGACGGCGGAATCTACATAGCCGCGTTCGCGCATCCACTCGTCGTTGTAAACCTTGCTGAGGTAGCGCATGCCGGTGTCTGGCAGGAACGCGACGACGAAATCTTTTTCGGTGAGTGATTTTGCGAGTTTGAGAGTTGCAGAGATGCAGCCGCCGCCGCTGCCGCCGGTGAAGAGGCCTTCCTGTTTGACGAGGCGGCGGGCGACGACGAAGCACTCTTCGTCATTGACCTGCAGAACATCGTCGAGAATCTTTAGATCCATGGTGGGAGGGAAAAAATCCTCGCCGATACCTTCGACAACGTAGGTGCGGGCTCTGGTGACTTGTCCGGTTTTGTGGAAGTCGTAGTAGAGCGAGCCTGCGGGATCCACGCCGATGATTTTTATGGCGGGATTTTTTTCTTTGAGATACTTGCCAACGCCGCTGATGGTGCCGCCAGTGCCCATGCCACAGACGAAGTGGGTGATTTTTCTTTCGGAGTCTTCCCAGATCTCCGGGCCCGTGGTTTTGTAATGAGCTTCCGGATTCATCGCGTTGTCGTACTGATTTGGATAGAAGGAGTTGGGAATTTCGCGGGCTAGTTTTTTGGCGACCGAGTAGTAGCTGCGCGGATCATCGGGCTCGACGGCAGTAGGGCAGACAATGACTTCGGCGCCGAGCGCTTTGAGGAGATCGACTTTTTCCTTGGACTGTTTGTCGGTGATGGTGAAAACCATTTTGTAGCCGCGAACGGCAGCGACGAGAGCGAGCCCCATGCCAGTGTTGCCGGAAGTACCTTCGATGATGGTGCCGCCGGGCTTGAGTAGGCCGCGCTTTTCGGCGTCGTCAATCATCGTGACGCCGATGCGATCTTTTACCGAGCCGCCGGGATTGATGTAGTCGGCTTTGACATAGATTTCTGGCTTGAGGCCTTGCGCAATGCGATTAAGGCGCACCAGAGGTGTGCGGCCGATGGCTTCCAAAATGTTGTTGCAGCGCATGTGCGATAGTCAGTTTAGCACGCGTGGTTGCGGTGAACCGTACAAGGTACAAAGTGTAAAGTTCAAGCTGAACGCGTTGGACGGCGTACAGTCTTTGAGAAGAGGATGGCAATGGAACGGCAAAATATTTCCAGTGGGGTGAAGTGGGAACCGATCGTGGGGTATTCGCGGGCGGTGCGGGTGGGGAATACGATCAGCGTGTCTGGAACTACGGCCACGGGACCGGATGGCGGGATTGTCGGCTTAGGCGATGCGCGGGCGCAAACAGTGCAGACGATTCGCAACATCGAGGCGGCTTTAAAGCAGGCGGGCGCGACGCTGGCGGATGTGGTACGGACACGGATGTATGTGACGAATATTGCGGAGTGGGAGAAGGTTGGGCGGGCGCACGGGGAATTTTTTGCAACGATCCGGCCGGCGACGAGTATGGTGCAGGTGAGTGCGCTGATTTCGCCGGAGATGCTGGTGGAGATTGAGGCGGACGCGGTGGTGGGGAGTTCGAAGCCGTAAATGGCCGACGCAAGATGAAAAAAGTGAGGGCACCCGAAGCGGGTGCCCTTCTCTTTGTTTGATCGGAAACGCTAATCCTACCAGTGGGCGCGGATGCGATATTTGAGGACCGACGTGCCGTTGGAAGCTACGGGGACGTTGAACTGGGCGGCCCATGCGGCGGTCTTGGTGTACTTGTAGGTGGAGTTGACCATTTCCCAGTCACCGCCGATGGGCTCGTTGACTTCTATTGTGACGGGCGTGTCCTTGTGATTGCGCAGGGTGATTTCGAATTCCATTTCCCAAGTGTGGGTGTCGATACGCTTGTAGTCGGTTTGTTTGCGTTCACTGATGACGTCAAACGCGTTGCCGATGTGGATGTTGAGCCATTCGTCTTTGGGTGTGTGGTCGATGCGGTCTTCGCCGACGAAGAGGACGCTGCCTTTGGAGTCTTTCTGATAAACGCGAACGGTCCCGGCGGGCATGGGCATGCCGAGGCCGGATTTTTCTTCGTTCTTGAATTTGTAGAAGACCATCACGTTGTCTTTGATGGGCGAGCCGGGATTCTGCTGGTTGTGGTAATAGAAATTCTGACCGTTTACGACAAAGTGTTTTTCGACGGAGATGCCGCTGCCTTGCAGCAGGCTGATTTGCTTGGTTTCCTTGTCTTCCACGGAAGTTTTGCGGCCGAGAGTGTAGAGGTGATATTCGCTGAAATTTTCCTGGGCGAACTGTTCGGCACGAGCGGCTTTGGCCATAGCCATATCCCGCATGGCGCCGGCTGGTGCGGCTGGCTGAACGCGATTGAGCTCACCGGCAACGAGCTGCAGGCGGGCGTTGTGAAACGCAGTGCCGCTGCTGTTGCTGAGAGTGACCCAGCCGTCCAGATCGGCAGCTTTGTCGTCGCGGCCAACCGTCAGAACATAGTCGGAATTCCAGGAAAGATTGTTGGCGAGATAAGAGGTTTCAACCTGCTGCTTGCGTGAGCCGGAATTTTCCAGAGACATCAGAAGAGTGGGGCGATCGAAAAGATTCGGAGGAACTTCAGGGAAGCGGTAGCTTTCGGCATAGCCGCCGGTGACGATGTCGTTGCCGATTTTCCAGACCGGCCCGTTGTTGTCGGAAAGAAGCGTGGCCTTGATTTCTTCGCGCTTGGTGGTGCCGTTGTCCATGTAGGAGCGAACCAGCGTGACTTCTTTGCCGACGTATTTGTGAAGGAGCTTGGCGGGTTCGAGGAGATCGTATTCGTAATTTTGCTCGAGGATACCGACTTTGTCCGGCTCATTGAGCGAACGAAAATGGACGGTCGCGGGGTTTACCGTGGCGGCGATGTCCATCAGCTTGAGGCGAAAGGTGCCGGTCGGAAGCGAAAGATTGCGGACGTCGCGGATGAGCGCGATGTTGGAGTTGTAGACGGTAACAGAGAGGTCGGTCTGGTCGGTGAGACTGGTGGCGTGATCCGTTTGTGCTTCGCGTGCGGCGTCTTTTTCCTGCCCGCTACTGGCGTGATCCGCACGGGGTGTTGCGTAAAGGGCTGCGGTTCCGGCCAAGATTGCGGCGGCAGCAGCCGAACTCCAAAGAAATTTGCGATTTCTCGACTTCGCTCTGTGCACCATTTATTCGCTCCTAAGTACCGATTTGCCTTCTGGCGTTAGAACGGCGCGGGAAGATTATCTTGCACGGCGGCAGGCGAGCAGAATCAGGGCTGAATTCCTTTCCGGTAGGAACCGGAAACTTCGATCGGCTTGCCTTCGGTCTGCCTCAGGATGACACCCCACGCGCGGAGCAATAGCCCTCGAATAGGAGGATGGTGCCTATTCGTTAGCGGATTGTTTCCAGGTGGCACCACCGTCGGAGGTTTCGTAGCTCAGTCGGTTGGACGCGTCCCAGATGGAAGCGTGTTTGGCGTCCGAAGCGTGCACACCGCCCAGATCGCCGGAAATGGGAGAGCGAATCACTTGCCAATGATTGCCAGAGTCGGTCGTGCGCAGCACCGTGCCTGCAGCACCAATGAGCCAACAGACCTTGTCGGAGGGAGCCGAGCCGCCAGATAGATTGGCTGGGACCCCACTGAACTGCGGAAGCCAAGTAAGGCCGGAATCTTTGGAATGGAGAATTTGTCCGCTGGGGCCGACGCTCCAGATTCTCTTGCCGCCAGGCGCAGCGATCCGGATGTCAAAGGCGACCTTGCTTACGGCATGGTTGTACGTGGCTTGCCTGGCGACGTCGGCGCTGGTAACAACTTCGGCTTGCGCGAAGACTCCCGCGGATTGAACCTGCCCGCCAGCAGCACCAGAAGGCGCAGCAGGCGGAGGCGGCGCAGCAGGCTGTGCGGCAGCACCAGTGACGGCAGATTTTGCGGCGGGCACCGGAGGAACCTTTTGTGCCTCGGCCTTATCCAGGTCAGCAGGCGCTTGGACAAGCGCGGGCGCATTCGCGGTGACTTCGACCTGCTCTTTAACGCGGCCGGCGATCACAAGATCACTGCGTTGGATAGAATCGGTGGCCTGAGCTTGCGCGGCAGCGGCGCTGGGCCCGGGCCGGGGAGCGATTTGCGATTTTCGCGAATATTCGCGGGCGCGCTCAGATTTTTCTTCCGGGAGGGACAGCCTGGCAACGCCGGTGTCTTTCTTTTCGTCGCGCATGCCGGGCGATAAGATCACGCTCGGAAGTTTCCTTGTTTCGTTGAGTTTCTCGGAGTACGCAGGTTCGGACTTCCGCTTCTCCAGCTCTTTAAGCGGCGCCAAGTCCTTCAGATTCTCAGCGTTACTTCGGGGAACTGCTTGCTGGAAATTTTCGGCGACCTGCGTCGCAGGGGCGGACGGCTTGATGTCGATGCGGGCTTCGCGAAAGCTGATCCAGATCAAGAGTCCAGCCGCGATGGCGCCGGCTGGCGCGACCCAACGCAGAGAAAAATATTTCTTCGGCGGAATGGCCACGACCTTCGATGAAGTCTCGCGTGGCGCCGACGATTTCGATTCGAAGGAGACGGGTTGCGGATGAACCTGCACTGATACGCCTGCAGCTGCGCGCGCGGGAACGTCCGCTGGTTCAGTGTCATGCTCTTCGTCCAGCGTTTCGGTGGCTTCGAGCTGGGCAAGAACGTCCTGACAAAGAGCGCAAGAAACAATATGGGACTTCACAGAGGCCACTTCTTCCGGCGAAAGAGTGCGCTCGTGATAGGCGGCCAGCATTTCCGGATCGAGACAGACGGATTCGGCCGCGCCGCCAGCGCGGAGATGGCGAGCCAGGGCTTGTTCGAACAGGTGGTCGCGATCTTCAGGCATACATCACTCTCAGAATAGAACGGTTTTCGCGACGGTTCTTGCATGACCGCCGGCTGAGTCTCATGGTTTCACCGAACGATTCCGGCCGGGGGAAATTTGCGAATTTTTCGCGTTGAACAGCTTGTCTAAATCGATGGCGGCGTCTTCGGCGGCGTATTGAATGCACAGCGCTACCTGGGCATCGTCCAAACTTTGCGCCGCGGAGGAACCGTTGGCAGCCGCGCATCCCGCACGGAGCAGACCCTCGATGGTGATCCGCAATTCCTTGCGCACTCTTTCGAGATTGCGCGACACGCTCGATTCATGTTCGCCGATGGCGCGGCCGATTTCCGCCAGTGTGCGATCTTCGGCGTAATAGAACTGCAGGCGAGCGCGATCGCGCGGGTCGAGAGCCGCAAGCGCACTGGTCAGCGCTTCGCGAAAACGCTGTTGATACTGTTCCCGGCGAGGATCGGCGAGTAGTTCGACGGTGGCGGGTTCGGGCACGCGGCGGTTCTCGCCGTCCGACGGTTGATCATCAAGCGATTCGAATTTCTTGCCTGCGCGAATCTGATCAATGTGGCGCTGGGCAAGCACGGCGCGCAGCCAGGTTTTCAGCGAGCTTCTTCCATGGAAATAACGCAGGAGCGAGCTGCCGCCGCGGTTGCGAAGGGAAAGTCCGTAGAGATCGGAGAAAAGCGAATCGGCGAGTTCGATCGCAGAAGGGTCGGAGGCCGAACAGCGAAGAATCGCAGCCGAAGCCGTCCGCAGGTAAGAGCGATACCCGGCAACAAAGTCTTCCCAGGCGTGTTGCGAGCCTTCCGCACACGCGCAGGCCAACGCAAGATCGTTAAGGTGCAAGGCCGAGAAGTATTCCTGAAGCTGGGCCACTGAAGGAGAAGAGCCGGCAAAACGCTTGGTGGCGCTGCGTGCGAGGGCGGACTCGAACGCAACGAAGGAGAGCTGCCAGCGGTCGGCCGGACATTGCGCGAACAGTTGGCGAAGGAAACCAGCACCAGCGCCGGGAAGGCGTGGAGGACCGTTTCGTTCCGAATTGTGGGCGGCCGAGTCCATCGCTGTTAAGCCTACAACTATATTTGACGCCGGAATGCAGGCAATCAGCGGCTCAGGCACCGCGTCATAAAGAGCCTGCATCCTAGAGCATAGACCTTTCCGGTCTGAGCATAGACCCTCCGGTGCGCGTGGGGAATGGGTGATGCAAAACCTGGTTCCCGAAAAGCCAGATTGCGGTATCCTTAAGTGGGGTCATCCTAGCCCGCAACCATCAGCGCCTCGCTGGGTTTAAGCGAAAGGGGTGTTGACTGCGCTCGCAAGCAGCATTAGCGACTTCGCGTCTTTGGTACGAAAGTCCTATTCGGACGATTCCAGCCTCGTAAGTACCGTGGTAATGGTAAGCGAAAGTTTCGCACTCTTCAGTTCAAGGTTTGCTAGGCAGACCCTGACACCCGAAGCGAGCTGAGCGCCCCAATTTCGAAATTGGAGAGCCCTATGCTTCTTACAGAGTCGAACTCTCTTCGAGGCGGCAAGCGGATGACCACAATGATTTTAGAACCACCGAGCAAGACGAACTTGGGCGTTGGACTCGACCCGAACCGCCGCGCACCCGCGGGTCAGGAAGCCGCCTGGAAGAAAAATATTGGAACGAAGCCGATTCCGGCTCGTTTGGCGATGTTGCCGGAAGGCGAGTCGCGAGCGAGGCGTGTCGGGATCAGCGCCATCGTGCAGATTGTCATCGTGGGATTTGTGCTGGTCATACCTCTTGTTTTTCCGGAGCAGATGAAAACAGCGCTGCAGTATTCGTACACCGAGATTGCGCAGCCCATCACCATGATCCCGGTCGCCCCGCCTCCTCCGCCCCCAAAAATCGTGAAGGTCA
>Ga0068863_100005794_pt1 | contig 12111 bp, 12 predicted proteins | sample KBSSwiS62_FD_66596 | JGI IMG/M metagenome (GOLD analysis project Ga0068863, IMG submission 66596) | Switchgrass rhizosphere microbial communities from Kellogg Biological Station, Michigan, USA - KBS Switchgrass S6-2 | ecosystem: Host-associated > Plants > Roots > Rhizosphere > Soil ...
TGCCGCAGATGAGTTGTTCGCGGGCCAGCAGCTGGTAATCGGCGAGCATCTGCCGGTAGCGGGCGGTCTGCGTGACCTGAATCTCGGCAGGAACCGACAGCGGCACCGCCCCGGCGGCGACCACGCCCATGCCGAGTCTGGAGGCGGCTTCAACAAGCACCTTGCGGTGGCCCTGGAGATCGGCGCGCAGCCCGTCGAGGGTATCGACCACGCCGCTGTTCATTTCGATTACGCAGCGCTGCAACTCGGCGACGTAGCTGTCGGACAACTCACCGAGCAGCTCAGGCGCGCGGGCCGTCAGCCGTCTGGTCTTGAGGTCGACGAGGTGGAACTCCTCCTCGACGCCCATCGTTCGCGGCATGCCGCCTCACACTTCGCCACCGTAATTGACGCGTAGTTACATCAGTGTTAACCCCGCTTGTACCGGTAACCCGGCACGGCTAGCTCTTTCGGCAGAATAGGCCGTCGCGACAAAAACCGTTCAACAAGCTGCACAGGTACCCTGCAGCCATGAGGTGGGAATGACCGATTCACCACGCCGCGACGGGCCTGAACCCTTCGGCGACAGCTATCCCGGATACACCGATCCGGCATATGCGAGCCAGGCGCCCTACGGCCCCACCTATCAGGCACCGGCCGGGCCCGCGCCCACCGAGCGGCTGTCCGCCTACTCCCCGTATGGCTACGACGCCTACGCGACCGGCCAGTACGGCCCGCCGGGCGGCCCGCCGCAACCACCTGAGCCCGAGGGGCCGAAGTCCCCGCGCTGGCTGTGGATAGTCGCCGCGGTCGCAGTCCTGACCGTGATCGGGCTGGTCATCGCGCTGGTGATCGTGAACAGCTCCAAGCAGGAGACCGTCGTCGCACCGCTGCCGTCGGTGCCCGAACCGACCTCGACACGGCCCGTCCCGACGACGACGCGGCCGACCATCCCCGTCTTCCCGCTACCAACGCTGCCCAGCACGCCGTCGACAACGGGTCCGTCGACGACAGGCACCCCTGGCGCCACCGAGACCGTCGTCTACGACGTGTCCGGCGACGGCCGGGCGATCAACATCACCTATGTGGACACCGGTGGCGTGTTGCAGACGGAGTTCAACGTGATGCTGCCGTGGAGCAAGGAGGTCCAGTTGGCTCAGTCGGCCAAGGACTCCGCAAGCGTCAGCATCATCAACGTCGGCCGCGAAGTGAGCTGCTCGATCTCCGTCAACGGCGTGCAGGTGCAGCAGCGCACCGGCGCAGGCCTGACGATCTGCACTGCGGTCGGTTAGACGGCCACCGCGCGCCGCGGCACCCGCACGGCGACCATCGCGAGAAAGCCCGCGGCCAACACCAGCATCAGACCGGCGATCCCGGCGCGATCGGCCCCGAAGATCGCGACGAAGGTGGAGAACAAGAACGGCGCGAGCGGCGCGACCGCCCGGCCGGTCATGGTGTAGAGGCCGAACGCGACGCCTTCTTTGCCTTGGACAGTCATTCGCAGCAGCAGCGTGCGCGCCGATGCCTGCGTCGGTCCGATGAACAAACACAGCAGCAGCCCGCACACCCAGAATGCCGCGACGCCGGACAACGACATCAGCGTCATGCCGACGACGATCATCGCCGCCAGCGAGCCGAGGATGACGGTCTTGGAGCCGACGCGATCGTCGAGCAGGCCACCGAGCACCGCTCCGGCCGCGGCCACCACGTTGGCGGCGATGCCGAACAGCAGCACATCGGCCGACGAGACGCCGTAGACGTTGACCCCCAGCACGGCGCCGAAGGTGAAGACGCCTGCCAGGCCGTCGCGGAAGACCGCGCTGGCGAGCAGGTAGTAGACGACGTTGCGGTCGCGCCGCCACTCCGCGCGCAGGTCCGACCACAACTTGCGGTAAGCGCCGAGGACACCGGTCGCGGACTGGGTTTGCGGTTCGAGGTCGGGGGGCGGCGGGGCGAACAGCACCGGAAGCGCGAACACGGCCATCCAGGCCGCGGTGAGCAGCATGGCCGCCGGAACGTTTTGGCTACCGCCGGACATGAAGCAGGTGTACACGATGACCAGCAGCGCCATGGTGCCGATATACCCTGCGGCCCAACCGAATCCGGATACCTTTCCGTAGGTTGCCGGTGTCGTCAGCTGTCGCAACATCGCGTTGTAGGGGACGCTGGCCAAGTCGTTGCACGCCGCGGTGAACCCAAGCAGTAGCAAGCCGACCGATAGATAGCGGGCGTCGTCGCGGATCAGGCTCATCGCCGCTGTCAGCGCCACCACCATCGCGGTGAGCACGCCGAGTGTCTTTCGTCGCCGGTGCGGCGCGTCGACCCAGACCCCGATGACGGGCGCGAGCACGGCGACTGTCGCGCCGGAGAAGAACAGCGCCCAGCCGAGCAAGCTGGCCGGGGTGGTGTCGCCCGGCAGGTCGTCACCGACGGAACGGGTCAGGTAGACGGAGAACACGAAGGTCACGACGATGGCGCCGACGCCGGTGGAGCCGCAGTCCCACAGTGCCCACGCCAGCACGCGCAACCGGCTCATGAGCGCCCACGATATAGTCCGGCGCATGCCAGTCCCCGCTCCCAGTGCGGATGCCCGTGCCGTCGTCACCGGCGCCTCGCAGAACATCGGCGAAGCGCTGGCCACCGAGCTTGCCGCCCGCGGCCACCATCTGATCATCACTGCGCGTCGCGAGGACGTGCTGCGAACGTTGGCCGATCGGCTCACCCAGCAGTACGGGGTGACGGTGGAGGTGCGTCCGGTTGATCTGGCCGACCCTGCCGAGCGCGCCAAACTGTGCGACGAGCTTGCGACGCGCAACATCTCGATTCTGTGTGCGAACGCGGGGACCGCGACGTTCGGCCCGGTCGCCTCGCTGGATGCCGAGGCGGAGAAGGCTCAGGTTCAGCTGAATGTCCTTGGCGTACACGACCTTGCACTCGCCGTGCTGCCCGGCATGGTTTCGCGGAAGGCCGGTGGAATCCTGATTTCCGGTTCAGCGGCCGGCAATTCGCCGATTCCGAACAACGCGACCTACGCCGCCACCAAGGCGTTCGTCAACACGTTCAGCGAGTCGCTGCGCGGCGAGCTCAAGAAGGCCGGCGTACACGTCACGCTGTTGGCGCCGGGCCCGGTGCGCGAGACGCTGCCCGCGGAGACCGAGCAGTCGCTCGTCGAGAAGCTGATCCCCGACTTCCTGTGGATCTCGACGGAGTACACCGCGAAGATTTCGCTGGATGGCTTGGAGCGCAACAAGATGCGCGTCGTGCCGGGTGTGACGTCGAAGGCGATGTCGGTGGCGTCTGGCTACACGCCGCGAGCGATCGTGACGCCGATTGTCGGCGCGGTCTACAAGAAACTCGGCGGCGGCTAGTTTCCGCTAGCGGCGCCGACGGCCGGTGCCGAAGATGCTGCGGGTGATCTCGCGGCCGATGACGGTGCCCGCCGATCGCATGGCGCTCTTGAAAGCCGGGCTGGCCATCATCTTCTCGAGCACGCCTGGCTCGGCGCCGTCGCGTGACTTCACCTCGCCCTCGGCGCTGGCCGGAGCGGGCGGCTCCCCCACCGGTGGCGGTGGCGGCGCTGGGGCATCGGCAGGCGGCGGTGCGACCTTGTTCTGCAGGATCTCGTAGGCCGATTGCGGGTCGATCGTCTGGCCGTACTTCGCTTGCAGCGCACTGGCTTTCGCGGCCGCGGCAATCGCGTCGTTGCCGATCGCGCCCATCAACGAACGCGGCGAACGCATCCTGGTCCACGCCACCGGCGTCGGCGCGCCCTTCTCCGAGAGCACCGTCACAATCGCCTCGCCGATCCCCAGCGACGTCAGCGCCTTCTCGAGGTCGTAGACGTCGGTCTTCGGATAGGTGCGCACCGTCTTAGTGAGCGCCTTCTGATCGTCGGGGGTGAACGCGCGCAGCGCATGCTGGATGCGCGCGCCGAGCTGGCTCAGCACGTCGTTGGGCACATCGGTCGGCAGCTGCGTGCAGAAGAACACGCCGACGCCCTTCGACCGGATCAGTTTCACCGTCTGCTCGACCTGCTCGAGGAATGCCTTTGAGGCGTCGGTGAACAGCAGGTGCGCCTCGTCGAACATGAAGACCAACTTGGGTTTGTCGATGTCGCCGACCTCGGGCAGTGCGGTGAACAGATCGGCGAGCACCCACATCAAGAAGGTCGAGAACATCACCGGGCGGGCGGCCTGATCGCCCAGTTCCAGCAGCGTGATGATGCCGCGGCCCTGTGCGTCGGTGCGCATCAGGTCACTGGGCTCCAGCTCCGGCTCGCCGAAAAAGGTGTCCGCACCCTCGGCTTCCAGGTTGATAAGCGCCCGAAGGATCACGCCTGCCGTGGCCGCCGAGACGGCGCCGATCGCCTTGAGCTGTTTCTTACCTTCGTCGCTGGTGAGGAACTGGATGACGGCGCGCAAATCCTTGAGGTCGAGCAGCGGCAACCCCTTCTGATCGGCCCAGTGGAAGATCAGGCCGAGCGTCGACTCTTGAGTTGGGTTGAGCCCCAATACTTTTGACAGCAGGATCGGCCCGAAGCTGGTCATCGTCGCGCGCACCGGAACGCCGATGCCCGAGGTGCCGAGGGACAGAAACTCGACGGGGAACGCCGTGGGCGCCCACGAATCGCCGGTGTCCTTGTTGCGCTGCTCGATCTTGTCGCCTGCTTCACCGGGCCGCGACAGCCCGGACAGATCGCCCTTGATGTCGGCCATCACGACGGGCACGCCCGCCGCGGAGAGCTGTTCGGCGATCACCTGCAGCGACTTCGTCTTGCCGGTGCCGGTGGCGCCCGCGACGAGGCCGTGGCGGTTGACGGTGGCCAGCGGGATCCGCACCTGCGCCGTCGGGTCACAAACCCCGTCGACGACGACGGCCCCCAATTCCAACGCGGGCCCTTGGGTGGCATAACCTGCGGCGATCTGCTTGGCGGGGGCGGCTGTCGACTCCGTGGTCATGGCCGGAACATTACTGGGACGCGCGCTCGCCGGTGGGTGTCGGGCGCCGCTTGTCGGCCGACGGCTTAATGTTGCCCCTGTGCGTGACGAACTGGTGTGGATCGACTGTGAGATGACAGGCCTTGACCTCAAGGCCGACCGGCTCATCGAGATCGCGGTGCTGGTCACCGACGCCGAGCTGAACATCCTTGGCGACGGCATCGACGTGGTGATCCACGCCGAGGACGCCGCGTTGTCGTCGATGATCCCGATCGTCACCGATATGCACACCCGCTCGGGCCTGATCGAGGAGGTGCGCGCGTCGACTGTCGACCTCGCCACGGCCGAGGAGCAGGTCCTCGACTACATCCGCAGCCACGTCAAGCAGGCCAAGACCGCTCCGCTGGCCGGCAACTCGATTGCCACCGACCGCGGCTTCATCGCCCGCGACATGCCCAAGCTCGACGACTTTCTGCACTACCGGATGATCGACGTCAGCTCGATCAAGGAGTTGTGCAGGCGCTGGTATCCGCGCATCTACTTCGGCCAGCCGGAGAAGGGGCTGGCACACCGTGCGCTGGCCGATATCCACGAGTCGATCCGCGAGCTGCAGTATTACCGACGCACTGCGTTCGTACCGGCGCCGGGGCCGTCGACCAGCGAAATCGCGGAGATCGCAGCTGAGCTCGGCCCCCCGAACGGCGCCTCAGGCGATATCGATTCGGCTGCGGAGCGCCCGAGCGGCTAATATCAACGGCGCCGCATGTGCGTGACGCGGCAATGGTGGCTGTAGTTCAGTTGGTAGAGCACCAGGTTGTGATCCTGGCTGTCGCGGGTTCGAGTCCCGTCAGCCACCCCGAGTGAGCGGGCAACGTCAGATGGTGGCGTTGCCCGCTTTCCATTGGTCCCACGGAATGTTCCAGTCGCCAAGGCCATCGGTGCCGGGCAACGTCGAACCGACCGTGTTGATCACCTCGACGAGGTCGCCGCGCTTGGTGTTGTCGTAGAACCAGACGGCATTGCTCGGGCTCACGTTGAGGCACCCGTGGCTGGTGTTGGTGTAGCCCTGGCTGCCCACCGACCACGGCGCGGAGTGCACGAAGATGCCGCTGTAACTGATCTGCGTCGCCCAGTCCACGTCGGTGCGATAGCCGTTGGGCGAATTGACCGGCACGCCATACGTCGACGAATCCATGACGATGTGGGTGAACCGGGCACCGACGATGTAGACGCCGTTGTTGGTCGGCGTGCTGTCCTTGCCCATCGACGTCGGCATCGTCTTGATGACTTCACCGTTGCGCCGAACCGTCACGATCTTCGTGTTGTCATCGGCGGTCGCGATCACCTCATCGCCGATCGTGAAGCGGGTATGGACGTTCTCCTGGCCGAACAGTCCGTCACCGAGATCGGCGCCGTAGATGTTCACGGCGACATCGACCGTCGTGCCGGGCTTCCAGTATTGCGCTGGGCGCCAACGGACTTCACGGTTGCTCAGCCAGTAGAAGGCGCCCTCGACGGGCGGGTTGGTGGTGATTTTGATCGCCTTCTGCGCGGCCAACCTGTCGGTGATGTTCTCGTCGAACTGCACCGCGACTGGCTGACCGACACCGACCACCTCGCCCTCGTTGGGCAGCACGTAGGCCATGGTGAGGTTTTCTGGCGAATGCGTCTGGAACGTCATCTGCTGGCTCGTGGCGCCGCCCAGGCCGAGCGCCTGCGCGTTCAGCGTGTAGCGCTCGTTGTAGCCCAGCGGATCAGTCGTGGACCACACCAGGCCGTCGGGACTGAGTCGGCCGGCCACCGGCGTGCCGTCATCGGCGTTGACCATTGTGACGGCGCCGAGCACGCCATCCTCGGCGCTGACCGTGACGGGCGACTCGACGCTGACACCGACGGCGCCGTCCTTGACCGACGCGGAGAGCTTGGGCACCAGCAGGTCGCCGTAGGGCGTGCCCTTGTCGGTGATGACCTGAGGCGCCTGCGGTGGGGCCGGCTTGCTGCTGCACGCACTGAGCCCGAACACGAGGCCCGGAATCACCGCCACGGCGATCAGCCAGGCGCGTATCCAATGCGGACGGGCCACCCGTTTGACCTGCCCCATACTTTGCTCCACTTCGACACCATGACCGACACACCGAGGATTCTTGGCAATAGTCTAAGGGCAAATTTAGCTGGGGGCGCAACGTCGGCGTCGCTCCCAGCGGCGGCGAGCGGTCGTGATTTCACCCTTGCCGCGAGGCCTGTTATTGTCGCACACGCAGCGCCGTTAGCTCAGTTGGTAGAGCAGCTGACTCTTAATCAGCGGGTCCGGGGTTCGAAACCCTGACGGCGCACTTCAGAGCCTCATTATGGGCGCGTAGTGGCGCGCAAATGCGTCGTCAGACTCTCGTCAACACCAGCGCCGCTTCGTTGTACGGAAACAGGCGGTAGAAGACACCAGATGGCCCTGTAACGAGCGTCGCGGCCTCGGCCTTATTCAGGAGCCGAGGATTGGCCAGCGCGATACTCTTGCCGCGCTTGTGCAGCACCGCCTGTCCACTGGCGAAGACATTCTTCAACCAGTCCGATTTCAGCCCGTACCCGACGAGAACGACGAAGCCGTCGCGGATCGGGAAGACCAGCAACGGCGTTCGATAACGCTTGCCTGACTTGCGTCCGACGTGTTCGAGTGTCCCTTGGCCTGGAAGCCAAGGCGTGATTGACCGAGCCGCCGGATTGGTGATTCGACTGTTGAACTTTGCGACGGCCCTTGGCATCCGCATCAGCGCGAACAATCGGGGCGCGACCTGGCCATCCGCCGGGGCCGCGCATCCGGAAACCTTCGGTGAAGCCCGTCGATCAGTCGGTGCGCTTCGTAGAGTTCATGACGCAGGCTGGCCACCCGGCGCCGAGCGATGGCAGCGGCGTGACCCTGCACACGTCGCGTGCGGATTTCGGCCGATTCCACCTTTTTGGAGATTTCGTCGACGTGCGCGTGCAGCGATTGCAGTAACTCCCGCGCCTGCGCCGTGTCGGGGTCATCGATCACGTCGGCATCATCGCATCCGCCAGTGTTACTCGCGCGCCAGGGCAGACTCAGCAAATCTGAGCAGGCCGCGGGTGTCGCTTGCCCGGGCAACGATCGCGCAGTAGCCTATTAACGGCAACGACAAATTAGCGAGAAGCCCTGTTAGCGAGCAGTTGAATGTGCTACTACTCACATAAGTTCACTTATGCTTCGAGGTGGGCGATCGTTGCGCCTGGTAACGGTCGTATGACTTCACCACGATTTATGCTGCATAGAGAGCGATCACGGTGCTAACCTCTAGTTAGCTACAGCGAATTACATGGTCCGTGACAGCCACGGGCGCAACGAAACGAGGTCTTAGCTGATGTCCACCATAGACGCATCACTCACTGCGGGTGCGTCCGGCGCGGCTTCGGCCGACGACGTAACCGGGCAACTGCCCGTCATGGTGTACACCTGCAGCCGCCTCGGCCGGGTCGCCAACCCGCCCAGTTTCTGGTTCGCCGACCTGTTCCGCTCCGCGCGCAGGCGCTAGCCCGTCACCGCCGCCGTACGCGGCGAATGACAACCACTACGACCACGACGCCGACGCCTGCCAGCGAGGCCGCGACTGCAGGCTTCTTCAGGAACCGCACCACGCCCGCCTTGATGTCGTTGGCGATTCTCTGCGGATTGGCACGCACGGCGAGAGTGTCGACCGTCGCGGCCAATTGATCACGCGCCTGGTCGATGTCCCGCTTGATGGTGTCGGGATCGCGGTCCGCCACTTCTTGCCTCCAAGCCCGTGAGCGCTTCCTTGCCGATCTACCCTAGTTGAGCTTGCGCTCACCGGAGCGCACCGGTCGAAGAAGGGACCCTCCCGCATGCCGCAGACCCCGCGTCTCGAGGTGGGCGACAAAGCCCCCGCGTTCAGCCTGCCCGATGCCGACGGCAACACCGTCAAGCTGTCGGACTACAAGGGCCGCCGGGTCATCGTGTACTTCTACCCCGCCGCGTCGACGCCGGGATGCACCAAGCAGGCCTGCGACTTCCGGGACAGTCTGAGCGAACTGAACGGCGCCGGCCTCGACGTCATCGGCATCTCGCCCGACAAGCCTGCCAAGCTCGCGAAGTTTCGCGACGACCAGAAGCTGACGTTTCCGTTGCTGTCCGATCCGGACCGCCAGGTGCTCGAAGCATGGGGCGCCTACGGCGAAAAGACCATGTACGGCAAGACAGTTCAGGGCGTCATCCGCTCGACGTTCGTCGTCGACGAGAAGGGCAAAATCGCCGAGGCGCAATACAACGTTCGCGCGACGGGGCACGTTGCCAAGCTACGACGAGACCTGTCCGTCTGAGCCGAGGTTGGCCAACAGCAGCGCCTCCGCGGTCGCCGCGCGTTCGAGCACGCCAAGGTGCAGGCTCTCGTTGATGCTGTGCGCCTGCGTCTGCGGGTCTTCTACACCGGTGACCAAGATCTTGGCCGACGGAAACGCCTCGGCGAACTCGGCGATGAACGGGATCGAACCACCCACGCCGGTGTCCACGGGCTCATTGCCCCAGGCCTGGCGAAAAGCGGCGCGCGCGGCGTCGTAGACCGGCCCGCTGGCGTCGATGGCGTAGGGCTGGCCGAGGTCGCCCGGTATGACGGTCACCTGCGCGCCCCACGGCGCGTGCTGCTCGAGGTGGTCGGTCAGCGCGGCCAGATGCTCTTTTGCGTTGCCGCCAGGGGCCACGCGCATGCTGACCTTCGCGCGCGCCCGCGGAATCAACGTATTCGATGACTTGTCGATCGAAGTGGTGTCGATGCCGATGACCGTGATCGCCGGCTTGGCCCAAAGTCGTTGCGGCACAGAGCCTTCGCCGATCTCGGTGACGCCGTCGAGTAGACCGGCTTCTTCGCGCACCCGCTCCGGTGAGATGTCGACGTCGGCGGCTGTTCCTTCATGCAGTCCAGCGATGGCGACGTTGCCGTCGTCGTCGTGCAGGCTGGCCAGCAGGCGCACCAGCGCGCTCAACGCGTCGGGCGCCACACCGCCCCAGAGGCCCGAGTGCAGGCCGTGGTCGAGTGTTGCGACCTCGACGATGCAGTCGGCCAGCCCCCGCAGCGACACCGTCAGCGAGGGCACCTCGGTGCTCCAGTTGTCGGAGTCGGCGATGACGATCACGTCGGATGCCAGCACGTCGCGGTGGGCGGCCAGCAAGCGCGACAGCGACGGCGAACCGGACTCCTCTTCGCCTTCGACGAACACCGTGACCCCGACGGGTGGTTGGCCGCCGTGAGCACGGAACGCCGCCAAATGCGTTGCAATGCCTGCCTTGTCGTCGGCAACACCGCGGCCGTAGAGTCGGCCGTTGCGCTCCGTCGGCTCGAACGGCGGCGACTGCCATTGACCGGGATCGCCTTCTGGCTGCACGTCGTGATGCGCGTACAGCAGCACCGTCGGCGCGCCGGGCGGGGCGGGGTGACGCGCTATGACGGCGGGCGCGCCGCCTTCGCTGACGATCTGCACGTCGCCGAACCCGGCCTCCGACAACAGCTTTGCAACCGCGTCGGCGCTGCGCTGCACTTCGGGCCTGCGGGTGGGGTCGGCCCACACGGATTCGATGCGCACCAGGTCTTCCAGGTCGCGGCGCACCGACGGCAGCACCTCACGCACCCGCTCCACGAGATCACTCATGGAGCCGACACTAGCGGGTCACCCCACTACCGCGAGCGTGCGTGTCTGTACTGCGACACGCCGCCAAATGCGTACATGTTGCGCACTTTCGCGAGCGACGAGCGTGCGCGGAATGCTCGCCAAATGCGGCGTGTCGGTGTGCAGACACGCACGCTCGGCGTAGTTAGCGGTAATTAGCGGTAGTTAGCGCTCCTCGAGGATGGCGACCGCCGCCGCGGTGTCGGCCTCATGCGTCAGCGAAAGATGAATCGTCACATCCTTCAGGTGCTCAGCGATCGCGCCGGTCAGCCGGACCTTCGGCCGGCCCCACATGTCGGTGATGACCTCGATGTCGCGGTGAATGCCCTCGGGCAGCATCGGCCGCTTGGAGAACCGCGAACCCGACCAGGCCTTGATGACCGCCTCCTTGGCGGCCCACCGCGCGGCCAGATGCCGCGCCGCAGACGAACTCTTGTCCGCGGCGTCGCGTCGCTCACCGGGAGTGAACGTCTCGGCGAACACCGTGCCGGGTTGGTCGACCTGCTCGGCGAAGTCGGGAATGGAGACCAGATCGATCCCCACCCCGACTACTGCCATGAGAGGAACAGTAGCGCGCACCCCTCAGCGCACATACACGTCGCCGTCACCGAGCCGGGCCGCCGGATCGAGCAGCATCTCCGCCTCCTGCCGCTTCTCCGGCGCCTCATTGCTGAACCGGCGATCGGCAGGCTTCTCGTACAGCGCAGGCCCACCGGCGATCGCCGACGCCAGCCGGTGTTGACCGGCGAGCACGCGTGCCTCGAACCGCTCCTGGTAGTCCTTGCGCTGCTCGGGATTCAGCGCCGCGATGAACGCCTGCGGATGCACCAGCGCGATCAGACCGGACACGTGACCGAACCCGAGGCTGGTGATCAGACCCGCCTTCAGCGGGAACTTCTCCCCGAGCCGCAGGGTGTCGCGCAGCCACACCAGGTGCGCGGCGCTGGCCAGCTCGTCGTCGACGCAGTCCAGGCTGCGGTTCGGCGGGATGACGCCGTCACGCAGGATCTGGCACAGCCCCATCATCTGGAAGGCCGCGGCGCCACCCTTCGAGTGGCCGGTCAGGCTCTTCTGAGACACCACGAACAGCGGTGCGCCCGCAGAGCGGCCCATCGCGTCGGCGAGCCGCTCGTGCAGCTCGGTCTCGTTGGGATCGTTGGCCAGCGTGGAGGTGTCGTGTTTGGACACCACCGCGATGTCGTCGGGGCCGACTCCGAGCCTGGCCAGCGAACGTGCCAACTCCGACTCGCGACCGCCGCGACCGGCGCCCAACGCGCCAAGTCCCGGAGCCGGAATCGAGGTGTGCACGCCGTCGCCGAACGACGAGACGTACGCGAGCACCGACAGCACCGGCAGACCCATCTGCAGCGCGAGGTCACCGCGGGCCAGCAGGATGGTGCCGCCGCCCTGGCCTTCGACGAACCCGAGCCGACGACGGTCGTTGGCGCGCGAGAACTTCGAGTCGCTGATGCCCTTGGCGCGCATCATCTCGGTGTCGGCGGTGGCCGAC
>Ga0068863_100005797_pt1 | contig 12110 bp, 4 predicted proteins | sample KBSSwiS62_FD_66596 | JGI IMG/M metagenome (GOLD analysis project Ga0068863, IMG submission 66596) | Switchgrass rhizosphere microbial communities from Kellogg Biological Station, Michigan, USA - KBS Switchgrass S6-2 | ecosystem: Host-associated > Plants > Roots > Rhizosphere > Soil ...
GCGCCGGTGGTCGTCATCATGATGGGGCGGAAGCGCAACAGGCACGCCTTGTAGATGGCGTCACGCGAGCTCAGCCCTTCGCGCCGCTGCAGGTCGATGGCGAAATCGATCATGATGATGGCGTTCTTCTTTACGATGCCGATCAGCAGAATCACGCCGATGGTGGCGATCAGGTCGAACTGGGTCTTGAACAGCAACAGCGCCACAACCGCGCCGACGCCCGCCGACGGCAGGGTCGAAATGATGGTGATGGGATGGATCAGGCTTTCATACAGGATGCCCAGGGTGATGTAGATGGTCAGGATCGCCGCCACCAGCAGGAACGGCATGTTGGAGAAGGATTTCTGGAACAACTGCGCGGTGCCCGCGGTCTCGCCGTGAACCGAAATCGGCACATTGATGTCGGCCATTGTCTTCTGGATCGCGGTCAAGGCCTGGTCCATGGATGTTCCGGCCGGCAGCCCAAACGAGAAAGTGGTGGCGACGAATGGGCCCTGGTGATTGACGGCCAGAGGCGTGGTGCCAGGACCAAACGTTGTGAAGGCCGACAAGGGCACCATCGTTTCCACCCGGGTGGAGACCGAGGCCCCGGTGGAAGAGCCGCCCCGCGCGCCCACCGCCACGGAGTTGAGTTGCTGGTTGCGCACCGCATCGTCGGCAGCGGCTTGCGCGCCGGTTGTACTCGCTGTGCTGGCCGCACCCAGGAAGGCGCCGCCCGCGCCGGCGGTGGATTGCGTGCCGCTGACGGCCCCGCCTGAGGTCGAAATGAAAATATCGTGCAGCGTCTCGGGGCTTTGCCAGAAGGCCGGCGCCACTTCCATCACCACATGATACTGGTTCTTGTCCTTGTAGATGGTCGAGACCTGGCGCTGGCCGAAAGCATCGTATAGCGCATTGTTGATCTGCGCCGTGTTCAGCCCCAGCCGGGCCGCCGAGGCGCGGTCGATCTTGAGATCCACCTGCAGGCCCTTGTCCTGCTGGTCGGAATTGACGTCCTGCAGTTGCGGCACCTCTTGCAGCGCCGCGGTGATTTTGGGCAGCCAGATATTGAGGTCTTCCAGCGTGTCCGCCTGAACGGTGTATTGATAATCGCCATTGCCCTGGCGGCCGCCGGCGCGAATGCCGCCACCAGACTGCAGGAACAGCCGCGCGCCGGCCACCTTGAGCAGCTTGGGACGCATGCGGTCGATCACGTCGGGGGTGGACAGGCCCCGTTCGCGCAAAGGCTTTAACGTGACAAAGACATTGCCCTGGTTGGTCGCCTGCCCGCCGGCAAAGCCGCCCACCGTGGCCACCGCCGGATCGGCCTTGATGATGTTGATGAACTGCTCGAATTTCTTCTGCATCGACTGGAAGGAGATGCTCTGGTCGCCGGTGATGCGGCCCTGAATCATGCCGTTGTCGGTATCGGGGAAAAACCCCTTGGGCACGATTCCCAGCAGGTAGACGTTCATCACCACGGCGACCAGCAAGGTCGCCATGATGGTCTTGGGATTGTCCAGCGACCAGGTCAAGGTGCGATGATAGAAGCCTTGCATCGCATCCAGGCACCTGCGCGACCAGCGCATCAGCCAGTTCTGGTCTTCATTGACGGTGAAATCCAGATAGGCGCACATCATCGGCGTGACCGTCAGCGATACGATCAGCGACATGCCAATGGCCGTGGTGATGGTAACGGCGAATTCGTGGAAGATTCGTCCCACCAGCCCGCCGATCAACAGCACGGGGAAGAACACCGCCACCAGCGAGATGCTCATGGAGAGCACGGTGAAGCTGACTTCTCGCGCGCCTTTCAGCGCCGCTGTGATGCGGTCTTCGCCATTTTCCCGATGCCTTGTGACGTTCTCCAGCACCACGATGGTATTGTCCACCACAAAGCCGGTGGAGACGATCAGCGCCATCAGCGAGAAATTGTTCAAGCTGAAGCCCAGCAGATACATCACGCAGAACGTCCCGAGCAGCGACAGAGGCACGCAGACGGTGGGTACCAGCGTCGCCTTGAAATTGCGCAGGAACAGGAACACCACCAGGATCACCAGGATGGTGGAAAGGATCAGGCTGACTTCGACGTCATGCACCGCGTTGCGGATCGAGGTTGTGGTATCGAACAGGATGCCGAGATCGATGCTGACGGGCAGCGCGCGCTTGAGCTCGGGAAGCTGACCCATGATCCGGTCGACCACCTCGATGACATTGGCGCCGGGCTGCTTGGTGATCTGCACCAGGATGGCGGGCGCCCCGTTGAAGGTTCCGAGGTTGCGAACATTTTCCACCCCATCATAGACCTGGGCCACATCCTGCAAGCGGACTGCCGCATTGTTGCGATAGGCGACGATCAGGTCCTGATAATCCTTGGCGAGGCTGGCATTGTCGTTGGCATAGACCTGGAAGCTCTGGCCTTTTTGCTGGATGTCGCCTTTGGGGCTGTTGGCGTTGGCGGCGCTGACCGCGGCGCGCACATCCTCAAGCCCGATGCCGTATTTGAACAAGGCACGCGGATTGAGTTCGATGCGGATGGCGGGCAGCGAAGCGCCATTGAGCGAGACGTCGCCCACGCCGGAAATCTGCGATAGCTTCTGCTGGATGATATTGGAGGCCTGGTCATAGATCTGTCCCGGCGACAGGGTCTTGGAGGTCATCGCCAGGATCAGGACTGGGAAATCCGCCGGGTTGAATTTGCGGTAGGTGGGGTTGGAACGCAGCGCCGCCGGCAAATCCGCCCGCGCCGCATTGATCGCCGCCTGCACGTCGCGGGCCGCGCCGTCGATATCGCGGTTGATGTCGAATTGCAGCACGATCTGGGTGTTGTTGATGTTGCTGCGCGAGGTCATTTCGGTGACCCCGGCGATGGCGCCCAGATGCCGTTCCAACGGCGTCGCCACGCTGGACGACATGGTCTCCGGGCTGGCGCCGGGCATGTTGGCGCTCACCGAAATGGTGGGAATGTCGATATTGGGATAGGGCGAGACGGGGAGCAGGAAATACGCCACGACGCCCGCCAGCCCCAGCCCCATCGCCAGCAAGGTCGTGGCGATCCGGCGGCGGATGAAGAGCTGGGAAAGATTCATTCCGCCGGCTCCGGCCCAAAATCGGAATCAGACCCGCTATGCGCGGCGCGGCGGCGCTCACGCCATTCCCTGATGTCGCGGCCTGCCTTGTCGAAGTAGATATAGATCACCGGGGTGGTGAACAGAGTGAGCAACTGGCTGACCAGAAGTCCGCCCACAATGGAAATGCCCAGGGGATGGCGCAGCTCAGAGCCCATGCCCGAGCCCAGCATCAGCGGCAGGGCGCCGAACAAGGCCGCCACGGTGGTCATCAGGATGGGGCGGAAGCGCAGCAGCGCGGCCTGATGAATGGCCTCCTCCGGCGACTTGCCTTCATTGCGTTCGGCTTCCAGCGCGAAGTCGATCATCATGATGGCATTCTTCTTGACGATGCCGATCAGAAGGATGATGCCGATGATGGAGACGATGTTGAGGTCGTGGCCGGTGACGATCAGCGCCAGCAGCGCCCCCACGCCCGCCGATGGCAGGGTGGACAGAATGGTGACCGGATGGATGAAGCTCTCATACAACACGCCCAGCACGATATAGACGGTGACGATAGCGGCCAGGATCAACAGGACCTCGTTGGACAGCGCCGACTGGAAGGCCAACGCCGACCCTTCGAACTGGGTGGTGATACCGGACGGCGTGCCCGCATCGGCTTCGGCCTTCTGAATGGCGTTCACCGCCGCACCCAGCGAATAACCCGGCGAAACATCGAATGAGAAAGTGGCGGAGGGGAATTGCGACAGGTGATCCACCTGCAGCGGCGCCGACCGCTGGTCCACCTTGGCGATCGCCGCCAGCGGTACCTGTCCGCCGCCCGCGGTCGGCAAGTAGATATCCTGCAGCGACTGAACGGAATTCTGCAGCGTGGGATCCGCTTCCAGAATCACCCGGCGCTGATTGGATTGGGTGAAGATGGTGGAAATGATGCGCTGGCCGAAACTGTCGTACAGGGCGTTGTCGATGGTGGCGGAGGTGACACCGAAGCGAGCGGCGGTATCCCGGTCCACATTCACATAAGCCGACAGGCCTTGGTCCAGGAAGGAGGTGGAGACATTGCGGATGGCGTTCACCTTCCGCAACTCGGCCAGAAGCTTGGGCACGAACTGATTCAGGGAGGCGCTGGTGGCCGCCTGCAGCACGAACTGGTACTGGGCGCGGGAGATCACCGAATCGATCGTCAGGTCCTGTACCGGCTGAAGGTAAAAGGTGATCCCCGGCACGCTATGGGCGTCCTCGGCCAGGCGGTCCATCACCGTGGCGACGCCGTCGCGCTGGCTCTTGGGCTTGAGATTGATCAGAAAGCGGCCGCTGTTCAGCGTGTTGTTGGTGCCATCCACGCCGATGAAAGAAGACAGGCTGGCGACATCGGGGTCTTGCAGAATCTTGGCGGCCAGCTGCTGCTGGCGCTGGGACATCGCGTCAAAAGATACGGTGGGGCCCGCCTCAGTAATGGCCTGAATAAAGCCGGTATCCTGCAAGGGAAAGAAACCCTTGGGGATGGCGATATACATCAGGACAGTGAGAACCAGGGTGCCGACGGCCACAAACAAGGTCAGTTTCTGGTGCTTCAACACCCAGATCAGCAACCGGTCATACTCGGCCACCAGCCGATCGTAATAACCTTCGATGGTGCGCTGGATACGGCTTTCGCGCCTTTCCTCTTCGGCATGGCTGCGCAGCAGCTTGGCGCACAACATGGGCACCAGGGTCAGCGACACCACCGCCGAGATCAGGATGGTGACCGCGAGCGTCACGGCAAATTCGCGGAACAGCCGCCCCACCACTTCCTGCATGAACAGAAGCGGGATCAGCACCGCGATCAGGGACACGGTCAGCGACACAATGGTGAAGCCGATCTCGCCCGCGCCCTTCATGGCGGCGTTGTAGGGCGTCTCGCCCTTCTCGATGTAGCGGGTGATGTTCTCGATCATCACAATGGCGTCATCCACCACAAAACCGGTGGAGATGGTCAGCGCCATCAGCGACAGGTTGTTGAGCGAATAGCCCATCAGATACATGATCGCGAAAGTGCCCACGATGGAGAGCGGCACCGACAGGCTGGGGATGAAGGTGGCGGGCAGACTGCCCAGGAAGCAGTAGATCACCGCCACCACCAGCACGACCGCCAGGATCAGCTCGAATTCCACGTCGGCGACCGAGGCGCGGATGGTTTCGGTGCGATCGGTGAGCGTTTGCACGTCCACCGAACGCGGCAACCCCGCCTGAATCTGAGGCAACAGCTCCTTGATGGAATCCACCACGGCAATCACGTTGGCGCCGGGCTGGCGCTGGACATTGATCAGAACCGCAGGGGTCTTGTTGGCCCAGCTGGACAGCTTGGCGTTCTCCGCGCCCGAAATCACATTGGCAACGTCACGCAAAAACACCGGCGAGCCGTTCTTATAGGCCACCACGATGTTCTGATAGGCTTCAGCGTCCTGCAGCTGGTCGTTGGCATTGATGGTGTAGGACTGCATCGAGCCGTCGAAGCTGCCCTTGGGCGCATTGGAATTGTTGTTGGCAATGGTGGTGCGCAAGTCATCGATATTCAGCCCTAGCGCCGCCAGCTTTTGCAGATTGGCCTGCACACGCACGGCAGGCCGTTGGCCGCCAGACAGGCTGACCAGGCCGACACCCGAGAGCTGGGAAATTTTCTGGGCGATCCGGGTATCGGCCAGCTCTTCCACCGTCGTCATGGGCAGGCTGGTGGAGCTCACCGCCAACGCGATCACCGGCGCGTCGGCCGGGTTGACCTTGGCATAGACCGGCGGCGCCGGCAGCAGGTTGTTGGGCAGAAGGCTGTTGGAGGCGTTGATCGCCGCCTGCACTTCCTGTTCGGCGACATCCAGCGAAAGGCTTAAGTCAAATTGCAGGGTGATGACCGAAGATCCTGCCGAGGAGATCGACGACATCTCCTTGAGGCCGGGCATCTGGCCGAATTGTTTTTCCAGGGGCGCGGTGACCGAGGTGGTCATCACGTCCGGACTGGCGCCGGGTAGGAATGTCTGGACCTGGATGGTGGGGTAATCCACCTGCGGTAGGGCCGACAAAGGCAGGAATTTGTAGCCCGATAGACCCACCAACAGGATGGCGATCATCAGCAGCGAGGTAGCGACCGGCCGCAAGATGAAGGGCGCGGAGATATTGGCGCCGAAATGGGACTCAGGTGGCGCGGAAGAAGGATCCGTCACGGCGCGCCGCCGCCACCGCCGCCCCCACGGCGTCCGCCGCCTCCGCCGGCTCCGCGGCGCATCTGCGACAGCGCCTTGGAACAATCCGCACTGAGATCATCGCGATTCTGGAACAGGCACATGCGCATCTCGCGGCTGCCTGGCTGCGCGCTGGGACAGAGCTTCTTGACATCTTCGCCGCAGGATTTGTTCAGTGCCGCCGCCATCTCGGCGCGGCGAGCCGCACGGGCTGCATCATTCTCGCCTCCCGACGGCACGGCGATCTTGGCGGTCTGGTTGGGAATCTCGACATCGGCGCCATCGCGCAAACGATCGGCGCCATCCACCACCACCGTGTCACCAGGCTTGAGACCGGACAGAATCTGGATGTTGTCCCCGTCCTGGACGCCGGTTTTGACGTCCCGCTGGTTCACGGTCTTTTCCGGCGTGACCACAAATACGAAGCTGCCATCGGCGCCGCGCTGGACGGCGGCGACCGGCACCACGGTCTGGTTGTGCAGCGTATTCACCAACAGGCGAATATTGACGAATTGGGCGGGGAACAGTTTGTTGTCCTTGTTGTCGAACAAGGCGCGCAGCTTCACCGAACCGGTGGTGGGATCGACCACCGTGTCCACCGCCGACAGCGTGCCGCTGGTGATCTTGGTGGTCTGGCTGCGGTCATAGGCATCCACGGCCAAAGTGGCGCCGGCATTCACCCGGTCCAGCACGGCATGCACATTGTCTTCGGGGATCGTGAACAGCACCGACATGGGTTGGAGTTGGGTCACCACCACGATGCCGGTGGCTTGGCCCGCCTGAACGATATTGCCGATATCCACCAGATGAATGCCGGCCCGGCCGGAGACCGGGGAAACGATATTGGTATAGCCCAGGTTGATGCGGGCGGTTTCGACATTGGCCTGATCGGCGACCACCACACCTTCGGTGGATTGGACCAAGGCGGCCTGGGTCGCCACTTGTTGCTGGGAGATCGCGTTCTGCGCAAAAAGCGCCTGATAGCGCGCCAGGTCCACCTTGGCGTTGGCGAGGGTGGCGGAATCTTTCGCCAACTGGCCGCGCACCTGATCCAGCGCCGCCTGATAGGGGCGCGGATCGATCTGCGCCAGGGTATCGCCGGCTTTGACCATTTCACCTTCGGTGAAATTCAGCTTCACCAGCATGCCGCCGACCTGCGGACGCACGGTCGCCGTGGCGAGTGGCGTCACCGTGCCCAGGGCGTTGAGCGTCACATTAATGTCGCCATCAATCACCTTGGCGATGCCCACCGGCTGCGCGCCCTGGTTGATCACACCGCGGCGTCCATTTTGCTTGGCCGGATAGATCGCCCAGATCAGCAGGGCAAGCAGCGCCAGCCCGACCGCAAACCACACCACGCGGGACAGGCGCGGATTGCGCGCGCTCCAGCTTTTGACGCCTGCCCAGACACCGCTCCCCGACCCCGCCTCGATGGGCCCGGCGCGCTGAAAGTCCCCAGGAGAACGGTCGATATTCATAGGCAATCCATATTAGAGGGCCATGTCACAAAAGGGCCGAAAAGACCCAAGAAACTGAATATGTTAAATGAGTTAGCACGGCAAAACTGAACGTGGCATGAACCTTATACCCTCAACGGGCAGCGCCAGATATAGCCGCCGGCTGCGGGAGAAATATGTCCGAAGTGTCCCACATTCGCGCAGCGGGTCCAGCAACGGCAGGCGGGTTGCCGGGCGGGAACCCACCCCAAATGAAAGCAACGAAGTGTGTTTGATTTTCTTCACTGGTTTGCCAACGACGCGCGGGAATGGGTCACGGTCACAGCCCGGACCCATCCTTATTGGGTCTTCCCCATAGCCTTTGCCATCGCCTTTTCGGAGTCCTTTGTCGGCGTATCCTTCATCGTGCCGGGCACGATCCTGCTGATTACCCTGGGCGGGGTGATCGGGGCCACGCATATCAGCCTGTTTCCGGCCTGGTTGGGTGCAATGATGGGCGCGGTCCTGGGCGATTGGATCTCCTGGTGGATCGGATTTCACTATCACCACAGGATCGTCCATTTCCGGATTTTCCGGCGCTTCGAACAGCAGATCGAAAAGGCGCTGCAGCTGTTTCACAGGTGGGGCACCTGGGCGATTGTCATCGGCCGCTTCATGGGACCGTTCCGCGCCACCGTGCCGCTGGTGGCGGGCATGTCCGAATTGGAATTCTGGCCGTTCATGATCGCCAACATCGGTTCAGCCCTCGTCTGGGCCTATGTGCTGCTGGCGCCGGGTGCCGCCATTTTGCGCCACTTTTTTCCATAACCGACTGATTTGAAAGTTATTTTTCAGTAAGATCGGCACACACCTGCCGTGGCCTGACAAAAATGAATTGGCCGCACGGCCCGGCTTTGGATGCTGATCGCCAAAAGTAGCATCAAGCAAGCGCTGTCAAACCGGCGTACAAAGCACGGACCGCTGCCGTTAACGAGGTAGTTCGGAGCTTCCCATCAGGAATTGATCAACACCTCTGGCACATTGCCGGCCTTCCCGGATCGCCCACACCACCAAGGATTGTCCGCGCCGCATGTCGCCGCACGAAAAAATCTTGCTTTTGCTGGTCTGATAATTCGTCAGTGGCGCCTTCACATTGCCGCGCGGGTCCAGCTCGACGCCGGACTGTTCCACCAGGCCGGCTTTCTTGGGGCCGACAAAACCCATCGCCAGCAGCACCAGGTCAGCCTTGATAGTGAATTCAGTGCCGGCGACCTCCACCAGCTTCATCTGGCCGCCATCGCCCAATTGCCAATCGACGCGGACGCATTCCAGCGCCGTGATCTTGCCGTCCTGACCGATGGCGCGCTTGGTCTGCACCGACCAGTCGCGCTCACAGCCTTCCTGTTGCGAGGAGGAGGTCCGCAGCTTCAGCGGCCAATCCGGCCACACCAGCATCTTGTTTTCCTTGGCCGGCGGCTGCGGCATGATTTCGAACTGGGTCACCGAAGCCGCGCCATGGCGGTTGGACGTGCCGATACAGTCCGACCCGGTGTCGCCGCCGCCGATTACCACCACATGCTTGCCCTTGGCGCTGATCGTGCCATTGGGCGCGGCTTTGTTTTCGGGATCGCCCGCCACCCGCTTGTTCTGCTGGGTAAGGAAGTCCATGGCGAAGTGGATGCCATCCAGCTCGCGGCCCAGGACCTGCAAGTCGCGCGGCGCTTCGGCGCCGCCCGACAGCACCACCGCGTCATAATCGGCGAGCAGCATATCCATCGAGACGGTCACGCCGACTTCGACATTGGTGCGGAACACCACGCCTTCGGCCTCCATCTGGCGCATGCGGCGGTCGATCAGATGCTTTTCCATCTTGAAGTCGGGAATGCCGTAGCGCAGCAGGCCGCCGATACGGTCGGATTTTTCAAATAACGTGACGCTGTGGCCGGCGCGCGCCAATTGCTGGGCGCAGGCCATGCCGGCGGGGCCCGAGCCCACCACCGCCACGGTCTTGCCGGTCTTTTTGGGTGCCATCACCGGCTGGACCCAGCCTTCTTCCCAGGCGCGGTCCACGATCTGGCATTCGATGGTTTTGATCGTCACCGGATTGTCGATGATATTGAGCGTGCAGCTGGCTTCGCAGGGCGCAGGGCAGATGCGGCCGGTGAATTCGGGGAAATTGTTGGTGGAATGCAGCGCCTCCGACGCGGTGCGCCACTGGTCGCGATAGACCAGGTTGTTCCAGTCCGGGATCAGGTTGTTGACCGGACAGCCCTGATGGCAGAAGGGGATGCCGCAATCCATGCAGCGCGCCGCCTGCTTGCTGACTTCGGGCGCCGGCAAGGGAAGAACGAATTCCTTATAATTGTGAATCCGCTGCTCCGGTTTCTCGGAGCTGCGGTCCTGGCGTTCGATTTCCAGAAAGCCTGTGATCTTGCCCATGGTCTCTTCTATTCAGCAGCGATGGCGGCGCGCGCCTTCATGTCGGTCAGCGCCTTGGCATAGTCGGTGGGCATGACCTTGATGAATTTGGGCAAGGCCCTCTCCCAATTGTCGAGAATCTCCTTGGCGCGCGCACTGCCGGTGTGCAGCAGATGGCGCTCCACCAGAATGCGAATGCGTTGGGCGTCAAAGCGCAACAGGTCGCCCATGCCGGCATCGGAGACGCTGACTGAGCGCTGCTTCGGCAGTTCGGCATGGTCGGCATCGTCACCCGCCGAAACCTTCTCCAGCCTGACCATCGCCAGATTGCAGCGCTTGTCGAAGCTGCCGTCTTCGTCAAGGACATAGGCCACGCCGCCCGACATGCCGGCGGCGAAGTTGCGTCCCGTCTTGCCCAGCACCACGACCACGCCGCCGGTCATATACTCGCAGCCATGATCGCCGGTGCCTTCCACCACGGCGACAGCGCCGGAGTTGCGCACCGCAAAGCGTTCGCCCGCAACGCCTTGGAAATAGGCCTCGCCCGCAACGGCGCCGTACAGCACGGTGTTGCCGACGATGATGTTCTCCATCGGGTCGCGCTTGAGGCCTCCCGGCGGCTTGACCACGATGCGGCCGCCCGACAGGCCCTTGCCGACATAGTCGTTGGAGTCGCCGGTCAGTTCCAGCGACACGCCGCGCGCCAGGAAGGCGCCGAAGGACTGGCCGGCGGTGCCGGTGAATTTCACGCTGATGGTGTCTTCCGGCAGGCCGGCATGGCCGTGGCGCTTGGCCACCTCGCCCGACAGCATGGCGCCCACGGTACGATCGACATTGCGGACACTGCGCTCCAGCCGGACCGGCTGGCCGTTCTCGATCGACGGCAGGCTGGCCGCGATCAGGTCATGATCCAGCGCCGACTCCAGCCCATGATTCTGCTTTTCGCGGTGATGGATGGCGACGCCGGCTTTGGGCGTCACGCTGTAGAGGATGCGCGACAGGTCGACGCCCTTGGCCTTCCAGTGCGAGACGGCCTTGGTCATGTTGAGCTTGTCGACCCGGCCGATCATCTCGTTCACGGTCTTGAAGCCCAGCACTGCCATGATTTCGCGCAGCTCTTCGGCCACGAAGAAGAAATAGTTGATCACATGCTCAGGCTGACCGGTGAAGCGCTTGCGCAGCACCGGGTCCTGCGTCGCCACGCCCACCGGGCAGGTGTTGAGATGGCACTTGCGCATCATGATGCAGCCCGAGGCGATCAGCGGCGCGGTGGCAAAACCGAACTCATCGGCGCCCAAGAGAGCACCGATGGCCACGTCACGTCCCGTGCGCAAGCCGCCATCCACCTGCACCGCGATGCGTCCGCGCAAGCCGTTCAGCACCAACGTCTGCTGGGTCTCGGCCAGGCCGATTTCCCAGGGACTGCCGGCATGGGTCAGCGAGGTCAGAGGCGACGCGCCGGTACCGCCTTCGTAACCGGAAATGGTGACGTGATCGGCGCGGCATTTGGCGACGCCGGCCGCAACCGTGCCCACGCCCACTTCCGACACCAGCTTGACCGAAATGCGCGCCTTCTGGTTGACGCTTTTGAGGTCGCGGATCAGCTGCGCCAGGTCCTCGATGGAATAGATGTCGTGATGCGGCGGTGGCGAGATCAGGCCGACGCCGGGCGTGGAATGACGCACCTTGGCGATATTGGCGTCCACCTTGTGACCCGGAAGCTGGCCGCCTTCGCCCGGCTTGGCGCCCTGCGCCATCTTGATCTGGATGTCGTCGGCATTGACCAGATATTCCGCGGTGACGCCGAAACGTCCCGACGCCACCTGCTTGATCGCCGAGCGCATGGAATCGCCGTTGGGCAGGGGCTTGAAGCGGTCGGCCTCCTCGCCACCTTCGCCGGTGTTGGAACGGCCGCCGATCCGGTTCATGGCGATGGCCAGGTTGGTATGGGCCTCGCGGCTGATGGAGCCGAAGCTCATCGCGCCGGTGGA
>Ga0068863_100005812_pt1 | contig 12093 bp, 24 predicted proteins | sample KBSSwiS62_FD_66596 | JGI IMG/M metagenome (GOLD analysis project Ga0068863, IMG submission 66596) | Switchgrass rhizosphere microbial communities from Kellogg Biological Station, Michigan, USA - KBS Switchgrass S6-2 | ecosystem: Host-associated > Plants > Roots > Rhizosphere > Soil ...
CGTGGAAATGGGACGCCGCGAAAGGCGAGTGGGTGAAGAAGTAATGCCCGAACCGCAGAAGCCTATCGGCTACGATCCGGCCTCAGGTCGTCCGGTTTACGGATTCGATCCGAATAGCGGTGCGCCTGTATTCGCTGATTCAGCGCAGACACAGGCCGCGCCGCCGCCGTTCAATCCGCCACGGATTGCAGAGAAGCGCGGATTCTTGAGTGCTGCGAAGGATATGGTGTCTGGCCTTCCTTCTGTCTCCGCCGCGATCTCGAATCCGACTCTGGCCGCGTATCAGGCGATCAAAGATGCTCCTGCGAAGAAGCAAGACATTATCGCCGGCCTGAAAGCGCACGGAATCCCGGCTGAAATCGTGCATCAGGTCGGCATGGCGTTAGGCATTCCGTCGCATGACCTTGTGAAAGACTATAAGGATAAGAACTATTCCGCGTTCGCTGGCGATATTGCTGCGCCACTCGCGGCGGCGGCGATTACGCATGAAGGCGTGAAGGCGGTTGGTGATATTACACCGGCCGCCTCCGAAGGTATACGTCAACGAGCTGTAGCTAGCACCGAAGGCGCAGTTCAGGCCGCGAGGAATACGCAAGCCTCGTCGATTATGCGCGCGGTGCCGCCGACAAATACGACGCCTTACTCGATGGAGACGGTCAATCGGGCGCGTCCGTATTTGGAAGAGGAACACGCCATTAAGCCGATTGCGGATATTCAGTCGTTTGTGGAATCGTCCAATAACGCGATTAGGAAGATTGAGTCCAAAGTCTCGGGCTATGTGGCCGCGAATCCTAATGACGTGATCGGCACGAATCCACTGGCAGCGGCACGGGCAGCCTTGGCGAAGAATCCTCGCGCTGGAGCCATTGAAGCTGGTTTGAAAGAGATCAACGACCTGGGTTTAGATAAGCCCATTACGTTGTCAAGAGCGGAGGCCATCCGTTCACAAATGAATGCTGAGAATAAGGCGTTCATGGATAAAAACCAATATGACCGCGCCACGGCGCGCAAGGCCGATCCCGCATTCGCCGCACGCGAAGCGGTCGCTGAATCCATGCGTGATGGCATCTATAACCGACTCGAAACACGCGGATTCAAGGATGCGCGAGAACTCCGACGCGATGAGGGCGCATTGATTCAGTTGCGCGATGCTGGGCAAAAGCAGTTCTATGCTGGAGAGAAGTCAGTTCCTGGCACTGGAGCGAACGGCATCGGACGTAAAATCGTCTCGCAAGGCGTCAAGGTGGGATCAACGGGCGTCGGCGCAGGATTAGGCGGCATTGTCGGCGGCCCTGCTGGCGCGATTGGTGGAGGCATGGCGGGATCAATCATTGGTGAGGACTTGTCAAAACGCATCAGCCGTCCCAACATGACCCGCGATGCGCTGATTCTGAAAGCCTTTGGAGGACTGAAATAATGTCCCTGTATACCATCGCTCCGGTTGCCAGACAGCAATTCTTTGGAGCAGACGGCACGCCGTTGGCGGGCGGGTTTCTCTACTTCTACGCGGCCGGCACATCGACGCCGCTCGACACGTTCCAGACGAGCAACGGCACGCTGAACACGAATCCGATTGAGTTGGACGCCTCGGGCTACACGCCGCATGGCATCTTCTGGTCGGCGGCATCTTACAAGCTGGCCGTGACCGATACGAACGGCGTCCCGCAGTTGTCGCTGTCGCAGGATGGCGTCTCGTCTACGGGTCTCTCGACCACGCAGATTGGTTCCATGTTCTACGCCCTCGGCGGGGAGCAGGAAACCGTCATTACGGATACGGTCTATCCGAGTGGCGCGACATTCGATAAATGCGTGCCAGATACACGATTCTTCTCGATTGATTCCGCAAACCTCGTCGGCACGTATGCCTTGAGTGCGATGCTGAAGTCCGTCGGAGGGGCGACGATTACGCTCTCGCTGGTGAATCTAACCGATGGCGCTCCCGATACGCCGATTGTGAGCATTACGAGCACGAGTGCGATCGGTGAGCCGCAGACGAGCGTGGCGATTACCTTTGCCACAGGCGGATCTAGCAAGAATTACGCACTGAAAGCCATTGTCTCTGCCAATAGTGGCAGTGCGTGGGAAGCCGGCATCGTGAAACTCACCTAATTTATGGCGACCACTCAAGCCGTCTCATTCACCAAGCTCGTCACGACCGACACGAGCGCAAATTCCCTCGTGGTCGGCGGCGCGACGGCCAGCGCCACAACTGGCACCGGCGGCATTCAAGCGGGCCCAGTGGTCTGCACCACGCTCACGGCCTCGGGCATGATTTCCGGCGCGACGACGATCACCATTGGCCCCGCCGGCGCGGGGTCCGTGTCTCCCGCCGAATTCGTCTCCTCAACGGATAGTGGCCTCGCCCTGACCAGCACCAGCACGGCGGCAGCGGGAGGGGTCGAAACCTATGTTGCGGGATTTCTCAAGAATTCAGCCGCGTCGATTCAAAAGGTCGGGGCTATTGCCTTCCAGTGGACCGATAAGGATGTGACATCGGGTTACGCCTCGGCCAATCTTCATGCCACGGCGGCCACGGCCGGCGTGACGACGGATTATTTCGGCCTCGTGTTTTGGGCGAAGCACGGGATGACCATCTTCCCGACTGATCTTACGACGACGCCCGGTGATCACCAATTACGCGTGAACGGCGAATTACGCGTGATGGGCGACGGCTCCACGCAATCACTCTATGCGGATAGCTCGTTCAATGTGGCGGTGGGAACCATTACCGCCGCCCCGGTCGGCGCAACGGTCGGTAAATTTTTCAATGCGTCCGATAACTACTCCCTGTCCAGCTCGGTGACCAGCACGTCGGATATTAACCATGTGCTGTTCTATAACGGCAACGGGCTGGTGGGGCATATTCGGACCAACGGGTCCGCGACGACCTACAGCACGTCGTCCGATGCCCGATTGAAGCGCGATCACGGCCCACAAGAGGACTTGTCGATATTGCGCGGGTTGCGTGTGCGTGATGCGGAGATGCTGAGCGACGGCGCGCGGTATCCGATGCTGATGGCGCAAGAGGCGGTCACGGTGGCCCCATTTGCCGTCACGCGCGGTGACGATACAACCGATGCGCAGGGCCATCTCATGAACCCATGGACCATGGACAAAACGACCTTGATTCCGTTGCTGATTGCCGGGTGGCAGTCGCACGCGGCTGAAATTGCTGATCTCCACGCACAACTGGACGCACTCCGAGAGAACACATGACGATTGATGAAGCGAAGCAGGCGGCACTGGCGGGATTTGAGCAGGCGAAAAAGGACATCGACGCGGCGCAGGCCGCGCATGCCGATGCGCTCTCGCGTCTGAACTATTTCAAGGGCGCGCATGAAGCGGTGTCGCAGATCACGCTGAAAGTATCGGAGCCTGCTGCCGCTCCTGATCCTGATGCGAGCGCCGATCATGGCTGACCATCTCGACCGCGACATCCAACGGGTGATTCAGCATTTGCAGCAGCAGCCCGTCGATCTGTCTGCGATCAAGTTTCGCCCGTCGATTAGTTGGCTGCCGATTCTCATTCAGATTGTGTCCCTGATTGCGATTAGCGGATTTATCTACGGCAAACTGGATGGCCGCCTGACGTTGATCGAATACCGACTCGCGCAGATTGAAGCGCGCATGGGGCACCCGTGAGCCGGTCGCTGGATGTCTTGTCATCGAAGTTCAAGCCGAAAGTGTTTGAGCTATTGGCGCGATTGACGGAGCGCGGAGAGCCGGTGCTGATTGTCCAGACCGATCGGACGCCGGCCGAGCAGGATGAGAATATCGCGGCTGGCACCAGCAAGACATCACATTCCAAGCACATTCCTCGACGGTTGCGCGGGGTGACCGTGGACCCCTTTAGCCCTGCTGATCTGGATAAGTGTGATGCTGTGGACATCTGCCCGTATGACATCTATCAGTTTCATGGCCCAGATAAATTGCAATGGAACGGCGCAGACCCCGCCTGGAAAGTCATCGGGGAAGAGGCTGAAAAGCTCGATCTTAGATGGGGCGGTCGGTGGCATACGCCCCACGATCCCGGCCATGTGGAATTAATTCTCTCGGACCATGATCGCCAATTGGCGACGATTGAAAGGCAGCGGCCATGAGCGTTGAATTCGGATTCTACCCCTATGCCGCATTAACGATTGATCCGCGCACGCATCAGGCGCGGCCACTGACGCCCTACGAGATCATCGGCACCGACACAGATGGCAGACCGTTCCGCGTCTCCGGAGCCTCCAACCCGGACGGCTATTTCCTTGAATCGCTGCCGGTGGACGGCAAAGGAACCATTAGGCTCTACGGCGCTCCAGGCTTCGCAGAAACGACGTATCCAAAGATGTTCACCGATCAGCACGGCGTGACCGATACGCTGTTCCTAGAGCCGTCTGGCGGGTCTGATGACCTACACCTGGAACAGCGTGGGAACGACTTTGTAGACGTCCAAGGCAACCGGATCGTGTTTCCCGGCGTCGATGGGTTCGCTGACTTGTTCTTGATGTCTGAGGGACGCATGGGCGAACTGGACGGCCTGACAGGCCTGTCGCAGCAGCTCGGGTTCAAGGTCCGTCGCATCTGGTGTATGGGCGACAAGAACGAGAACCAAGTGTTCAGCCTCTACCCTCAGAACGTGTCGCGCTACTTCGATGTTGTGCGAAACCTCGTTGTTTACCACAACGATCGCAACACGATCCCACTGCTCACGGGGTTCGTCAACGCGCAAGTCGTGATGCCGAATGCGAGTAACCGCCAAGCGTTCTGGAAAGACCTAAATCAGGCGTTGCTCGGCTCCGGCAAATACCTCATGTCGGGCGGCAACGAAGCGTTTAAGAACGGATTCGACCCAGACGTTGATATTAGCGACCCAGGTAACGGGGTCATTTGGTCAAGGGGGTCAAACAAAGAGGACGTATTTCACATCAACGCCCCTGCCACCGAGCTCCACGCCACCCGTATCAGCCTCCCACGAGAGTTGATTGATACCACCGCCTCCCCACCTTACATGCGCTCGCAGGGTGCAAAGATGTGCTGGATGACCGAAGGGAACCCGTGCAAAGACACGCCGGAATACACGCCGCAGCTTGCATGGCAATACGGGCGCGGCTACTCCGTGGATTGGGCGCTCGCCGTGTTCCATGATCGGCAATCACAGCGCGGCCAATTGATGCACGACGACACGGCCAAATGCGCGGCCGAATGGGTGCGAGGAATGACACTATGACCGCAGACGAAATTAACGCCTACGCCACGCTGATTGTCGCCATTGGCACCCTGATTACCGGGATTGCGACGGCCATCATTGGTATCCGCAATGGGCGCATCGGTAAAGAGAACGCCGCGAAGTCTGACGCGATCTCAGAGAAGGTGGACGGCGCGGCCTCGGCCTCGGTGAGCAAGATTGAAGGCTTGCAGGCGAATGTCGCAGACCTGCATGCGAAAGTCGCAGAACAAACCCAAACCGCCGCGCTCTTGGCGCAAGCGGTCATCGAAAAGGATCGGAAACCATGAAACGTGCCGTCTTACTCTTCGTCCTAGTCGGATTCGTCGGCTGTGCGTCCGCTCCGGTCAATCTCACCCAGCCGGCGCAGGTCGCGTTCAAGAAGCATGAAGTCCAGAAGGATTTGGACCTCTTGCGCGATGTGGCGGTGGATGCCAATGCCGCCCATGTCCTGAGTGATCCGATGACCCGCGCGATTGTCCTGTGGCATGAGTCGGCCATCAAGATCATTCACGACACTTCGGATTGGCAGTCGTCGCTTACGGTGTCCTTAACAGAACTGCGGAAGAACGTGCACGATGCCACGCTAGACCCGTATTTCGCCCTCGCATTGTCCGTCTTGAAAGGGTTTGCCCAATGAGTGAACAGTTGATTGCCCTCGCCATTCAGGAAACTCCCGCGCTGATTGCCGCGCTGAAATCGGCGTTCGTCTCAGCCAATCCAGGCCAGCCAGAACCGACATCCGATGAAGTGATCGCGGCCTATGAAGCGGCGTTTATGTCGTCGGTTGCCAAGGATGAACTTTGGCTGTCCCATCATCCAGAAACAGGAAAAATCAAATGAGCGGCATTCTCTGGCGCGTCATTATCGCCATCATCTGCGTGACGTTGGCCCTAGCTCTCATTGGTCCGTTTTGTGAAGTCGTCGGGCTGAGTCTTAGCTCGGCCATGCTCACGATCATCAGGATTTGCGTGGCTGGCATCGCCGTGCTGTATGTCCTTGGCGGTGGTGGACCGTGGCCGTGGACTAAGACGGCTTAAGAGAGCCACAGCCTCACTAATCGGCTCACGTCCTCCACCGTCCTCACCACGACCGGCGCAGCGCCCTTCCAGAGGCCGTAGAATCGCTCCTGGTCGGCGCTGGGGTCTTTGCCGGGACGTTTGATCTCAATGAGACGATCTCGGCCCCTGTAGCCGACCAGGGCGTCTGGGCAGCCCTTCCCCACCAGCCGCAGATCGACAACCGAACATCCGAGCTGCCGAAAGGCGTTCAGGACCTCTTTGTGGTTGGCGTCGGTGCGACGGTGGAAGCCTCGGACGCGCTTGCTCATTATCTTGCCCTCATGAAGCACTTGGACGAATGCGCCGACTTGCCGCCACAGGACATACATTTGCCGTCCTTGTCTTTATTGTCGAATGTGCGCGAACTGACTTCGGCTGATTGCATCATTTTCAACGCCTCAACCATGAACGCCTGCTCAGTCACTAGGACGGTCCCGGTTCCACAGAACGGGCATCTATACGTGGCAACGCTGCCATTGGGCACTTCTGGAAGGGTGCTTGGGTCCCATGTGGCTTTGCAGTGGTGACAATCGCCTGATCCTTTGTCGCTCATGCGCGGGCTCGGCGCTCTCGGGTCATAGTGTTTTGTCCTCGATGGATATGAATGCGCTGTTCGATGGCCTCAAACACCCACTCTAGATAGTAGGTATACGCCTCTTCTGAATCACAGGTCAGCGCAAGGCCGCGCTCACGCAGAACGACGGCGACAAGATGCAAGGATTCATGGATCACCGTCGCAAGGCGAACATTCCATGGAAACCAGAGGCAAAACCCGCCGCGAACGTAGGTCGTTCTGGCTCTGGTTGTTTCATCGAGTGAGAACGAACCATGCTCTTTCATCGCATAAAACGCCTCTTCGCTGAGCGTCTTTTTGGCGAACGCTTCAAACTCTGAACGGTCGCACTGGATGATGGTCGCACACATGCGATAAATCGGGTCCGTGAAGTCAGACGTGAACGGCTTACGCTTCATTTGCGAACCATGTCTAAAAGCCACGTCGGATGCTGCGGTGAGACAGCCTCGAAACCACTCTGAGCACATTCAGGGCAACCGGCCCCATCACAGTCAATGCAAATCCCGATGGCTTTAATGTATCGAGCGGCCATCTGGCGCGCTTCGTCGCGTTGAACGAGCAACTGCGCCTTCGTCGGTTCTGACTCTGATGTCTCGCTCATGTCACACGCTCCCTGAATGTCGTAATTTACGTGCGCTTTTAGTTTTGGCTCGTTCATCAGCGCGATGGGCACGGTAATACCGCATCGTTGAATCTTGCGTTGACGACCATGGCGTCTCGTAATTGCAATCGCACATGGCGAAATAGGCGACAAGTCCCGACGTGAGGTTGCGGACCAAATAAATCCCGGCAAAATCATGGCCTTTCAAGCGTGACTGTCTTTCTGTTTCGCTCATGCTCTCGCCCTGCGCTCTCTGGTTTTTTGCACTTGGTCAATCATGGCGGTTACGTCCAATGGATGAAACTCGACGCCGTTGTCAGCAGCCGTCTGTTTTGCCCTCTCAGCAAGTTCTGTGAATTGAGCCTTCGCATTAGCGTCAAGCTCTCGGTGAATAGAGGCAAGGCACTGTTTACGAGCATGTGACACTACTCGCGCGTCACTTTGCGCGGGATCTTGATCTACCGAAGTCAAAGACGAAGAACAAAGGCGAAGATCAAAGGCAGAGGGGTTATTTTTGGGTTCGGTTTGGGTTAACCCAGACGAAAGCGGTGGGTTTTGTTTGGGTTCGGTTTGGGTTTTTGGGCGTCCACCAAGTAGCCCATTTTGGCGTTGTTTTTCGCGGTATTCGTCCTGTTCGGCCCTAGTTCGCTCTAGGCGGTCATTTGTGTAGCCTTCCGCCTGTTGAGTCCACCTTGGCTTGATCGCTGCCCATATCGCCGCCCATTCGGTTTCTGAGGCACTAGACAGCGCCGCTCGGCGTATCCGTTGCGGGTCCAAGGGGAGCGGCCCGTTTAACCAAGACCACGACAAGAGCCGGATGTAGACGCCAATCTCGGCATCCGTGAGTGTGGTTGTGCTGGAAAGGAAATCGCTGGGGTAAAACTGAAATGCTGGTGACGCTTTCGCCATTACACGGCCCCCCTTAAGAGCCGCCCTGCTTAGCCGCGTCGTTAAGGGCAACGCAGCCAAGCAGGACACCGAACGCAGAAGAACCTTTAGTCTAGCACAGCTTCAATACGGCCCCACGGCCCGTCGCCAATCGTGGTAAGCGTCTTTGACATCATGGCGATACCAGGACAGCCGCGCCTTGATCCTGCGGGCTTCTGGCGTCTTAGCGATGGCCTCTTCCAGTGCGCGGATTACAATGCTTGGCGGCATCGCGTCCCAGCCCCATTGCTGCGCCTGATCGTATTCGAGCGAAGAGAGAGTTAAACGTCCAGTCAATTCCAAGAATCTGTTAAGCGGCATCATTCTGCCGCCGGATGCGCGGCCTTGCGCTGGAGGAACGCTTGCCGACTGGAAATCGAATCTGCCGAGCTCGGCCCACTCACCGATGACCGCATGAGGCGCGGGAGTTCCTGCCGGAGACGCTGATTGAAGGTGGCGCGGTCGCAAATCCACCAGGATTCCCGACACTGCGTGTTCTCGGGATTCAGGGAACGCATGGGATTGAAACTCATCGCCGCACCCACGCATGCAGCAGCCAGCCCGCCACGCCGCCCAACAGGAACGCGCAGACCGTGACCCAGTAGACGGTCGTGGCGAAGTCGAGCGGCTGATGCTGGCGGTTAGACATGGTGGCGTCTCTGGCTCCTACGGTGAATGAATCGCAAACGGGCCGGGCGAGGCAACTAGTCACCTAGTTTGACGTGTTAATTCACGCACCGTTTGCGAAATTGTCTAGCTAAACTCAGTCGTCGGGCGACGTGCTGCCATTGTGGGCCGGTGACGTTGTCATTCAGTCCTAGGACTCGCCCGCCATCCGTGCACCGCCGCTCGACGCCGACAGGATAACACATTTCCTACCGCTAGAACAAAAATATGTTAGTCTTATGGCAATGGCGAAAAAGAACGCGCAAGCGGTGAAGCTCGGTAAGCTCCGGTGGAAGGGCGTCAGTAAGGCCAAGCGGAAGGCCCACGCCGTAATGATGAATGACCGGAAACTGGCCGCAAAAGAAATTGCAAATTAGCTATTGACAACGCCTAGCGGTAGGCGCATAGTTGCCTTACGTTCTGGGAGGAACGACTGACATGGCTCACAAAACATCTGACATCGGCACTACCGCCCCTTCGCCATCTGGCGCGGTGGCTCCTGCGGCCCGAACCCGTGCCGTGACGTTCGGACGGCCTGACGCGGCGACTGGGCTGGGACATGTCCCGGTCGCCGCCGAGGACGTAGACGATGACGGCACCTGTAATTGCAGCCGCTACCAGACGTGCGATTACTGCACTATGGAAAGCTACATCGAGCGCGTGGAATTGGCCAAGGAATACGACGCGGACGATGACGCCTTCATGGACTCGTTCTATCGGACACTCGGCGGACGCGGAGGCTGCGAGTGATGGCCCTCGACACCCACGCCCATCTGTGCCTCGTCTGCCGTGAGCAGGAGCCAGCATCCGGCACGCTTCGCGTCTGCGAGGACTGCATCGAGTGGAAGGGCCGCTGCGGGTATTGTGGCGAACCTATCGAGCGCCCCGGCTTCTGCGGCACCTGCTTTCCGGAATCGTCCAAAGCCGCGCAGTGGTGGAACTGCATGATGAACAACGACGCGAAAGGCGTGGTCCGCTAATGGAGTTCATCACAATCAGCGGTCAAGCGTTGCCGGTCGAGTTTGACATCGACAGCACGGATAGCACGGTGGTTTCCACGAAAGCCGTCTGCCCGGATTGCCACGGCACGGCATGGACGTATTTCCAGCTCTGTGAAGCGGGGTATCCGGCCGTGTTGGACTGCGACGACTGCGGGAAGCAGATTCGATTGGAGCGCAAGTAGATGGCTCCTGTTCTCTGGACCGATCACGGCCCCGTCTTGAACGACGAGACGAAGCATATCCACCAATGCGCCGACGGTTGCGGTGCGTTTTGGGTCTGCGGACAGCGCGACGGCTGCGACCGCGCCTGGATTTGCCCGAATTGCGAACAGGAACGGTTAGACCATGCCGTCACGTTGATGGCTGAGAAAGAGGAGACGAATGGCACTATACGGTAAAGCGGGAAGCGGATCGGCCAGCAGCGGCGGCGACTTTGAGCCGTGCGCGGAAGGCCCACAGCGGCTCGTCTGCGCGGATATTGTCGACCTTGGGATGGTTGATGTCACATGGCAGGGCCAAGCGAAACGGCAGCACAAAATCCAGGTGCGTTGGCAGTCAGAGAATCTCGTCAAGGACGGCAAGCCGTCCCTTTTGATCGAACGCTACACACTGTCGATGCACGAAAAGGCGAATCTCCGCAAGATGGTGGAACAGTGGCGCGGCCGCAAGTTCGCCACGGACCAAGAGGCCGAGGGCTTCGACATTGAATCGCTGCTCGGTATTCCGGCCTATGGCAACGTCACGCACAACAAGAGCAAAGACGGCCAGAAGGTCTACGCGAATCTGGCGTCGATCATGCCGATGCCGCGTGGCATGGAGCGCATCTACGTGAAGGACTACGAGCGCGTGTGCGACCGCGAAGGGTATGTGCCTCCGGCGCAACCGGAACGCGCCACGCCGTCCGAGGTGGATGATTTCCGAAGTGATCGGGCTTCTGATCTTCAGGACGCCGCAGCGGATTATCCATTTTGAGCCGCTTCTTGGTGGTAGACATCGCTACGGCCCCGATCGCGGACGCCGCGCAATTCCATGAGCCGGTGTCCGCGCCGGCCAATTACAAAGACCCCGAGAAGATCGCGGCCTATGTGAAAGAGAAGGAAGCTGAGCAGACCGACCGCGCTGGGTTGGACATGGACCTGTGCCGGATTACCGGGATTGGCACCTACCTCTCCAATGTCCCATCACTGGATGTCATGGTGAAGTTGGCGAAGAATGAATCAGACGAAAGGGCGATGCTGAGTCAGTTGGCTGGCGGCTTGGAAGGCGTTACGCTCATCAGCTTCAACGGCCTCAAGTTCGACTGGCCGATTCTGATGCGGAGAGCCTTGTATCTCGGCGTGTCGTTTCCGACGATCAGCTTGGATCGGTTTAAGTCGAATCACATCGACCTCTACGCTAAGCTCACGAACAGCGGCACGCTCTCCGGTCACTCCCTGCGCTTCTACGCGGCCCGTCTGGGCTGGTTAGACCTCGAAAAGACTCTGACGGGCGCAGAAGAGGCCCAAGTGTTTCAGAGCGGTAAATGGGCCGAATTAGAGGCATCTATCCGGCATGACGTGACGGCGACCGTGCGGCTGGCCCAGTGGATGAAGATTCTCTGATGGCCGCTGACTTCTTTTCCGTGATCGTGCCGGTAACGGGCCGTATTAACCTGCCCAGACATTTCGTCGGGAAGTCCGTCACGGTCACGGAAGAGAAGCTGACGCGCAGCCAGAAAGCCAATCGGTATTATTGGGGTGTCGTGCTTGATCTGGCGTCTCTCAGTTGTGGCCAGTCGGTTGATGACATTCACGATGCGATGTGCTGCAAGTTTCTCCCCGATGAACGTAAGCGCGTGGATTTCGTGAACACGCTGACGGGTGAAGTGGAATCCGTGCAGATTGACCCGCGCCGATCCTCGAAATTAAACCGCATGGAGTTTTATGATTTTGTCGAGCTGGTCCGCGAATGGGTGCGAGACTTCCTCGGCGTGGACACTCCACCGCCTGACCAAGACTATTGGAGGAAACGCTAATGGACGGCACTGCGAAGCCCAAACCTCTGCGCGGCGA
>Ga0068863_100005813_pt1 | contig 12092 bp, 9 predicted proteins | sample KBSSwiS62_FD_66596 | JGI IMG/M metagenome (GOLD analysis project Ga0068863, IMG submission 66596) | Switchgrass rhizosphere microbial communities from Kellogg Biological Station, Michigan, USA - KBS Switchgrass S6-2 | ecosystem: Host-associated > Plants > Roots > Rhizosphere > Soil ...
CTGGTGGTGCTCGTGGCCCGGGACGACCCCATGGACACCTACCTCGTCCACCATCCGCGGGCGCTGATCGGCGCCCCCGTGGAGAGCTGCGTGCTGGACCCCGGCAACCCGTACGTGCTGGCGCCCCAGCTGGTCTGCGCGGCCGCGGAGCTCCCGCTCACCACCCAGGACGTGGCCGAGGTGTTCGGCGGGGCCGCGGCCGAGGAGGTGCTGGACGAGCTGGTCCGAGACGGCGTGCTGCGCCGCCGCCCGGCGGGCTGGTTCTGGCCGAGCACCCGCGAGCAGCCCGCGGCGTCCGTCGACATCCGCGGTTCGGGCCTCGGCCAGGTCGCGCTGGTCGAGGCCGGGACCGGCCGGATGCTCGGCACGGTGGACGGCGCCTCTGCGCCCGGCACGGTCCACGCGGGCGCGGTCTACCTCCACCGCGGGGAGAGCTACGTGGTGGACGAGCTGGACCTCGACGCCGGGGTGGCGCTGCTGCACCAGGAGGAGCCGGAGTGGCGCACGGACTCCCGGTCCATCGCGGACGTCGAGGTGGTCGCGGTGCGGGAACGTACGGACCACGGCCCGGTCTCGGTGTTCTTCGGGGACGTGCGGGTCACCGGCCAGGTCGTCGCCTACCAGCGCCGGACCGCGGACGGCGCGGTGCTCGAGACCGTGCCGCTGGACATGCCCGCCCAGGAGCTGGCCACGCGGGCGGTCTGGTACACGGTCGACGAGGCTGCCCTCGCGGCGGCCGGCGTCGAGGACGCCCGGGTCCCCGGTGCGCTGCACGCCGCCGAGCACGCCGCGATCGGGCTGTTGCCGCTGTTCGCGATCTGCGACCGCTGGGACATCGGCGGGCTCTCCACGGCGCTGCATCCGGACACCGGCTCGCCCACGGTGTTCGTGCACGACGGGCACCCGGGAGGCGCGGGCCTCGCCGAACGCGGGCACGCGGTTCTCGAACGCTGGCTGGCGGCCACCCGGTCGGCGATCCGCGACTGCGGCTGCGCCACCGGCTGCCCCTCGTGCGTGCAGTCCCCGAAGTGCGGCAACGGGAACTCTCCGTTGGACAAGGGCGGCGCGGTGCGAGTGTTGGACGTGGTGCTGGCCGCCCTCCGCGGCTGACGCCACCCCTGCGCAGACCGGGCGCCCACCCGGCCTCCGCTGGCGCTCCGGTGTGCTCTCGGGAGGGCGTCCGCCGTCGGTCGGCGCGCCACGACGAACGCCCGTCCGCTCGGCGGAGCCACCGTGCCGCCGCTGTGCCCGCCGCCGTGCCGTTCGGCTGATCCCGACGCGCCTGCCGTCCGACGACGGACCGGACGTCGGGCGGACGGGGTCCTCGGGCGTCTCCGGGATCGGTCCGGCGTGGGCGCGGGCGACCGCCTCGCCCGCGGTGAGGAGCGACCAGGTCCGATGGACGCCGACCTCGACCAGGGCGTGCCAGCCGTCGAGCCGGCAGCTGAGGACCCGCGCCGCCATCGCCCGGCCCACCCGCTCCGCTGCCGCACAGGCCTGCGCCTGTCCTCCGACCGGATCCCCGGCCGCGGCGAGCGCGGCCAGGTCTGCGGCGGCCTGGGCCCGGTGCCGGGTGAGTACCGCGCCGCCGAGGTCGAGCAGTACCGCGGTGAGGACGAGCAGGACGGCCGCCGCGAGGGCGGCCCACACGGTCGCGACCCCACGGTCGCGCTCGTCGGTCCCGGTCCGTCTGCCCCAGCGCCCGCGCCGGAGGGCGGCTGCCGTGATGGGGAGCATCCACCCCGGCCTCCTGTGCGGGCGGGCTGCGGGGAGGCCTGGATGCGCTGCCGTCGCGCCGATCCGACGAGGGTGCGGCGACGCCGGCGGGAGCTCGGCGCCGGGGACACCGGCACCGAGCATCGGAAATGGGCGCGTTCGCGGTCTTGCCTGCATGTCCGGATGCCGGGCCGACGATCGTGGTGATGGCTCGGACGGCCGCCGGAGAGAACGGCGCCGGACGCCGGGACCGCGTCGAGGGGAGGACCGGACTCGTGCGCAGGCCCGGCGCCGAGAGGAGCCGGTCGCCGCGACCGCGGCCCCGGCGACCGGGAGGGCTGCCGGGGTCGCGAGGTCGGCGAGGGCGGGAGGGGGCTCGGCGACGGTGCCCGTGTCGGCCGCCGAGACCGGGACCTGCAGGGTGCCTGGTTCCCGCAGAGCAGTCGCGGAGCCGCTCACCGCGATCGGGAGGATGCGGATCGGCGCGACCGAGACGGTGGCCCGCACCTCGTCACCCACCTCGACCAGCGTCACGGCGGCGCCCGCTGGGGCGAGCTCGCTCGCGGCGCCCCGAGCGCGGTCGACGTCCCCGCGCGAGGCCAGCCGGGCCGCCTCACGGGCGGCGTCCGTGCAGCGCACGGCCGCGGCGACCGCGCTGAGGGCGCCGAGCGCGGCGAGGACCACGAGGGTGAGCGCGCTGAGCGCGATCGCCGCCTCGACGGTGACCGCGCCGCGCTCGGCCGCCCTCATCAGAACGTGGCCTGGAGGGCGCGCTGCACGAGCCCGGTGAGGGCCGTGACGATCGAGTCCCCGCTCACCACCGCGTACAGCACGGCCGCGAACGCCGCGGCCGCGAGAGTGCCGATCGCGTACTCCACTGTGGACATCCCGCGGTCGTCCCGGCACACCGGGGCCGAGGCCCGTACCAGCGCGGGGCGCAGGCGCCGGACGCTCCCGCGCGCCGCCGCGAGGGCGGCGCGGCCACGCTGGAGCACTCGGCCGAGACCCGCGCGCCCACCTCGCAGCACGGTCGGGTCTGCCGGGGGCGGTGCGGCGCGGTCGTCCTGCGGCGAGATCGGACCGGAGCCGAGATCCTCCAGCACGGTCGAGCGGGCCGGCGCTTGTGCGTGGCTGGGAGCGACGCCGTCGGGGCAGGCCCAGAGCAGCCGGCTCCGCGGGCGTTGCGGGCGGTCGGGGCCGTGTGCGGTGAGGACGGGCACGGACATGAGGTTCTCCTTCTGAGTGAGCCGAGGCTCGCGGCGTCGGCTGGATCGAGCGGTCGTGGGTCGAGTGGTTGGGGCCGGCGGTCGTAGGCGAGCTCGATGGGCCTGCGGCCGCATCGGGGCGTGAGGCGGTGGGCGTGGGCTCGGGGCCGTCCGAGGCAGCGGGGTCACCATCGGGCGAGCGCCTCACCGGCCAGGCCGATCACGACCGGCGCAATCCCGAGGGCGAGGAACGCGGGGAGGAAACAGAGGCCGAGTGGGGCGGCGACCAGGACCGCGGCCCGCTCCGCCCGGGCCTCCGCGGCCGCGCCCAGCCCGGAGCGCAGCCGCTCGGCCTCGCTGCGCGCGACGCGGGCCAGGCCGGCTCCGGTGTCCGCGGACCGGCGGGCGGCTCGCGCGAACGTGGCCGTCTCGGCGTGCCGGTCCGCCACCGCCCAGGCCTCCTCCGCGGGCGAGCCCAGGGCGAGCGCGCCGCCGACGCGTCGCAGCACCTCGGCGACGGGCCCCTCGATGCGCCCGGCCGCCGCATCCAGGGCCGTGGTCACGGGTAGGCCGGACTCCAGGCACGTGGCGAGCAGGTCCCAGCCCGCCGCCAGCGCTCCCGTGTCCGAGCGGCGCGGACGGCCCCGGCCCATCCGTCGTACAGCGACCCGCAGCGCCACACCGACCGCGGCTCCGACGAGGAGCGCGGTGACCATCGCGCCGGTCCCCGCGGCGGGTCCGCCTGCCGCCATCCAGACGATCAGAGCTGTGGCGATGGCGCCGACGATCGCCCACGGCGTGCGCACCGACGGCGAGGCCACCACGGGACCCGGCGGCGCCGCCATCACGCGCAGCCGCGCGGCTCCGGCGGGCCCGCCCTCGACGAGGACTGCGACACCCGCGAGCGCGGCCGCCCCGGCCCAGGCCCCGCTCATGACGGCACCGGTCCGGCGGCGATGCGATCGCTCCAGGTCAGCCCGCACCACAGCAGGCCTGACCCGCCGAGCAGCAACAGCTGGCCGAGCACCCCTGCCCGGAGAACGCCGAGGGGATCGGCCCCGAGCAGGTGCCCCAGCCCGATCCCGAGGAGCGGCAGCGCGGTGAGGACGGCCGCGGTGGCGCGGGGCCCGGCCATCCGGGCGTGGCTGCGTTCCTCGAACGCCCGCCGCCAGCGCAGGTCGGTGAGCGCACCCTCCAGCAGGTCCGCGAGCGGGGCTCCATGGCGTTCGGCGATCGACCACGCCGCGGCGACCCGGCGCATCTCTGCGCGGAGCGGGCCCGACCGCGGCGCGCCACGCTCCAGAGCGGCCGGGACGTCGTCACCCAACCGGGCGCCGGCCGCGGCCTGCCCGAGGAGCCGTTCGGCGAGGGGGCCGTCCGCGCGGACGCCCTCGAGCGCCGCAGCCGGGTGGGCGCCCCGACGGAGCTCGTCCACCATGCGGGACAACGCCTCCGCCAGCTGCCCGGCCTCCGCGGTGGTGCGTGTGCGCGCCCGCGACCGAGCCCGCCTCCTGCGCCCGACGTGCGCGACCAGCCCGCCGGTCACGATCCCGGCCGGCCCCGCGAGCACCCCACCGGCCACTGCACCGAGGACGAGGACACCGATCGCCGCGGACGGCAGCCGCACCGGCCTCGCGGCGGCCGGACGGACCACGGTGAGCCGACGCCGCCCGTGCGGACCGGGCCCGACCAGGACCGCCGCCGCGAGCGCGAGGCACGGCCCCCACGACACGGACCCGGTCATGATCGACCGCCGCGGCGAGTCGGAGCGTCCACGGGCTGGGGTGGACTCTCACCGCCGCGTGCCGACGCGGTGTTCGGCGTGGCCGCGCCGCGGCTCACGGTCGCACGCGGCGGGACGCCCGGGGCCGGTCGGGCGGGGGGTGGCGGGTGCGCCGCGGCCGATCGACCGATGCCGACCTCCACCGCGACCGGGGAACCCGCGTCCGCGACACCGGCCGGCCGGCCTTCGGTTCCGGCGGCCGCGTGCCGAGACTGGGACTCCGTGGCCGAGGCCACCCCGCAGGACTGGGTACGGAGGGGCTGGGCCGGCGCGTGCGACCCGGAGCTCGGCGGTTCCCCCGACGACCGGGTGTGCAGAGTCGGGAGTGCGGTCGACGACGCGGGCTCCGGCCTCTCGGCCGGCGGAGTGCCACGTGCGGGGATAGCGGGCCGATCCTGCCACGGCAGCACGCCGCGGCCACCCGCCGCCGGTAACCGCGACGGCTCGCGGGTCCGCGCGGGGGCGGTGGGCTCGTCCCAGGGGACACGGATGCCGCGTTCGGCGAGGAGGGCCTCGATCCGCGGGCGATGACCGGTCCAGCCCGCCGCGCGTTCCCACACCGGGAGCACCTCGACCCCGCCCGGCTCGCGGCGCAGGACCCCGACGGCCTCCAGCACCCGGCCTCGGGGGCCGCGGCGCATGTGCAGGACCACCTGCACCGCCGCGGCGAGCTGGCTGTGCAGGGCCGCGCGCTCCATCCCGCCGAGCGCGGCGAGCGCCTCCATCCGGGCCGGGACCTCGCGGGCCGAGTTGGCGTGCACGGTGCCCGCGCCGCCGTCGTGACCCGTGTTGAGGGCCGTGAGGAGCTCGGCTACCTCCGCCCCGCGCACCTCGCCGACCACCAGCCGGTCCGGGCGCATCCGCAGGGCTTGGCGCAGCAGGTCCCGCAGCGAGATCGCGCCCGCACCCTCGATGTTCGGCGGCCGCGCGACGAGCCGGACGACCTGCGGATGGCGCGGCTGCAGCTCCTGGGCGTCCTCCACGGTCAGGATCCGCTCCCGCGGGTCGACGACCCCGAGCAACGCGGCGAGCAGCGTGGTCTTCCCCGACCCCGTGCCGCCGGACACCAGGACGGCGAGCCGGGCGGCGACGATCGCCCGAAGGAGCGGCTCGGCGGCGCCGACGAGCGTGCCCGACGCTGCCAGTGCGGGCAGGTCGTGCGCTGCGGGCCGCAGCACCCGCAGGGACAGGCAGGTGCCGTCCGCGGCGACCGGCGCCAGCACCGCGTGCAGCCGGACCCCGCGGGCGCCGTCCAGCGCACCGGGGAGGAACCCGTCGACACAGGGGCTCGCGTCGTCCAGCCTGCGGCCCGCCGCGAGCGCGAGCCGCTGCGCCAGCCTGCGGACCGAGTCCTCGCCCGGCAGCCGCACCGCCGCCGGTTCGAGGCCCGCGCCGCGGTCCACGGTGACCGCCCCGCCCGCCGAGACCAGGACGTCCGTGGTGGCCGGATCGCGCAGCAGCGGATCGAGTGGGCCGGCCCCGACGAGCTCCTGCCGCACGGTGTGCAGCGCGGCGAGGACGTCCAGGTCGGAGGCCACCCCGCCGGACTCGGCCCGGACGGCCTCCGCCACGGCCTCGGCGGTCGGCTGCGCGCCCTGCTCGGCCAGCCGGGTCCGCACTCGTTCCACCAGCGCGTTCACGACGCCACCGCCCGGCCCGCCCGGGTCGCGGTCAGGATCTCCCGGGCGGCGGCGGCGAGTGGCCCGCGGCGGGCGCCCGGCGCGGTGCCCTGTTCCGCGGACCGGGCCACGCCCTTGTCCGGCGCCATCGACGCCACCACGGGCAGGTCCAGGGCGGTGGCGACGTCCTCCGGGGTCAGCCCGCCCGGCGACGGCCCACGCACGACCAGGCCGATCTCCCGGGTCTGCTCCGCCAGGACGGCCGCGACCCGCGCCGCGGCGGCGACCGAACGCACGTCCGCGGGCACCACGAGCAGGGTCAGCTCCGCGAGCTCGAGCGCGGCCAGGGCCGGGTCGGTCGGGTAGCGCGGCAGGTCGCAGATCACGGTCTCGCCCGCGTGCCTGCCCGCCTCCACGACGGCGGTGACCGCCGACGCCGACGGACCGGCCGCTTCGCGGGCGCACGACAACAACCCCAGCTCGCCCGCCCGGCTCACCGCAGGCGCTGGCAGCGCGGCGTGCAGCGCGGACGCGGCCACCCGCCCGTCGGAGATCCGCAGCTCGGGCCAGCGCAGCCCGGTGACCTCCTCGGCACCGAGCACGAGGTCGAGCCCGCCACCCAGCGGGTCGCAGTCGACGAGCAGCGTGCGCCGGCCCGCCCGCGCCGACACGACGGCCAGCGCCGCGGCGAGCACCGACGCGCCCGCGCCACCCCGCGCCCCGACCACGGCGAGCACCCGGCCCGCCTCCTCGGTCCGGGTGCCGCGTTCGGCGGCGGCCGCGAGCCGGGACATCAGGTGGTCCTCGGCCTCCGGCAGCTCGACGGCCTGCTCGGCGCCCAGCGCCACGGCGCACTGCAGCGCCTCCAGCGACGCGTGCCCGAACCCGGCGAGGACGAGATCGGACCGCCGGGGGAGCCCGGCACGCAGACAGCGGCGGGCGGACACCTCGTCCAGCACCACGAACGGCGCCCGGCCCCAGTGCCGCCGGGCCTCCGCCGGGTCGGGGGAGCGGTGCACCTCGCACCCGGCGGCCGCCGACAGCCGGAGCAGGGTGTCCAGCAGCTCGGGATCCTCGACCATCAGCAACGCCCGCTCGCCCATCACCGGTCCCTCTCGTTCGACGCCTCGGACACGTCGAGACTGGGCCGCCGGCAAGGCGGTGGACGGAATTGCCCGAAATCTGTGGACAGCCCCGATCCCCTGTGGATGGACGGGCCCGCAGCCGGCGCGATCACCGGTTTCCGTCGGTGCGGTGGGCCACGATGGTGCGGGGGCGTCCGCCCCGGCGCAGCGCGGGCTCGGGGAGCGGTGCCGCCGGGCGAACGCCCGGCGCCGCCCATGGTGGTGGGCGGGACTTCCGGTTACAGTTGACAGTGGCTCGTACCGCTTTGGCGTGTCCGAGCGGGTTCAGTCCGACCCCCCGGGGCTGAACCGCCCGACGGCCCCCGCCAATCCCCCCTGGCGGGGGCCGTCCCATGTCCGGGGCCGGTGCGGGGATCTGGCAGGCTCCCCGCGTGCCCCCACCGCTCCCGCCCGCAGCCCGTCCGCGGGGCGCCGCCTTCTTCGACCTCGACAAGACGATCATCGCCGGGTCGAGCGCCCTGGCGTTCTCCCGGCCGTTCCGGCGCGAGGGCCTCATCACCCGTCGGGCTGTGCTCCGCAGCGGGTACGCGCAGCTGCTGCTCCTGCTCGCGGGCGCGGACGCGGACACGATGGACCTCCTGCGCAAGCGGATCACCGCGCTGGCGGCCGGGTGGGAGGTGGCGCAGGTCCGGTCGATCGTCGCGGAGACCCTGCACGAGATCGTCCAGCCGATGGTCTACGCCGAGGCGGGCGAGCTGATCGCCGCGCACCAGGCCGCGGGGGACGAGGTCGTGGTGCTGAGCGCCTCCGGCCTGGAGGTCGTCGAGCCCGTCGCCGCGCTGATCGGGGCGGACCGCTGCGTCGCGACCCGGATGGAGGCGCGCAACGGCCGCTACACCGGCGAGATCGAGTTCTACTGCTACGGCGAGGAGAAGGCGGTCGTCGCGCGTCGGATCGCCGCGGAGCGCGGCTACGACCTCGCGGACTGCGCCGCCTACTCGGACTCGATCACCGACGTGCCACTGCTGGCCGCGGTCGGGCACCCGACGGCCGTCAACCCGGACAAGGCGCTGCGCCGCGAGGCGGAGCAGCGCGGCTGGCCCGTCCGGACGTTCGCGGCGCCGGTCTCGCTGCGCTCCCGGCTGCGCCCGCGCGTCCCCGCCGTGGCAGGCGCGGTCGCCCTCCTCGCGCTCGCGGCGGCTGGCGGCGGACTGTGGTGGCGGGGTCTGCGGGCGCGGCCGGCAGCGGTCGTGGCGGCAGCCCAAAGGTCCACATTTCCGCAGCTCATCGCCCTGCGCGACCGCCGGACGGGTCGTCTTCCCACCGGCTGACCGCCACGCTCGGCGACTGAACCGGTGCACCTGTGCGACCCTCTTGATGTGGCCCCCGTCACGGGGTAGGAATGTCCCCACGGACCCCGCGAGGCCAGGGTCGGTGCGGCAGAGAAGCACCCGGCTCCCCCTCCACGGGCTCCGTGCACGACCGCCGGGCACTCCGCGCACAGCACGCCGCGGGAGGCAAGTCGTCGTGGGCCTGCGGACCGGGACGCCGGACGCCGAGGCCGTACCACGACGCAAAGTGCACGCCTGGAACCCGGACCGATCGTGCGAGACGGGCGGTGCCTCCGCTGCAGACGGGGCACCGCCCGTTTCTCATGCCCGTGCGGTGATCAAGGGCCGATCGGGTCTCGGAAAGATCGTGAGACCCCGATCGGGCCTTGATCACCGGGTCGGGTCGCTGCGGGCCTCGGCGATGCTCATGCCCTCACGCGCCCCGACCTGCCATGCCGCGCAGACGTGCACGATCCACTCGCGCAGTCCGTCCGGAGACCCTGTGGCGAACGCCACGGCGGCGGCCCGGTACTCGGCGGCCCGCCGCAGGTGCCCGACCTCCGGGACGGCCAGCGCCTTCGGGTCCAGCCCCGTCGAGACGGCGGTGAGCCGGGCCGCGGCCCGCGCCACGACCGCGTCCGCGGTGCCGAACGGCCGCAACGCCAGCAGCTCCCCGTGCACCACCGCGACCAGCACCGGCGCCGGCACCGAGGTACCCCCGGTGACCAGGTCCGCGAGCATGCCCAGCCGCGCCGAGGCGCCCTCCCGGGGGCGGCCCAGGGTGTCCGACGGAGCCAGGTCGGTCGCGGCCAGCACGTGCAGCCGGGCCAGGGCCTGCAGTGGAGCGGCCTTCCAGACCCCGACGAGCTTCCCGCCCTCGTCCGCGACCCGGACCGCGCCGGCGAGCACCGGATGGGTCACGTGCTCCTCGCGGACGGGGACGAGCGGGGCCCCCTCCAGGGCCGCCGACGCCCGCGCGGCCCGCAGCGCCGCCTCGGCCGCGGTGGCGGGGAACCCGCGTCGGTTGACCTTGTGGTTGTGCACCGGCACCAGCGCGTCCCGGGTCGTGGCCACCGCGTCGGCGACGCCGGGCAGGTCGAGGAGAGGGGCGAGCGGGTCCACGGGCACCCGCCCATGCTGCCACCCTGGTCCCTGTCCATACCGACAGTGCGCATTCGTGTGCGGAGCACTACGTTTCTTCTGCAGAAGCGCCGGTGCTGGAGGAGGACACGAGGAAATGGCCGAGTCGGGAGCCACGCTCAGCAACCTGTCCACGGAGAGCCGAAGCTTCCCCCCGAGCGAGGAGTTCGCCGCCCAGGCCAACGCCACCGCCGAGTGGTACGAGCGCGGGGACGCCGATCGCGAGGCGTTCTGGGCCGAGCAGGCGGAGCGGCTGAGCTGGGGCGAGAAGTGGTCGCAGGTGCTGGACTGGCAGCCGCCGTTCGCGAAGTGGTTCGTGGGCGGGAAGCTCAACGTCGCCTACAACTGCGTGGACCGGCACGTGGAGGCGGGCAACGGGGACCGGGTCGCCTTCCACTGGGAGGGCGAGCCGGGCGACACCCGCACGATCACCTACGCCGACCTGCTGCGTGAGGTCTCCAAGACCGCGAACGCGCTGGCCCAGCTGGGGGTCTCCAAGGGCGACCGGGTCGCGATCCAGCTCCCGATGATCCCCGAGGCCGTGTTCGCCATGCTCGCCTGCGCGCGGCTGGGGGCGATGCACAGCGTGGTGTTCGGCGGGTTCTCCCCCGGAGCGCTGCGGGCCCGCATCGAGGACGCCGAGGCCACGCTGCTGATCACCACGGACGGCCAGTTCCGCCGGGGCAAGCCCGCCCCGATGAAGGAGAACACCGACCAGGCGGTGGAGGGCACGTCGATCGAGCACGTGCTCGTCGTCAAGCGGACCGAGACCGAGGTCCCGTGGACCGAGGGCCGAGACGTCTGGTGGCACGACGTGGTCGACGCCGCCTCCGACCGGCACACCCCGGAGCTGTTCGACGCCGAGCAGCCGCTGTTCATCCTCTACACCTCGGGGACCACCGGGAAGCCGAAGGGCATCCTGCACACCTCGGGCGGCTACCTCACCCAGGCCGCGTACACCCACCACGTGGTGTTCGACCACAAGCCGGGCGAGAGCGTCTACTGGTGCACCGCCGACATCGGCTGGGTGACCGGGCACTCGTACATCGTGTACGGGCCGCTCGCCAACGGCGCCACGTCCGTGATGTACGAGGGCACGCCGAACACCCCGCACGAGGGCAGGCACTGGGAGATCGTCCAGAAGTACGGCGTCACGATCTACTACACCGCGCCCACCTTGATCCGCACGTTCATGAAGTGGGGCAAGGAGATCCCGGAGAAGTACGACCTCTCCAGCCTGAAGGTGCTCGGCTCCGTGGGCGAGCCGATCAACCCCGAGGCCTGGATGTGGTACCGGGAGGTCATCGGCGGGGAGCGCTGCCCGATCGTCGACACGTGGTGGCAGACGGAGACGGGCGCGATCATGATCTCGCCGCTGCCGGGCGTCACCGCGACCAAGCCGGGTTCGGCCATGAAGCCGCTGCCGGGCATCGGGGCGACCGTGGTGGACGAGTCCGGCACGCCGGTGGGGAACGGCGAGGGCGGCTACCTGGTCCTCGACAAGCCGTGGCCCGCGATGCTGCGGACCATCTGGGGCGACGAGGAGCGCTACCAGGACACCTACTGGTCCCGCTTCGCCGAGCAGGGCTACTACTTCGCGGGGGACGGCGCGAAGTACGACGAGGACGGCGCCGTCTGGCTGCTGGGCCGGGTGGACGACGTGATGAACGTCTCCGGGCACCGCATCTCCACCACGGAGGTGGAGTCCGCGCTGGTCAGCCACCCGAGCGTGGCCGAGGCCGCGGTCGTCGGCGCGTCCGACCCGACCACCGGGCAGGGGATCGTCGCGTTCGTGATCCTGCGCGGCAACGTGGCTCAGGACGAGGCGAAGGGCGCCGACGCCATCGCGGCTCTGCGCAACCACGTCTCGAAGGAGATCGGGCCGATCGCCAAGCCCCGGCAGATCATGGTGGTCGACGAGCTGCCCAAGACCCGCTCCGGCAAGATCATGCGGCGGCTGCTGCGCGACGTCGCGGAGAACCGCGAGGTCGGGGACGTGAGCACGCTCGCCGACTCGTCCGTGATGGACCTGATCAAGACCGGCCTGAGCGAGGGCAAGGAGGACTAGTGCGGTGACCACGAACGTTCGCCGAGTGATCGCGGGATCCGGGTGGTTCCTCGCAAGGCGCCCCCGCACCACCTGTACCGGGCGTACCGGGGTGCGGGGGCAACGCCGCGAGGGGCCGCCCGGGCCCGCGAGGACCGGTGAACGT
>Ga0068863_100005817_pt1 | contig 12088 bp, 6 predicted proteins | sample KBSSwiS62_FD_66596 | JGI IMG/M metagenome (GOLD analysis project Ga0068863, IMG submission 66596) | Switchgrass rhizosphere microbial communities from Kellogg Biological Station, Michigan, USA - KBS Switchgrass S6-2 | ecosystem: Host-associated > Plants > Roots > Rhizosphere > Soil ...
CGTGTCTGCTGTGCGGCATTCGACAGATGGGATAGGTAGAAGCATGAAGTTCGTTGGGAAGATGCGCGGCGCCTGGGTGCGTCGGCTCACGATTGCGGCAATGGCCGCCGCCGTGTTGCCCGGCCTCGTAGGTGTCGTCGGCGGCTCGGCGACTGCGGGGGCTTTCTCTCGTCCGGGTCTGCCGGTCGAGTACCTCCAGGTTCCGTCAGCGGGGATGGGACGCGATATCAAGGTGCAGTTCCAGAGCGGCGGGCCGGATTCACCGGCCGTGTACCTGCTCGACGGTCTGCGCGCCCAGGATGACTTCAACGGCTGGGACATCAACACCGCGGCCTTTGAGTGGTACCTCAACTCGGGCCTGTCGGTGGTCATGCCGGTCGGCGGCCAGTCCAGCTTCTACAGCGACTGGTATTCGCCTGCGTGCAGCAAGAAGACCGGCGCCTGCCAGACCTACAAGTGGGAGACGTTCCTGACTCAGGAGCTGCCCGCGTACCTGGCGGCCAACAAGGGTGTCGACGCGGGCCGCAACGCGGCGGTCGGTCTCTCGATGGCAGGGTCGGCAGCGCTGACGCTGGCGATCTACCACCCAAACCAGTTCCAGTACGCGGCCTCGCTGTCCGGCTTCCTGAACCTGTCCGAGGGTTGGTGGCCGATGCTGGTCAACGTCTCGATGGGTGACGCAGGCGGCTACAAGGCCGACGACATGTGGGGCAAGACAGAAGACCCCAACAGCGCGTGGAAGCGCAACGACCCGATGGTGCAAATGGCGACGCTGGTCGCCAACAACACCCGCATCTGGGTCTACTGCGGTAACGGCACCCCGAACGACCTCAGCGCGGGCGTCAGCGCGGGCAACCTGTTCAACGCCAAGTTCCTGGAGGGCTTCACTCTCCGCACGAACAAGACGTTCCAGGAGAACTACCTCGCCGCCGGCGGTCGCAACGGCGTGTTCAACTTCCCGTCCGACGGCGTGCACGATTGGCCTTACTGGGGTCAGCAGCTGCAGCAGATGAAGCCCGACATCCAGCGGGTGCTCGGCGCAACGCCGCAAGCGGCTCCGGCGGCTCAGGCCACCGCAGCCACCAACGGCGGCTAATCGCAACAGCAATACGTTCGACGGCGGCGATCCCCTCGGGGGTCGCCGCCGTGATCGTTTCCGGAGCGCCCTGTCCCGTCAATATGATTCACTACCTCCGGCGGTGCTGGATTGCCGGCTCAGCCGGCGCGACCGGCCAATGCGACATGAGGTGGGGTTTATGCGTGGGGTGTTACGAGGGCTCTTGACCGTTGTGCTTGCCGCGGGACTGTGGACCGCCACAGCACCGACTGCCAGCGCCCAGGTCGAAATGCTGATGGTCCCGTCGGCTGCCATGGGCCGCGACATCCCCGTCGCCTTCCAGGCCGGTGGCCCGCACATGGTCGTCCTCCTCGATGCTTTCAACGCCGCACCGGACGTCAGCAACTGGGTGACGGCGGGCAACGCGATGAACACGCTCGCGGGTAAGGGCATCTCGGTGGCCGCACCTGCAGGCGGCGCATGGAGCCTGTACACCGACTGGGAGCAGGACGGCTCCAAGCAGTGGGAGACCTTCCTCGCCAACGAGCTGCCCGACTGGCTGGCCGCCAACAAGGGGCTGGCGCCGGGCGGCCACGGCATCGTCGGCGCCGCCCAGGGCGGCACGGGTGCGTTGACGATCGCGACGTTCCATCCCGACCGCTACCGCTTCGCCGGCTCGCTGTCGGGGTTCCTCACCCCGTCCAACACCTATCTCAACGGCGCAATCACCGCCGGGCTGGCTCAGTTCGGCGGCGTCGACACCCGCAACATGTGGGGATTGCCACAGCTGGGCCGGTGGAAGTGGCACGACCCCGACGTGCACGTCCAGCTGCTGGCGGACAACAACACGCGGCTGTGGGTGATGAGCCCGTCGACGCTGACGTGCAGCGATCCCGCCGCGATGATCGGCTACTGCGACCAGGCCCAGGGCAGCAACCGCACGTTCTACCAGCACTACCGCAACGTCGGCGGGCACAACGGGCACTTCGACTTTCCCGATGGCCCCCAACACGACTGGGGCACCTGGTCAGGTCAGCTCGGCGCGATGTCGGGCGAACTCGTCACCACGATCAAGTAGGCACGATCTCGGTCAACCGGTTCGCTCCACGGCAGCCGGTACCTTGGAGGAGTGCTGCACGCCGAACGACGACCAAGGTGTCTAGCAACCTTTTTTGGTTGCTCGGCTACCACGTTGCTTGTCGCGTCGTCGGTGGCCCTGCTGACCGGATGCTCCGTCGCCGATGACGTGATGGCAACCGTCGGCATGCCGGTATCGGAGACCGCGCGCGCGCCCGAGCAACCGCAGGGCGACACCAACGCAATGGTCGTGACCGGCCAGCAGCGCGCCTACCTCGACTCGCTGAACGCCGCAGGAGTCAAGCCGTCGAGCGACCTGATGGCACTGCGCATCGGTTCCTATGTGTGCCAGGCCCGCGCCGCCAAGCAGAGTGATCAGGCGGTGTGGGATGTCGTTGTGCCGCTGGTGCGCGGCGACGTGCGAACCGCACACTTGAGCTCTGCCGTGCCCTCTGCCGATGAGGTTGATGCGGCGACGGCTGACTACATTCGGATCGCAACGGACAAACTCTGCTAGCAGGAGAACATGCCAAAGACCAACCGGCGGAAACGCCACCGAATCCTCGCGCTCGTTGCAGCCGGGGCGATGGCGCTCGTCGTCGTGCTGATCGTTGCGATCGTGATCGTCGTGCTGCGCAAACCGGAGACACCGCAGACCGCCCTGCCGCCGACCGCGGTGCCGCCCACCGGCGTGCCCACAACGCCGAAGAAGCCGCGACCCGAGTTCCAGGACGCGAGCTGCCCCGACGTGATGATGGTGTCGATACCCGGGACGTGGGAATCCTCCCCGACCGACGACCCCTTCAACCCGAACCAGTTTCCGAACTCGCTGATGTCGAAGGTGACCAACCCGCTGCGTTCGCAGTTCGGCAACGACCGGCTGGAGATCTTCACGGTTCCCTACACCGCGCAGTTCCACAATCCGCTGTCTGCCGATCAGCAGATGTCCTACAACGACAGTCGCGCCGAGGGCACCCGCGGCGCTGTCAAGGCGATCACGGATATGAACAACCGGTGCCCGCTGACCAGTTACGTGCTGGCCGGGTTCTCGCAGGGCGCGGTGATCGCCGGCGACATCGCCAGTGACGTCGGCAACGGCAGGGGACCGGTCGACGAGGATCTCGTGCTTGGCGTGACGCTGATCGCCGACGGACGCCGTCAGGACAACGTCGGTCAGGACGTCGGCCCCAACCCCGACGGCCAGGGCGCCGAGATCACGCTGCAGGAGGTGCCGACGCTGTCGGCAATGGGCCTGACGATGACGGGCGCGCGGCCCGGCGGCTTCGGCATGCTCAACGACCGCACCAACGAGATATGCGCGAAGGGTGACCTGATCTGTGCGGCGCCGGAGACCGCGTTCAGCATCACCGAGCTGCCGAGGACGCTTCAGGTGCTGACCGGGGGCGGCGGCGCGCCGGTGCACGCGCTGTACGCCACGCCCGAGTTCTGGAATCTCGACGGTGCGACGTCCACGCAGTGGACACTGGGCTGGGCGCAGAACGTGATCGATAACGCTCCGCACCCAAAACATGGCTGACATGTGACCGAGGGCGATTTGGCGTGTGCCAACAGGTCGCCTAACATTAAGAAAAAAGTAAGAGCGGTGGTCGGAAGCCGGGCTGAATCCGCAGGCCAGAGCCCTTAAAGGCGGTGAGCGCCTACTCCCCGGTAGGATCTTCGGGGTTTAGGGTTCGCGCGGCTGAGGTCCAGCGTCTGCGGCGTCCCGCCGACAAGAGCGCAAGCGGCTTCGCAATGAGCGTGGCTTTGACAGGAGAGTGCGATGGCCTTCCATAACCCGTTTCTCAAAGACGGACTGATCAAGTTCCCGGACAACGGCAGCTTGGTCAAGCACGTCGAGAAGTGGGCCAAGGTTCGCGGCGACAAGCTCGCCTACCGCTTCCTCGACTTCTCGGTCGAGCGCGACGGTGTGGCCCGCGACCTGAACTGGGCGGACTTCGGTGCCCGCAACCGTGCGCTCGCCGCCCGGCTTCAGCAGGTCACCCAGCCGGGTGACCGGGTGGCCATCCTCTGCCCGCAGAACCTCCACTACGTGGTCGCGATGTACGGCACGATCTATTCGGGTCGCATCGCGGTACCACTGTTCGACCCGTCCGAGCCCGGCCACGTCGGCCGGTTGCACGCCGTGCTCGACGACTGCCAACCCTCTGCGATCCTGACCACCACCGAAGCCGCCGAGGGCGTGCGCAAGTTCTTCCGCACGCGGCCCGCGAAGGAGCGGCCCCGCGTCATCGCGGTCGACGCGATCCCCGTCGAGGTGGGCGCCACCTGGGTGCCCGTCGAGGACGTCACCGAGGACACCATCGCCTACCTGCAGTACACCTCGGGCTCGACCCGCATCCCGACCGGTGTGCAGATCACCCACCTCAACCTCGCCACCAACATCGTTCAGGTCATCGAGGCCCTCGATGGTCAGGAAGGTGACCGGGGATGCTCGTGGCTGCCGTTCTTCCACGACATGGGCCTCATCACGGCCATGCTCGCGCCGATGATCGGGCACTACTTCACATTCATGACCCCGGCCGCGTTCGTCCGCAGGCCCAGCCGGTGGCTGCGGGAGATGTCGCGCAAACCCGATGACACCGGCGGCGTCATCTCGGTTGCGCCGAACTTCGCGTTCGATCACGCCGCGGCCCGCGGTCTGCCCAAGGACGACGAGCCGCCGCTGGACCTGAGCGTGGTGAAGTGCATCCTCAACGGCAGTGAGCCGATCTCGGCCGCCACCGTGAACCGGTTCAACGAGGCGTTCGCCCCGTATGGGTTCAAGCCGCAGGCGATCAAGCCGTCCTACGGCCTGGCCGAGGCGACCCTGTTCGTGTCGACGACGCCGATGGACGCCGAGCCGAGCATCGTTCACGTCGACCGCGATGCGCTGAACACCGGCACCTTCGTCGAGGTCCCGGCCGATTCGCCAAAGGCCGTCGCGCAGGCAGGCGCAGGCAAGATCGGCGTGGCCGAATGGGCCGTCATCGTCGACGCGGAGACCGCCACCGAGCTTCCCGACGGCCAGATCGGCGAGGTCTGGATCAGCGGCCAGAACATGGGCACCGGCTACTGGGGCAAGCCCGAGGAGACGGTCGCGACGTTCCAGAACATCCTGAAGTCGCGGACCAACCCGTCGCACGCCGAAGGCGCGACCGACGACGCGACGTGGGTGCGCACCGGCGACCTCGGCGCTTATCACAAGGGCGAGCTCTACATCACCGGCCGCACAAAGGATTTGGTGATCATCGACGGCCGCAACCACTACCCGCAGGACCTCGAGTACTCCGCGCAGGAGGCGACCAAGGCGCTGCGAGTCGGCTACGTCGCGGCCTTCTCGGTACCCGCGAACCAGTTGCCCGACGCGGTTTTCGAGAACGCGCACGCCGGCCTCAAGCGCGACCCCAACGACACGTCCGAGCAGTTGGTGATCGTCGGAGAGCGCGCCCCCGGTGCACACAAGCTGGAGATGGGGCCGATCGCCGACGACATTCGCGCGGCGATTGCGGTGCGCCACGGCGTGACCGTGCGCGACGTGCTGCTCACTGCTGCAGGTGCGATTCCCCGGACTTCGAGCGGCAAGATCGGCAGGCGCGCCTGCCGTACCGCGTATCTGGACGGAAGTCTGCGCAGCGGCAAGGTGGCCAACGCGTTCCCAGACGAGACGGACTAACTGCTGACTGAGCAGAAAAGACCAGCGGACGACGGGCGCGTGGTCCAGCGAAAGTGATGTGAAAATGACTGATACACACGATGATTCGCAACCCGCAGGCGAGCCGGAATTCCAGCTGGCGCCGGAGAAGCCGCTGACTCCTGCGCGCACTGACTTGACGGTCGCCGAGATGCGCGAGTGGCTGCGCAACTGGATCGCGACCGCCACCGGTCAGCCAGCCGATGCGATCAACGACGCGACGCCGATGGTCGAACTTGGCCTGTCGTCACGTGACGCGGTCGCCATGGCCAGCGACATCGAGGACCTCACCGGTGTGACGCTGACCGCGACGGTCGCGTTCCGGCATCCGACCATCGAGTCGTTGGCGACCGTGATCGTCGAGGGCGAGCCCGAGGTCGACATGTCCGACAGCGGTGAGGATTGGTCGCGCACCCGCGAGGTCGACGACGTCGCGATCGTGGGCATCGCCACCCGCTTCCCCGGCGACATGAACACCCCGGACGAGACGTGGCAGGCGCTGCTCGAGGGCCGCGACGCGATCACCGATCTGCCCCCCGGGCGGTGGGAGGAGTTCCTCGACGAGCCGCGGATCGCGGAACGGGTGGCGAAGGCCCGCACCCGCGGCGGCTACCTGTCTGACATCAAGGGTTTCGACGCCGAGTTCTTCACGCTGTCGAAGATGGAGGCCGACAACGTCGATCCGCAACAACGGATGGCCCTCGAATTGACCTGGGAGGCACTGGAAAACGCGCGTATCCCGGCATCGAGCCTGCGCGGTGAGCGAGTCGGTGTCTACATCGGGGCGTCGAACAACGACTACAGTTTCCTGAGCGTCTCGGATCCGTCGATCGCGCATCCGTACGCGATCACCGGGACCACCAGCTCGATCATCGCCAACCGGGTGTCCTACTTCTACGACTTCCGCGGCCCGTCGATGGCTATCGACACCGCATGCTCGAGTTCGTTGGTGGCCGCACACCAGGGTGTCGCGGCGCTGCGCTCGGGCGAGGCCGACGTGGCAGTGGTCGGGGGCGTCAACGCGCTGATCACCCCGCTGGTCACGATCGGCTTCGACGAGGTCGGCGGGGTGCTGGCACCGGACGGCCGGATCAAGTCGTTCTCGAAGGACGCCGACGGCTACGCGCGCTCCGAGGGCGGCGGCATGCTCGTGCTCAAGCGGCTCTCTGACGCGCGACGCGACGGCGACGAGATCTTGGCGGTCATCGCGGGCAGCGCGGTCAACCATGACGGCCGGTCCAACGGCCTGCTGGCGCCGAACCCGGATGCGCAGGCCGAGGTGCTGCGCACGGCATACAAGGACGCGGGCATCAACCCCCGCGACGTCGACTACATCGAGGCGCATGGCACCGGCACCATTCTCGGTGACCCGATCGAGGCCGACGCTCTTGGCCGCGTTGTCGGAAGAGGCCGTCCCGCCGACAAGCCGGCGCTACTGGGCGCGGTGAAATCCAATGTGGGCCACCTGGAGTCGGCCGCAGGCGCCGCCAGCCTGGCGAAGATGGCGTTGGCGCTGAAGAACGACAAGATCCCGCCGTCGATCAACTACTCGGGTCCCAACCCGTACATCGACTTCGAAGGTGTCCGGCTGAAGGTCGCCGACACCGTCACCGACTGGCCGCGCTACAGCGGTCACGCGATCGCCGGTGTGTCAGGCTTCGGCTTCGGCGGCGCCAACGCGCACATGGTGCTGCGCGAGGTGTTGCCGTCGGATCTCGTTGAGCCGGAACCTGAGCTGCAGGCCGAGCCCGAAAAGGCGAAGCAAACCGACGCGGACGCCGTGTACGTCGGCGGCGTGCGCATGGACGAGTACGGCGAGTTCATCGACTCTGTAGAGGATGACGACGATGGCCTTGACCGGCCCGCTCACGTCGCCGATGACGAGCCCGAACTACCGGGCCTGACCGACGAGGCGCTGCGTCTGCTCGAGGTCGCCCGCGAGGAGCTCGAGGCTTCCGAACAGCCCACTCCCGTTGTGCCGCTCGCGGTTTCAGGGTTCCTGACTTCCCGTAAGAAGGCGACCGCAGCCGAGCTGGCTGACTGGATCGACAGCCCCGAAGGCCGGGCGTCGTCGCTGGAGTCGATCGGTCGATCGCTGTCGCGGCGCAACCACGGTCGCTCGCGCGCGGTCGTGCTCGCCCACGACCACGACGAGGCCATCAAGGGTCTGCGCGCGCTGGCCGACGGCAAGCAGAACCCCAACGTGTTCACCGCCGACGGTCCAGTGACCAACGGGCCGGTGTGGGTGCTCGCGGGATTCGGCGCCCAGCACCGCAAGATGGGCAAGAACCTGTACCTGCGCAACGAAACCTTCGCGGAGTGGATCAACAAGGTCGACGCGCTGATCCAGGATGAACGTGGCTACTCGATCGTCGAACTGATCCTCGATGACCGGATCGACTACACCAACGAGACCTGCGACTACCCCATCGAAGTAGTCCAGACAGTGATCTTCGCCCTGCAGATCGCGCTAGGTGAGCTCCTCAAGCAGCACGGCGCGAAACCGGCTGCGGTGGTGGGACAGTCGCTTGGCGAGGCGGCCGCGGCATACTTCTCCGGCGGCCTGTCACTCGAGGATGCCACCCGGGCCATCTGTGCGCGTGCGCACCTGATGGGTGAAGGCGAGGCGATGCTGTTCGGCGAATGGATCCGGTTGATGGCCCTGGTCGAGTATTCGGCCGAGGAGATCGAGACGGTGTTCGCCGACTTCAAGGACCTCGAGGTGTGCGTGTACGCCGCGCCTACCCAGACCGTCATCGGCGGCCCACCCGACCAGGTGGACGCGATCATCGAGCGCTGCGAGCAGGAAGGCAAGTTCGCCCGCAAGATGCAGACGAAGGGCGCCAGCCACACCTCGCAGATGGATCCGCTGCTCGGTGAGCTCGCGGCCGAACTGCAGGGCATCCAGCCGCATCCGATCACCATCGGCTACTTCTCGACCGTGCACGAGGGCAAATACATCCGGCCCAGCGGCGAGCCGATCCACGACGTGGAGTACTGGAAGAAGGGGCTGCGCCACAGCGTCCACTTCACCCAGGGCGTCCGCAACGCCGTCGACAACGGCCACACCACTTTCCTTGAGCTGGCACCGAATCCGGTGGCGCTAATGCAGGTTGGCCTGACCACCGCTACTGCAGGGCTGCACGATGCGCAGCTGATCGCGACGCTGGCGCGCAAGCAGGACGAGGTCGACTCGATGACGTCGGCCATGGCGCAGTTGTTCGTCTACGGTCACGATCTGGACTTCCGGACGCTTTTCAAGCGTGGTGAATATGCGAATATTCCGCCAACCCGCTTCCGCCGCAAGCCGCACTGGCTGGACGCGAAGTTCACCGGCGACAGCTCAGTGATGATGCCGGGCAACCACGTCGCCACACCCGACGGACGCCATGTCTGGGAGTTCGCCCCGAAGGGCCAGCCCGACCTCGGCGCATTAGTGAAAGCCGCTGCGACACAGGTCATTCCGGATGCGAAGCTGACGGCGTTCGAGCAGCGCGCGGTGCCTGGCGAGGGCGCGCGCCTGGTGACGACGTTGACGCGCCACCCCGGCGGAGCGACGGTTCAGGTGCACGCCCGCATAGACGAGTCCTTCACGTTGGTGTACGACGCGGTCGTCGCACGCGGTGGCCAGGCCGCGCCACTGCCGGCCGCAGTGGGTGCAGGAGTCGCGGTCGCGGCGCCTACCACGACGTCCGTCGTCGAGGAGGAACCGGAGGGTGCGGAGATCCTGCAGGACAACCTGACGCAGGGCGCGAATCTCGGTGCAGGCTTTGCCAAGTGGTCGCCTGACTCCGGCGAGACCGTGCGTGACCGGCTTGGCGCGATCGTCGGCGGTGCGATGGGCTACGAGCCCGAGGACCTGCCGTGGGAGGTGCCGCTGATCGAACTCGGCCTCGACTCGCTGATGGCGGTGCGGATCAAGAACCGTGTCGAGTACGACTTCGACCTGCCGCCGATTCAGTTGACCGCGGTGCGAGACGCGAACCTTTACGCGGTGGAGAAGCTGATCGAGTACGCGCTCGAGCACCGCGACGAGGTTGACCAGCTCGCCGAGCATCAGAAGGCGATGACGCCTGAGGAGATCGCCGCCGAACAGGCCCAGATGATGGGCGGCGCGTCGACTGTGGCCGAGGTCGAAGATGCGCTCACCAGTGCAGGCGCCGCGAGGGCCGGCGACATCCCGCCGCCCCCAACCGATCCCAGCGGCCCGGCTGTGCCGCCGCCACCGACCAACCCCGCAGGCCCGGACCAGCCGTCAGCCGCGTCGCTGGCCGCGCAAGTGCTGACCCAGGAGGCCGTCACCGAGGCGCTCGGCGCCGACGTGCCGCCGCGTGAGGCCGCCGAGCGTGTCACGTTCGCGACGTGGGCGATCGTCACGGGCAAGTCGCCGGGCGGCATCTTCAACGCACTGCCGACACTCGACGACGCGACCGCCGAGAAACTGGCACAACGGCTTTCGGAACGCGCCGAGGGAACCATCACCGTCGACGACGTGAAGAACTCGCCGACGATCGAGGCGCTGGCCACGATTGTGCGCGAGTACCTCGAGGCCGGTGAGATCGACGGGTTCGTCCGCACCCTGCGCGCGCCGCAGGAGGGGTCCGACAGCACGCCGGTGTTCGTCTTCCACCCGGCGGGTGGCTCGACGGTGGTGTACGAGCCGCTGCTGAAGCGGCTGCCGCAGGACACCCCGATGTACGGCTTCGAACGAGTCGAGGGCTCGGTCGAGGAACGCGCGCGGCAGTACCTGCCGAAGCTGCTGGAGCTGGGCGGCAACGGGCCGTTCATCCTGGTCGGCTGGTCGCTTGGCGGTGCGCTGGCCTACGCCTGCGCGATCGGCCTCAAGCGCGCGGGCGCCGACGTCCGCTTCGTCGGGCTGATCGACATGGTCCGGCCCGGCGAGGAGATCCCGCAGACCAAGGAGGAAACGCGCGCCCGTTGGGACCGCTACGCGCGGTTCGCCGAGCGGACCTTCAACGTCGAGGTGCCGCCGATCCCGTACGAGCAGCTCGAGGATCTCGACGACGAGGCGCAGGTCCAGTTCGTGCTGGACGCGATCAAGGAAAGCGGCGTCCAGATCCCTGGCGGGGTCATCGAGCACCAGCGGACGTCCTACCTGGACAACCGGCTGCTCGAGACGGCCGAGATCCAGCCCTACGACGGACACGTCACCCTGTACATGGCCGACCGCTACCACGACGACGCGATCTTCTTCGAGCCGCGCTACGCCGTCCGCCAGCCCGACGGCGGCTGGGGCGAGTTCGTCTCGGACCTGGAGATCGTGCACATCGGGGGTGAGCACATCCAGGCCATCGACGAGCCGTACATTGCGAAGGTCGGGGCGCATATGAGCGAGGCGATCGACCGCATCCACGCCGAGGAGAAGCAGGCCAAGTGACCAATCGAACCACCGCGGCTCTGCTGGCCGAACTTCGCGAGAAGATCGAGCTGGCCAAGGAACCCGGCGGCGAGAAGGCCGTCGCCAAGCGGGAGAAGAAGGGCATCCCCAGCGCTCGCGCCCGCATCGACGCGCTGGTCGACCCCGGCAGCTTCCTGGAGATCGGTGCGCTGGCCAAGACGCCCGGTGATCCCAACGCGCTGTTCGGCGACGGTGTGGTCACCGGCCACGCCACCATCGACGGTCGGCCCGTCGGCGTCTTCAGCCACGACCAGACGGTGTTCCAGGGCTCGGTAGGCGAGATGTTCGGTCGCAAGGTTGCCAAGCTGATGGAGTGGGTGGCGATGGTCGGCTGCCCGATCATCGGCATCAACGACTCGGCCGGCGCCCGCATCCAGGACGCCGTGACCTCGCTGGCGTGGTATGCCGAGCTGGGCCGCCGCCATGAGATGCTGCGTGGCCTCGTCCCTGAGATTTCCCTGATCTTCGGGAAATGCGCTGGGGGCGCGGTTTATTCGCCGATCCAGACCGACCTGCTCGTCGCGGTGCGCGATCAGGGCTACATGTTCATCACCGGCCCCGACGTCATCAAGGACGTCACCGGCGAGGACGTCACCTTCGACGAACTCGGTGGCGCCGACGTGCAGGCCCAGCGCGGCAACATTCACAAGGTGGTCGAGTCCGAGGCCGAGGCCTACCAGTATGTGCGCGACTACCTGAGCTTCCTGCCCGCCAACCACTTCGATGACCCGCCGATCATCAACCCCGGGCTGGAACCCGAGTTGACCCCGCACGACTACGAACTCGACACGATCGTGCCGGACAGCGACAACATGGCCTATGACATGCACGAGATCCTGCTGCG
>Ga0068863_100005818_pt1 | contig 12085 bp, 7 predicted proteins | sample KBSSwiS62_FD_66596 | JGI IMG/M metagenome (GOLD analysis project Ga0068863, IMG submission 66596) | Switchgrass rhizosphere microbial communities from Kellogg Biological Station, Michigan, USA - KBS Switchgrass S6-2 | ecosystem: Host-associated > Plants > Roots > Rhizosphere > Soil ...
TCTCGATCTCGCCGATCTCGATCCGGAAGCCATGGAGCTTGATCTGATGGTCGGTCCGGCCCAGGAAGTCGACCGCGCCGTCGGGACGCCAGCGTCCGTCGTCGCCGCCACGGTAGAGACGCGTACCCGCGCGATGCGGGTCGTCCATGAAGGCCAGCCGAGTGCGTTCCGGGTCGTTGATGTAGCCACGCCCGACGCAGATCCCGGAGAAGACGATCGCGCCGGGAGCGCCCAGCGGCGCCGGCGATAGGTGCTCGTCGACTATGTAGACGCGGACGTTGTTGACGGGCCGGCCGAGCGGAACCGGTCCGGCCGGCGCCTCGGCCATGACCTCGTGGTTGGTGTCATCCGAGGTCTCGGTCAACCCGTATGCGTTAACGAGCTTGATGCCCGGTTGAGCCGCGAACCAGCGCTGGGCGAGCTCGGTCTTGATCGCCTCACCAGTGACCGACACGTAGCGCAGGTCGGCGAGCTTCTGCGGACTCTGCTCCAGGTATGACAGGACCGCTTCGAGATAGGACGGCACGATTTGCAACACGGTGGCGGCGCTGTCGACGATCTTGTCCGTGAACCGCTGGACATCGAGGACCACGTCCTGTTCGACGATCAGGGTCTGACCGCCTACCAGGACCGCAGAGAGCAGCTGCCACAGCGAGATGTCGAAGCATTGCGGCGCGGTCTGGGCGACCACAGAACTCTTGTCGATTTCCAGATCGTCGATCTTGGCGTACATGTGATTGAGCATTCCGGCGTGTTCGCACATCGCGCCCTTGGGCTCACCGGTCGAGCCGGACGTGAAGTAGATGTAGGCGAGCTGACCGGGGCGGACCTCGACGCCGAGATCGTCGGTGGCGAAACCCTCATCCCAGACCGTCTCAACGAGCATCGTCTGCACCGCGGGCAGGGACTCGGTCGCCTGTGCCAGCGTGGTGGTGCTCGCGGATTCGGTCAGCACCAGGCGGCAGTCGGCCCGCGCCAGTGTCGTCGCGATCCGCTCGGCCGGGAAGTGCGGTTCGATCGGCAGGTAGGCGCCACCCGCCTTGAAGATCGCGAGGACGGCGGTCATCCAATCCAGATTGCGTTCCATCACGACCGCGACGACGCCCTCGGGACCTAGCCCGCGCGCTTGGAGAGCCCGCGCCACCTGGTTCGCGCGATGGTTCAGCTGCCCGTAGGTGAGCCGTCGGTCACCATGGATCGCCGCCGTAGCGTCCGGGTGGGCGCGCGCCTGCTGCTCAAACAGCTCGTGCACCCGAAGATCGGGCAGCTCGCGATGCGGCCCTGCGAGCCCGTCGAGCTGATGGCGCAGTTCGTCAGCGGAGAGCAGGCACTGCCGGCGGTGCTCGGCGTCGGGTTCGGCGAGCATCAGTTCCAGCGCAGTGCGGTGATACCCGGCGATCCGGGCCGCGCAGGCGGCGTCGATAGCGTCGGTACGGTACCGAAGGCGCAGCACCAGTTCCGCGCCGTCGAGCGCGTACGTCACCGAGAGAACGGTGTTATCGGCCAGCTCGGTCCTGGCCCGAGCATGGGCTCCGGTCGGGTCGAACAGCGTTTCGAACACCGGCCCGGACAAACCGGATTCGCGCTTCAGGTCATCGATCGGGAAGCTTTGGTGTGCCTGCAGGGCGGCTTCGGCTCGGCTCGCCTCGGACAGCAGCGCCCGCCACGAGCTCGGCTCCGTAGTGACGACACACGGCAACGCCCGGTCACGGTCCTTGGTGACGTAGCCGGTGGCCACCACACGTTCGCCGGACAACGCCGCGAGCACCCGGGCATGGGCGGCGAGCACCACCGAACTCAGCGGCATCTCCAGCTCAGACGCGAGCCGTCGGAGTGTCGCCGCCTGGCCGGCAGGGACGGTTGTCTCGACACCCGCGATGCCGGGCACTGGATCAAGGGTCCACCGCGGGACTGTCGTACGCCCGCCCGCGGCCAGCACGCTGAGCCAGAACTCTCGGCCGTTGGGAGCTGGCACGTCCATCGAAATCCCTCCGCTCACCGTCATCGGTCTAGGCCTCGCTGACCAGCACATGGCTCGGCTTGTTGTCGCCTGTCCCGCGGATCATTTGGCTTGCGGCGCGGTCATCGCGAAGGTCTCGAGCCGGATTTCCGGCCCATATCGCGTGCGCCGGGACGTCCTCGCCCTTCATCAAGAAGGCGTCCGGGCCGATCGTTGCGCCGTCGCCCACCGTCACGCCGTAATGAACCCACGCACCGATCCCGACGGTGCAGCCCGTCCCGATAGTGATCCGCTCGGACTTGAAGGCTCCGTCTTCCTGCGAGTGGCATTGGATCGCCGAGCCGATATTCAACGTGGCGTCATCGCCGATGGTCACCAGCGTCTTCTCGGGGATGCCGCAACCGTCGTCGAAGACCCGGCGGCCGATTCGAACACCGAGCATCCGCCAGATGAGGTTCTTGATCGGGGTGCCGTTGAAGAATTGGACGTAGGCGGTTGCCGCGGCTCCCTTCCAGAAGCGTTCATGCCGCCAGAAGCGCCGGTCGTAGATGGAGCAGTAGAGCGGCCGGAGCGGCAGGAACACCTGAACGCTGCGTTCCACCATGACGAAGTAGAGGACGGTAAACGTCAGCGCCAGAACCGAGGTCGCCGCAATGGCCCACGTACCCAGACTGCCGTACGCGTGCGTTAGTCCCCATGCGATCAGGACCATCCCGTACACGTAGATCCAGCGGGCTATCAGATAGAGCGCCGCGGTGACCGCGTTGTGCCGGTTCTTTGCGGCGAGCCGGCGGTGCAACTCATCGCCGCTCCTCAGATGATCGAACCTGGTGTCGCGCTGAACCGATCTCGGAATCTCGAAGCTGGGCGAGCCCAGGAGCCCGACGCCGGTGCGAATCTCGCCGTCGATCGGCACCATTGCCTTCGTTCCGATCAGGCAGTTGTCGCCGGTCTTGCCTCGGGCCGGATATGCGATCGCGTTTCCGAGGAAGTTGTGCGGTCCGATCGACACTCCCGACACACGAAACGAGCTGTTCGAGAAGTCGGCGTTGATCATCGACAGGCCGTCGGCGACCATCGTCCCGCTTCCGACCGCGCACAGATACGGGTTGTCGTGCTTGAGCATCGTGCCGAAATTCGAACCGGTCTGTTCGACTTGGGGCAGGCGATATCCGAGATAGCGCAGGTAGTGCACGATGCTGGAACTGTCGCCGAAGAGGGTCTTGAAGAACCGGTTGTTGGTCATTCCCACGATCGCCTTGTGCACGGCGTAGTGAATGCCGTACAAGCGATAGACCTTGTCGGGCTTTAGGGCTCGGTTCAGCAACCGCGGAACGGTCGCGACGACCACGAGGCCGACCAGCAACGCGCCGAAGAACAAGACGAATGAAACAGCGAGCGCGGCGACATAGAACGTCCAGTTGCCGGGTGACCCGTGTCCGCTCTCCACTGCCGCCACCTGTGGCAACTCGTTCAGCACAATGTCGACGCCGGCCAACGCCAGCGGCACGTAGATCAGCAGCAGGTTGAGAATCTGCGCGACCGCGTAGGTGGTCCGGCGCGCGGTGCCACACTCGGCCGGCTCAACCGCCCGGTAGTCCACCGTGGCGGGCTGCGCCGGGGATCCGTGCCAGCACTGACCGGCGGGGACTGCCTGACCGGTATGCAGGGATGAGGTATGGCCGAGTTGAGCGCCGTCGCCAAGCGTGGTCCCAATGTCGATCACCGTCATCTCACCGACGAAGGCGTTCGACCCGATGGTCACCGGCCCGGTCTCGATCCGCCCCGCGACCGCCCGATAGCAGGCGAGGTGCGAGTCCTTACGAATAACCGCGCCGTCGCCGATCGTCAGCAAGTCGGTGCATATCGGCACGCTTCGCGAAAAGATCGCCACACCCCGCCCGACCTTCGCGCCCAAAGCCCTCAGATACAGCGGATAGAGCGGCGAACCCACCATGAGCAGAACGAATGGGTTCCGTTGGACCAGGGTCTTGACAATCCAGAACCGGATGTAAGCAAAGCTCCAGACCTGAATCTGTCCGGGCTTCCACCGGCCGATCAGGACCCATTTCATGGCGATCGGCAAGATTGACAACGCAAAGAAGGCCGCACCGCCGAACAGGATCGACCGGACATAGTAGTCGATCAAATTTGAGCCGGCGGCGATCCACTCATAGCCGAGTGTGGCCATGAATGCGGCGGCAATGGTGTAGGCGAGAAACAGCAGAACCTGAACAACGCCGCACAGCAGATACCGCCGCGTACTGGCAATCACTGCCACATCCGCGGACTCCGACGCCGGAGAGACATCGCGAATTGGCGCGATATGAGCAAGCTCCGCGGCGAGGCTCCGGACTGTCGGACACCGATATATGTCCTTCATGGACACTGACGGCAGATCCCCGTGCTTGCGCACACGTGCACAGAACTGGGCCATTACCAACGAATTCGCGCCGAGGTCGTCAAAGAAGTTGCTGTCAGCAGACAACTGGTCTACGGCTACGACCTCAGCCAGCAACTCGGCAAACTGCTTCTCGGTAGCCGTCAAGACATCGGCAGTCTTGTCCGCCACGATTGCTCGTACCTCCCAGCGGAAGGAGCGGGGCCGACAATTGTGCGTCGGCCAGCGTCTACCTTCGTACCGCCGGCATCACATCGACGTTGTTGACGATTCCGGGCAATCGCAAGATGCTGCCGAGCGAGTCGTTTTTGCTGTCAGCATCCCCCGTACGCCGCCTCCGAAGAGCATCGGCGAAAGGGAAATCGTGCGTCTCGAGCGCTCAAGCGAAGGATTTCCGCTCCCATCTAGCGGGTGCGAAACTCCTTGCGTCGGCGCGCGTTGACGCAACCTCGCAAATCAGAACCGTAGCCGCAGCCACGTGGGACCGTGCACAAACTGGGAAAATGCAATGCAATTCAGCGCCGCATAGGCGCACAGCCGCCGAGCATGGCACGCCATGTCATGGCATTAGGCCACTACACAATGTAGGGGAATGAGTTAAAAGGAAACGCGACCGATTGTCGTCAGCCGCTTGTCCTCACCGGCTCCGAGCGATCTCATGCAGCCAAGCCAACACATCGCCGGCGTGATGCAAGACCGAGATGTGCCCGTCATCGGGCAAGAGGCGCAGCTCCGCGGCTGGGCACTCGCGCGCCAACCAGGAGCTGTGCGAGCTCGGGACCATCGCGTCCTGCCGGCCGTGCACCAGCAGGACGGGAATCTCGATCATCCGTGGGTCAAATCCCCAGGGTCCGACGTAGGCCAGGTCGTCGTCGATCAACGCTGCCGGGCCGGCCTTCGCCGCGGCCATCGCGACTCCACCAAGCCAGCCCCAGTCGCCGCCGAGCGCCGCCCAGTCCGCGGCGGTGAACGGCGGCTCGATGTCGATATTGGAGCTCTCGTATTTTTCCTTTTCGGCACGCCCGGCTAATGCCGCGCGGAGCGACGCTTCGCTGCCGTCACCCATGCCCGCGAACCAGTCGAAGCCGTCGGCTCCGAACGGCGCCAGGCCGGAGATGCTGACCGCCGCGACGACCTGGTCTGGCAACAGCGCGGCACAAGCCAAGGCGTGCGGGCCACCGCCGGAGTGCCCGACCACTGCGAAACGGTCCAGCCCGAGTGAATACGCCGCCGCGGCCACATCGCCCGCGGCGGAAGCCACGTCACGACCCGGCCGGCGCGTGGATCCGCCGTACCCCGGTCGGTCGTACGACACCCAGCGCAGCCCAAGCTCGGACGCGGCCTGGAACAGTGGCTCTGGCGGTGAGCCGAGATTCGGGGTCCCGTGGTGCCAGAACACCGGCAGACTTCCGGCCGGCCCACCCGCGTCATAGACGTGCAGCGTCCGGCCGTCACCGAGCCGGATGTCAGTTTCGTTAACCATGCCAACCTGACGTTTGGGGATCCCGGATTTCGACACCCTAGCCAAAGCTCGCGCGACGGATCAGCGCGGCTATCGCAGACCGCTGAACAGATCGTCCTCCGGCAGTGGCGCTCCTGTCCGGTCGGCCACTCGCAAATAGGTTTCGACGCCCATCAACTCGGTGAACTTGTCCTTGCCCATCCGCAGAAAGAAGATGTTTTCGCCCTGGCTGGCGTGGGCCGCCAGCGAGTCGAACTTCTGACCGCCGAAGGTCTTGGTGTCCACCCAGGTGGTCACCTCGTCGTCCGGCACCCCGAAACTGTCCGGATCCGGAAGCTCGTCCTCCTGCGGCTCGTCGAACTCCAGGCCGAGTTCCTTCATCCGCTCGGCGAAGCCGGCCATCCAGGACCGCGGCATGGTGGTCCAGTAGACCTTGGCCGGTATCCCGGTCTCGGCGACCGCCGCCATCGTGATGCGATGCGCCTGGATGTGGTCCGGATGGCCGTAGAACCCGTTTTCGTCATAGGTCACCACGACATCGGGCTGGTATTGCCGTATGAGATCGGCGAGTCGGGCTGCGGCCTCGGGCACGGGTGTGGTCCAGAACGACCCTGGGGCGTCGTTGGTCGGCCACCCCATCATTCCGGAATCCGGATAGTCGAGGCGCTCGAGGTGAGTCACGTCGAGGATCTTGCAGCTCTCCTCAAGCTCGGCGCGGCGCTCGGCCACGACCGCCTCGGGATCATGCCCCGGATCGCCCGGTTTCACCCCGCCCGGTCCATCGCCGCAACGACCGTCGGTGCAAGTCACCACCACGGTCCGAATGCCCTCCGCGGCATAACGCGCGAGGATCCCGCCGGTCGAGGTCGCTTCATCGTCGGGGTGTGCGTGCACGGCCATCAAGGTCAGCTGTCGGTCTGTCACCAACTCACCATAGGCACCTGGTCTGACATCCGGCGAAGGGACCTGCAAGGGGGCGCAACGGTTGCGTAAGCAATGTCATCGATATAGACCAGAGCTGATCGGTTCGTCATCACCCACCTGACGGAGGTGCTCCAGTGCGACGAACGCCAATCCTGCTCGCGGCTGTGGCAGCGGTCCTGATCCCGCTGCTCGCCGCCACCCCAGCGGACGCGAGCCAGAGCGCAACCCCCACGCTCGGCGGCATCAATCTGGACCGGGTCACCGTGCTCGACCTGCAGCGCGACATGGACCATCATCGGCTCAGTTCGGTTGCCCTGACCGGGTTCTATCTGGCCCGGATCCACCGGCTCAACCCCAGCCTGCATGCGGTCATCGAGACCAATCCGGACGCCCTGCGCGACGCGATCGCAAGCGACCTGCGCCGCGCTCACCACCATGCCCGCGGTCCGCTTGAGGGCATCCCGGTGCTGCTCAAAGACAATGTGGGTACGCACGACCGAACCCCCACCACAGCCGGATCGTTCGCGCTGATCGGTGCTACGCCGGCCGACGCGTTCCTGGTCGCGCGCCTGCGCGCGGCCGGCGCCGTCATCCTCGGCAAGGCCAACCTGTCGGAGTGGGCCAACTTCCGCTCGACCACGTCGTCCAGCGGCTGGAGTGCGCGCGGCGGCCAGACCAACAATCCCTATGTGCTGGACCGCAACCCGTGCGGTTCGTCCAGTGGTTCGGCGGTCGCCGCGGCTGCCGATCTGGCGACCGTCACCATCGGCACCGAGACCGACGGCTCGATCGTCTGCCCGTCCGGCACCAACGACGATGTCGGCATCAAGCCCACCCTCGGCCTGGTGTCGCGCACTGGTGTCGTGCCGATCTCGGCTCAGCAGGACACCGCCGGGCCGATCACTCGCAACATGACCGATGCGGCCGCCGTGCTGAGCGTCATCCAGGGCGTCGACCCGTCGGATCCGGCCACGGCCGCTGCGGGACCCTATGTCCACCGGGACTACCTCGCTGACCTCAACAGCCATGCGCTGCGTGGCAAGCGGATCGGCGTCTGGCGGGGTGGTGGTGACGTCGCCGACGTCAATGCGATCACCGACGCCGCGATCGCGACGCTCCGGGCGCAGGGCGCCACCGTGGTCGACAATATCGACCTGCCGGGCCTGCTGGATGCCGAGACCGCCGAGTTCCCGGCCTTGCTGGTGGAGTTCAAGCACGACATCAACGCGTATCTCACCGGGACCCCGAGCCCACACCCGGCCGACCTAGCTGGGCTGATCGACTTCGACAACCAGCACGCCGCCGTCGAGATGCCGTTCTTCCAGCAGGAGATCTTCGACCTGGCGCAAGCCACCAACGGCGACCTGACCGACCCGACCTACCTGCAGGAGCGAGCCGCTGCCACCAACGGTGCCCGGCACGCGATCGACGCCGCGCTGGCCGCGGATCACCTGGACGCCATCGTGGCGCCGACCAACGGTCCGGCCTGGGTCACCAATCATCAAACCGGCGACGACTTCACCAACTTCGTCAGCGCGTCAGCACCGGCCGCGATCGCCGGATATCCGGACCTGACGGTGCCCGCCGGCCACGTCGACGGCGTGCTGCCGATCGGCATCTCGTTCTTCGGCACCGCCTACAGCGAGCCGAAGCTGATCTCCATGGGGTACGCCTTCGAGCAGGCCACGCATGCCCGGAAGGCACCCACCTTCCTGCCCACGCTCAACTGACGCCACAACGATCAGTGCCCGCCGGGATCCGTCCCGGCGGGCACTGATCATTTCCCGAGCCGCCATTCCACCCAGCGGACCTCCCGGATCTTGAACTCTCGTCGCTCTGTACGAGCGATAGCAGTTCAAGATCCAGCGGGGCGCACCGAGTCCGACACCACCCCTGAGTCCAATTGGTATCCGTGGCACCACTATGGCTCAGCACGGCTCAGCAACCGGTGACCGCACGCTTCTAGGTAGCTGCCACGTGATCTCTCCCGCGCACCGCAAGCGGCCGACGGCGGCCCCGAGACGCGGAAACCAGCGCCAACGCAGGCCGCGCGGACCAGATCTGAGCCAAGCCACTTGAAGCTGAGCCAGAATGGTGCCACACTGACGCCATGAACCTAACGACCTTCGTCGACCGGCTCCGCGACGAGTTCACCCTGGCCGCCACGTTCTCCGGCCCAGAAGCCCGCGAGCTCGCCGACCGCCTCAGCGTTTCCCTGGAGTCGTCGATCCGGCTGACCCTGATGGAGACGTTGTCCGCGGCCGCCGACGAGATCACCCGCGACCTCGCGCCGGGATCGGTCGATGTCCGGCTGCGCGGCCGGGACCTGTCGTTCGTGGTCACCCCGCCGTCGGCACCGGAGCCGCCGGTCGAGCCGGCGCCGCCATCGATGCCGGTCGACGACGGCGGCGCCACCACCCGGATCAACCTCCGGCTCCCCGACGACCTCAAGGCCCGGATCGAAGATGCCGCCGGCCGCGAACACCTCTCGGTCAACGCCTGGCTGGTGCGAGCCGCCGCCAGCGCGCTGAACCCACCGGGCCAGGGTCCGTCCCGGCGCGCTCACCTGGGCGGCGAGCGCTACACCGGCTGGGTCCGCTGACCAGGTCGACGACCCCGGCACCGACCGACTGCACGCATGTCCGAACGACCAGACGACGAAAAGAGACGGCAATGCCTACCTTCGACACCCCCACTCCGATCACTGCCATACTCGCGCTGGTCGCTGCCGACGTCACCGTCATCGCGACCGACCGCAGCGACACCGTGGTGGCCGTCCACCCGCAGGAGCCGGACCGCAAAGCCGACGTGCGGATGGTCGAGCAGACCCAGGTCGAGTTCAGCAATGGTCGACTGACCATCAAGAGCCCGAAGCAGCTCGCCGTGAAGTTCGGCAAGCCGGGCGTCATCAACGTGACGATCGAGCTGCCGGCCGGCTCCGCCGTCCAGGGTGACTCCGGAATGGGCCAGCTCAATTGCAACGGCCGACTCGGCGACGTGGCTTACAAGACCGGATACGGCGACTTGCGGGTGGAGACCGCAGCCTCGGCTCAGCTGGGCAGCGGCTTCGGCGCCATTCATCTGCAGCACGCCGGCACGGCCCGGTTGAGCACCGGCGGCGGCGACATCACAGTGGACGACGCCTCCGGCGACGCGCAGGTCAGCACCAGCGTCGGCGTGTTGCGGGTGCGCCGCGTCGACGGACGCGCAACTGTCAAGAACTCGTCCGGCGAGACGTGGATCGGCGAGGTGACCGGGGCGCTGTCGGCCAGTTCGGCGGCTGGCAGCATCACGATCGACCGGTCGCAGTCGGATGTCACCGCCAAGACCGCATACGGCGCTATTCGCGTCGGCGAGGCCACCCGCGGCGAGTTGGTCCTGGAGACCTCGGCCGGTGAGCTCTCGGTGGGCGTGCCCCAGGGCACTGCCGCCTGGCTGGACGTGAACTCCTCGTTCGGCCGGATTCGCAACACCCTCGAGGCGTCCGACGACCCGGGCCAGGCCGGCAATGTGGTCAAGGTCCGGGCGCGGACGCACGCCGGCGACATCGTCATCCACCGATCCTGACCAGGTCCCCGAGGTGGGCTCCGGGCCCACGACCGGCGCTCACGAGAACGGGCCGTTTGGTGCGGTAGCGTCGCCCTGGTCGCCAAGCGCGGCGCCGGCTCGCGGCCACGGCCCGGGAAATCACCGCGGACCTGCTGCAACGGCTGATCACCGACGAGTCGCTGCGGACCACCGCCGCCGAAGTTCGCGACGAGATGGCGGCCATGCCGGGACCGAAGGACATCGCCGAGCGCCTGGAAGAACTGCCGGCGCCTAGCCCGCACGAATAGCGCCAGGGCCAAGTCCGCCCGAACGGCTCACGACAGCCCGTCGCAATCGGCGATAGTGTCGCTCCCCATTGGACCTACATCGGGGATGGACGATGCTCATTGTCGACGGCGGGCTGATCACGCTCGCGTTGTGGGTGTTCTGCATCATCGACGTGATCACGACCGACGAGTGGCGAGTCCGCAACCTGCCCAAATGGGCCTGGTTGCTGGTGGTCTTGCTGCTGCCCGACATCGGCTCGATCGCGTGGCTGATCGCCGGCCACCCGTGGGAGTCGCGGGCCCGGGCACCACGCAGCCGAGTCGCCACCGAGTTCCCGGAGTATGACCGGCCGGGCCGGCAGGCCGCCACGAACCCGGAAGATGACGAGGCGTTCCTGCGTCAATTGCGGTCCCGCGCGGAAGCACAGCGCGAGACCGCCCGAGCCGAGGCCGCCGAACGCGAAGCCCGGAACGAGACCGCCGAACGCGAAGCCTGGCTCCGGGAGCGTCAGCCCGACTCCACCCGGGACCCGGAGCGCTGAGCCGGCACCGCTGGAACCCCCTCGAGGCGTACCCGTCCGTCACGATCGATCGTGACGTCCAGTGGCGCGCCGCCGTGCTGCAATCCGCGTACCGTCATGGCGCCCATGGCTAGTGGAGCCGCGGACAGCGGACCAGCCGACAAGCCCAGCGCCGCCTGCAGCACCCCGACCGCCGCGGCGGCCGACCAGGCTTGCGGCCGGCAGGCCGCCGGGTGCGGAAGCGGACGCCGCACCGACGAACGATCGTCACCGGCATAGAGCTCCGGCAACCGATAGTCGAAGCCCTCGGCGGCGGTGAGCAGGCCGTCGATCAGCAGCGCCGCCGTCGTACGCGCGACCGCGTCACCGCTCATCGAGGACAGGCCGAGCAGTGCAATGGCGGTGTCGTGCGGCCAGATCGAGCCGCAGTGGTAGGAGAGCGGATCGAACGCCGCGTCCAGCGACGACATCGTGCGCAGGCCGAATCCGCCGGCCAGCGGCGGCGCACCGAGCAGGCGCGCCACCGTCGTCTCCTCCGCCGCGGACAACATCCCGGTGCCGATCAGATGCCCGATGTTGCTGGTCAGCGAGTCCACCGGGCGGCCCTGCCGGTCGAGCGCAAGGGCCGGCTGGGGCCCGGACGGGCCGTCCACCCAGAACCGGTCCCGGAACCGGCCGGCGAGTGTCGTGGCGTAGTCGCGCCATCGATCCGAGCCATCCAGGCCGAACGCGTCCATCAACTCCGCCGCGTCCAGCGCCGCCCGGTGGGCATACCCCTGTACCTCGCAGAGTGCAATCGGCGGCTCGGCGATCCGGCCGTCGTGGAACCGAACCGACGTGCCGGAGTCCTTCCAGCCCTGATTGGCCAGGCCCCGACCGGTGGTGTCGACGTACGACACGAGGTCACCGCGGAATCGGTCCAGCCATTCGAGCCCGCGCATCATGTGCGGCAGGAGTTCGGCCACGCTGGCTTCCGGAAGGCCCCAGCGCCAGGCATCGGCG
>Ga0068863_100005819_pt1 | contig 12083 bp, 9 predicted proteins | sample KBSSwiS62_FD_66596 | JGI IMG/M metagenome (GOLD analysis project Ga0068863, IMG submission 66596) | Switchgrass rhizosphere microbial communities from Kellogg Biological Station, Michigan, USA - KBS Switchgrass S6-2 | ecosystem: Host-associated > Plants > Roots > Rhizosphere > Soil ...
CGAAAGGAAATACTTCAGCGGAAAACCACGGCTCCAGATAACGGCGAACGGCGGACCAGGAAAAGTCATGCACGTTGCCGACGACGCGATGCGTGGCGAGAATGACCAGGCCCTCGCTGCGCGTGTTGACGAACGTCATCATGGCGCGTTCGTAGCTGGCGGTGGGCACCGCGGAAGCACCCGCTTGCGCGCGACGTTCATTGCGATAGTTGAGCGCAGTTTCGTAGCGATGGTGACCATCGGCGATGACAAGTTTCTGATCGGCCATGGCCTGCTGAATTGCGTGGATGCGTTCGGATTCAGCAATGGGCCACAGGCGATGAACCACACCATACTCGTCGGTGAGCTCCGTGGCAGGCGCGGCAAATTTTTTTGCGTCGGCAAGCACAGCGTCTACGCGTTTTTGCGGATCGGAATAGAGCATGAAGAGCTGGCCGGTGTGCAAACGTGTGTGGCGCAGCAGTTCGAGGCGATCGGCTTTGGGACCGGAGAGCGTGTGCTCGTGGCGGTAGACGACCTCAGCGGAATAATCTTCCAGTTGGCCGGCCCCGATAAAACCGCTGCGAGTGTGGCGTTGGTTCAGCCCGGGAGCGGCGAATTCCTGCGTGTACGCGTAGAATGCCGGCGCGGAGTCCTGCAGCAGGACGGAATCGCGGATCCACTCTTCGACTCTTGCGGCGGCGCGGGTGTAGACGTTGTTGTGCGCGTCGTCGTTTTCGTGGGTGCGGCCTTTCTCCACGGCGATCAGGTTGTGCGGGTGCATGGCATAATATTCGGCCTGGCGCTGCGGAGAAATCTTGTCGTAGGGCTGGGTGAGGACGCGATCGGACGGGGCGACCTGAGGGTTGAAGCGAAATGCGCAAAACGGGAATACCTGGGCCATTAGTTCTCCGATTTTAGATCAAGCCTGGGAAGCATAAGCCCTGAAACCTGTGCTTTCCGGCACATTAGGGTGAGGCAAACTACCTCAGGGTTTGTAAATACAAACCCTGGAATCTAATAGTTTACGCGAAGGGGCGCGCGGAATGCGACGCGCGTATTAAAATAAAAAGATATGAATGCGAAATTGCGCGGGCGAATTAAGGCCCTGGTGTTTGACCTGGATGGGACGCTGATTGATTCAAAGCAAGACTTGGTGCTTTCAGTGAATGCGACGCTGCGGGCAATCGGGCGGGAAGAGTTGCCGACAGAGCTGGTGGCGAGTTACGTAGGTTCCGGGGCACCTGTGCTGATCAGCCGGGCGCTGGGCGTACAAGCTGATCCCGATCTGCTACAGCGGGCATTGAAGTTTTTTCTGGCCCATTACGAAGAACACAAACTGGACTACACGCGGGAGTATCCGGGAGTGCGCGAAGCGCTGGAGGAATTAAACGGAACACCGATGGTAGTGCTGACCAATAAGCCGGCGGATATCAGCGTGCGAATTCTGGAAGGGCTGGGGTTGGCACAGTTTTTCAAAGCGATTTATGGCGGGAACAGTTTTGCGACGAAGAAGCCGGACGCGCTGGGAGCCAACACCGTGCTTGGCGATTTGAAAGTTAAGGGGAGCGAAGCCGCGATGGTGGGCGACTCCGAAGTGGATGTGCAGACAGCTCGCAATGCGGGAATGTTCTCGGCCATCGTCAATTTCGGATTTGGCTTGCACGACCGGGAGAAGTATCCGGCCGATGTGTATTTGGATCGGATGGAGGAGCTGTTGCCGCTGGTTATGGATGGAACCGGCAGCGCTTTTTCGCGGGGATAGGGTGCCTGCGCTGAAGGCTTGCCAATGAATGTGGCACAAGGCAGACTCGGCGCGTGCTGATTGGACTATTTCCAGAACTGGATGCGCCGGGCGGAGTGCAGCGCGCGGGGCGGCATTTAGCTGCAGTGATGACGGAATTTGCCGCGAGCCGGGGACTCGAATGCCGCATTTTGAGCCTGAATGACAAGGCCGAGTTGAGGCGGCTGAACGTGACCGGGCGCGAAATCGTTTTCACCGGAAGCGAGCGCGCGAAGGGGAGTTTTCTGGCGGCCGCGCTAAAAAGCGCGCGGCGTGCGTCCGGCAAAGGCAAGAAAGCGCCAAAAATCGTGGTCGCCGGCCATCCCAATCTGGCGCCAGTGGTACGGGCGATGCGGCTGGTGGTGCCGCGAATGAAAGCGATCCTGTGCACGCACGGCGTGGAAGTGTGGCAGCCGTTGCCGCGCATGCGACGAAATGCGTTGCGCAAGGCAGACGTGGTGCTGGCCCCAAGCAAGTACACAGCAGACCATGTAGCGGCGGATCAGGGAGTGGACACGGCAAAGATCCGCGTATTGCCGTGGGCGCTCGATCCGCAATTTGAGGCGTTGGCGACGAACGCGTCAAGAACTCCTCCACCTGAAAAATACCCGCAAGGACAGGTGGTATTGACGGTTGGTCGGTGGCGCGCCGATGAGCGCTATAAAGGAATGGACACGCTGATTACCGCATTGCCGAGACTGCTGCCGCGCTGGCCGGAGCTGCAACTGGTAGCCGTGGGCGAGGGCGACGACCGCGCGTGGCTGGAAGACCTGGCCGAAGAGACTGGCGTCGAGCGGCACGTTCACTTCCTACAAGGGCTGAGTTATGAAGAACTGGCAGCGTGTTACGGGCATTGTGAGATGTTCGCGCTGCCGAGCCGGGGAGAAGGATTCGGACTGGTATACCTGGAAGCGATGGCGTGCGGAAAGCCGGTGATCGGCGGAGCGCACGGTGGAGCGCCAGAAGTGATTGAGGATGGAAAGACGGGCTATCTGGTGCCGCACGGAGACGCAGCACAACTGGCCACGGCGATGGAAACTTTGCTGGCGGATGCAGCGCTGCGGGAGGAAATGGGGCGACGCGGGAAGCAGCGCGTGGAAAACGAGTTTCGCTTCAACGTGTTTGCCAAGTCTTTCCGGAAAATCTTGCGCGAGTTATGCGAATCCTGAGCGTCACGCAATCCTATGCGCCGTTTTATGAATTTGGCGGGCCACCAGTGAAGGTGGAGGCGCTGGCGAACGGGCTAGCGCAGCGCGGACACAGCGTGACGGTGCTAACCGCGGATTGGGGTTACGCGAAGCGGAAGGAAGCGGATTCGGACGGAGTGAGTTCGCGCCCGTCGCGCTTTGGCGGGACGCGGAAAGCGAACGGAATCGAGAGCATCTACCTGCCAACGTGGTTTCGGTATAGGGCACTGAGCTGGAATCCGGCGGTGACCCGATATTGCCGGGAGCGGCTAGGGCAATTCGACGTGGTCCATGTCTTTGGTTTGTACGATTTGCTGGGGCCGGCGGTAGCGCGCGCCTGCCGAAAACAGGGGATTCCCTACGTGGTTGAGCCGATCGGGATGTACTTGCCGATAGTACGCAACCTCGCGTTGAAGCGCTTCTACCACAAATTTTGGGGCGACAAGCTGCTGGACGGTGCGGCCGCTGTGGTGGCAACGTCAGAGCAGGAAGCGGAGGAGTTAGCGAAGGGCCGCGGTTCCTCTGGCCAAGTCGGAATCCCACGAGAGAAGATCGTGCTGCGGCGAAATGGGGTGATGGCGCCGCGGGAGCTGCCCGAGCGGGGAATATTCCGGGCAAAGCACGGCTTGTCCAGCGAAGCTCTGGTGGTGCTCTTCCTGGGCCGGCTTTCCGTGAAGAAAAGTCCGGAACTGCTTCTGCACGCATTCGCCAAACTTCCCGAGCGGATACAAGGAAAAACTATGCGTCTGGTATTCGCAGGGCCGGACGAATCCGGCATGCTGGCTCGGTTGCAATCCCAAGCAAGGGAACTGGGCGTGGAGACGCGGGTGATTTTTGCAGGCAGCGTCTTCGGCCAGGAAAAGTGGGCGGCGTACCGGGATGCCGACGTGTTCGTGCTGCCTTCGCAGAACGAGAATTTCGGCAATACAGCGGCGGAAGCGGCGGCCTGCGGAACGCCCGTGGTGGTGACGGAGAACTGCGGGATTGCTCCGTTGTTGGCGGGCGTAGCGGGACTCGTAGTGCGGCATGAAACTTTAGAGGTCGCCGGGGCCGTCCAAGGGGTATTATCTGACGGAGAGCTGCGCGAGCGCCTTGCCCAGGGCGGAAGAAGCGCGGCGAGCCGTCTCGGTTGGGACGAGCCGGTAAGCGAAATGGTAGGCCTGTACAAGAAGTTCGCGAAACCGACTTAGGCCAATCGATTTAGGCCAAACCTCAAACCAGGTCTAGCAGTGTGTTGAGCGTGGAACAAAAACTCTTTCGAATCAGCTGGTGGACAGTGAATGTGCTGCTATTGGTGTCGTTGCTGGCGCTGGCGCATTCGGTTGCCTGGGAATACTCGGTGCGCCGGTACCTGAGCGGGTTTTCGGATGCGATCGTGCCGGCTGGAGCCACACCAGAAGAAAGAGTCGAGGCCATTCTGAGTTGGATGCGAGTCGGACCGCCGAGACTGGAAGGATCGAGCCCGACAGGTTTGGCAATACGCAACCCGGAAAACACCCTGAATTACCGAGACTTATTGTCGGTCTGCGGTACAGCGACGAATGCGTTTTTGAATCTGGCGCGAAGTTCCGACCTGCAGGTGCGACGGCTGCTGCTGCTGACACCCGACCGGAATACGAAACACGTGGTAGCGGAAGTGCTCCTGAACGGACGGTGGGTGGTGGTAGACCCGACGTACCGGGTGATTCTGCGCAATCCCGCTGGCGAAATGGTCACACTCAGCGAACTGAAGAATCCGCAAACGTTTGCCGAAGTGATCGGAAAGGTGCCCGGCTATCCGACGGAATACAACTATCAAAATTATGCGCACGTGCGAGAGGCGCGATTGCCGATGCAAGGGTTGCATCTACGCCCATTGCTGGATCGTGTTTTTCCAGGTTGGGACGAGAAGCTGGACTGGAGCCTGTTGTTGGAGCGCGAATCATTTTTCGTACTGACCCTGTCGGCGTGGACAACGCTGATTCTGTTTTTACTCAGGCTGATTATGGGTTGGTACGCCGACCGAAGGTTGAAGATCCCGAGGTTTCACCTGCGCGCCAACCTGGCACGAGCCGGGGCAGCGTTTCTTGCATCGCCTGAGATAAAATAGCGGCGTGTGCGGAATCTGCGGCGTCGCATTCCTGAACACTGCAAAAGATGCTGAATCGCGAGTACGCGCGATGGCGGCCGCCATGCGCCATCGCGGGCCGGACGGCGAAGGTTTCTTGATCAATGATCCGCGAGCGCCGGGGCTGGCGCTGGCAATGCGGCGGCTGAGTATCATTGACCTGGCCAGCGGGCAACAGCCTATCTGGAACGAAACGCTCGACGTGGGAGTGGTTTTCAACGGCGAGTTGTACAACTACCGCGAGCTGCGCGAACGGTTGGCACGCTGCGGGCATCAATTCACAACTCAATCGGACACGGAAACCCTGGTGCATGCCTGGGAAGAGTGGGGCGAGGAGTGCCTGGGCGAACTGCGTGGTATGTTTGCCTTTGCGATTGCGGATTTTCGCAAGCAGTACAGCGCGGGGCCAGTATTGTTTCTGGCGCGCGATCCTCTGGGAATCAAACCTCTCTATTACACACAGACTAAGCAAGGATTTGCGTTCGCGTCAGAAGTGCGCGCGCTGATGGCCAGCGGCGTTGCTTCGCGCGAGATTTCGCAGGATGCGCTGACGTCGTACTTGTTATTCGGAAGCGTGAGCGAGCCGGTGACGATGTTCGAAGGCGTGTTTTCCGTGCCGCCCGGGCATCGCGTGTTGTTGTATGTCCCGGACCGCCGGCGGTTGCCGCGCGCACATCCCTGGTGGGATCCGCGGCGCAGCCCGGCGGCGAAGGATCCGCGAGCGCCGAAGACATTTGCCGCGGCGGCTGCGACGTTGCGGCCGATGCTGGAAGACAGCGTGCGCGCGCATTTGATTGCGGACGTGCCGGTGGGATTGTTCTTGTCGAGTGGGCTGGATTCGGGAGCGATAGCTGCGCTGGCGGCACGGGAGCAAGCGGGAATTCAGAGTTTTACGCTGGCGTTTCCGGGTACGGCATTTGATGAATCGGAATTGACGCGCGTGGTGGCGCAGCGATGCGGCACGAAGCATCGTGAATTGGTGCTGCAGGGTGAGGAGATTCCGGCGCGGCTCGACGAAGCGCTGGCAGCGCAGGACCAGCCGACGATGGATGCGGTAAATACTTATTTTGTGTCGTGGGCGGCGCGGCAGGTCGGATTGAAGGTGGCGCTTTCGGGATTGGGCGGGGATGAATTGTTCGCGGGATACTCGACGTTCGCAGATACGCCGCGCTTGGCGCGGTTGGCGGGCGCGGCAAGAATGGTGCCAGGAATTTTGCGAAAGGCGAGTGCGGGATTGGTGGGCACGGCCAGCGGTTCGAGACGTTCGGCGGATGCCGCACGAAAGGTGGCTTCGGTGTGGCGGAATCCAGCGCGGTTGCCACACGCATACTATTTTGCGCGTGCGCTTTTTCCACCGGGCGAAATCGACAAGCTAATGGAGCCTCGGTTCCGACCGAGCAGCGTGGCGGCGGACGGCTATTCGCTGGAGCCGACGTGGCTGGGATGGCTGCAGCGCGCAGCGGATGAGGCGCGGCGCGCGGAGCCGGCAGCGGCGGTGAGCTGGATGGAGATGCGGTCGTACATGGCAAGTACGTTGCTGCGCGATACGGATTCCGTGAGCATGGCGCGATCGTTGGAAGTACGCGTGCCGCTGTTGGATACGCCGCTGGTGGAGTTTGTAAATGCGCTGCCGGATGCGGCACGGCGGCGGGAAGGCGCACAAAAAGCGTTGTTGGTGCAGGCGCTGGGGTCATTGTTGCCGGCGGAAATTACCGCGCAGAGGAAGCGGACATTTACGCTTCCCTGGGATCAGTGGATGCGCGGGCCGCTGAAGGCGCGCGTGGAAGAAAGTTTTGCGCACATTTCGCCGCAGTTGGCGCCGCTGTTGAAGAGCGAAGGCCTGCGAAGCGTTTGGCAGGCATTTCTCGCAGGCAAGACTTCGTGGTCGCGGCCCTGGACGCTTTTTGCGTTGAATGAATGGGCTCGCCGAGGTGGGTCAGGGCCCGCCGACTGATCGCTTCCGCAACTGGGTTACACTGAAAGTCCAGCCGCACACGACATGAACATACTTGGAATCAACGCGTATCACGGCAACGCCTCGGCGGCGATTTTGTGCGACGGGAAGCTGGTTGCCGCAGTGGAGGAAGAACGCTTCAACCGGGTGAAGTATGCGGCGGGATTTCCGGCGGCGGCGATTCGCTATTGTTTGCAGGCGGCGGGGATTACCTTGGCGGAGGTGGATCACGTGGCGGTGCCGCGGAATCCGTATGCTCGGCTCGGGACAAAACTGTTTTACGCCCTGCGGATGCCGTCGTTCGCGCGGGAGCGCGCCAAAGTGCTGGTGAAGTTTACCGGGATTCCCGAGGCGTTAGCTGCGTCGTTTGACGTTGCGCCGGAGAAGTTGAAAGCGAAATTTCATCGGGTGGAGCACCACGTCGCGCATCTGGCTAGCGCGTTTTACTGTTCGCCCTTCGAAGAGGCGGCGCTGCTTTCGGCGGATGGTCTGGGTGATTTTGCGAGCTCGATGTGGGGCGCGGGTTTTGGCCGGCGGATGAAATTTCACGGATCGGTGGCTTTTCCGCATTCGCTGGGGCTGTATTACAGCGCGGTGACGCAGTACCTGGGCTTTTTGAAATTTGGCGATGAGTACAAAGTGATGGGGCTGGGCGCCTACGGCGAGCCGGAGTTTTTGCCGGAGTTTCGGGAGATTGTGCATTCGAACGGCACGCGGTTTCACCTGGGGCTGGAATACTTTACTCACCATCGAACCGGACCGGAGATGAGCTGGCCCGAAGCGGACAAGACTCCAGTACTGGGAAAAATGTATTCAGATGAAATGGCCAAGAAACTTGGACCCGTGCGAGCGCCAGAAGCGCCGATCGAACAACGGCATAAGAATCTGGCGTGTTCGCTGCAAGCGCGACTGGAAGAAGTTTACCTGGGGATGCTGCAGCGGCTCCGCGCGGAAACCGGCATGAAATCGGTCTGCCTGGCCGGAGGCGTGGCGTTTAATTGCGTGGCGAACGGGAAGATTCCGGCTTCGACTGGTTTTGAAAATGTTTATGTGCATCCCGCCGCGGGTGATGCGGGGCTGGCGGTAGGCGCGGCGCAATTCGTATGGCACCAAGCATTAGGGAATCCACGCGGATTTGTGATGGAGCACGCGTATTGGGGACCAGAATTTTCACGCGAGGAGATTCGCGCGGCGGTAAACGCGTCCCGTCTGGGACAACACGGCTGCGCAGTCGGCGAACTGGCGGAAGAAGAGTTACTGCGCAAAACGGCGGGGATCATTGCGGATGGAAAGATTCTCGGGTGGTTCCAGGGACGCGCGGAGTGGGGGCCGCGGGCGCTGGGCAACCGCAGTATCGTGGCCGATCCGCGCAGGCCGGAGATGAAGGAAATTTTGAATCAGCGCATCAAGCATCGCGAAACTTTTCGGCCCTTCGCGCCATCGATCCTTGCGGAAAAAACGGGAGAATGGTTCGAACAATCGCACCCTTCGCCGTTCATGACCATGGCGTACGCGGTAAAGCGCGAGAAACGCGACAAAATACCGGCGCCAACGCATGTAGATGGAACGGGGCGGCTGCAAACGGTGACGACGGCGGCGAACCCGCGCTACTCGAAGCTGATCAGCGAATTCGAGCGGCAGACCGGTGTGCCGGTGGTGCTCAACACTTCTTTCAACGACAACGAACCTATTGTTTGCAAACCGCAGGAAGCCATCGACTGCTTCGAACGAACGCAGATGGATGCGCTGGTGCTGGGCGATTTTCTGATTTCGCGAAATCACAACTAATCCGCGTGATCTCAAGTCATTTTCAACGGCGTATTTTTTGCGCGGGTTCGTCTGTAAAACCAGCGTTCGAGGAGCCGTCCGATAAAGTAATACCAGCCGAAGAGAAACGTGGGCATGACCACCATGAAAATCAGCACTTCGCTGGTGCCTTGGCGGCCGAAAGCCAACACCAACGCGAAGGCCGCCAGAAAAGCGGGAAAGGCCGAAACGACCAGCACCTTGTCCAGCCAACCCGGCGCGACCCGGGGAGAGGAAACGTCCCAGCCGGCGCAGTGATCCGGGTCGTCCTTACAGCGCTCGGCGGGCTTCGGGTTGCGGTTGAGCGGATCCGTATCGAGGCGCAGCGAAGACCACCAGTAGTAGCGGTTGGGGGAGCGCTGCAGTTCGTCATTGACGCGTGAAGACTGGTAGCTAACCACTGTGAACAAGAGCAACCCGGCCAGGGGCAAGAGAACACTCCACCGCGCGCGCATACTTCATTGAAACACCGCCAGCCATAGTCTGGCCCGGCGAATTTTGCGGTATGTCGCGATGACGGCAAGCGGGCGGCTAAAGAGTCCCGTGTACAATCCTTTGGTGCGGATCCTGCTGCTGAACCTCTACTACCCCCCCGACACATCGGCGACCGCAAAAATGGCCGAAACCGTCGCGAAGGTACTGGCCCAAGAAAATCATGTCACGATTTTGTGTGGGCGGCCGTCCTACGACCCGACCGAGCGGCGTCCCTGGCGCCTCTATCAAGCGGAAGAGACCGCAGGTTTGCGGGTCGTGCGCGTAGGTTCGACTGATTTTCCCCGCATTCGGATGAAGCGGCGCGTCCTGAACTACCTCACCTACACAGCTCTGGTAATCCCGCGCGCGCTGTTTACGCCGTGCGATGCGGTTCTGGCGATGACCGATCCACCGTTTTCGGGAATTATCGGCGCGATTGTGGCAATGCTGAACCACAAGCAGTATTTCTACAACATTCGCGATATGTACCCGGATATGGCGGTAGGCGGTTCGATCGTGAAGCCTGGTATGCTAGCGCGGGTTTGGGAAAGGTTGCATCGTTGGGCTTTGCGGCGCGCGACAAAGGTAATCGTGTTAGGCGACGACATGCGCGCACGCATTCTGGCCAAAGGCGTTAGGGCTGAGCGAATTGAAATCGTGCGTGACGGCGCCGAGATCGGGCCGGTTGATGCGCCGCAGCCGCCCCTGGACCCGGAAGTCCTTCAGGCAATCCGCGGTAATTTTCGCTTTGTGCTGCTGCACGCCGGCAACCTGGGATTTTACGGGGCGTGGTCCACGCTAGTTTCCGCGGCGAAACAGCTGGTGGACGACGGCATCGGCTTTGTATTCGTTGGTGAAGGCGCGCAGCGAGCGGAAATCGAAGCGCTGGCCGACGGAGCGCGCAACATTCGATTCTTGCCATTTTTTCCGGCTAACAAGATCTCTTCCGTTCTAGCAGCGGCTGACGCTCACTTGATCACCGTCAAGCGCGGGCTGGAGGGAGTGGTAGTGCCCAGCAAGATGTACGGGATCCTTGCGGCCGGAAAGCCGATCATTGCTGTGGCACCGCGGGAAACCGACGCGGTGGCCCTGGGGGAAGAACTGGGGTTCAGCCTAGGCGCAGATCCCGACCGTCCCGAAGAGGTGGCCAGCGTGATTCGCGCGCTTGCGAATGCTCCGGAGCGTCTGGCGAAGATGGCAAGCGCAGCCCGGCAGGCTGCTCCCGCCTATGACCGGGCGAAAGAACTACGAAGATTTAGACGCATCGTCACGGGTCAGTACTCCGGCGAATGAGAAGCAAAAATTCCGCTTCTATGAAGAATAGTTTCTGCTTCTCCTATGACCTACATAGTGATCTGTATTTTCAAATTTCTCCGTATTTTAACTAGCCAATCTTGATTTTCCGCGCTATGGTCTATGGGCTGCGTGGGGCAGCCCGTTGACCGTCCCCGGTCGACATCCTGGCAATTTCACTTGGGAGCCGGATCCCCAATCCGGCATTGAGTCGCGTGTGTCCACCGATGACACCGGCCCGCATCGGTTCCGTAACTCTGAAAACTGAGGGCGCATGGCCGCCGGCCTGCTTGCGTTTTTAATTGCACTACTGGCATCTCTAACCCTCACTGTTCCCGTTCGCGCATTCGCGTTGCGCGTTGGAATGGTGGACCGTCCCGGACCGCGAAAAGTTCATTTGCAGCCAATTCCATTGCTCGGCGGTCTGGCCATCTATGGCGGCGTCGCACTTTCGGTGCTCTTTCTTGTGCAAGGCGCGGCTCGTGACCAAGTGTGGGGAATTCTGGGCGGTGCTACCCTGATCGCCACCGTTGGCATCCTCGATGACCGAGGATTGCTGCACCACCAGATCAAGCTGTTCGTCGGAATGCCGCTCGCTGCGGTGATTTTGCTGCTGAGCGGAATTCGTGCGCAGATTTTCTCCACAGTGGTTGGGGGATGGACGGGCGACGTTCTCGACGCCGCCCTGACCATTGTCTGGGTTGTGGGCATCACTGCTTCCTTCAGCATTCTCGACCACATGGATGGCTTGTGCGCCGGCGTGGCCGCGATGGCCGCCGCGTTTTTTGCGCTGCTCGCCTACTTGAACGGCCAAGTGCTGGTCACGGTGCTGGCAGCGGCAGTGCTCGGCGCGGCTTGCGGTTTTCTGCGCTGGAATTTTAAGCCCGCCAAGATTTTCATGGGCGACGGCGGCGCAATGTTTCTGGGATTCCTCATGGCCACCTTGGCGTTGAAGCTGCGTTTTGCGCAGCCGAACCTGGTTTCCGCCTGGCTGGTTCCCATTCTCATTCTGGGCGCTACGATTTTTGACACCACGCTGGTCACCATTTCGCGCAGCCGTCGCGGATTGCTTCCTTTTGCGACTCCTGGCAAGGACCATGCCGCCCATCGCCTGGCCAATATGGGACTCGGCCAGCGCGGCGCGGTGTTGACCATGTACATGATTGGCGCGATTTCTGGAGCCCTGGCCCTGCTGGTGAGCACCTTGCCGATCTCGTTTGCGATTGTCGCGGTGGTCTTCGCGATCACGGCCGCCTTGGCGGGAGTCGCATATTTGGAACGCGCCCCCTACGAGCGCCAGGTGCGCAAGCCCGCCACCGCGACTGACTGAATCTGTGCGCAGTAAAGTTTCCCGCCACCAGTGGATTCGTTATACTTTTTGTGGCCGCTCGCGGGTTTAGCGCTAGCTACTGCGCATGCCCGAAAGCCTGCGAGTGGAGTATCAAGGACATTTTGCTGAGAGCACCTGGAGCCGCGAGTGGGCTTCCGGGTTGATGTGAT
>Ga0068863_100005820_pt1 | contig 12081 bp, 13 predicted proteins | sample KBSSwiS62_FD_66596 | JGI IMG/M metagenome (GOLD analysis project Ga0068863, IMG submission 66596) | Switchgrass rhizosphere microbial communities from Kellogg Biological Station, Michigan, USA - KBS Switchgrass S6-2 | ecosystem: Host-associated > Plants > Roots > Rhizosphere > Soil ...
ACGGCGTGCGTTCACGCTTCTTCCGCGGCGACGGCAAGTATCTGGTTGAGACGGATGGGCCGGACGGAAAACTCGCGACATTCCAGATAAAATACACCTTCGGTATCGATCCGCTGCAGCAATATCTGATCGAATTTCCGGACGGACGCGTGCAGGCTCTCGCAATCGCCTGGGATGCGCGTCCCAAGGAAAAGGGCGGGCAACGGTGGTTCCATCTCTATCCCGATGAAAAAATCGGCCACGACGACGTTCTGCATTGGACCAAGCTCAATCAGAATTGGAACTTCATGTGCGCCGAGTGTCATTCGACCGGCTTACGCAAGAACTACGACGCCGAGCGCGACCGCTATGCAACGACGTGGTCTGAAATCAGCGTGGGCTGCGAAGCTTGCCACGGACAAGGGTCCAATCACGTTGCCTGGGCCCGCGCGCAGCAGAGCTGGTGGCCGTTCGGCCGACAAGAGGATCGCAGCAAAGGCTTGCTCGCTCGCCTGGACGAGCGGGAAGGGGTCATATGGACGCACGATCCGTCCAGCGGGAATGTGCGCCGCAATCTTCCAGTCAATGTCATACGGACAGAAGTTGAAACCTGCGGCCGCTGCCATGCGCGCCGTAGCGAGATATCCGAGAAATGGGTGCCGGGGCGCTGGCTTCAGGACACGCACGCGATTGCCGCGCCGCTTGCGAGAGATGTCTATTGGCCCGACGGGCAAATGCGGGACGTCGCCGAAGCCTATAACTATGTTCCGTTCAAGCAGAGCAAGATGTTTGCGGCAGGCGTGACCTGCAGCAATTGCCACGACCCTCACAGCGGTAAGCAGAGAATTGCGGGGGATGGCGTCTGTCTCCAGTGCCACGCGACCGAAGTCTACGACGGTGCAAAGCACAGCCGTCATCGGCAAGCGAATGCCGCGCCCAATTGCGTTTCGTGCCACATGCCGGCGCGCACATACATGGTGGTCGACTCCCGCCACGATCACAGCCTGCGGGTTCCGCGGCCGGATTTGTCCGTGAAGTACGGCACGCCAAACGCCTGCAACGATTGCCACTCCGATAAGACGGCGCAATGGGCTGCGGATGCCGTCGACCGCTGGTTCGGACCGGCTCGCAAGGGGTTTCAGACTTACGCAGATGCCTTCGCGGCCGCTTCGGCCAATCGTGCCGATGCCGGTCAACTTCTTGCTTCCGTCGCCGGCGACCCGAATGCGCCCAACGTCGCGCGCGCGGCCGCGCTCGTCGAGCTTGCACCTTACATCTCGCCCGCGAATGCCGACCTGGCGCGCCGGGGCCTCGCCGATTCCGACCCGATGGTCCGGATCGCTGCCATGGACATGCTTGCAGCCGTGCCTGCTACGCAAGTCTGGCCCTTGGCCGCGCCGCTCCTGTCCGATCCGGTGCTCGGCGTTCGCACTCGAGCGGCCAGTCTGCTTGCCGCAGTCCCGACGGAACGCCAGCCGCAGGCTGATCGTGAACGCTTCGAGCGGGCCGCGGCTGAGTTTGTTGCGGCAGTCCGGCTCAATGCCGACCGCCCGGAGGACCGTTCGTCGCTTGCAAATTTCTATGCGCGACGGGGTCTCACCAACGAGGCGGAGGCGGAATATAAGGCGGTCCTCCGGCTAAGCCCTCAGTACACCGTGGCGGCAATCAATCTCGCGGACCTGTATCGGCAGCTAAACCGCGACGGAGATGGAGAAAACACCCTTCGGTTGGCTATCGCCAGTTCACCTCAGGATGCCGGGCTGCACTACGCCCTCGGTCTGACCCTCAATCGCCTCAAACGAACCGATGACTCACTTGCTGAACTTCGCCGCGCTGCCGAACTTGATCCGAGCAATGCACGGTATGCCTATGTCTATGCCGTTGGTCTCCACTCGGCAGGACGTGTAGGCGACTCGATCGCGGTTCTTAAAGAGAACGTGGACAAGCATCCTGCGGACCGCGACTCATTGCTGGCGCTTGTCACGTTTAATCGCGATAACGGAGATATTGCAGCAGCTTTGGCCTATGCCGAACGTTTGGCGCAGATCGATCCCGGCGACCGGCGGATTTCAGAATTAATCGCGACGCTCAAGCGTCAGCTTGAATCAGCGCCCCGATAGAGAAGTAACAGGGGTTCCGATCATCCTTGCCTGAGGCATTGCCGTCGTGCAGCCACTTGCGCGTGTTGGCCTATGGTCCAATTCAGCAGACACACAACGAAACTAGAATAGCGGCGGTGGGGCTGGTCTCATCCGCAGCATTTGCAATGACGGATAGTTGTCGGGGGTGTTCAGTACGAGCGCATATTGCTGCGGTCATCGCATCGCTTTGCCTGATCGGCCAGGCAAGCGCCGCCGATCAGCGCCGCCGCATTTATTTTCTGGAGAGCCTTTCACCGGCGCTCCCCGCTGCCGTCCGCACCATCGACGCCTTCAAAAAGCGGCTCAGTGAGACGACGAACGAGCAGTTTGAGATCTTCGTCGACTACATGGAGCTGGTCCGGCTGCCGAGCCAGGCGCACATCGATCGCACGGTGCAATATCTTTCCGGAAAATACGCCGAAGCGCCCCCCGACTTGCTGGTAACTTTAGGGCGAGCCGCAGCGCCGTTCATGGTCAAGAACCGCGAGGCGGTTGCATCTCACGTGCCGCTCATTCTTGTCAGTGTGCCGTCGCTCGACGCCAAGGAAAGTGGCTTGGACAACGTCTTCTGGGTCAACGCGGAATACAATTTTTCAAAAACTCTGGAGCTTGCGCAACAGTTGCAGCCGGCCGCGCGGCATCTTGTCGTCGTGGGCGGTGCGGGTGCGTACGACCAGCGATGGCTGAATGACGTGCGCCGGGAATTGCAGCCATATAGCGAACGCTACGATACAAAATACATCGTTGGCCGGTCCTACGAGGACACTTTGAAGGAGGTCTCACAGTTACCGAAAAACACGATTGTCATCATGTCATTCTTCTTCGTTGATGGTTCGGACCAGACGTACTCTTCGCCCAAAGTCGCCGCTGATGTGGCGCGGGCTTCGTCGGCGCCCGTGTATTCGCCGATCAGCACCAATCTGGGTGAGGGCATCGTGGGCGGATACATGGACAGTTGGGAGGATCACGGCATCGCCGCCGCCGATGTGGCCTTGCAGATTCTGGCAGGCAAACCGCCCGAAACGATTCAGCGCGACAACAAGCCCCGGCAGGCATACCACGTCGACGCGCGGCAGTTGACGCGGTGGAACATTGGCAGCGCACGAATTCCGGCCGGGTCGGAAGTCCACTATCGTGAATTCAATGTGTGGGAACGGTATCGCTGGGAGATCATTGCTATTGTCGCGACCGTAATCCTGCAGGCCGCGGTCATCACGGGATTGTTTTTCGAGCGCCGCCGCCGCCGAAATGCAGAGCTCGAATTGCGTGAGCGGCTGATGGAGGTCATCCACCTGAACCGCACGGCGGTTGCGGGAGCGCTGTCGGCGTCCGTGGCGCACGAACTCAACCAGCCTTTGGGTGCCATCCAGAGCTACGCGGAGGCTGCGCTGCTCTATCTTCAGGCCGACCCGCCGAACGTCGCACGCGCTCACGATATCCTCGGTAATATCCTTCGGGACGATCAGCGCGCGGCAAAAATCATCGCGCATCTCCGCAGCCTGTTGAAGAAGCGAAACCAGAGCGAACTGCAGGAATTCGATTTGACCGATGTTGTGGACGATACGGTGCAGATTGTCCGCCCGGAGGCCCGGAAAAAGGGAATCGACCTAACGGCCATGAATACGGGGTTTCCGCTGCCCGTCCGAGGCGATCGTATTCAGGTGCAGCAGGTGCTTATGAATCTCGCCATGAACGGGCTCGACGCCATGCATGATTGCAGGCCGGGGGAAGCCAAGATGTTGATCAGCACCGCATTGGTCGACGGCTCCGCAGTTCGCGTTTCGGTGGCGGATTCAGGAACTGGTGTCCCGCCGAACAAGCTCAACGAGATCTTCGACGCCTTTTACACGACGAAGGGGCAAGGCACAGGGCTCGGCCTCTCGATAGCCCGGACAATCGTGGAAACTTACGGCGGCAAGATATGGGCCGAAAATCGCCCGGGCGGGGGAGCCACGTTTTTTTTCACGATGCCATTGTCCAAAGCGACTGCATGACGACAGAGCTGCCGGTGCCACTTGCGGCCTGTGCTGAATTGGTCCTATCGACACATTATGAGCGCGGTCGTCGCGGTTGACGGCGAGAAATTCGACACCCAGGTGCCGCTCATCATTGTCGGCGCTGGGGCTGCAGGGCTGTGCGCAGCGCTGGCGGCGAAGGAAGGCGGCATCGACGCCGTGGTCATCGAGCGGGACGACGTGCCATCCGGCTCCACGGCACTTTCAGCGGGCCTCATCCCGGCTGCCGGTACGCGTTTCCAGCGCGAGAAGGGAATCGCTGATAGCCCTGCGGTGTTCGCGGCCGATATCCAACGCAAGGCAAAGGGTGAGGGCGATCGTTCCGTCGTCGACGTCGTGGCGGCGCGCGCGGGCCCGTTGGTCGAGTGGCTATCGGATCGCTACGGCCTGCCTTTCGAGGTGGTCGATAACTTCAATTATCCGGGTCATTCGGCCATGCGCATGCATGGCCTGCCGAGCCGGACCGGTCGCGAGCTGATCGACCGGCTGCGCAATGCCGCGGAAGCAAACGACATCGTCATCCTTGCGAAAAGTACGGCCCAGCGTCTTTTTGCGGATTCCGAAAGTCGCATTCGCGGCGTGGAGGTCGTTCATCGCGACGGCACGTCCGAGCGCATCGGCTGCAAGGCCATGGTCCTCGCCTGCAACGGCTTTGGTGGAAATCCGGAGCTCGTCGGCCGCTACATTCCGGATATGGCGGGGGCGCTCTATTTCGGCCATCCGGGCAACCAAGGCGATGCCGTTATCTGGGGCGACGCGCTCGGCGCGCAACTCTCTCACCTTGGCGCCTACCAAGGTCACGGATCAGTCGCGACACCGCACAACATCCTGATCACCTGGGCAACGATCATGCAGGGTGGCATTCAGGTCAACGGCGAAGGCCGGCGCTTTTGCGACGAGACGCGCGGCTACTCGGAACAGGCAGCGGAAGTTCTGCGGCAACCGGGTGGGTTTGCATGGACCGTGTTCGATGCGCGCATTGCCGCGGTGGCGCGACAGTTCGATGATTTTCAAAATGCTGAACGCGCGGGCGCGATTCTTACCGCGAATACGATTGAAGGGCTTGTGGGCGACATGCGTACGCCCTTTGCGGCCTTCGCAGCGGAATGGAATGAGGTCGAGAATCTAAAATTGGCCAACGGGCAGGATCGCTATGGGCGCCCCTTTAGGGCCGAACAGGCGTGCAAGCCGCCGTTCCATGCAGTCAAAGTAACCGGCGCGCTGTTTCACACCCAGGGCGGGCTCGCGATCGATTCTAAAGGCCGCGTCAGGCGCAAGGACGGAGGAAGCTTTCCCAACCTGTTTGCAGCGGGCGGCGCGGCCGCCGGCGTGTCGGGCTCGACCGCGGCGGGTTATCTGTCCGGCAACGGTCTTTTGACGGCCACCGTTCTCGGCCGCTTGACGGGACAAACTGCGGCGGAGCAAATACAGTGTTGATGCGGCGGCCGGCTGCCTTAGGGCGGCGCGCTACCGTTCTCCCAAGGCGCCGGTAGCTCAGCTGGATAGAGCACCAGACTTCGAATCTGGGGGTCAGGGGTTCGAATCCCTTCCGGCGCGCCAAGATGTTCATTGATAATTGGGAACTTTCCTCAATTTTATCAAGCGCAATCTGCCCAGCAACTCGGCTTGGGCAGACCCTGGGCAGATCGGCAGAGGACAGCCGCAGCGGTCATCACAACATCAAGCTGGCGATCGGATAACGAGATCATGTCTTGCGCTCCCGATTCCATGGATTGTCCGGATCGAAATACGAGATTGAAATAGAGAGACCGCCGCGAGGCGGTCTTTCTGTTAGTCATGTCCGCTTATGGCCCATAGCCGACATTGCTAGTTGCATTGCACATGTCTGCTGTTGGGGGGAAAGCGGACACGGCTATTTGCGGCATGTCTGCTTTTGCGGTCGCTATTGGGGGTAAAGCGGACATCGCTTTTTGCAGCGCAAGCGCATATGTCTGCTAATGATCCAAAGCGGACATGTCAGCTGCCGCAACAAGGAGCTCTTTTTCGAACGTCGCGTGCTTCGCTCGGTATTCGCTCAACGAAAATAAAACGCGCGTAAAATTACTCCACCTGACTACCTGCTGTGTCAAATTTTATATTTATTGGGCCAAGGTCCAATTTTTTACGTGTTCGCGAAAGCTTTAATTTCACCACGTGTCCCGATGCACGACTCTAACAAAAGCAATTTGGGAGGAGTGCTATGCTAAAAATCGCAACAACTTTCTGTGCAATCGTTATCGCCGTCTCCGCTTTTTCAACCTCTGCCGACGCGCGCTGGGCCGGAGGCGGTGTCCGCATGGGTGGATTTAGTGGCGCCCGCATGGGCGGGTGGAGCGGTGCCCGCATGGGGTGGAGTGGTGCTCGCTTTGCTGGCCCTGCGAGATTCGCTGGTCCGGCCAGGTTCGCTGGTCCAGGCAGGGTTGCTTGGGCGGGCAGAGGCGCTTGGGCCGGAAGAGGAGTCTGGGCAGGCAGATGGGCAGGCGGCAGATGGGCCGGCTGGCGCGGTGGTCGCTGGTGGCCGTGGTGGGGTGTCGGCGCCGGCGTCGCACTGGCCGCCGGGTGGCCCTACTACGGCGGCTACGGTTACGACGATTGTGTCCAGTGGAGGCCTGATTGGGGCTGGGTGAACGTCTGCAGCGGTCCGTACGGCGGTTACTGGTGATGTCCTGAGACGGGAACAAACGTTACGTTGAGAGCCGGTCGCCTCCCAGTGGTGCTTGGCCTCAACCGGCGGTCGGGTGCTCGCGCATCCGACCGCTGCGCATTCGTGGACGATCAAGTTCGACCATTTGCGGCATGTCTGCTTTTGCGGTCGCTATTCAGGGTAAAGCGGACATAACGTTTTGCGCTGCAAATGTCCGCTAGTGACCCAAAGCGGACATCGTCAGTAGAGGGTCGTCGTTCAAACCGGCTTCTGCTATGATGATGATCCAGTGGGCACGGGATATTGCCTTGCGCAAAATAGCATCGGTATTGATGGCCTTATCGTTTCTGACGTGCGCGCCAACAAAATTGGTCGCAGGCGATGAGCCATTTGGTCTGGAGAAAGTCGTCGCGCCCGAAAGCCACAACACCGTGGCCGAATGGCGAAAGCTAATGGCCAACGTCGCGTCCGCCAAACGGGAGCTTGAGAAATGTCTTGCGGAAGCGGATCGTTGTAGCGCGTCTCAAAAGCGGTTTGTGGCCCTAATCAAAGAGGCCAAAGGTCGTCATGGCCGCGCCAAAATCGAACTCGTCAACGAACGCATTAATGGTCAGGTCCGCTACGCGCCGGACCAGGCGCAGTGGGGCACCGCTGACAAGTGGACGCTTCCCGTTACTGCCAGCGAGGATGGTTCAGTGAACAGAGGAGCGGGCGACTGCGAGGACTATGCGCTTGCTAAATACGTGGCGCTGCATCAGGCCGGAGTGCCCGACGAAAGTTTGCGCATGGTGTTAGTGCACGACAAGGCCGTTCGCGAGGATCACGCCGTTCTTGCCGTACGCGACGACAGCAAATGGCTCATTCTCGACAATCGTTGGAATAAACCGATCGAAGATACCGAGCTCACGCGGTTTACACCGCTTTTCGTTGTCGAAAAAACCGGCGTAAAACGCCTGGCGAAAGCATTCCGTTTAAACGACCGAATGACTATCGCACCATCTCCAGTGCCTGCGAGCAAAGCTGGTTCTCAGCAATAGGACAGTGAACCAAGGTCCAGCGTTCCAACCGGCTGCACATGTCCGCTTTCGGGGGAGAACCCAAAGCGGACATCGGCGCATTACGACCGGGATGCTCGACGCGGTTTCCATTTGCATCCAGTACGATGTTGGTGGCAGCTATATTTTCTGCACCGATGATTTGCATCATCGCCAACACAATGGCCGCTATGAGAATTACTTTTCTAAACGTTTGCAACGAAGCTCTCGTCAGAAACAACACGGCACGCCTTTAGGCGATCACACGCTTCGCATTTGAACACTTGCGTGAGCGTGTATCCGTCGCGTGTATGCACTTCTAGGTCAGAATGCCACGCCATTGGTTGCTCGCATTTCGAGCAACTGGGCCGTTGGATTGCATCGCGCATCGGGTACTCCACTGTCTGCAGGCGAGCCCGGGACGGTCTACGCGACTTTCCCGACCGCAGTTTCGATGTGTTCACACCTAGGGCAAACGAAAGTAAGTAGCTCGTAGCCGGGGCGCTCTGCTTCTATTCCAAATAGGTGTGTCGCTGTTCCGCAGTCGGAACAGTTTGGTCGCTTAATGGAATCGGAGTGCAGAGTGGCTGGTTGGTAAAGAATCATCGGCATTGGGCCTTTGTTGATTATTCTGGTGCGTGTCTCTCTCGACATGCCTGGTCCTATTTTTTGAACTTGACCGTCACCGTTTCGGAATGGTCGCATCGCGGACATTCAAAGGTGCGTTGATCGTAGTCAGGCCTGTCAGTTGGCTCGATGCGAGCAAGCCACATTCCCTCACCGCATTTGAGGCATGGCGGTTTTTCAATCAGCTCGGACGGATTATGGAGATAAGATTGCTTCATGACGCACTCTCCCGTTACCTAGCTCAGGCGGGAGTGCGATTGGTCTCTCAGCCACCGACGCCTGGGACAGAGCCGCGGTCGATGATGCTTAAACGGTGCGCTCAATCCACGACAGAGTCGATCCGCGAAAGACTTGAGACCCGTAAAAGGCATCGGTTGAGTAAGTGGAACTCGGGGCAAAATAGCCCCGTAATATCAATGGCGTTTCGCTTCGAACTGCGTGCGTAGCTGAACGCCCAAAAATAAATTGAGTCGGTTTCGGATCATCTCCGAAATCAGCCTCTGAGGCTTGGCGGGATGTCCGCTTATGGCCCGAAGCAGACATGAGCTACTGCATCGCACACGTCCGCTTTCAGGGGTAAAGCAGACATGGGCTGGTGCACCGCAAATGTCCGCTAATGACCCAAAGCGGACATTGCTCGCCTGCCAGCACGTCTTCTAAAATTGCCTGGACACAAATTTTTCCCGCTCGTTGTACGGAACTTCGGTGGTGCCCTTTGTTTTAGCTGCAATCCTCCTAAGATACTTTTTCATCTCATGGTCTTTCAAATCCGCAAACGAAATTGAGCGCCAAAACTCGCCCAATGAAAGCCGATTCGCGTCGTGGGAGGGGAGATAAACAATATTCCGCCCTTCAAGGAGGATCACCTCGGGACCAACATGCTCATAGGGTCCAAATCTTGGATCTGTTGCAGTCGCGGGCGGCACCATAGGTACGATATCGTTCTCATCGACAACCCGCGCCAGCGGCAGGAAACTCAGCCGTTTTACGCCATCGGCGGTCGTGAATCGTGGCTGTCCAAACGTCACCACACGAACAACTTCCACGCCGTCCTCAATCAGGTAGATCGTTAGAATGGCCGCGACAGCTCCGCCAAGAGAATGGCCGGTCACATAAGTCTTATAGCCAGGCTTCAAGCAGGGATTCACATCGTCATATATCGCTCGAGCCGCTAGATCGAAACCGGCATGCACCGGAATGCCGGTCTTGCGGTCTTCGCGCACTCTGATTCTAAAATCCTCAGAAAAGTTCTCGTCGTTTGCTGTTCCACGTACCGTGATGAACTGCGTACGGGTCTTGTCATTCCGTTCCAGAAAATACCTCACATCGGTCTGGCCCGGCGAGTTGATACGAACCGTTAAAGGATATTTTGAGCGGATAACAGATTTAGCTGCATAAGCAGCGCTTGCTCTCTCAGCGTAGGTATAGAGTTCGCCGAAGTTTATATTTTCAGGGGTAATCTTTGAGCCAATGCTCTGCAGCTCAGTTGTTGATATCCCAACACATGCCGTAAGCAGCGAAACAGAGGTCGCCAAACTCGCCAGAAAAAAGATGTGGCGCTGTCTAATCAACTTGACCCGGCTAACTGGTCCATCAACTGATGGAATTCTCCGAAGCAACACCTCATAACGCGATTCAAAGGCCGCACGGTATTGCCCCAAGGGGCAATAACTGCAACGAACAGAACAATATGACACTCAGCCCACGCCACCTCGCCGACGCATGCACCGGCTCACGCAAGAGGAGTGGGCGCGATGGCCAATGCACATCACGCGTTTGCAATAATCGGGAATCTGTTGCGATCGATGGTACGCCGTTGCTGGGTGCTCCTGTGCCGTTTTTATGCCCTTCGGGCAATACCGTCGCCCAAAATGTTTGCGCTAAAATTGCGCCGTCAGACGCCGAAGTTGCAACGATAACACCATGAGGTGGTCAAATGCGTATGTCATTAATTTTCGGAATCTGCGCCGCGTTCCTCTTCACCCTGCACACTGGCGTCTCACACGCTCAGACGAGTTATACTGGGTATAGAAGTCCAAAGTCGGAGACGGCCTGCTACAAGTGCTGTAGACGCTGGCAAGCCAGGATGGGTTGGTCAGGGGCCAGACTCGAAGCATGCTCGCAAAAGTGCATGATCGGGACGGGCCGTAACTGCTGACCGCAATTCCTATCCTTACGATACGTCCGACCGGCGATCAGACCGCGTAAGCCTGAGCCGTTGGACCGAAGGACACACCAGCAAGAGCAGCGACAGCAGCAAAGGTCAGGCGATGTCGCCAACGCCACAGAACACAGGCGATGATAGAATGCGTTTATTGCTTTCGGGTGCCGTTATCATCGGGTTGTTTGGAACGATACCAGAGCCCGCATCCGCTCAATTTTATGGACCGGGACCGTGGTGTGCGGTGACAAACCAAGGCATCGGCGATTTTTACTGGGATTGTCAGTTTTGGTCCCTTCAGCATTGCGCATCTAACGTGATTGCCGGTAATCGCGGTTTCTGTAATCAGAATCCGAGTTTCGTTCCGGGCCCGAGAGATCGCAGATATCGGCGATCTTACCGCTATTAGTCTGGTTAGATTTCGAGCTCCTGGATCTATCGTCGCGGGCCATAGAGAGGAATTTGATGCAGTTCGTCAGTGATTACATGAAAGCTATAGATTTTATTGCTTTAGCGGCGCTCGTCGTTATCGGTGTCGTTTCATTCTATCGTCAGGGGTCTATTTTGCTTTTGGTTGCAGCAATCGTCGTAGCCATTTGGGGTGCAAGTCGCGTGTTTGGTCTCTTCTGACGGATCGTTACAGTTCGTGGCGATCCAGTACGATCAAGTGATGATTGGAGATGTCAAATGGTGCACATTGGAATCGCCGCCACATCTGCATTCAAAGACGTATCGCCTTTGTCGGTATCGCTTCGCCGATGGAAGCGCCTCGCTTTCGCGCTCCTGCTGAGTGGCCTATTCATGTGCCTGCCTGCTCGCGGCCACGCGGCCGGCCTCGACTGCCCCGAAACGGGTCCGGGTGCAGTTCCAAATCTTCTCACCGGCCTCCAATTGAAACTGGTGATGTCCGGAAACAGTGTCGATCTTGCCAACGAGATCAACTACGTCATCAATAAGCTGCAGATCGAGAAGCCCAACATCTCTTACGCCGAACTGACGAATGTCATGGTCGCCGCTTATTGTCCGGTGATCGCGGGCATGGCTAATTTGTCGGCATCAGAGAAATGGCGCCTCATGCGTCAGTTCGATACGGCTCTGCAGCAACAGCTCGCCGCCAACACCTTGGCGCCGGGAACGCTCATTATTGCCAACGTTCCCCTTCCACCTGCGGTCTACCGTGAGCTTCAGAGTCAGGCAGCGATGGCGGATAAAACGCCGGCGCAATTGATGGCGGCGATTCTCTCTCGAGCCGCGGGCGCTCAATGATCGTAGCGATAGGGGCCGCAAGGGTAGTAATTCAAGCCCCATGGCGAAGGCGCAGTGCACCAACGAATACCGTACCAATGCTCTCCTCGCGCTGCGCGGTGGCGGTGGTGCGCGTTCGCAACACTCGATAGTGTCACAACGCCGGTTGCAACGATAAGGGTTATAGCTCGTAATTTGACACCCATGGCCTTCCCCTTTCGGCTTCAATCTCAGT
>Ga0068863_100005822_pt1 | contig 12079 bp, 9 predicted proteins | sample KBSSwiS62_FD_66596 | JGI IMG/M metagenome (GOLD analysis project Ga0068863, IMG submission 66596) | Switchgrass rhizosphere microbial communities from Kellogg Biological Station, Michigan, USA - KBS Switchgrass S6-2 | ecosystem: Host-associated > Plants > Roots > Rhizosphere > Soil ...
TTCGCGTCATCGTAAGCGCGTTCCATATACTCGACGCTGGGTGAGATCGAAATCGCACCGCGCAGATGGGCTCCTTCTCCAGGCATGCACTTGAAATTCGGCAGGGCATCGAGCGCGAGGTTGACCTTGCCTGACGACCCCCGGTACTTGTAACGCTTCACCCCCTCGACAAACTCCCCGGGCAGCGTTTCCGAATCGAGGAACTCAAGGAACGTGTGCCGTGGATCGACGCTCGAGGAGATCACGTCGGCATAGAACTCGTCGCCGTTTGTGAGCGCGACTCCAACTGCCTTCCCGCTCTTGACCAGAATTCTCTGAATAGCGGTCTTGGTGCGGATCTCAGCGCCAGCCTCTTTCGCGGCGTCGCCGATCGAATTTGAAATCGCTCCCGTGCCGCCACGAGCAAACCCCCAAGCGCGAAACGCGCCATCGATCTCGCCCATGTAGTGGTGGAGCAGCACGTAGGCCGTACCGGGCGAGCGCACGCCCAGGAACGTCCCGATGATTCCCGAGGCCGACATTGTTGCTTTCAGCACGTCGGTCTCAAACCATTGGTCCAGAAAATCGACGGCGCTCATGGTCATGAGCTGTACCTGGTTGTACTTGTCGCCGCTCTCCATGTTCTGGAAGCGCCTGCCGATGAACAGCAGCTTCATCAAATCCCGCGGATCGAGCGTCGAAGGATCCGGCGGCACCATGCTGAGGATGGGCTTGACGAAGCGGCACATCGCCTGCATGGCCTTACCGAACTCGTCGTAAGCCTCGGCGTCAAGCTTAGAGTGGCGCGCGATCTCGCGATGCGTTTTGCCGTGATCGTTCACCCGCCACAAGTAGTCGCCGTTCGGCATGGGCGTGAATGTGCCATCGAGCGGCAAGATTTCCAGGCCATGTCGTGGAAGGTCGAGGTCGCGAATAATCTCCGGCCGCAGCAGTGAGACGACGTACGAGCAGACGGAGAACTTAAATCCGGGGAAAACTTCTTCTGTGACCGCGGCCCCCCCGAGCACGTGCCGCCGCTCGAGCACAAGGACCTTCTTCCCCGCCTTGGCGAGGTATGCCGCATTGACGAGGCCGTTGTGCCCTCCGCCGATGACGATGACGTCGTACTTTTGGACCATAGGCGTTCTGAGTGATCTTAGCAGCGTGGTGCGAACGAAGTTCAGGGATCAGTAGCGAGTGATCGCGGCAAGCCGGCGATGACTGGTCACAACTACGTTCCTCAGCGCTCGCGGCTCGATTTGCGAGGCGCGATCAAAGTCCACTAGGAAGGACGCTCCACTGGAGGAGGCGGGACATAGGAATGAACGGCCTCAATTGTAACCGAAGACGAAGGTTCGCGCGTTCCAGTTCCTGGTAGGCCTAGCGCGATATTCTCGGCTCGCGCTGGGTAACAAGGAGAACGACATGGTCGACTCCCGACGAGTACACTGCGTCCAGGATACTTTTGACATCATGGTACTTGCATCGCGCGTCGGCATGGATGTACACGATTGCTTCCGAGCGGTTTTTCAGGCTTTCGCGAATCCTTGTATCTAGGACCCATGGCAAAGAAGGAGTCCAGTCGTGATCGAAGTAGATGTCCCCGTTCCTTCGAACAGAAATCATGATCGCGTCTTCTCGAAGCGCATGCGGTACTGGTTTCGGATGACTGACTTTCGCCAAATCAACAGGCACGTACCCCCGGGGGAAAAAGAAGGCGAGGGGAGGAGCAGAAAGCGCAAACAATACGAGCAGAACGCTTGCAAACGCACTCACGTCGATGTTAGCGATCAACTTCGACGACCGTCGTGATCTCGCGTGCATGTCGTTCCAGATCGGTTAGGAGTAGGAACCTCCAGTCTCCTACGAACCGTCTAAAATCAAATAGTCACGATCGTAACGTCATAAACATAGCCGCTAGGAGCTTCTGGCCGGGCCGTCTCCAGTGCTCGCGTTGACTTGAAGGCCTAGTGGGTATAATCCAAAGCGCGGAATTACGGAATACGACAACCTCCATGCCCATCGGAACCGCCTTTCACGAGCGCACTTTTCCTCTCTGCCACAGCCTCAACTACCGTGAGTGGTCGGGATATTACACGGTCAGCGTCTACGAAGTGCATCACGAGCACGAGTACAACGCCATACGGAATGCCGCGGCGCTGATCGACATCACGCCGCTTTACAAGTACTTGATCACTGGCAAGGACGCCACCAAGCTCGTCAACCGCGTCATCACGCGCGACATCAACAAGGTCAAAGTCGGACAGGTTATCTACTGCTGCTGGTGCGACGAGCAGGGCAAGGTTATCGATGACGGTACCATCTCGCGCCTCGGCGAGCAGGTCTATCGCTGGACCGCCGCCGATCCCAGCCTGCGCTGGTTCAGGCAGAACGGCCTCAACATGGACGTCGAGATCGAAGACATCTCCGAGAAAGTTGCCGCACTCGCGCTGCAAGGTCCCACCTCAGCCAAGCTGCTCAAGTCTGTTGCCGATGCCGACATCGCCAACCTGAAATACTTTCGCGTGACCAGCGGCAAGATTTCTGGCGTGCCTGTGGACATCTCCCGCACCGGCTACACCGGCGACCTAGGTTATGAAATCTGGGTGCCCTGGAGTCAAGCCCTCAGGGTCTGGGATGAGCTTTGGCGCAAAGGCAAAGCCTTCGATCTTCATGCAGCTGGAATGTTGGCGCTCGATGTGGCGCGGGTAGAAGCCGGCCTGCTGCTGATCGAAGTGGACTACCTTAGCTCGAAGAAGGCGCTGATCCCTTCGCAGAAGTATTCGCCGTACGAGTTGGGCTTCGAGAAGATGGTGCACCTTGAGAAAGAGAACTTCGTGGGGAAATCGGCGCTCGCTCGCGACAAGCGGCTTGGGGTGGCCCGTCAATTGGTTGGTTTGGAAGTGGACTGGGTCGAAGTCGAGGAGCAGTTCGATCGCTTCGGCCTCTCCCCCGCCGCGCCCAGCCAGGCGTCGCGGGTTGCGGTCCCGGTTTATCTGAGCGGCAAGCAAGTGGGGCGCGCGACCACGACCGCGTTCTCCCCGGTGCTGAAAAAATTGATTTCCTTGGCGAGCATTTCGACCGAGCACTCCAAGGTGGGTACAAAACTGGAAATGGAGCTGACCATTGAGGCCCAACGACTGACGACCTCGGCGACCGTAGTGAAGCTACCGTTTTTCAACCCTGCCAGGAAGACGGCCACCCCGGTTTAGAAGGGCACGGGTTTGCTTGTGCCGGGGACATTTCAATCTGCTTTGTTAGCTGCCCCTGCTCGTTTCCAATACATAAACGCCGGCACTCCGGCCAGCGTGATGAGCGTACCCACCAGCGATTCGAGCGGCTTCGTCACCAGGAGGTTCAGTGTCCAGGCTGCGGCAATCAGCACGTACAACCCTGGTATCCATGGATAGCCCAGGCATCGGTACGGCCGTGGCGCATCGGGACGTGTGCGCCGAAGAATGAACAGGCCGATCACGGCTAGCGTGTAGAAGAGCACCATGCCGTACATCACGTACGTATACAGCCGGTCATAGTTGCCACTCAGGGTGAGCACGATCGCCCAAATGCCCTGACCGATCAAGCTGAATGCCGGCGTTTTCCAGCGCGGATGCACGTGAGCCATGCGTTTGAAGAACACCCCATCTTGCGCCATCGCCAGGTACACGCGCGCGCCCGACAGCGTACAACTGGCTGCTGCACCGAAACTCGAGATCGCGACCAGGGCCGACAACCAAACTGCTACCGCCGGCGAGAAAAGGACTTCTGCGGCGGTGTGTGCGATGGTTTCGTGCTTCGCTATTTCCGAGACCGGCAACGCGTATAGGTAGGTCATGTTCATCAGGATGTAGATCACGCTGACGACGATCACCCCGAGCACCATCGCCAGAGGCACATTCCTCTGTGGATGCTTGATCTCCCCCGCCACCCAGGTGATGTATATCCAGCCGTCATAGGCAAAGAACACTGCGATCAGCGCTACACCCATCGCCGATGCAAGCTGCCCATAGGACAGTCCTGCCGTGAGATCCACCCCGTGCGCACTGAAGTTTGACCAGTTGCCTTTCCCAAGGGCGAACCCAAGGCTGACAAAGGCACCCATTGCAGCGGCCTTTGCCCAGGTGGATAGATTGTTCAGCAGTGCGCCCCAGCGAAGGCCGACAACATTGATTAGCGTGAGGATCGTGATCAACACGATTGCCACTAAGTGTGCGCGCGTGATGCTGGCACCCAGAAGCGAGAAGATCACGTGCTCGGGCCCCACGACCGGAAAGATTTTGCCGGCGTAAGTTGCCGAGGCTACGGCGAGGGCTGCCATGCTACCGGCGTTCGCGATGGCGAACAGCATCCAGCCATATAGGAAAGCAACCAGGTCTCCGTAGGCTTCACGCAAATACACGTACTGCCCGCCCGAGTCCGGAAACATCGCCCCCAGCTCTGCAAAGGCGAAGCATGCGAATAGCGAGACGATGCCGCCGACCACCCAGACCAGGACGAATAGTGCAGGGTGAGGAAGGGGGCCAGCAATGTCCTTGGCGGTGAGAAAAATGGACGATCCGATTACGCCGCTAACCAGCAGCAGAATCGCATCGAGCAAGGAAAGGCTACGAATAAGGCTTGGTTGTCTGGATCCCGACGTCTCGCTAGCAGCCGTCGGCGAGCTCATGCCTATTTGTCCCATGGGATCTGATGCACTACGGGTTATACGCTCCTACGCGGCAAATGTCTTCCCCAGGCTTTCCGAGGAACGTAAGCGTCAGCTCCGTCTTGTGAAGTAACGGATCGATCCAGTCGTATTTGACAGGGCCTTTGGCTTTGGATGTTGCGAGGTCCCAACCCCGCCCTTCCCACCGACTTGCACTTTGAGCATATTAGCGGAGACCCCGACAGATTGGGGAAAGCCCCCAGGGATGCGACGTTCTACAACCGAAATCCTTGCCAGGAGCATAATCGTGAGTTACGGTGACACCAAAGAGCATGAAAACATCAGTAGGGTCCACGCGACGCAATTTTCTCCGCAGTTCTGCAGTTGCTTCCGGGTTTGCGCTTGCCGGCCCGTCGGTGCTTTCGAGCGAGAGAAAAGAAGTGCAAGGCGATCAGGATTTTTCGGTTTTTCAGGAGCGTCGCCGCAAGGAATTGTGGGCGTTGCTCGGCGATCTTCCTTGGAACCACCGCCTTGGTCCGGTAAAGCTGGTTGGCACCGAAAAGCACGACGGCTACCGGCTCGAACGTTTGCTTCTCGATCTCAACGGCGAGGAACCTGTTCCCGCACTACTTCTTATCCCCGATAAACGCCAGGAACGCGCGCCCGGCATGCTCTACATTCACTGGCATGCTGGCATGTACGGCCTCGGTAAAGAGCAACTGCTGCGCGGGGTGGAGGCGCAACCAGCCTATGCACCGGTATGCGCGGAGAAGGGAATTGTCACTTTGGCCATTGACAGCTGGTGTTTCGGAGAGCGCCAGCACGAATCCGACGGCCATCAGGGCGAAGAAGATGCTTTCAAGTTGATGCTCTGGAAGGGCCAGGTTCTGTTTGGGATGATGCTCTTCGACGAATTGCGCGCCCTAGATTACCTTGCCAGTCGTCCGGAAGTGGACGCGAAACAACTCGGAGTGTTTGGTATGTCGATGGGCGCGACCAAGGCCTGGTGGCTGGCCGCACTCGATCCTCGCGTGAAGCTTTGCATGGATGTCTGTTGTCTAACGGACTACCAAGAGCTGATCAAAAATCGCGGCCTCAAAGAGCACGGAATCTACTATTACGTTCCATCGCTTCTCAAGCATTTCCAGACAGCGCAAATCAACGAACTGATCGTCCCGCGGGCGCACCTCAGTGTAAACGGACGACGCGACCCGCTCACGCCCCCGGCTGGAGTTCAGAAGATCCGAGATTACCTGTTGCCGCTATACCGCACGCACGGCAAAGAGCAGGATTGCCGCATTGAATTATTCGATTGTGCCCATGTTGAACTTCCCGAAATGCGGAAGCTGATTTTGGAGTGGATCGATACAACGCTGAAAACTTGAAGCTCTGAATATCAAGCCGGAAAGATCGTAAAAGCTAAAAAACACCTGCGCCGCCGATTACGACGGCACAGTTCGAGCACGGCGGTTTTGCAGTGACTTATACCGAAACCGTCGGTCGCACGGACCGAAACGGAGAGGAATATTTTGAATTCGTGGTTATCCAGGCAGATAAGAATGTTCCGGCGTGATAATAATACTTACGGAAAATGAAGCCTCAAAAGTCCCGCGAAGTTAAGCATGTTCGGCTCTAACCCATAGTGACAGTTTTCCACGATTTCCATCCCATTCCAGACCTTTAGCGCTGTCAGTGTTTTCTTCATCGCCACGTCATCCGTCGCGAAGAGCACGCCTGGGTGCTGGCGTACCAAGGCATCCGGAATCGTACCGAGAGTCCCTTGCGCCGGTGTTTCGGATGTACTGCTATGTAGCCAACCTCCGGCGTTGCTGGGTCCAGGCGGTATCCACTGCGCCTCGGAAACGTCGGCTTTTGATACCCTTTATATCATCATAGATATATTATGATGCATATTAAGGTATCACTTGAAATAAATAGTGATGTATTATATTGTATCAATTATGGGAAACGATGAAATAAAGGGTATCAAACCATTACGGCAGAAAGCATTGCCCGCCGAGCTGCGCCGCGCCTTGATACAGGCGCGCGAAAAACGGGGCTGGAGCCAGAGGGATCTTGGAAGCCGCCTCAGCGTCGGCCAGAGACACATCTCGGGCATTGAGTCGGGCAAAATCGTGCCCCGTTACGACACGCTTCTTGAGTTCGTCCGCATGCTCGACCGTGACCTTATTATGGTCCCCCGCGCCCTGGTGCCGGTCGTGCAGTCGCTCATTCGCGACCATCTCAAGGACCAGCCGGGCGAAGGAGAGGAACGGCCCCTCTACGCTGCCGACCGCGACGAAGATAGCTCGGAGGAGCCGCGCGATGAGGTTTGACCTGAAGAAACTCAACCCGCTTTCGGTGCGCCTGTACGGGAAGCACATCGGCGTCATCACCCGCCTCGCCGGCGACCGGCAGCTTTTCGCGTTCGAGCAGGACTATATCGATGATCCGCAGCGCCCGACCCTGAGTCTCTCGTTCAAAGGCAACACGGGCGGACTCGTGACGAACTTCCGTCCGGTCGGGCGCCGTGTTCCTGCTTTCTTCTCCAATCTTCTGCCCGAAGGCCATCTGCGCGATTATCTCGCCAAACGCGCGGACGTTAATCCCGACCGCGAATTCTTCCTCCTGGCTGTCCTCGGCGCCGACCTGCCCGGCGCGCTTGTCGTGGAACCGCTTGAGGGCGACAAGCAATCAGCCGAGCCTCAAGGCGCGAGAGATGATGACGCACACGACGACGGCCGTGGCGGCGAAGAGCCGTTGCGCTTTTCTCTCGCCGGCGTGCAGTTGAAATTCTCCGCCGTGATGGAAGCCTCGGGCGGCCTGACCATTCCGGCAGGCGGCTTGGGTGGATCGTGGATCGTCAAGCTCCCTTCCGCACGTTTCAAGGCGGTACCCGAGAACGAATTCGCGATGCTGGAACTCGCCAGGCGCACCGGCATTTCCGTCCCGGAAAACAAGCTCATCGACGTTGCCAGCATCAAAGGCCTGCCTAAACAGGCCCACACGGTAGAAGGCAAAGCCCTCGCCGTGAAGCGCTTTGATCGGTTGCCGGAAGGAACGCCCGTTCACATGGAGGATTTCGCGCAAGTATTCGGCGAATTCCCGAACAACAAGTACAAGTTTCACAGCTATGCGAACATCGCCGCTGTGCTGTGGGCGGAAATCGGCGAAGACGCCGTGATCGAATTCGTCCGGCGTCTCGTATTTTCGGTTGTCATCGGTAATGCCGACATGCACCTCAAGAACTGGTCCCTTCTCTATCCGGACCGGCGTACGCCCGCGCTCTCTCCGGGTTATGATTTCGTCGCAACGCGTCCTTATATTCCCGGAGACACACTGGGCCTGAGCTTTGGCGACAGCCGCAGCCTTTCAGAAATCACACCCGATCAGATGCGCCGCTTTGCCGATACGGCGCGCATTCCGGCAAGCCCGCTCTGGAAGATCGCCGTCGAAACCGCCGAGCGCACAGCCGAATCCTGGAAAACGCTTGAGCACGCCGATGCGTTGCCGAAAGACCTGAAGGACGCAATCGGTAACCAGATCCTTTCCGTCGCCAAAACGGTCGCGCGCACAGCGGCCGGTTAGGTTTCGCGATGTGCGGTCATTAAGTTATTGTGCCGAGCAGTTTTTCGGTTTTCGTGCGGTCGGTATGCCGACGGACCCCTATACCCACCTGCCTACCCTCTCCTTTATGTGTCTGTTCAAAGGCATAACGCTGCCTTCCTTATTGTTGTTCTCATATTCTCGAAATCTCCTCTCACCCGTGCCGGCCGCACACGCCGGCGTGGCGATTCATTTCCGGTTGATACCGTCTGTCATCGCCCATGGTGATAGTGATGATGATCACGATGGTGATGATGGCGCTGGTCATCATCATGATGATCACGCTGGCGCCGTTGCGACTGAGGCTGTTTTCAGACAATCGAGCGCGTAAGCACAACCGGCTCCTGCGCTAGAAGCCTGCGTTCTAGTTCACGTCCGCTAGCACCGATGTCGTGATTCCTCCCGTCTGACCATTGAGCACCACAACCGTCCGGATCTGTCCGCTCGAAAACGACAGGGCGCTGGTGCTCAGAATGATGTTGGTTGTTCCCGGCTCCGTGAAGTACACCTGATAGCTGCCTGCGGCAACTGCGTCGTACCCGGTCGCCGTAGAAACTCCAACGCCGGAAAAGGATGGGCTGGCACTGAGACCAGTGTTCGCAGTCGCAATGTAAACGTCGCTGGAACCCAGATTAGAGGACGCATTGATTACCCGAATCTTTACGTCCCCCGAAGCTGGAGCGCTGTTGTCGTCCGTGAGAGTCGTTGCTCCCGACGCCGTCGTGAGAATTGTGTTCGAACTTCCGGATGAGAGAGTAATCGTCTGATCCACGAATGGCGTGGAGCCGCTCGGTTGAATCTGCAGATGGCGCGAGCCCGAGCTTACGGTGGAATATCCTGATGCGGCTCCGTAAGGAATGCTGCTCGCAATGGTCTTGCTGTCGATTAGCATGTCGATACTGGACTGAATGGGTATGGCGTTCAGGACTCGTATATGTGCGGCGCTGGATCCACATCCAGTTGCAAACAAGAGAGCACAAGAGACACCACTGGCTACCGCCCAAAACCACTTTGGACGCATTTCTGGCTCCTAGAAGAATTTAGGTGGAGGCGCCTCTCTGCTAGATGATGCGCCCAGCGCAATCGTAAGTTGCTGGGGGAGAGTAAAGAGTGGTCAAACAGAGTAAAGAGTTGTAAAAGCTAGATTTCGCTCGCTGTATGCGTAGCACGGAGCAGCCGGGGGAAGCCAGCTGAAAGCTAATTACTCACTCGGATGTCATTTTCGACGTCGATTGCTCCGGTCTGCCAACAACTCAGAACGGCCAATGACTGTTCGGGGCATCCGGAGTTTCGGCGGATCGGAAATCCCTTCGAAAGCGGCGCTCGACTTCCAAGGACTCAAAGCATACATTCGCCGATCACGCAGAGCCAGCACTCCCTCGCTCCATGCCTTTAGCATTCGCTTCCCGGTCTCAGTAAAACCTGGCAAATCTTTCATCAGTTCCCTGACTGCGGGCGCTGTATCCGAGACCGCATCACTGATGCGTTCCACGAGCTCCTTCTGTTCTCGCTGCGGAATGCCAAAAGTGGACGATATGAACGTCCCTAGAGTCTTTCCTGGCAGCCAAGTCTTTCTCCCCATGAAGCTGATTCCGGGCGGATTGTTCTGGTACCCTGCATAGATAGACGTCGTGAAGAAGTCGTATGCGGGCGCGAGGCGTGCGTCGGTTCGCGACGTATACAGCAACGCTACGTTCTTCGAATGACCGTCGGCATTTCTTAGAGCGTAGGTTAAAAGCAAGAGCGTGCAGAGTTTCCTAAACGTATCGTGCTGCTCCGAGCCCGGGATAAAGTTTCGAACTGCCTTCGCGATCCTCTCCCAAGTAGTGTCGTACTTAGCTGAAGGTCGCAGTCCGAGTAACGCACAGAAATCCTCCAGTGCCCTAAATGGCTTTCCGTTCTCATCGACATCGAATCTGGTGACGACCAAAGCATTCCCATCCTGAGAGAGTTCAGTCTTCGCACATTCGATGACCCTGGCCGCAACTTGCATGCACAAGTGCTCGTTCGCCGTTACGAACGGGAGCTTGGCGGAAGATCCTTTGATGATGTGGTTGTGGGTCAGGAGGGTAGCCTTATTACGTTTCCCTAACCCTGCCTGCTTCCTCTTCTCCGCGTCTAAGAATTTCGGGAGGACTCCAGAAACTCCGCTCTTCGCATGTTCTCTTACCAGCTGCGAAAAGGCCTCCTCTGAGTTATCGCCCTTTAATAGCTCTGAAACTTCTATCGGTTTGGCGGGCTCATCCAGTGCGGCACCGGGCGGAGCAACCTTAACCCTTCCGACCATGTTTCGACCGATAACCGATAGGAGGTTAACTGGGCTTCCGCCAATGTGCGGCCCGAACTCTTCCTGCAAGATTTGTAGGAGATATCCTTCCGGAAGATTCATTTGGAAAATTGGGTGGAGGGGGTCGTCCCACGGATATGATTCCGTGCGGACGGGCATGGTCAGAGAGACGAGTTTCTCCGGCGCGGCCTCTGGGACATACGTCATCACGCTCTTAAAGTCACCAACTTGCTCAAGAACACCGACGCGTTGACCCAGCACGTGAATATTAAGCTTCAAGCCCCACTCCGCTCACGTCGAAGTTCATCGAGAGTCCCAGCAAGTCCAATTTCGTTGAAATTGATCTCGAGGTCGAGCACAGTCAGTACGGCTAAGAGCTTGCGGGAACCGAAATCTGATAGCTTTCCTCGTTCGAAGCGTACTAGCAGCTCTCTTGTGATCCCTGAACGTTCTGCCACATACCGCTGGCTCAAACCCGCCATCCTACGTCTTGCCGAGACTGCTTGGCCCAATTCACTTAAGGTCTGCACATATGAAGTATACATCACTTATTGCGATATAATTCAATAAATATGATTTATACTTCACACATATGGAGCCGCAGCCTGGGATATCAAAAAGGTTCAAACGCGAACTCTAAAGAGGAAAGTCGTGCTTTTGGATCCTCTAGCGGCCGGCCGTCGATGCAGCCAATCTCTGTTAATATGTTCGTAAGCTGTTGAAAACGCACGTGGCGGTGTAGCTCAGGTGGTTAGAGCGACGGTCTCATAATCCGTAGGTCGTTGGTTCGAGTCCAACCGCCGCCACCAAAATTAGGGCTTTGTTTTCAGTAGGGTGGGAAGAGTCCAAGAACGGGCAAACTATTGCGCGTCCCAATCGAGAGCATAGATCTCGTCCACGCTTGTGTCGCGCAAAACTAAAGGTGAATCATCGGACGCAAGCGCAGTCCACTTGCCGACAATCGCCCAACTCAGGAGACTGGGCTCGAGACTTGCCACCTTTTCGATCTTGCCATTGCTGATGTGCACGCGGTATAACCCCGGATCCTCCTGATATGGCTTATCAAAATTGATGTAGTCGCCAGCGCGCGACCAGTTCGGGTAGGCTACGGCATCGCAAAGCTTCTGTTTTGTGCCGCCTTTCAGATCGATCAACACAAGCGTGGAAGTCTCAGTGGTAAGCGCCGCAAGGTATTTGCCATCAGGAGAATACCTTGGAGAAAAGAGGCCCTCGGACCCAGGCATCGCCTTTACGGCTCCGGTTTTCAGGTCCAACATGCTAATTCCTGACTTACCATCCAGCCAAAACCATGGCGCAAATGCGAGAAACCGCCCGTCCGACGACCATGTCGGTTCGCCCTCCAACGGCGTGCCGCCAGCCGGCTCTGGAACTCCCCCGTCGCGGGGCACGAGATATATATGGTCATCCCCAACAAACGCAATGCGGTTTCCATCCGGTGACCAGCGCGGTAGGAGCACCTGCATGGGAGACAAGGTGAGCTGGAGCTGCTGGCTGCCATCAATCCGGCTTCTCCATAGAGTTCCCTCCGGGAAGGACACATAGAC
>Ga0068863_100005825_pt1 | contig 12076 bp, 10 predicted proteins | sample KBSSwiS62_FD_66596 | JGI IMG/M metagenome (GOLD analysis project Ga0068863, IMG submission 66596) | Switchgrass rhizosphere microbial communities from Kellogg Biological Station, Michigan, USA - KBS Switchgrass S6-2 | ecosystem: Host-associated > Plants > Roots > Rhizosphere > Soil ...
CCAGGCGCCGCGGCTCCGGTCAGAAGATCAAGCTCACGGGCGCGACCGAGCACAACCTCAAGGGCGTCGACGTCACCATCCCGTTGAACGCGTTGACATGCGTCACCGGTGTCAGCGGCTCGGGCAAGTCCACGCTCGTGCACGATGTGCTCTACGCCGCCATCAAGCGCGCGAAGGGCGGATGGGACAAGCGTGTCGGCACGTTCCACACGCTCGAAGGCTCCGAGTTCATCTCCGACGTGGTGCTGGTCGATCAGGCGCCGATCGGCCGCACGCCGCGCTCGAATCCGGTGACCTATCTCAAGGCGTTCGATCCGATCCGCGAGCTGTTCGCCGCGTCCAAAGACGCGCGATCGCGCGGTCTGACGTCGAGCCACTTCTCCTTCAACGTGCCCGGCGGCCGCTGCGAGGCCTGTCAGGGCGAAGGCGAAGTGCGAGTGGAGATGCAGTTTCTCGCGGACGTATTCGTGCCCTGCGACCAGTGCGACGGCAAGCGGTTCAAGCCGCAGGTGCTGGAGGTGCGCTACCGCGGACGATCGATTCATCAGGTGCTCGACCTCACCGTTAGGGAGGCGCTCACCTTCTTCAGCAGCTCGCCAAAGGTGCTGCGGCGTCTGCAGGTGCTCGACGAGATCGGCCTCGGCTACCTCCGCCTGGGACAACCGGCCACGACGCTGTCCGGTGGAGAGGCTCAGCGGATCAAGATCGCGGCGCATCTGTCGTCTCACGGCGGTGAACGGCTTCTCTACATCCTCGACGAACCGACCACGGGCCTGCATTTCGACGACATCGCGAAGCTGCTCACCGCGTTCCGGAAGCTGCTCGAGGCCGGGCACACACTGCTCGTCATCGAGCACAACCTCGATGTCATCAAGACCGCGGACTACCTGATCGACCTGGGGCCCGAAGGCGGCGAAGACGGCGGCGTGATCGTGGCGACCGGCACGCCGGAGCAGGTCGCCCAGATTGAGACGTCCTATACCGGTCAATACCTTCGGCCCGTGCTGGCCGAGGGCCGCTCTCATGCCTACGCGACCGGCCGATAAGTAGGTAGTGCTAAGTCGGCCAGTGGGCAGGAGGGCGGGATGGGCAGGACGGACTGGATAGGAGGGATGGGCAGGAGCTGCGGGATAGGCAGGACAGAGAAGGTGCGCGGGACGCGATGGATGCTGAAGGCTTTCTTGCTCTTAGGGATGCTTTCCCTTCCTGCCCCTCCGGCCTTTCCTGCCTCTCCCGCCCAAGTCTCCTTCGAGCAGGCGACGCGCGATCTGGCCAGCTCGGATGCCGGCACCCGCGTGAAGGCCGCGCAGATGCTGAAAGAGGCGGGCTATCCGGAGGCCGCCGTGCCGCTTGCCGCGCTCGTCACCGATCCGGCCGACGAGGTGCAGCTCGAAGCGATTGCCGCGGAGCTGAACATCTTCCTCGAAGAGCGCATCGTCCCTCGCAAACGCATCGGGTTCGTGATCGAAGTCCGCAATCAGGTACTCGCGGAGTCGGCCTTTTCGTCCGGTCCGCTGGCGATCGGCGCGAAGCCCGTCCCGAGCGAGGTGCTGACCGCGTTACGGACGGCGTCGCGCGACGAACAGCCGCGTGTGGCGCTGGAGGCGATCTACGCGTTCGGTGTCCTCGCGGTCGAGCCGAGCGGCGAGGCGCGGCGCGAGCTGCTCCACACGAGCGGTCCGGCTCTTGCCGCTCTTCTCGGCGTGCCCGATCCGGCCATGCGTTTCGCCGCCGTGCGTGTCATCGGTCGCGTGTTCGCGCCGCGCGTCCACGACGGCCCGATCGAGGAATCGCTGGGCGATGCGGTGATTACCGCGCTCAACGATCCGGACCGCGCTGTCAAGAGTGCGGCGACGGAGTCGCTCGGGTCGCTGCGCTACGCGCGAGGCGTCCAGGCTTTGACGGAGCTCTTTCAGTACTACGGCAAGGGCGAACCCGCCGAGGCCGCGCTCGACGCGATTGCGCGCGTGGCCTACGGCGCCAGCGCGCCGCTCTTCACGTCACAGCTGACGGCCAAGAGCGCGGCGTTGCGCGGCATCGCCGCTGAAGGACTCGCGCGTCTCGGCGACGCGTCGCAACTCCCGGCCATCCAGTCGGCGCTCGCGAGTGAGCGAGGCGACAGCCTGCTGCTGACCGGCGCCTTTGCATCCGCCATGTTGGCGAACGCGCCCCTCACGCCGATTGCCGAAGCGTTGACGAGGCCGAAGCTCCGCGACCAGGCGTACCAGTATCTGGTGGAGCTTGCGCCCGGCCGCTCGTCGCTCTTTACTCAGCAGCTGCAGGATCCCGATCCGCGTGTGCGAGCCGACGCGATCGACATCCTGGCGCTGGCGGGCGATGCCGCGGCGCTGCCCCTCGTCGAACGTCTCCTCGCCGACCGCGATTCGCAGGTGGTCAAGTCCGCCGAGCGCGCCGTCGCGCGATTGCGTGGTCTCTCGAACCGAAAGCCAACGAGCTGAGCCGAGCGAACACAAAGTCCTTGGTGTCCTTTGTGATGCTGTAACGGTGAAACTACCCCGACGCTTCTACGAGCGTCCCACGCTGGACGTCGCGCGCGATCTGCTGGGCAAGGTACTCGTTCACGAGCGGCGCGGCGTCCGAACCAGCGGCGCCATCGTCGAAGTCGAGGCGTACATCGGCGAAGACGATCCGGCGTGTCACGCGGCACCCGGTCCCACGCGCCGGAACGCGCCGATGTACGGCGAGCCCGGCCACGCCTATGTGTATCTCAACTACGGCATCCACTGGATGATGAACATCGTGACCGAGGCGAAGGGGTCGCCGGCGGCGGTGTTGATTCGCGCGCTCGCGCCGATCGACGGGCTCGAGGCGATGCGGCGCCGGCGCGGCGTGGCCGCCGGCGATCACGAGCTGTGTCGCGGACCCGGCAATTTGACCAAGGCGATGCGGATCACTCTCACCGAGAATGCCGCCGACCTCCTCGGTCCGCGCCTCTACCTCGACGATCGCGGCCTCGACATCGAAGCGGTCGAGTGGGGCCCGCGCATTGGGATCAATGTGGGGACGGAACATCCCTGGCGGGCGTGGGTGTCGGCACATCCGGCGGTTTCGCGGGGACCTGGTCGGCGAGGCGCTCGACCGCCGGCTCGATTTCCCGCAGGCGCTGGCTGAGGACGCCGCCGACGCTGATGACCGTCTGACAGAGTTGCGGGGTGACCACTCCCGGCAGAGCCGGTGAAGGTCGATATCCGGCCAAGCCTTGACGTGGAGCCGGAACGGCGGTACAAAGGTGGGCAATATCGATGGGTCTTTCGACCTGCATGTGTAGCTGCTGTTGTTGTTGCGGGCTCTCCACGAGCCCCTGCGCCAATGGTCTGGCTGCGTGCGCGTCGACGATCACATCGTGATCTAGACTCCGAACCAACAAAGACCAGAAGGCCCGGGAGGCTCACGCTTCCCGGGCCTTTTTGCTTTTGGGCGCAAGAAAGTCGGCAGAACACGATGGAGCTGATGCCGCTGTTCCTCAATCTCAACGGACGAGTCGTCGTGCTCGTGGGCGGCGGCCGTGTCGCCGCGGGGAAGCTTCAGCAGTTGCTGGCCGTCGGCGCGCGCGTGCGCATCGTTGCGCCCGATATCTCGCCGGCGACCGTGGACGTGCTCTCGGGCGGAGTGTCGCAGGTTGAAATCATCCCGCGCCGGTTCGTCCCATCGGACCTCGATGGCGCCTGGCTCGTCGTCGCCGCCGCCACACCGGAGGCCAACGCCGAGGTCGCCGAGGCCGCCGAGAAACGACGACTGTTCGTGAACGCCGTCGACGATCCGGCGAATGCCAGTGCCTACCTGAGCGGCGTCGTGAGGCGAGACGGCGTGACGCTGGCCATTTCCACGCACGGCGAGGCCCCGGCCCTGACCGCGCTGTTGCGCGAGGCGCTGGACGCGGAACTGCCGCGCGATCTCGCCGCGTGGGTCGCGCAGGCCCGGAGTGAGCGGGTCGACTGGCGTCGGGATGGCGTGCCGATGGACGAGCGCAAGCCCAGGTTACTGCGCGCGTTGAACGCGCTGTATGACGCCGCGCGGCTAAAGCGCTCTGCCGAAGGGGTGATGGGCGCGAACAACTGGACGGCGACGGCAGCAGCCGAGCGCATTCCCTGGCTCAATGGACCGGAGGATTCGTGGTTGTAAGAGGGCGTGTGTCCTTGGTCGGCGCGGGACCGGGCGATCCCGGGCTGCTGACACGAACCGCGGTCGCGCGGCTGCGCGCGGCGGACCTCGTGCTGTACGACGCGTTGATCGGCGAGGGGATCCTCAAGTACGCGCGGAAGGCGCAGCGGTTCTTCGTCGGCAAACGCTCCGGTCGGCACGCGATGTCGCAGCAAGCGATCCACGCGTTGATGATTCGGGCGGCGCGTCGCGGGCGCAAGGTCGTGCGGCTGAAGGGCGGCGACCCGTTCGTGTTCGGCCGCGGCGGTGAAGAAGCCCTGGCGCTGCAGCAGGCCGGCATTCCGTACGACGTCGTTCCGGGTATTACTAGCGCTGTCGCGGCACCCGCGGCGGCGGGCATTCCTGTCACGCACCGCGGCGTCGCCTCCGCGTTCCTCGTGGTCTCGGGCCACGACAAGAAAACCTTCTCATCAGCGATTCACCAACTGCAGCCGAACGGCCTCACCGTCGTGGTGCTGATGGGCCTCGGCCGCACCGAGGCGATTGCATGTCAGCTGATCGATCGCGGCTGGTCGCGCGGCACGCCCGCGGCGATCGTCGCGGACGCCACGCGGCCGCAACAGCAGGTGTGGCGCGGCACGCTGGACGATCTGGCGCGGGAGACGGCGGAGTTCGACGGCGACGGGCCGGGAACCCTGGTCATCGGCGACGTCGTGGCGATTGGCATGCGGGTCGACGCAGAGTCGGACGAGCCACAGGTCGCGGGCCGGCATGGCCCGCGCACGTGACGAAACTCGTAGCGCAGGCCTTCAGGCCTGCCAACAGGCGAGGTTGAGATGTCGATAGTGGACGATCCCAAGACGTACGGGCGCGCGCGGCTGTCATTCGCGAGCGAAGCAGACATCGACGAGTTCGTGACGACGCTCGAGCGGTACGAACGCGGTGAGCTGACACCCGATCAATGGCGCACGTTCCGGCTGGTTCGCGGCACCTACGGACAACGGCAGGCCGAAGACGCGCAGATGCTTCGCGTCAAGATTCCGCAGGGCGCGCTCACGAGCGATCAGCTCGAGGCGCTCGCCGACGTCGCCGATCGGCACTCCCGCGGGTTCGGCCACATCACGACCAGGCAGAACGTTCAGTTTCATTTCGTCAAGCTGCACGACGTCGAACCGGCGATGCGCCGGCTCTCCGAAGCTGGCCTGACGACGCGCGAAGCCTGCGGGAATTCGGTCCGGAACATCACCGCCTGCCCGTACGCCGGCGTCAGCGCCGAGGAGCGTTTCGACGTCACCCCCTACGCGGAAGCGCTGACACGGTATCTGCTGCGTCATCCGCTCAGCTCGACGCTGCCGCGCAAGTTCAAGATCGCGTTCGAGGGTTGTGAGAGCGACCATGTCGGCATCGGCATCAACGACCTCGGCTTCCGTGCGGTCGTGGGTCCCGACGGCGGCCGCGGATTCCGCGTCACCGCTGGCGGCGGGACGGCCATCATGGTGACGTCGGCCGGCCTGTTGCACGAGTTCCTTCCCGCCTCCGAAGTATTTCGCGTCGCCGAAGCCGTGTTGCGCGTCTTCAAGCGTTTTGGCGACTACCAGCACAAGCAGCGGAATCGAATGAAATTCATGATCCGCGAGCTGGGCTGGTCGCGGTGGCGCGAAGAGTACGAGCGCGAGCTCACGGCCTGCCGACTCCGCGGCGAGGTGCCCACGCTCGAGATCGATCCGCCGGCCAGCGAGGCCAAGCCGGAATGGGTGAAGGAATCGTCGCCATCGGTCGGATACATCGCGTCGCGCGTCTCCGCTGGACGCGTGACAGGTCCCGGCCTGACGCCGGCGATCGTCCCGGTCTATCAGACAGGCGATGACGAGTATGCGCGATGGCGCGTCACGAACGTACTGCCGCAGAAGCAATTCGGGTTCGTGCTGGTGATCGCCAGCGTGCCGTTGGGCGACCTGACCAGCGAGCAGATGCGCGTGCTCGGCGAACTGGCACGCGCCTACGGCGACGGGTCCGTGCGGGTTACGCCGGATCAGGATCTGGTGCTTCGGTGGGTGAACTCGTGCGACGTGCGGCAACTGTACCGGCGTTTTGCGGCGGCAGGCCTTGGATTGGCCGAAGCGAGCACCGTCGCTGACGTGGCGAGTTGCCCTGGCGCGGAAACCTGCCGGTTGGCAGTGACCCAATCTCGAGGGTTGGGACGGCTGCTCGAGGATCACCTGCGAGCGCGTCCGGACCTGATTGCAGCCGCCGACGGGGCGCGCATCAAGATCAGCGGTTGCCCGAATGGCTGCGGACAGCATCACATCGCCACGCTCGGATTTCAGGGCAGCGTCCGGCGCCTCGGATCGCGGGCCGTGCCGCAGTACTTCGTGATGGTCGGCGGCGGAGCGCACGATCGCGGCGCGACGTTCGCGCGGCTGGCCGCGAAGGTGCCGGCGCGCCGCATCCCGCAAGTCGTCGAACGCCTGATCGATCTGTACGCGCGCGAACACCAGCCGGACGAATCGGCGACCGCTTACTTCGGCCGCGTGGAACTCGACCTCGTGAAACGAACCCTCGCGGATCTCGAGAAGCTGCAGCCGGGCGATGCGGTGGATGCCGATTACATCGATCTCGGCGAAGCGGCCGAATTCGCGCCGGTAGTGATGGAAGGGGAGTGCGCCACATAAAGAAGGTGCTGGGTGCTGTGTGCTAGGTGCTGAGTGCGAGTGCCGAGTGCCCCAGCACAGCACCCGGCACCTGGCACAAGCACCCAGCACACAGCACTTAGCACCCAGCACTCGGCTGACATCTACCTATCTGTATATATCGATGTAGAACGGTTGCGCCCCGGGCATCCGCTTTGGTATAGTCCGCAGGACAACCGAATACGCGCTTCATCAAGAGTGGCTGAGGGACAGGCCCTGTGACGCCACGGCAACCACGCTGGCGCCCGTTCGAGCAAACGGAGCGCCGCGGTTCAGGTGCCAATTCCTACCCCGCGAGTCCGCGGGGGGAGATGAGGGAACCAGTGAGCCTCGATTCATTTCACGTCGCCCCGCCCGCCTCTCACACCCGCGCCAGCACGATCGCGCTGCTTGGGTTCGGCACCGTCGGTTCGGCCGTGGCCCGGCGCCTGATCGCCGCCGACGTTTCACGGACCCTCGAGCTCACGCACATCGTCGATCGCCGCGCCGACCGCAAGCGCCTCCAGTTTGGCGACGCGCGCGTCGTCTGGGCATCGAGTCTCGATGAGATCCTGGAGCGCGACATCGACATCGTGGTCGAAGCGATCGGCGGCCTCGACACGGCAACCGACTGGATTCGGCGTGCGTTGGAGGCTGGCAAGTCGGTGGTCACCGCCAATAAACAGGTGATGGCTCACCACGGCGCGGCACTCTGGACACTCGCGGCGCGCCAGGGACGTCAGCTGCGATTCGAAGCAGCCGTCGGCGGGGCGATGCCGATTGTCCGCGCCGTCAGCGACGGTCTTGCCGGCGACCGCATCACACGGGTCGTCGGTATCCTCAACGGCACCACCAACGCCGTCCTGTCGCGGATGGATTCCAGCGGGTGCTCGCTCGAGGACGCGCTGGCTGACGCTCGGGCCCGAGGTTATGCGGAAGCCGACCCCTCGACCGACCTCGATGGAGACGATGCCCGCGCGAAGCTGGCCATCCTGTGCGCGATCGCCTTCGGGCTGCGCGTCGAGCCGAGGGCTATCCCGGCTCGTTCCGCCGCCGGTGTGACCGTGGCGGACTTCGCGCGAGCGCGGCGCGCCGGTCGCACCATCCGTCAACTCGCGCACGCCGAGTACAACCGCGCGGCGTCCACGCTCACGGCCTGGGTTGCGCCGGTCGCCGTGGCGCGCGATTCGATCTTTGGCCGCACCCTGGGTGCGCAGAATGCCGCGCTCATCACCGGTGTCCACGCCGGCGACGTCGGCGTGTTTGGCACCGGCGCCGGCGGCGAGGCGACGGCGGTCGCGATCCTCAGCGACCTGGCCGCCATCGCCCGGGATCGCGCGGCAATCGTGCCGCCACCGAGGCTGTCTTCAGACTTCAGCCTTCAGACAAACTTCGTGGATTCAAACTTCGATCGTCAGACTTCACACTTCAAGCTTCAGACTTCGCTAGCGGAGGCCGTGTGAGCGCGTTGCTTGGACTTCAGTGTCATCTGTGCAAGACGCCGTTTCCGGCGGAAGCGGTCTATGTGTGCGACCGTTGCCTTGGGCCTCTCGAACCGGTGTACGACTACGACGCCGTGCGGCTGACTCGAGAAACCATCGAAGCGCGGCCGAAAAACCTGTGGCGCTATCGCGAGTTGCTTCCGATCATGGGCGAGCCTCGCACCGGCTTCAATTCAGGGTTCACACCGCTGGTGCGATGCGATCGCCTGGCCAGGCAATTGGGGGTCTCCGAGCTGTACGTCAAGGACGACTCGGTGAACCATCCGACCCTGTCGTACAAGGACCGCGTCGTCTCGGTCGCCGCCACGCGAGCAGTCGAACTCGGATTCGATGTCCTTGCGTGCGCGTCAACCGGCAACCTGGCGAACAGCGTGTCGGCGCACGCCGCTCGCCTCGGCATCGATTGCTGCGTGGTCATTCCCGACAATCTCGAGGCTGGCAAGCTGCTCGGATCCGCGATCTTCAACCCGACGATTCTCGCGATTGCGGGGAACTACGACGATGTGAATCGCCTCTGCACGCAGGTGGCGGATCGGTACGGCTGGGGCTTCGTCAACATCAACCTGCGCTCGTACTACGCCGAAGGCGCGAAGACGATGGGGTTCGAAATCGTCGAGCAACTCGGCTGGCGCTATCCCAGGCATCTCGTGTCGCCGGTGGCGGGTGGAACGCTCCTGCCGCGTATCGTGCGCGGGCTCAAAGAACTCCGGACGGTCGGCCTCGTGTCCGGCGAGCTTCCGCGTGTGTATGCCGCGCAGGCTGCGGGGTGCGCACCTGTCGTGCGCGCCATCGAGGCCGGCCTCGAGTATCCCGAACCGGTCCGCCCCGACACCATCGCGAAGTCGATCGCGATTGGCAATCCGGCAGACGGCTATCAGGTCATCCAGAGCATTCGCGCCACTGGCGGCACGGGCGCTGCGGTGTCCGATACCCAGATCGTGGACGCGATTCGGCTGCTCGCCGAGACCGAAGGGATTTTCACCGAACCGGCGGGCGGCACGACGCTCGCTGCGGCCATCGACCTCGTCAACCGCGGCGTGATTCCGCGCGACGAATCAATTGTCGTGTGCGTCACCGGCAACGGCTACAAGACGACGGAGGCGGTGGCCGGAACCTTGACGGCGCCGGTTCGCCTGAGCCGGTCGTTCAAGGACTTCGAAGCGTGGTGGGAATCGGCCCGGGGTCCGGCGAAGGCAGCCGTGCAGGTCTGATACGCGTCCACGTTGACCGCAAAGATCGCAAAGAATCAAAGGCTCTGCGGTCTTCGCGGTCTCTGCGTTCTATCGTCGTATGCTGGCGCGCGAACTCGAGACGATCGGCAGCTTGAACTCCATCGTTCGGCCGTTGCGCAACACTTTGACGGTTGCCGTCGATCCGATCGGGGCGTCGGCGACGAGGCGCGAGAACTGCGACGGGTCGTCGATCTGATGCCCGTTGAACGCCACGATGACGTCGCCCGGCCGCATCCCGGCGTCGTACGCCTCCGAGACACGCCGCATCGTTGACACCAGCGCGCCGTTGAGGCTCGTGGCGCCCACTTCTTCCGCCAACTGCGGCGTCAGTTTCTCGACGCCGATGTAGCCGATGGTACCGCGGCGCACCTCGCCGAACTTCATCAGATCGTCGACGATCCGGCGCGCCAGATTGCTCGGCACCGCGAAGCCGATCCCCTGGTAGCCGCCGCTCTCGCTATAGATGCCGGTGTTGATGCCGACCAGCTCGCCTCGCGTGTTGACCAGTGCGCCGCCCGAGTTTCCAGGATTGATGGCGGCGTCGGTCTGAATGAAATCCTCGTATTGCGCGAAGCCCATGTTGGCGCGCCCGGTGGCGCTGACGATGCCAGCCGTGACGGTCTGGCTCAACTGAAAGGGACTGCCGATCGCCAGCACCCACTCGCCGACTTTGAGCTGGTTGGAATCGCCCCACGGCACAACCGGCAGACCGGAGACTGGAATCTTCAGGAGCGCGATGTCGGTTGTCGGATCGGTGCCGATCACCTTGCCCTTGATGTCCCGCTTGTCGGGCAGCGCAATCGTGATCTCGCGCACGTTCTCGCCGACGACGTGGTTGTTCGTGATGACGTATCCGTCGGGCGAGATGATGACGCCGGACCCGAGGCTGAGCGATCGCCGATCGCGCGATCCGAACGCTTCATCGTCGCCGAAGAAATACCGGAAGAACGGATCGTTGACGAACGGAGAGTTCGGCCGGCGGACGACCTGCAGCGACGAGATGTTGGCGACGCCCTTGACCGTCTGGCCTGCGACGCGAGTGAAATCCGGTCCGGTGTTGCCGGCGTAGCTGAGTGGCGCGGCGGGCTGTGCGGCCGCGCCAGACCGCTGCTCGGGGGCTGCGGTTGCGGCCGGGGCCGAGGGCTCGGTCGCGCGGAGCTCTTCGGCGGCCCGCACAAGACCCGTGACCACCAGGCCGCCGAGGAACCCGGCAGCGACGAGCACGATCGAAAGCAGCAGGCGCCGCATCGCGCTATTCCTCGTGAGATCCGGCGTCAGCCGAACCTACGACGATCCTCCGGGCCGCGCGGTCGCCCGCCTTCGGAATCATCACCGTCAGCACGCCATCCTTCAAATCGGCGGTCACGCGTCCGACGTCGATGCGCTCGGGCAACCCGAAGGCCCGCGAAAAGCGGCCGTGGCCGCGCTCGACCCGGTGATACTGCTCGCACGGAATATCGCGGCCAGGCGTCGAGACCCTGGCACCGCGGATCGTGATGCGGCTGTCCTCGGCGTGGATGTCGATGTCGTCGCGTGTCAGGCCGGGCAGTTCCGCGGTGAGCACGAACTCGTTCGCCGTCTCGTACAGATCGACCGGCGGCGTCCAGCCCGGCGCGTCGCTGCCGACCAGTTGACCGAACTGTTCGTGCAGCGCGAGCAGGTCGCGCAGCGGATCCCACCGCGTGAAGGCCACGTCTCGCATCGTAGCATATGTGCTACGATCTCAAGGATATACAGGTGACGAATGGCCTCCTCCGTTCAGGCGACACGACTGCGTAAAGGCATGCTCATCAAGGTCGGCAACGACCTGTTCCGGATTCTCGAGCTGCACCATCTCACGCCGGGAAACAAGCGCGCGCACATCCAGGTCCGGATGCGGAACATCCGGAGCTCTGCGCTCGCCGACCACAAGTTCCGTGCGGAAGAAGACGTGGAACGGGCGATCCTCGACGAGCGCGAGATGCAGTATCTCTACAACGACGGCGACGCGTTCTACTTCATGGACACGTCGAGCTACGAGCAGATCCATATCACCGCGGAAGCGCTCGGCGACTCGAAGGACTACCTGGTCGCCGAGATGCTGATCCGCGTCGAGTTCTATGACGTCGAGCCAGTGGGCATAGAGCTGCCGCCAACCGTGGATCTCGTCGTCAAGGAAACCGTGCCCGGCATCAAAGGCGCGACCGCCAGCGCACAGATCAAGCCGGCGACGCTCGAAACCGGCCTGGTCATCAACGTCCCCTCGTTCGTCAACGAAGGCGATAGGGTGCGCGTCAATACCGAGACCGGGGAGTATCAGTCGCGAGTCTGAGATGGCTCTCGCCAATTCGCCAGATCATCAACTCACCAATTCACGATTCCGACACTCGGGCTGGATCGAGGTCGTGACCGGCAGCATGTTCAGCGGCAAGAGCGAGGAGCTGATCCGCCGGCTGCGGCGGGCGCAAATCGCCAAGCAGAAGGTCCAGATCTTCAAGCCGCTCATCGACAACCGCTTCAGCGAAGACCACATCGTGTCGCACAGCGACATGCGCATCCCGTCGCAGAACGT
>Ga0068863_100005832_pt1 | contig 12068 bp, 15 predicted proteins | sample KBSSwiS62_FD_66596 | JGI IMG/M metagenome (GOLD analysis project Ga0068863, IMG submission 66596) | Switchgrass rhizosphere microbial communities from Kellogg Biological Station, Michigan, USA - KBS Switchgrass S6-2 | ecosystem: Host-associated > Plants > Roots > Rhizosphere > Soil ...
CTCTGGATCGCGGTGCTGATCATCCTCCTCAACGTCGTGAACACGACGGGCGGCTATGTGCTCAATCGCCTCATCGTGGGCGAAGCCGCCGCCCGCTTCGGCAACGGAGCCGACGCGGTCACGGCGAGCCGCCAGTTCGTGACGGCGTTCTCCGGCTCGATGACGGCCGACGTCAACCTCCTGGGTTTCGTGCTGCAGTTGTTCGTCACGTCGCGCGTGATCCGCTGGCTCGGTGTCAGAGGCGCGCTATTCGTGCTGCCCGTTGTCGCCCTCGTCAACTATTCGATCATCTTTGCCGCACCGGTGTTGGCGGTGGTCCGCATCGGCAAGATTCTCGAAAACAGCACCGACTACTCCATTCAGAACACGCTGCGTCAGACGCTCTTCCTGCCGACCAGCCGTGAGTCCAAATACAAGGCCAAGGCCGCAATCGATACGTTCTTTACTCGTCTGGGAGACGTGGTCTCGGCCGGCGCCGTCGCTCTTGGACAGGTTGCTGGATTCACGGTTGCTGCCTTCGCGTCGATCAACGTGGGACTGACCATCGCCTGGATTGGCGTCGCCGCGCTGATTGCGCGGGAACACCGCAAGCTCCTTCGAACCAGACAGCCGGCGGCAGCCCGTTCTGAGGAGTGAACGCGATGAAGTCCGCCCTCCGCAGGCAGGCGTTCATAACCATCCTGGTCGCGGTACTCGCAGGCATTGGCGCCGGCAACTCCTGCACCCGGGACATGCCACGTTCGCAGCGGTCGCGCGACGGCTTCGTCCACGGTAACGGCCGAATCGAAGCGAGTGAGGTGGAGGTTGCCACGAGGCAGCCCGGCAGAGTCCAACACATCTTCGTGCGGAAAGGCGATTTCGTCGTCGCCGGACAGCGCCTGGCGCTGATGCAGGTCGATACTGACCAGGCCGAACGGGAAGCGGCCGCCGCACGACGCCGGGAGGTGCTCGAGAGTGTGTCCAGCGCGGAAGCCGAGGTTGCGGTGCGGAAACTCGAATGTCAGGCGGCGGAGGCCGCGGTGCAGCACCGGAGGAGCGAACTCGAAACCGCACGGCAACGGCTCGCTCGCACGGAGACGCTCACGAATCAGGGCGCACTGTCGCAGCGCGACGTCGAGAACGAGCGCGCCACGACGCGTCAGGCGGAGGCCGACGTCTCGGCTTCCGAGATGCACCACGACGCCGCCTGCGCCGCCGTCGCCGCTGCCCGCATGCACGTCACCAGCGCACGATCAGCTGTGGCCGCCGTCGACGCGGCCCGCCGCCGAATCGACACTGCCTTGCTCGAGTTCGAGTTGAGGGCCCCGCGTGATGGCCGCGTGCAGGACCGCTTGGCGGAGCCCGGTGAGGTGCTCGAGGCTGGTGGCAAGGTGCTCAAGATGCTGGATGTCGCCGATGTCTACATGACCTTCTTGCTGCCGGACACGATCGGCGCACGAGTCGCGCTCGGCAGCGATGTGCGAATCGCGCTCGACGGAGTGCAACAGTTGGTCATCCCCGCAAGGGTGGCGTCGCTGGCCAGCGTGACGAGTGTTCCCCCCGATACGCCCGCGACCGCACCGGAGCGACAGAGGCGGATGCTCCTGGTCAAGGCAGAAATCGATGGTGAGCTGCTGCGGCATCACCTCCAGCAGGTGACCACAGGACGATCGGGTGTCGCGTGGGTAAGAGTCGATCCGCAAGCGGAGTGGCCGGCCGGCCTGAGCGTGTCGCCCGAGCTGATCGTCAGAGCACGTTCGTGAGATTGCGTTGCACGGCCGGGAATGTCCGCGTGGTGAGCGAGCCCCTTGCGGCAACAGTAAGGTGGATGGAGGAACGGTCAACGCAGCTCATGCCTGCGAGGGAGCAGCAAGCCTCGAGGATAGGCCGGCCCCCGTGGCCGCTTGACCACTGGCGGTGATCATGACTAACAACGAGAAGGCGATCCCGCGGGCGGCGCGAACCATAGGCCTCGCCGACGAGGAGAGCGTGAAGCGGCTCCTCCGCAAGACGGTCTTCGACCTCTGGGACGTCGTCAATGACCTGACGAGGCTCCGCCCATCGCGTCCCGAGCGCTACCGGGTGACGATCTTCGGCTCGGCGCGCACGAAGCCCGGGCACTTCGTCTACGCGGAGGTGAAGCGCTTTGCACGCGCGCTCGCGGAGATGGGTTGGGACGTCGTCACCGGCGGCGGGCCCGGACTCATGCAGGCGGCCAACGAGGGGGCGAAGGAGGCCGAGACCAGGGTCGGGCAGCAGTCGCTCGGGATCCGGGTCGAGCTCCCGTTCGAGCAGTTCGCCAACCCGTTCGTTGACGAGAACTTCGAGCACCAGACCTTCTTCACGCGCCTGCACCACTTCGTGCTCGCGTCGGACGCCTTCGTGGTCGTCCCGGGTGGGATCGGCACGGCCCTCGAGCTGTTCATGGTGTGGCAGCTCATTCAGGTCGGGCATCTGCGCGACGTTCCGCTGATCGTGGCGGGTCCGGGGTACACGGATCTCGTGCGGTGGTGCGAGCGGTGGATGCTGAGCGAGGACCTCCAGCTGGCGAGCGAGAAGGATCTCGCGATCCCGCAGTGCGTGGAGGGCGCGGACCAAGCGATCGCACTGCTGCGGGAGCACCACGCGCGCTGGCTGCAGGGCCAGCTTCCCGTGTCGTCTGTGCCGTAGAGACGGCGACGACGGGGGACCTCCAAGTTCACTCACAGCGCGCACAATCTCGCGCGGATCGACTTTCCGATAGCCACAACAACTGAGAGAAGATCGCGTCCTTTTACCGTTCCGACGTCACCGTCACGACCGTTGCGTTGCACTCCCGGCGGCATAAAAGACCACCACGGCCAGCGGCGGCGCGGTGATATCCAGTCGATACGGCCGCCCGTGATGAGATTCGGAGACGGCATGCACGCCGCCGGCGTTGCCAACCCCACTTCCCCGGTACAGCAGCGCATCGCTGTTCGGCACCTCGCGCCAGAAGCCCGCAATGTCTCAAAACTCGGCCCCGGGTTCCTGCCCGCGGTGCGCTACGCCACACGGTAGTAGAAACTCAGAATTCCGCCGAGTCGCTCCCTGCGACGAATGCGGCCGCCGGCAGGCTGCCGCTGTAATCGATCGATTAGCTCATTGCCGAGACCTTGATGATTGCGTTCACCGTGATAGTGGGCGACGAATTCGGCTAGGGTCCGGCGAAGATGGCGTTCACCGAGTGGAATCACCTTGTTCAAGCATTCCTTGTTGATCGTGCGCACGAAGCGCTCCGCGTAGGCATTGCAATTCGGGGCGCGGAACGGCGTCTGCACGACTCGCACGCCAGCCGCCTTGAGGAAGTGCTGCACGGCAACACTCCACTTCCGATCGCGGTCGCAGATCAGGACGGAGGGTGTGCGGAGGCATCCCTCGACAGGGTCCGTCAGGCGACGCATCGTTTGGATGACGAACGCTTCATCGGGATACGGCGTTGACCCGAGCACGTGGACGCGACGCGTGTGAAGTTCGATAACAAACACCGTGTAGAAAGTGACCAGGCCGCGGACCGTCAGGACCTCGGTCGTGAAGAAGTCCGCGGCCAGCAGCGCGCGCCAGTGTGCCCGCAGAAACGTGCGCCACTGCATGGGGCGCTCGCGACTGGGCGGTATCCCCTGCTTCTTCAGGATTCTCGCGACCGTCGCTCGTGCCACGCGATGACCAAGATTCTTGAGCGCTCCTTGGATGCGGGTGCAGCCCCAACTCGGATTGTCGATGGCCATCTGGATTCACCAGGTGCCGGATTTCATCCTGTACACCGGGCCGTCCCCGGCGCGATGAGCCGTACGTCCACTTGCGCGCGATTAACTCGCGGTGCCAGCGGAGAATCGTCTCCGGAGTGACCAGCGACGTGACCTCCGCGAGCACTCGACGGCCCAGGCGCTCGCCGAGCACGGCGAGCCGTCGCCGTTCGTCGTCACACAGCTGCAGCCGTCGACCGTGCAGTTGTCGCTTGAGAACCCTGTTCTCCTCGCGTATGAATTGGATCACGTCCCGCTGTTGCCGTTCGAGCCATCCGAAGAGCGCCGCAACCAAGAGATGCAACGGAATCACGACGCCAGTCTACGTCACTGCCTCGTCGATCCAGTTTTGAGACACTATGCGAACGATGATCTGATTCGTTCACAGTACGCCGTCGGAATGGAAACAGCCCGAGCGATTGCCATCGAATGAAGGGTTGCCGCATTGCTCGCCCGGTCCATCCCAGTCGTCGACCCAATTGGATCGGATATTTGCAAAATCACTGTGCAAGCACTTGATCTGTATCAATCCGGAAAAGGTGGGCCATAGTGTCTACTCGGTCTGAAGCACTCGAAATCCGATGCGACTGTGTTGATTCTGTTGAGGTCACGCAGGCGCTTGCGAGAGCAACGCCGAGAGCTACGAGTCGGCGGCGCGCGCGAAGCCGCGGGCAAGGCCATTGGTTCCACAGTTCCAGGAGGACGTGTTGATATCTAGACGGCTGCGTTGCTTCCTGCTTATTGTTTGTACCGCGTCGAACAGGACGCTATGACGCCCACCCTGAGTCGCACCCTTCCGCTTGTCATTGTCATCACGCTCTTCGTTGCAACCGGCGTCGTCGCCCAGCCTGCGCCGATCGATCTCGGCACACTTGGCGGCACTTCCAGCACTCCGGCCGCCGTCAATGAGAGCGGTGACATCGTCGGCTGGAGTGAGGTGGCCATCGGCAGTGTTATGCGTCACGCGTTCTTGTGGACGCCGACCACGGGCATGATGGACCTTGGGCAGGATACGTCGTTCGCGACGGCGATCAACAATCTCGGCCACGTCGCAGGTGGGGCTCTGTATGGGGACCCGTTCGGCACTCACCCGTTCTTGTGGACGCCGGAAGACGGACTGGTGGAGATCGAGCCGCCGCACTTATCGTGCTGCGGCAGTACGGTCGGGGCCGTGAACGATGTCGATCAGGTGGTCGGCACCTTGGATAACTTGATCCGTCCGTCTCGGGCGTTCAGCTGGACATCCACGGGCGGCATGCGAACGCTTGGCTCGCTGGGCGGCCCCAGCCACGCCGTGGACGTGAACAACAGCGGACTTGTGGTGGGAACAGGCCTTTTGGTCCCGCGCCTCTTCTACTTTGAGCCGCGTCACGCATTCACGTGGACGGACTCAACCGGGATGGTCGATCTCGGCACCTTAGGAGGTAGAGACAGCGCGGCGGTGGACGTGAACGATGACGGCCAGGTGGTTGGGTGGAGCTACACCGTCGGAAGCCTTGAGAGTGACGGTTCCATCCGCCACGCATTTCTCTGGACGGCCGCGGACGGTATGGTGAGCTTGGGCACGCTCGGTGGTCCCAATAGCGAGGCGACTGCTGTGAATGCGCGTGGCTGGGTGGTGGGCCAGAGCGACGTCACGCCAGGACCCTCGCTGGTCCATGCGTTTTTGTCGACGCCCGACCACGGCATGACCGATCTGGGAACCCTTGGCGGAAATTTCAGCACAGCCCTCGACGTCAACGACCGAGGTCAAGTCGTGGGGTGGAGCCTGACTACGGATCCGGCAGTCGGCCGCGGATTTGTCTGGACGGCGGCAACAGGGATAATGGAGCTCCCTCCCCTGCGCGGGTACGCCAACAGTGAGGCCCGGCTCGTGAACAACAGCGGTTATGTCGTGGGCGTCAGCTGCACCAGGAGTTACTCTGTGGGAGACTGCCGAGCAACACTGTGGGTGGTGCCTGTTGACGACGCACAGCAGCTGCTCGCAGACACCATAGCCCTCATCGCTAGCTACAATCTCAAGAGGCTCGGCACAAGTCTGCCCGACAAGCTACAGATCACGAGCAACTTCGCAGCGGCCGGCCAGGTCAGAGAGGCCTGCGGCACTCTCACCGGCTTTCTCAATCAGGTGTCGGCGCAGAGAGGCAAGGCGTTAACCGTGGCCCAAGCGTCAGCGCTCGCCACACGCGTGATCCGAATTCGCAACGTCCTCGGATGCTGAACCGCAAGCCAAGTCGCACTTGCCCTACCGTGACAATTGAAATCAAGGTTGAGATCAGCCCGTTCGCTCATGGCGGGTGTCTACGTACAAGTACAAAATGCTCTAGGCTTAGGCTTAGCCTAGCCGCGAACGATCGCGGAGCCAAACCTCGGCCCCTCCGGTTGTCGCGCTCTTCGATGTTCACCTCAATCAAAGGCAAACGTAGGTGGAGTGCGGCAACCGCGTGTGCGGCCTCATGAATTGCCTTAGGTCGATTGACGTCCTTTGTTAGCGATTCAGCCACTAATTTCGCGATTCGCTCGAGTTCGTTTTGGTCGCAATCGCTCATTGCTTCTGCCTCAAGCAGCAGCTCGCATACCCGAGCAGCCCGAGTCCAATCGATAACGACAACGTTCGGGCGCCGTGCTGGACGCGATGGACCATTTGGGGCGACCATTCGCGACCGGAGCGATTACGATGCCTCGGGCGTTCAACCGTGCTGCGATAGACCAGAAACCACTGGAGGTCTCGCGGACTGATCCGCTGTCGGCGTCCGAGCTTTGGCCTCACACAATCAGGAAGATCAAGCAAGATACGGAGAAGCCCAGGAGGCTGAAAAAGGCAAGGTATACGGGACGCTCCCAGTAGACCATCACGTCCGCCAACACGAACCAACCACTGAGTACCGCGAGCGCGAGCACCAACGCCACGAGCGCTACGACCAATGCCGTGAGCCGGTTCAGGTTCTTTGCCGACGCCGCTCCTCCGAGAGCAAAAGCACCAGCAAGGAGAACAGATGCTCCGAGGAGATCCTCACGGACTCTAGTATTGAAGGGAAGTAAAGCGAAGTACTTTTCTAGGACTGGCAACAAGGCCGTGACGAGGCCAGTGACAGTCTTCGCGACTTCAGGGACGGTCACCGTATTTCCCGACGAAAGATGCCATTCGCTGCAGACTGACCCTTCATCGAGCCATATGCCGCCGCGACGCCGCGTGCAAGTATGACTTCGTCGCTTCGGTCCGCGATCACAACCGTCGCGAGACGCCAGCCGGGAATCGCGGTGGAGACTTGTGAGATTACTTGCCCCTTGGCAAACGAAGATTGGCTCACGACAAATGGCTTTTCTGGAGTCTGGAACTGAGTCGCCAAGTCGGGCCACTGTGGTATGTCCCAGTAGACGTGGAGTGGTTCTTCGGATTTCGTGTTCACCTCGTACGTAAAGATCGACGCTTTTCCATCGACTTGGAGGGTCGATCGCAAGATAACTTCAGTGAACTGCCCTGCGGGAGTCCACAGCTGAATTGCTGCCTCTAGCGGCAATGGTTTACTAGGGGCAGCGAGCGTCGAGCTTTGGCCAGCCACCGCGGGCCATCCAGCAGTAGGTTTATAAGAAGCTGCTGAGGAGTACCGCCGATTACCGGGCCCGTACTCCACGACACCGTTCTCGTTCGTTGAAGTGCCCGGCACGGTGCTGTGGTCACATACCGGCCGACCTGGTTTTATCTTGTCCTTTTCATATGCCGCAACCTTCCACGTGACGTCTGGAACGTCAGCCCCTGAATGGTTTGTCACTGAGCGCTCATAACAGAACCATGCTGGTTCGTTGCCATTTGGGGGCTGGAGCATGTTGCGAAGAGAATAGAACTTGAGGGGTGCAGAATCTCCGCCCTCGAGAACAAGCTCGGCGGACCTCTTCGTGCAGTCGCAGGTGGGCTTATTTTGAGACTCCAACGCTGCAGAGGGGGCCAAAAAGATCAGCGTCGCAACGATCATCGAGGCAGCCTTCATTCAAACCTCCGCCGCGCCCGATAATAGCTGGTTCGGCGGCTGAGATGCACAGCTGATCGCGGTTACCGTCGTCCTCCGAAGAGGGGCCGCAAACGGGGGAAAATGGCGCCTGTTCGTGATTGGCAGCGTCACGACTTTCGCTTGTTTCCAACCTGGCGACCGACTTTCGCTTTCTCGTAAGTGATGATTCTTCGGAGGCGAAAATGTCCACCAATCAGGGGTGTTTCGCCTCTCGACGTCGCATAAGAATCAATTACGTGGAACAACTAGATCGCATGCCAGGACGCGCGGGAGGCACAGTGAGATACACAATGTTCACGCTAGCGCCGGCATTCAGGGCCGGAACCTGCCCTCTAAAAGCCCGACGGAAGGGCTGAGGGTGGCGTCCCTCTCCTTCCAGATGTAGCAACGCACACAGGCTAATCGGTCATGGCCCTCGCTGGCGAGGCCATCGGGACTAGGTCCGCCAATGGCAGGCACACGCGCCGAGACTCGATCTCGCGCTGGAGATCCTACGTTTGCGAATGAACTCAGGCCCCCCTCACCTCTCGGCTGCCAGTGAGATCCCGCACGACGTTGCGGGCGTTCTGCAAGACGTCGTCCATAAGTGAGAATTTCTAGGGTGGTCCCAGAAGACGCGAGCGCGGAGCCGTGCGTAGCGCCCCAAGCGCAGCGACGGTCGACAGTGCAACGCCATCGATAAAGGCGAGTGCGCACCGCGCGGAGGAGGCGAAAAGGGCGGCGCAGCCGCCGAGCGCAGCTCGGGCACCCTTGACACCGACGAGCACGGTGGCAGCATCCGATATCGATGGCGTCGGGCGGCATCCCGTGACTGCACCGTTGAACCGGGAGTTACCCCTTGGGCGCTGCAAAGCGCCGAGAGTGGGAGTCGCTCCCGGTTCAACCTCGCGCTGCGGTCCTCATTGGCGCCGGTCCCTAGAGCGGACGAATTCGGGCGATTCACTCGAATGCGGCAACGACGCGGTGCCAGCGGACGTGACTTATGGGGGTGACATCGCCACTTGGGTGTCATGTCACCTTCGCTTGGTAGCCGTACGAGTTTCTTTTGCGCGTTCCGGAGCGTACCGACGAAGGAGCGCGAGTACACGAAGCGCGCATGGCGGAAACGCCAAGGCGTTCACTGCGGTACTCGAAATGCTCGACGCCTGAATGCACTGCCTGTAGAGCGGATCAAACGCCAGCGTGAGGAACTCCGCGCACTGTTCGCGGTACTACCGTCGCTGATCTGGTTTCACCGGAGAGTTCAAACGCGCGTCCCTAGATGGTGCACCGAACCCGCAGTAGTCGTGGACGCGGCGCATGATCCCAGCGTCACGTGTTCGTCGGCGCTCGACCCGGTGATCGCGCGCCGTCATCGACGTCCCACCGTCCCATGCGTGTGCTTCACGAGGGCACTTGCGAACGACGCGAGTTGTGAATCCGTCACGCACGCGACACTGTCGCACCGGTGACAGATTCTCCTCGATGGGACGAGGTATTCATGGCGGTTGCTGGCGACATGCGCCAGCCCGAAGGGAGCGCCATGCCTCGCGATGAGTCGGTCATCGATTCCTCTGACTCGAGACTCCTCGAGCTCCTCACAGTCGATGACGTCGCCGCACTGCTCAAGGTCAGCAAGAGTTGGGTCTACGAGCACACGCGCTCGCGCAGCGCGCCACAGAGCGACTCCCCCACGTGAAGATTGGCAAGTACGTGCGCTTCGATCCGTGGCTCGTGCGTGCGTTCATCGATCGCGCTACCACGGGACGCGATCACGCGGACGCTCGCGGCGCTACAATGGCCGGCGAGCTACAGCACGAAGAGTCAGCGAGAGGAAAAGGATGCTCTCGATGACTCGAACAAAACGACAGTACGGCAGTGGATGTCTACTCAAACGAGGAAAGGGGTGGGCGATACGCTGGCGGGAGATCGAAATCGCTCCCGACGGCACGAGGAAGAAAGTGCTGCGCTACGAAGCTCTTGGCGATGTCACGCGGAAGATCGCGTCTGACACGCTCGCTCAGAAGCTCGTCGCCGCAGGCGAACACACAACACCGATGCGCTCTCGCGTCACGTTCCGAACACTCGCAGGCGAGTGGGAGGCCTCGGTGATGCCGCTGTACAAACACTCAACCCAGATCCATCGTCGCTTCATGCTGAAGAAGCACCTGTTGCCGCGATTCGGCGACTTGGCGATCTCGGATGTCACGCGTCAGGAGCTTCAAGCGTACGTGGCTCACCTCCACCGTGCGGGATACGCGCCGCGGACCATCGATCACATTCACGATGTAGTGAGCGCGATTCTTCCGAAGTGGGGCCATCTGCGCGAGAACCCTGCGCGCGGTGTCGATCTCCCGAGTTGAAGTGCGTACGACCCAAGTACGCACTGACGACGGCTCAGGCGACACAACTCCTGGATGCACTGCCAATGCTTCCACGAACGATGGTTGGGTTAGCGATCCTCTCGGGCCTTCGCCGCGGCGAGCTGTTCGCGTTGCGTTGGAGGGACATCGACGAGCAGGCACGACTGCTCACGGTGCGAGAGGCGGTGTACGACGGCGTCTTCTCAACGCCGAAGACGGAAGCGGGCGCACGGAGGATTCCGCTTTCGGACACAGCGTTGACGTTGATCGCGGAATGGAAAGCCCACGTCGAAGACGTAAAGCCAGATGCGCTGATGTTCTCGACGAGCGCGGGCACGCCCATTCTGCCGAACAACGTGGTGCGTCGCTTCATCTTCCCGGCGTGCAAGCGGCTGGGACTTCCTCTCTCAACCTGGCTGACCTTCCGGCGCACGTACTCATCGTGGTCGCACGATCGCGGTGTGCCGGGCAAAGTCGTCGCGCAGTTGATGGGTCACGCCAACGTCGACACGACGCTGAACGTGTACACGCAGGTGCTCGACGGATCGCTCCGCGAGGCCGTCGACAAGGTCGGCGGCGAATTGATCACGATTGTTCACAAAACGGGGAAGGAGGACTCGGGGACCGCAGCGTAAGTTGTTGAAAGAATTGGTGCGCCCTGCACGACTCGAACGTGCGACCTCCTGGTTCGTAGCCGTCAACCCTTTCGTTGACCCGGCGCAACTTACGGCTCGGAGGATGCCAAAACGGCGCGCCACTTGGACCCAATCTTGGAGCCAAGCCCAGAGGGTCACATCACAGTTGTTGCTCTACGCGGCCAGCGCAAGCCGCAATTCGACCTTCTCGAAGGTCACAACTGGCTTGAGCTTCCGGCCCTCACCCTGCTCCAGCCGCACCAAGCCAAAGCGTGCCATCGTGTGAAGGGTGCGCGATAGATTGCTTTTGGCCCGCCCGCTCGCCGCCGCGAGCGCGTCGATCGAATCAGGACGGCGTTTTGCAATCAGCGCCAGGAGTTCCCGGTTGCGTTCCGATAGAACCTTGGCGAAGCTCTCGACCGACGTGAACCAGATATCCGGATCGTCCGCTGTACGCTTCCTACGGCCGGCGACGACGTCGCGCGTATAGCGGGCGATGGCCTGCCGCGATGCAATCCCGACCTTCAGAGTCTTCATTCAACGCCCTCCCTCTTCAGGATCGCTTCGACTTCGTGCCAGAAGTCGTCCATTAGCGTGTCTGCATCGCGATAGGCGTACGGCCGCACAGACTCGCCCCGATGCAGATGATCGCGCGCCGTTGACGAACGGCCAGCAGGCCCACGCGTCATCCGGATCGGATGCGCGTTGTCGATACCGAACACGCGTCGGCCGGCCGGGTCGTGCAGCGTCAGCGTGTAGCTGACGCCTTGCGGACGGTCCGCGTCAGGCGGAACACGCCCAGCCACGATCTTGACCCAGAAGCCGCCGCCGACCTCGGCGATGAATCCGTCGAGATCGACGAGCCTGTCGAGGCCTTCGTCGCGGCGGCTCACCCGGATAATATATCAGACAATGATAACAAGCCGCGATGCCTTCAGAAGAAGCGCTCGAACCTGGCGAGGACATCCGTCGCAGCAGCAGTCATGTCTCAGAACAGCGGAAAGGCAACATCCCGCTCACAGACCCGGCGACTTCGAAGCTGGCATTCCCGATCACGAAGGGCTGGTCGGTCGGCGTTGTTGGACCCAACCCGTAACATGGACCCAACTTCTTTTTGCAGCGAAACGTCGCTGATACTAAAAAAAATCAAGCCCGACGTATGGCACGACTCGAAGACGCAGTCGGTCGGAACCAGGCGCTCAATCAGACTGACTGAACAGGGGAAGTGATTGAATCAACTGTGGTTGGTGCGCCCTGCACGACTCGAACGTGCGACCTCCTGGTTCGTAGCCAGACGCTCTATCCAGCTGAGCTAAGGGCGCGAAGGGTGATTAAACG
>Ga0068863_100005833_pt1 | contig 12068 bp, 21 predicted proteins | sample KBSSwiS62_FD_66596 | JGI IMG/M metagenome (GOLD analysis project Ga0068863, IMG submission 66596) | Switchgrass rhizosphere microbial communities from Kellogg Biological Station, Michigan, USA - KBS Switchgrass S6-2 | ecosystem: Host-associated > Plants > Roots > Rhizosphere > Soil ...
ACTTTCTTGTTTTCGTCACCCGGACAAAATCCACGCCCGATTTTGATTTCCATCTCCATTTCAAATTTTTTCTTCTTGTCGAGCGTGCAGACGAACTGGTTGGGGTTGACCAGTTCGATGTTTTGATTGAGCTGGATATCGGCGGCGGTCACCGGACCTTCCTTGTTTGCCGAAAGCATCAGCGTCTGCTGTTCGCGGGTGTGGGCCTTGAACTTGATCTTTTTCAGGTTCAGGACGATATCGGTCACATCCTCGACGACGCCGTCGATGGTGGTGAACTCGTGCATGGCGCCATCGATTTTGACCGAGGTGATGGCGGCGCCTTCCAGCGAGGAGAGCAACACGCGGCGAAGGGAGTTGCCGACGGTGTGTCCGTAACCGGTTTCAAACGGTTCGGCGATGAACTTGGCGTAGGTTTCAGTGGCGGTTGACTCCTCTTTGGTCAACCGTTTGGGCATTTCGAAACGGCCTAGGCGTACTGGCATGGGTTCCTTTCAACAATTTTAATCTGACTTGTCCGGCTATTATTCCCTCTAGCCGGCCAGGTCCGTATAATTGTTTGGGGCGCCGGTCTGATGGAGCCAGGAAGCACGGCCATCGCCGCGCTCCAAGACCCCGCTGCTCCGGCGCTCCGTTGTCATTTTTTAGCGGGAATAAAATTCTACGACGGCCTGCTCGTTGGCCATCGGATGGATTTCGTCGCGGGTCGGAATCCGCACGATCGTGCCCTTGAAGGCCTCTTTGTTGAGCGCGAGCCAGTCGGGCACAGCACGGCTGGTGGCGATTTCCAGGTTCTTTGTGGCCATCTGCCGGGCGACATTGGAATCCTTCACCTCGATGGCGTCGTTCACTTTGAGCGCGCAGGACGGGATGTTCACTTTGCGTCCGTTTACGCGGATGTGGCCGTGGGCGACCATTTGGCGGGCCGCCGGACGGGTATTGGCGAAGCCGAGGTGATAGACCACATTATCCAGGCGCGTCTCCAGGATTTGCAGCATGGTTTCGCCGGTGACACCGCGACGCTTGAGCGCGCGCTCATAAACGTTGCGGAATTGACGCTCCATCAGGCCGTAGTAGTAACGGAGCTTTTGTTTTTCGTGCAGGCCGAGGGCGTAATCGGTGAACTTGCGGCGGCTCTTGGGGCCGTGCACGCCAGGGCCGTAGTTACGCCGCTCAAGATATTTCGACGGCCCGAAGATCGGGACGCCGAAACGGCGGCTGATGCGGGTGCGAGGTCCGGTGTAACGAGCCATGGATCGGTTGCTGGTTGAGAGTTGTGCGTTGAAGAGCTAGACGCGACGTTTCTTGCGCGGACGGCAGCCATTGTGCGGAATCGGCGTGACGTCCTTGATGGAGGAGATCTCCAGTCCGATGGCCTGCAGGGCGCGGATGGCCGACTCGCGGCCGGAACCAGGCCCTTTGACTTTGACCTCCACCTCCTTCATGCCGTGCGACATGGCCTGGCGCGCCGCGTCCTGGGCCACCTGCTGGGCAGCGAAGGCCGTGCTCTTGCGGGAACCTTTGAAGCCCACCCGGCCGGCGCTGGACCAGCCGAGAATGTTGCCCTGCATGTCAGTGATGGCGACGATGGTGTTGTTGAACGTGGCCAGAATGTTCGCGATGCCAGATGAAATATTCTTTGCGCCTTTGGCCTTGATGATCTTTTTGCCGGCGGCATCGTCGGCCAGGAGCTCGGCAGCCGTGGGGGCGGCAACCGGAGCCGCGGCAACACCAGGAGCTCCGGGCGCATCGGCCTTGGCCGGCTCTGCCGTTTCACCGGGAGTCTTTCGGGGAGGCTTGGCCGCCTTGCCTTCAGCGGCGCCTTTGGGAGCATCCGTTTGGGGAGCGGTTTCGGGTTTCGCTTCTTGTTTTCCAGCAGGTTTTCTGGGCTTGTTTTCTTCTGCCATAAACAGGATCAGTGAATGCCAGTCTTCGCGTTCGGGTTGCGCTGCACGCCGACCGTCTTGCGCGGCCCTTTGCGGGTGCGTGCGTTGGTCTGCGTGCGCTGGCCGCGCACCGGCAGTCCGCGCAGATGCCGGATACCGCGATAGCACTTGATGGCCTGGAGGCGCTTGAGGTCCAGGCCGACTTCACGACGCAGATCGCCTTCGATCACATATTTGCCTTCCTGCACCGCGTGAGCGATCTGCGACAATTGCTGTTCATTCAAATCCTTGGCGCGGATAGAGGGCTCGATGTTGGCCTTCCGCAGGATTTGCTTCGAATTCACCGGACCGACCCCATAGATGTCGCGCAGGGCGACATCGATGCGTTTCTCACCGCGAATATCTACTCCAAGCAGGCGTGGCATAAATCGGCTCCTAACCTTGACGTTGTTTGTGGCGCGCGTTGGTGCAAATGACGCGAATGACACCTTTGCGACGCACGATTTTACAGTGCTCGCAAAGCCGCTTGACTGAGGCTCGTACTTTCATGACTTAACGGTCCTGATCCAACCTGATCCGACCGCTTGACAAATCGTAAGGCGACATTTCCACGGTCACTTTGTCCCCCGGCAAAAGGCGGATCTGTTTCGCCCTGGCCTTGCCAGCAATGTGCGCCAGGAAACGGTGCCGGTTGGGCAATTCCACCCGAAACAAGGTCTCTTTCAACACTTCCACTATTGTGCCTTCAACCTTAATGGCGCCTTCTCGAGGCACGTCAAAATCTCCGGTTCGGCACCGGTGATCAACACCGTATGCTCAAAGTGGGCGGACAGTGAACCATCTTGCGTCACGGCTGTCCAGCCGTCTTTCAAGATTTTTACCCCCGGCCTGCCCGCATTCACCATCGGCTCGATGGCGAGCGTCATGCCCGGCACCAGCTTTTGGTTCGACTTCGGGTCCACGTAGTTTGGCACCTGGGGATCTTCGTGGACCGTACGCCCGACGCCGTGCCCGACGAATTCGCGGACAACGCTGAAGCCGTTGGTTTCCACATAATTCTGTACCGCGCGCGAAATGTCCGTCACCCGGTTTCCCGCAATCGCCTGCGCGATACCCTCTTCCAAGGCGCGCTCCGTCACGTCCATCAGGCGCTGCGCTTCCAGACTACAACCGCCGGCCGCCACCGTGCGGGCGGTATCACCGACGTACCCGCCGTAAACCACACCGACATCGAGGCTGACGAGATCGCCGAATTGCAACCGTCGATCATTCGCCAGCCCATGCACCACTTCGTCATTGATTGAAATGCAAATGTTGCAGGGGTAGTTCCGGTAACCCAAAAAGGCGCTCTTGGCGCCATAATGTTCGATCCTGGCCGCGGCATAGAGGTCAACCTCGCGCGTTGTGACGCCCGGAGTGATGAACGCGGACACTTCATCAAGCACCTTGCTGGCGACGGCGCAGGCCGGCCGCATGGATTCAAGGGCGCGTTCGTTTTTCAGAATGATCTTCAATTCAAAGCCGCCACGCTTCTTGCGAATCGCTCGTCCGGCGACAGCGCGGCGTCAACCACGGTCAGTTTGCCCTGTTGCTCGTAATGATCGGTCAGCGATTTGGAGTGGCGTCGGTAAATCTCAAACCGTTTACGCACCACCGCCTCGCTGTCGTCCGCCCGTTGCGTGAGCGGGATCGAGCAATCATCACACAACCCGGCCACTTTCGGCGACACGGAGAAAATATGATACACCCGCCCGCACTTCGGGCAACTCCAACGGCCTGTGATCCGGTCGAGAAGGAGCTTCAATCCGCAGGCGAACAGGATGACCGCTTCGATTGGGGCGTTCCGGGCCGCAAGCCATTCGTCCAGCGCCTTGGCCTGGCTTGACGTCCGCGGGAAACCGTCGAGCAGGAAGCCATGATCCAGAGGCGTGGATTTCATCCATTCACCCATGAACTGAAGGACAATCCTGTCCGGGACGAGGTCGCCTTGTTCAAGGAACACCCTGACCCGCTCCCCGATGGCGGAGCCCCGTTCCACTTCCCGCCGCAGCAGGTGTCCGGACGAAACGTGGCTCAATCCCAATTCCTGCTGCAGCCGCGCTGCCACGGTCCCTTTACCCGATCCCGGCGGACCCAGCAGTATGATCCGCCGCTTCATGACTCAGAAGCGCCCACGCAACCGCCCCTTCTTCAGGAAACCGTCGTAATGCCGCATTAGCAGGTGCGACTCCATCTGCCGCATGGTATCCAGCAAAACGCCGACTGTGATCAGGATGCTCGTCCCGCCGAAGAACCGCGTCACGCGTTGATCGACATTGAACCATTGCCCCAGGAGAGTCGGGATGACGGCGATCAACGTCAGAAAAATCGCTCCAGCCAGCGTGATGCGGCTCATGGCGCGATGCAGATAATCGCTGGTGGCCTGCCCGGGACGCACGCCCGGAATGTAGCCGCCGTGTTTTTTCAAATCATCGGCGATCTGGATTTCATTGAACTGCGTCGCCACCCAGAAGTAGGAAAAGAACAGGATCATGAGGGAATAAAGCAGGTAATAGACGAGATGTCCCTGGTCCAACTGGCGGCCAATCTCGTCAAAGAATTTCATGTTTTTCAAATTGGCGAGCATATAGCAGATCTTGCTGGGAAACATCAGGATGGCCTGTGCGAAGATGATCGGCATGACTCCCGCGTAATTCACCCGCAGCGGCATGAACGAACTTTGACCGCCGTACAGCTTTCGCCCCACCATTCGCTGGGCGTATTGTACAGGGATTTTCCGTTGCGCCTGGGTGACGGCGATGACCCCGGATATCACCGCCAGCAGCAACAACACCAACAAAGGAGCGGCCGGGAACAAGCCGAATTGCTTCTCCGCCCCCGCCGGAGGATTGAACATGTAATAAACAGCCTGAAAGGCCCCGGGCAGGTCCGCCACGATGCCGATCGTGATGACCAGGGAAACGCCGTTGCCGATTCCCCGTTCGCTGATCTGTTCCCCCAGCCACATCAACAGCAACGTGCCGGTGGTCAGAATCAGAATCGTCTGGACGCGATACCACCACAGGTTCCCGATCAGCACCAATGTGCCGCTAAACTGCGGAAAAATCTTCGTCGGATTTTCCCAACCCAGGGTCATGAGCGTGCCGTGGCCCAAACAGAGCACGACCGTCAGGACACGGCCGATTTGGATCAGCTTGGCGCGGCCGCCTTCTTCCCGAGCCAGTTTACTCAACTGGGGCACCACGGCGGTGAGCAACTGGACGATAATCGTCGCCGTGATATAAGGCATGATGCCCAGCGAACCGACCGCGCAATGCTGCATCGCGCCGCCGGTGAACAGGCTGTACATCCCCAGCAGCGAACCGCCAATGTCCTTCGCGTGCGCCTCGAAGTAGCGCATCAGAGCGCCGCCGTCCAGGCCGGGAATCGTGATCCACGCCATGATCCGGCAAATGCCCAGCAGGAGCACCGTGAAAATGATCCGCGACTTCAGCTCCGGAATCTTGAAACAATTCGCGAACGTGTTGGCAATGGCCCCAAGCATGTGGTCGGGAGTCGAGTAGGAATTCGTTACGCGCTGGACGTTGCGGCCTTCGGTGAGCCGACGACTTCGCACACGCCGCCCGCCGATTCGATTTTGCCACGGGCCGTGGCGCTGAATGCGTGCGCGCTGACAACCAGCTTTTTCTTCAACTCGCCGTCGCCGAGTATCTTGACGCCGTCCGCGCGCCCGTTGGCGAGGCCGACGGCGCGGAGCGCTGCCTCATCCACACGCGCGCCGTCCTCGAAATGGTTCAGCGCTTCGACGCTGACCGGAATGTAGCGGGTCGCAAAGCGAGCGTTGTTGAAGCCGCGCTTGGGAATCCGGCGGATCAACGGCATCTGGCCGCCTTCAAAACCGATGCGGATCGAGCTGCCGGACCGGGCAGTCTGGCCTTTGCCGCCCCGGCCGCTGGTCTTGCCGTGGCCGCTGGATTCGCCCTGGCCGAGTCTTTTGCGGCGGTGCTTGGCGCCAGGACGAGGTTTGAGATTGTGTAAACGCATAAAAACATCAAACGGCGGGGAGCGGCTCCTTCGCGCGCAATTCCAGGCCGCGGCCGCGATAAATGTCCGCGCGCAAACGAAGCTGTTGCAGGGCCGACTGGGTCGCCTTGGCCACGTTGGCGGCGTTTTTGGAACCCAGCGACTTGCTCAACACGTCCTTCACCCCGGCGGATTCCAGCACCGCGCGCACCGTCTTGCCGGCGATGATTCCGGTGCCTGGCGAAGCCGGGCGGAGCAACACGCAGGCGCCACCAAAGTTCGAGACGACCTCGTGCGGGATGGTGGCTTCCTTCAGCGACACGCCGACCATGCTCTGGCGCGCGATGTCGCCGCCTTTGCGGATGGCATCGGCTACCTCGCCGGCCTTCCCCAACCCCAGCCCGACGCGGCCGCGCTTGTCGCCCACAACCACCAGCGCGCTGAAGCTGAAACGGCGACCGCCCTTCACCACTTTGGCGGAGCGGTTGATATAAATGACCTTTTCGGTCAACTCGTTCTCCTTTTTGCCGTCCGAGCCATCACCCGAATCCGACCCGGGCCTGCCTCGTCGGCCGCGACCGCGAGCGAAGCGGCCGTCATCCGGGTTGGGTCTAATTGCGTCAGCCACGTTTGGTTCTCCTGGTTGTTGTTAGAATTTCAGTCCCGCCTCGCGGGCGGCATCGGCCAGCGCCTTCACTTTGCCATGGTACCGCGCGCCGCCACGATCGAACACCACTTGCGCGATACCCTTGGCTTTCGCGGCCTCCGCCGCGATCTTGCCGATGCGTGTGGCGCTCGCCGCGTTGGCAGCCAGACTCGCATGGTCCGGAACCGACTTGTTCAGAGTCGAAACCGCCGCCAGCGTGTGTCCCGCCAGATCGTCGATGAACTGCACGTATATGTTCTCGCCGGTGAACTTGACGCTCATCCGGGGCCGTTGCAGCGTGCCCGTCACCTTCTGGCGCACGCGCCAATGCCGGCGCTTCGACAATTCTCGTTTTTTTCCCGTTCTCATTTGAGTGTTTCACGGATTTTGCCGTGAAAATTTCCCGGTCAACCGGCGCATTATTGAACTGTCTTGCCTTCCTTGCGCTGGACATATTCGCCCACGTAACGCACGCCTTTGCCTTTGTAAGGTTCCGGCGGGTAGAAGCTGCGAATCTCCGCCGCCACCTGCCCGACCAGTTCCTTGCTCGGGCCTTCGATCGTCAGCTTAGTGTTCTCTTCGACCGTTACTTTGATCTGGTCCGGAATCGGGTAGTGAATGGGATGCGAATAGCCGAGGTTCAGGTTGACGTTCTTGCCCTGGACAGCGGCCTTAAACCCGACTCCCTGGATCTCCAGTTTCTTCAAAAACCCTTCACTCACGCCTTTGACCATGTTGTTCAGAATCGCGCGGCTCAGCCCGTGCAAGGCTTTTGCCTCGGCGTCGTCGCCATCGCGGCTGACACTGATCTTCGCGCCATCAACCGCGGCGGACGTTCGCCGGGGCAGATTGAAATCGAGTTTGCCCTTCGGCCCTTCAACGAACACCTTCCGGCCCTGGATCTCAACCTTGACCTTGGCCGGAATGTCGATTGGCAATCTTCCGATGCGTGACATTTTCAGAGAGTGGGAGGGATGCAGTGGTGGAGAAATGGGGTGATGGGGCGAGCGCGACACGACGCGCCCCGACACTCCAAGGCTCCAAAACTCCAATACTCCGTGTTCATGGTTTCACCAAATGTAGCAAATCAATTCGCCGCCCAGGCTTTGTTTGCGCGCCTGCACGCCGGTCATCACGCCGCGGGAAGTGGAAACGATGGCCGTGCCCATGCCGCCCAGCACGCGCGGGATTTCCGTCGCGCCCACGTAACGGCGCAAGCCCGGTTTGCTCACCCGCTTCAGGCCGGCGATGATGCCTTTGCGGCCCTGGAATTTGAGCTTCAGCTTGATCTTCTTCAGCGTCTTGCCTTCCACCGAGCAGTCCGCGATGTAGCCTTCTTTCTTCAGGATGCCGGCGATGCTCTCCTTCATCCTGGAATGCGAAACTTCCACTTCCGGCACCAACGCGAGACTCGCGTTGCGAATGCGGGTGAGCATGTCTGAAATCGGATCGGTCATAATCTTACCAACTGGCTTTGGTCACGCCGGGAATCAAACCATTCAGCGCCATCTCGCGGAAGGTCAGGCGCGAGCAGCCGAATTTCCGGATGAACGCGTGCCGGCGGCCGCTGATGGCGCAGCGATTGACCACGCGGACCGGGCTGGCGTTGCGGGGTAACTTGGCCAGCGCCGCGTAATCGCCTTTGGCCTTCAACTCGGCCCGTAACGCCGCGTACTTCTTGACGGTCTCCGCTTTTTTCTTGTTGCGCTCTTTCCAAGCTGTCGTAGCCATAAGTCACCTTCCTTCGGCAAACGGCATGCCCATCAGTTTGAGCAGGTCCAGCGCCTCGCCATCGCTTGGCGCCGTGGTGACAATCGTCACGTCCATGCCCTGGTGCCGTTTGATCTTGTCCAGGTCGATCTCCGGAAAAATGGTCTGGTCCGATAAACCCAGCGAATAGTTGCCGCGGCCGTCGAAGGATCGGCCCGACACGCCGCGAAAGTCGCGGATGCGGGGCAGCGCCGCGGCGACGAGCCGGTCGAAAAACTCGTACATCACGTCCCGGCGCAGAGTCACGCGGCAGCCAATCGGCTGGCCCTGGCGCAGTTTGAAATTCGCCACGCTCTTGCGCGACTTGTTGATCACGGGCTTGCGTCCGGTGATGAAGCTCAAGTCTCTGGCGGCGTCATCCACGGCGCTTTTCTCCAACTGGGCGCTGACGCCCATGTTGATCACAATCTTCTCGATGCGGGGCACTTGATGGACGTTCTGATATTTCCGCTTTTCCATCAGCGCGGGCCGCACTTCCTCGACGTATTTCTGATAAAGTCTGGCCTTCATGTGGCTGGGCGGTTGCTAGGCGGTCGGGGCGGCGGCGCCGCGTTTGGCCGCGCGCGCGTCAAATTTGTCCGCCAGCATCAGGTTTGAAATATGAACCGAACCTTCGCGCTCGATAATGGTGCCTTGCGGATGCTGCTGGCTCTTGCGCTGGTGTTTCTTGATCATCTTGACCCCTTCCACGATCGCCCGCTCTTTCCCGGTGATGACGCTGATGACCTTGCCGCGCTTGCCGCGCTCGGTGCCGGCGATCACCACCACCACATCATCTTTTTTCACGTGAAATCGGCGCATAACCTCAAATCACTTCCGGCGCGAGCGAGATGATTTTCATGAACTTCTTGTCCCGCAGCTCGCGCGCCACCGGGCCGAAGATCCGCGTGCCACGCGGATTGTTTTCCTTGTCAATGATGACAATGGCATTGGTATCGAAGCGCAGATACGAACCGTCGCTGCGGCGGATCGGCTTGCGCGTGCGAACCACCACCGCATCCACCACGTCGCCTTTCTTCACCGTGCCGTCCGGCGCCGCTTCTTTGATGTGCGCCTTGATGATGTCACCCACCTGGGCGTAGCGCTGGTTGCGTCCAATGACACCGATGGCCGCCGCGCGCTTGGCGCCGCTATTGTCCGCCACGTCCAGAATGGAACGAATCTGTAACATATCGCGTTCTCAGCTCAGGCCACTTTCGCCACGTCCTGGTTCCGCTCGACGATTTCGACCAGACGCCAGCTTTTGGTCTTCGAGAGCGGCCGCGTTTCCCGGATGCGGACGCGGTCGCCGACCTTCGCCTCGTTCTTTTCGTCGTGCGCGTAAAATTTGCTGTAAGCGGTCACCACTTTCTTGAACTGCGGATGGCGGAAACGGCGTTCGACGCGGACCACAATGGTTTTGTTCATCTTATCGGAGACGACGTCTCCGACCCGTTCTTTGCGATGGCCCCGTTCTAAACTCGTTTCGGTCATAGATCCAATTCAGGCGGCCTTGTTGCGGAGCTGGGAAATCCGGGTCTCGACGCGCGCGATGTCGCGGCGCAACAACCGCAACCGCGCCGGCTTCTCCAACTGGGCGCTGGCCTTTTGCAACCGGAGATTAAACAATTCCTGACGCAGGTCGCGGCTCCGAGCGGTGAGCTCGGCCGCCGTAGAATCTTTCAATTCGGTCATTTTCATATTTCGCTCTTCACAAAGTCATATGGTGGCGGGAGATGAATCTCGTTTTTATGGGCAGCTTGGCCGCCGCCAGTCGCATCGACTCGCGCGCCACCGCCTCCGTCACCCCGTCCACCTCAAAAAGCACGTTGGCCGGACGGATCACCGCCACCCAGGTCTCGACGCCGCCTTTGCCGGTGCCCATGCGCACTTCGAGCGGTTTTTTCGTGACCGACTTGTCCGGGAACACACGCAGCCAGACCTTGCCGCGCCGTTTCATGTATCGCGTGATCGCCACGCGCGCGGCCTCGATTTGTTTCGTGTCCAGCCAGCAGCGCTCCAGCGATTGCAATCCGTATTCGCCAAACGCGACGGTCGCGCCGCGCGACGCAATGCCGGTGCGGTGGCCGCGCTGCATCTTGCGGTACTTCACTCGTTCGGGCATCAACGGCATACGCTGGTCCTCTTTAAAATCAGTTCGCCGCCGCGCTCGCGCCAGCGGGTTTGGTTCCGCGCTCCGATTTCGTCTCGCCTTTGCAAATCCAGCATTTCACCCCAAGCTTCCCATAGACCGTGTTGGCTTCGGCGAAGCCATAGTCGATGTTTGCCCGCAGCGTGTGCAGCGGGACGCGGCCTTCGTGATACATTTCCGTCCGCGCCAGTTCCGCTCCACCCAGCCGGCCCGCGCAACGAATCTTGATGCCCTCGGCCCCAAAATCCTTCGCCGTTTGCAGCGCCTTCTTCATCGCCCGCCGGAACGACACCCGCCGCTCCAGTTGCAGCGCCACGTTTTCCGCCACCAATTGGGCGTCGATTTCAGGCTGCTTAATCTCGATGATATCGACGTAAATTTCCTTCCCCGTCATCCGCGACAGCTCTTCCTTCAGCTTGTCGATTTCCGCCCCCTTGCGCCCGATCACGATCCCCGGCCGCGCCGTCAGGATGGTGATGCGGCAACGGCTGGCCGCCCGCTCGATCAGGATCTGCGGCACCGACGCCGATTCCAGTTTCTTCTTCAACAGCGTGCGAATCTGGCGGTCTTCCGTCAGCAGCTTGCCGAATTCCTTCTTGCCGGCATACCACTTCGAGCGCCAGTCGTGGGTCACCGCGACGCGCAAACCGATTGGATTTGTTTTCTGTCCCATAATCAAATGTGCAGTGAGCGATCAGTCATCCGACAAAACGATTTTAATGTGGCAATTGCGTTTGAGAATCGGCCCGGCCGATCCGCGCGCCTTCGGCGTAAAGCGCCGCAGCGTCGAGGCGGTCTGCGCGACCGCTTCCTTGATGAACAGCCGGTCGGTCTGCAACCCGCTGTATTCTTTCTTGTGCGTCTTGAGGTCCTCGGCATTGGCGATCGCCGACTTGAGCGTCCGCGCCACCAGCCGGGCCCCTTTGCGCGGCACCACGCTCAGCACCGCTTGCGCCTCCTCGGCCGGCAACCCCTGTATTTGCCGGACCACTTCCCGCATCTTCTGCGCCGACATCCGGATATTCTTGGTGATCGCTTGGACTTCCATAAAGTTACTTCGCTTCCGCTTTCGCCGTATGGGCGCCGTGTTTCTTGAACGTTCGCGTCAGCGAAAACTCGCCGAGCCGGTGGCCCACCATGTTTTCCGTCACGAACACCGGGTTGAATACCTTCCCGTTATGCACGTTGAAAGTCAGCCCCACAAAATCCGGCGTGATCATCGAGCGCCGCGACCAGGTCTTGATCGGCGCCTTCGACTTCGTGTCCTTGGTCTTCTGGATCTTCTCCAGCAGGTGAAAATCAACAAACGGACCTTTTTTAATCGAGCGTCCCATAATCCTTATTTGTTTTTCATCGGCCGGCCATCGCGGCGGACCAGGATGAAACGATTCGAGTATTTCTTCTTGTTGCGCGTGCGATACCCCTTGGCCAGCAAACCCCACGGCGAGGTCAACTGCTGCCACCCGCCGCCCGATTTCGATTTGCCGGCGCCCCCGCCGTTCGGATGGTCGACCGGGTTCCGGGCCACGCCGCGGTTAATCGGCCGGATGCCCCGGTGCCGGGACCGCCCGGCCTTGCCCAAAATCACGTTTTCATGCTCGGTATTGCCCAC
>Ga0068863_100005836_pt1 | contig 12063 bp, 9 predicted proteins | sample KBSSwiS62_FD_66596 | JGI IMG/M metagenome (GOLD analysis project Ga0068863, IMG submission 66596) | Switchgrass rhizosphere microbial communities from Kellogg Biological Station, Michigan, USA - KBS Switchgrass S6-2 | ecosystem: Host-associated > Plants > Roots > Rhizosphere > Soil ...
GCCGACCCGCGGAGCGGCGCGGCCGCGCCGCTTCGCCCGGTCTATCGGAGATTCTGATGGTCATCAAGACCAAGCCGACCTTGCTGCCATCCGGACCCGCCAGCGTGCGCTCCAGCGCATCGAGGTCGATGTTGCCTTTGAACGGTTCCGCGCTATCGAGATCCGCGGCTTCCGGGCACGGCAGGTCGCGGGCCTCGGCGCCGGCCAATACGACATTGGCGTGGGTGGTGTCGAAGTGAGTATTGCTGAGGCAGATCTGACCAGGCCGAAGCAGGCTGGAGAAGAGCACGCGCTCGCCGGCGCGGCCCTGATGCACCGGGAGGATGAACGGATACCCAGTGAGGTCGTGAACCTCGTCGCGGAATCGGAACCAGGACCGCGCTCCCGCGTAGGACTCATCGCCGAGTGCGGCTGCCGCTTCCTGCGCGTCCGAGGTAGCGCCGGTACCGGAGTCCGACAGCAGGTCGATAGTGATCTGGTCGGCACGCAGGTTGAATGGGTTGTAGCCGGCATCAGCGAGCGCCTGTTGTCGCTCCTCAGCGCTGAGGAACGCGATCGGCTCCACGACCTTGATCCGGTACGGAGGCAATGTCTTGCGCAGTTCTGCTGTCATCGATCGCTCCCTCACCATCCGTTGTGTCAAGCCGCGCACCGGCCGGCTGGCGGCTGCGCGTGGACCATGGCTGTCGGCCGCCGTCGTGGGCGCGGCGGACTGATCTGGTACGCCTCGGCGGAGAGGTAGACGGTCACGCCTGGGCGCGGCAATCCCAGCCGCAGAGAGACGTGCGCGATCAGACCTACCCCTTCGTGCAGCGGCCTGGTCACCAGGGCCGCGATGATCCGATCCAGCTCGGCGCTGTCGAATCCGTACCGGTCCAGCAGCGCTGCCACCCGGTCACGGGCCTCCTCGTCGTCATTGACGTAGCTGCGGATCGGCACGTAAACGCTGTACCCGGCCGGCCGGTCCATCTCGCCGAGAAAGGTATAGCTGCTCACCAGCGGTCGCCCCGCAAAGATGCCGGTCTCGCCGCCGGCGGCCACGCAGAACTCCCCAAACTCCTCGGCGTCGACTCCATCGACCACACTGGCCGCACGCACCACATCGCGTGCGTGGGCGTCATGGTGGCTGAGGTAGAGCTTGACGCGAGCGTGCGGCGCATCGTGCAGGTCGATTGCGAAGAACGTCAACCGGTCGGCCCGGCCGAGTTCGCCTGGCCGGACCCCATTTTCCAGCGCCACGCGGTATGACCCGCTCAGGCCAAGCCGCTCTAGCGCCTCCGCCACCAGACTCGGCGCGCGCTCGACACCTTTGAGTTCTGGATTGAGGTAGATCTTGAACTCCGGCTGCCGACCGCGCTGGAAGACCAGCGAGTGCCAGAGCCCGAACCCGCCGAAGGGTTCATCAGCCGCGAACAGATCGCGAACCCGATCGAATCGCGACATCGACAGACCAAACCGGGCGGCTTGCGTCTCGACGAATTTGCGAGCGGCCACCAGGTTCGTTGCTGCACTGGGCGCAGTGTCGATCGACTCACCGAGAATCCGCACGCTGGGACGCTCGTTATGGTTGAACGCGACGGAAAACTCGACCGGTGTGTGGTCATCGGCTATACCCGATGACCAGGCTGGCGGAAGGGACAACGGACGGGAGCCCGCGGGTCCAAGAAGATCAGCCAGCAATAGGCTGGCTGACTTTGGATCAATGCCTACGATCCTGCATAGGCGATCTAATTGACTATTGAGGTATTCGGAAAGGGACAGATCCTCCATATTCAGTCTCCACTCACGGTCCGATAACCCGAACTGAGTGAAATGATAACGCGTACAACATGCCTGATTACTTAATGTAATCGGCGAGATGCCCCGATTCACCGACGGAGCGGATCCCGTTTAGATTGAAATGCGACAAGGCTCTGCAATGGCTTGGTCCGTTGCACGAGCCGCCCCCACCCGAACCACACCAGACATTCACGCAGCTCAATTCGTATTCAGGGCGCCGCGTGGCCTTGCTCCGCGTCAACGTCAACCCGCCATCCGCGCGGCCGTACGAATTATTCGCATACGCGAAGATACGCACTCATCGCAACATGGGTCGAACCGGAGTAAGCCGAGGCTCGTCGTGACAGCCGGTAGAGCCCGTCCGCCGGCCTACACGCTCGACTGAACCGCGGCCGGCAGTTGCGACATCGCGTGCTGCACCAGTTTGATCAACGCCTGCTTGCTCGAGTACCGATCCCGGGCATCGCACCATACAAGCGGCGCCACCGGGTTGAGTTTCAGCGCGGCCCGGATCTCATCCTCGCTGTACAGGCGTTCGCCAAAGAACGTGTTGACTGCCGCGACGAAAGGTATGCGGCGCCGTTCGAAGTAGTCGATAGCTGGGAAGCTGGCGTCCAGCCGCCTGGTATCGACGAGCACGATCGCGCCGATGGCACCCTGCGCGAGTTCGTCCCACATGAACCAAAACCGGTCTTGTCCCGGCGTCCCGAATACGTAGAGCACAATGTCGGCATCGATGGTGATGCGCCCGAAGTCCAATGCAACTGTCGTGGTGGTCTTTTCCTCGACGCCGGCAAGGTCATCCACGCCGATGCTGGCCTGAGTCAGCACTTCCTCGGTGGTCAGCGGCGGGATCTCGCTAACCGATCCGACCAAGGTGGTCTTGCCGGTGCCGAACCCACCGGCCACCACGACCTTGACCGATTTGCGAACCACAGTTATCAGTCCTTCTTGTTGTCTAGAGACTTTCCAAACGGGCGAGAATCGATTCCAATATTCCGCGGTCCGCGACCGACTCCTCTGCCGGCGAGCCGACAGTGAGAAACCGCCGATCGAGGAGGACGTCCACCAGCAGTTTCGTCAAGGCGAGCGGATAGTTCAGATAGGCGGCGAGTTCGGCGATGGACATCCAGGTCCAGCAGCGGCTGATGATCGCCGCGTACTCCGGCTCCAGCGTCCTCGTGTCAACCGGCATGGCGATGACCTGAGTGGCCAGGTCCAAGCTCGCGTTTCGTGGACTGGTACGTCCGTTGACCAGAACGTAAAGCGGCACAAACCGCCCCGCCTCGCCCTCGTCGTCGCCGTACCAGATGTCACGAGTCATGATCTGCTCTGCCGTCAGCCGGACTTGGTCGCGTCAGCGCGCGGTTCCGAACCGAGGTATTGGCCGATCCGGGTCACCAGGCGGCTCATTTCGTACGCGACCGCTCCCATGTCAACGGCTTGGTCACAGAGCACAGCCAGCCGGCCGTTCTGCCCGGCCGCGGCCACGAACAGGGTCTGATCGCGATATTCGGTCATCACCTGCTGGACCGGCCCGCTGCTGAAACGCCGACCGGTGCCGGCGGCAAGGCTATACAGCGAGGACGCCCCGGCGGCAAGTACCTCCGCGGCGTCTTGCGGCAACGACGTGGACTTCTGGACGATCAGCCCGTCGGTCGAGAGGACAACGGCGTAAAGAACGTTGGGGACCGCCTCGAGCTCGTCGAGCATCCAGGTCAGATCGTTATGAGACGTCGCTTCCATCACGCATTCCTGTCATGGTCGATGCTGGTTGTTTCGGCGTTGTCGTGCACGCGACCAGCCCGCCAACCCCGTTGGTACAGCGCGAACCGTTCCCGGATCTCTTCAGGTGATCTCGCCGGCTCCATAGATTCCAAGCCAGCCAGGTTGTCATCGCGCAACTCGGGCGCAAGGTGCTGCTGAGGCTGCCGCTCTGGTAGCGGTGGGCGAGCGGCGTATGGAGGGATGGGCACATCCCCTGCTGCAGTCGCCGAGATGGAGGACTCGGGACGCAGAGATTCTGCGCCAGAACTGTTTGGTTGATAGTCACCCGTCGTGTCGTCCGGACGCTCGGTGCCTTGCTCGTATCCATTCCGGAGGCTTGGCAGCGGCCAGGCCTCGTCGTCAGTGTCCAGCAAGCCTTCGACGTCGCCCAGCTTCGTAATCTGAGGTATATCCAGCCAACTGTCAGTGTCCGCGGACGCGGATCTCGCGAGCAGGGACATGTCCGCTCTCGGCGCAGCCTGGTACGCACCGGCGGCAGCTACGGACAGCGCGGGCACCGGCTCGGCCAAGTCCGCATTCACATCGTCATCGGAGGCGATCAGGCGGTCGGGCAGCAGCACGATTGCCAGTAATCCGCCATACGCCGAGGGACGGAGGGTCACGTGTATTCCACTGCGCTTGGCCAGCTCCGCTACCACCCATAGACCGACCTGCGAGCCATCTCTGAGCGCGGTCACGTCGGGCGTCGGTGCGGTGGCCAACAATTCGTTCGCACGATCCAAGTCGTCGGCGAGCATGCCCAAGCCGGCATCCTCGATCTCCAACACGACACCACGCGCGGCTCGGGTGCAACTGACCCATACCGCCGAATCCGGCGGCGAGAACGCTAGCGCGTTGTCGAGCAGCTCAGCGATGAGGTGGGTGGTGCCGGCGACCGCGTTGCCCAACAACGCTACGTCAGCAACGCGCCGAATGCTGACTCGCTGGTACTGCCGCGTTTCCCCGATCGCGGCGAGCAGGACCCGTCGTACCGGAATCGGCTTATTAAAACGCCGGCCGGTCTGGCCGCCGGCCAGAATGATCAGGTTTTCCAAAAACCGCCTGGTCTGGGCGAGCTGATGGTTGACGTCGAACAGTTCCGCGATCAGGCTCTCGTCACCGATTCGGCTCTGCAGGTCTTCGATGACCTGTAGGCCATGCTGGAGAGGGCTTTGTGGACGGCGCGCCACGCCCATGAGCATCGCGGTCCCGGCAGCCCGGGTCGTTGCTTCATCGACCGCTGCGCCGATCGCGACTTGTAGCGACCGGTTCAGAACATCGGCGAGCTGCCCGATCTCATCGCTTCCATAGTCGTGGTTGGGCAGCTCAACCGCTGGATCGACCTTTTCACGCCGGCGCAGCCGGTCCATCATCTCCGGAAGTCGCTTGTCTACCACCGTCGACGCGTCGCGGCCCAGTTGAGCCAGCCGGACCGACAGCGCACGATCGACCAGGACCTGCGACTGGCGTACCGCCCACACGATCGCGCCGACAGCGATCGCCAACGCGATCAAGCTCCCGAGCAACGCGGTCAGCAACTGCCTATTGCCGGTCTGTAACGCCTGGGCCGACACCTCGTCTGCCTGCGCGATCGTCAGATTGATCAGATCATCAGAAACCGCGGTAGTCAGCGTCTCCCACCCGGCCGCGTTGATAGACAGGCCGCGAGGCACGCCATGGGTCCACTGTCCGCCGGCAATCAACGCGTTCTCCGTAGCGACCAGGCGTTGCCAGGAGTCGCCCGCCGTGATCTGCGCGTACTGCTTCTGAACGTTGGGCCGCAGGTGTGGGACAAGGTCCGCGAGTTCGGCATGGTAGGCACTCACGACGCTGACAAACTGAAGGTAATCATCCCGGCTCAGCGCCCGAGCTCCGAAGGCACCCGTGATAATTGACCCAGCACGCGACATCAGGTCGCTGGCGTGGAAAGTCTCGGTCGCAGCGATGCCGCCCTGGGTGGCGGTCACGTCCGGCACCACCCGGGCCTGGGTGTCGAAGAGGCCGGTGGCAGCGTCAAGCAGGCCGTTGTAGAACTCGTAGACGTGTTGCCGATCGATCGCCCCCGAGTCGATCTCGCCTCGAACTTCCGGAAGCTTATCCAGATTCTCAGTCAGCGCCTTCCACCGTGTCTTGATGGACGCCGGCGCAAGCGCCAACGCTGAGTTGGCGGCCGTGCGCAGTGTAGACAGCCGTTGGTCAGTCTGTTGCCGCTGTTGTATCAGACTCTGCGGGCCGCCTGACGGTTGAGCCAAGTAGGCGATGCTCAACCTTCGCTCCTGCTGGACCGAGGACAACCCGGTGACCGCCGGAATGGATACCTGCCGGACGCTGTTCGCAACCTCACGGTCGTAGAACCCGTTGAAGACGAGATAGCCGGAGGCCACCAACCACAGAAGTACGGCGACGACGCCGGGAATGAGCACGAGCCGAATGACTCGTCGTTTGATGGATTTGTGCTTGCCGCCGCGTCGGATTGACCTCGTTGGCTGATGGCGGCTGTCGGAACCAGACTGGTTATTCACGACGCTCCGATTATCCAACTCGATGGCTCCTCAGCAGCCGTCCAGCATCCCGTCCGGATTCACACACCGCCGGCCCGTTTGCTCGAACTTCGTCCAACCACATGCAGCTAGGCAGCACACCAACGGGATTTAGCCAGTGGTGGACGCCGATACGAAGGCACACCCTACCGTCGTATGCCCCTCTCGTCACTACCTGACCGCACCATGCCTCCGTGTCGGTAATAGTCGTTAAGTATTGACAAAGACGACCTACTGTCCATAGACGATTGTCGAGGGAAGCACCGCGCCAGATCTACCGACCGCGGGCGGCGAACGACTCTAAAGCCCCATGGGCTAAGCGATGCGGAACCCTGCAGCACTGACAGTGCCGATGTCAACGCGCGCGAATGCCAGTCACGACCGTAGGACCAGAAGCTGCGGGATGATCGCGTCGAACCAGATCCCTGGCGTGGGTGCGTGCCGCAACGTACAGGGCAGTTAGGAGAGCGGCCGCGCCGGATCTCGGCGGTCCCGCAGTGCGCGCAGTGTCCTAAGTGTGGGGCTGGGGTCCGAAGGTCGAGGGATCCGGGGCGGCGGGCTGCACCTCGTTTTCACTGCCGAAGTCCGTCGGCACGGGCGCGCCGGGCACGTTGCGGTCTGGCAGTGTTGTGTCGTGGTCCACGACGGTCATCCCCAGCGCGTTGGCGAGCGTCGCGAGTGCGCCGTCGAGCATCATGAGGTCGTTGATCGCGAGATTGGGCAGCAAGATGTCCACGGGCGCGATACGACTCGCCATCTCGAACAGCGCGGCCGACCGTGTGTACGTTCCGTGCTCGCCGGTTTCGATGCGCTTGTCTATGGCGGCCATTGAGTTGCGCAACTGGTCCGTGGCAGCCGTCAGCCGCGGACCACGCGAAAAGTGCGTGTGATCGACGGTGTTCGCAAACGAACGGGCGTAATCCCGCGCGCCGGAGCAGACCGTCCGAATCTCGGTCAGCTGCGCGGAGTAGCGGCCGAATGTCGCCTGGCGCAGCGGCGCCGCGGTCGATTCGAGCGCCGCGTACGCCGCGTCGACGGCCCGCATATCAGCGCGCATCGGCGGATGCGACGTGTCGAGCATGCGGTCCAACGCGTCGTTGACGAGCGCCGACAACGAGCGGAACCACAAGAGCACACCCGTGGTCAGCACTCGCTGCGGCCGCAGCGGCACGACAAACAGCACGGTAACCACCACCGCGCCGACCCCGACCGCGGTCTCGCCGAGCCGGAGGAGCAACAGGTGCCAGCTGAGTTCGCCGAGTTGAGCGTAGATCTGCGACACCGTCACCGTGATCGCGATGGCCATGAACGTGTAGTTGATGCGAATCAGGTAGTTGCCGAGGAACAACGACACAATGACGATCAACAGCGATGACCACACCTGCCCACCGGTGAGGTGGACAAGAAGGTCGCCGACCACGATGCCGATCGCCGTTCCGGTGACCCGGAACAGTGCCTTGCGGACCTGCTCGCCGGAGTTCGTGGTGGACGTGAATGCCATGAACGTCACCAGCACCGCCCAATAGAGCCGCGGTCCGGACACGATGTCGCCGACGACGATCGCGATGGCCCCGGCGACCGCGGCCTGGACGGCGGCTCGGGTGTGCGGCTGCAAAGTTGTGCGGTCTAGGGCGCCGCCCCGACCCGGCGTGGTGGATGCCTCCGTGCTGATCGGCGCGGAGCCTGGCAGCCAACCCGACTTCAGCGTGACCGCCGGCGTGTACGGCACCGCGGCCGTCTTGCCGACATGCTTTATTGTTGCGCGGATCTGCCGACGGGCCGCCATGTACGTCTGGGCCGAAGCGGCAAGGCGAAGCCCGACGACGGTCATCCGCGCGTCGTCGGAACTCGCGCGGCGCAGCTCGATCGCACGCGCGTCGACGTCGTCCTTGTCTTCCGCCAGCACCGCCGCGATGCACGCGCGTGCCCGTGCACGCAAGGGTCCGTCGGAGCACTGCCCGGCGAGCGCGTCGGCGAACCGCGCGACATTGGATAGCGCCAGGTCGGCGTTGAACAGGCGTTGAGCTTCGAAATCAGATGAATCCGGCACGGACTCGGCGAGCTGCGCGTCGATCATTAACGTGCATTCGTTCAGCCGCACGATCTGCCGCGCCAGCCGTCGCGACGCCGACCGCAGGTGTGAGGAGTCCGGTGCGTCGAGGACGGCGATGCTGCCGACGAGCACCCGATTGGCGCGCGCCTCCCACGATCGCCGCATGCGCGCGAGCGTCGCGATGAGGTTCGGCCGGAAGAACGCAAGGCTAACGAACAGAGAGGCGGCCACGCCTATGCCGAGCAACGCCGCGATCCAACCAAGGTCGGCCAGCTGGATCTCCCCGTGCAGGAAGAAGCCGAGGTAGCCGCCGTTGAAGATCACGAGCCCGGCCGTGACACCGCGCGGTCCGAATCGTCGCAGGTAGACCGAAACGGCGAGGAGTGCGATGAGCCAAATGAACGAGACCAGGCGGTACGACCCGATTGCTAGCCCGACCGCCATCGAGGCGAGCAGCGGCAGCGGCAGCACCAGCGAGGACAGGATCTGTCCACGGGCGGTCGCGTCGGTGACCGATGACCCGGCTGTAAAGGCCACAATTCCGGTCACCAATAGCGCCACGACCAGCAACGCGTGGTCGCCAGCGCGTACCACAGCCGGTGGACCGGCAGCGTCCGGCATCTGCAAAGCGCCGGTCGTCCGGACGAACAGGTAAGCGAGACCGACGCCCAGCGCCATGCTCAGCACCGCCTGCAGGGCGAGCCGGAGCTGGGTGAATGCCGGATCGGCGCCTGCGAGCTGGTCGACGCCGTCGCGCAGGTAGGCGCGAATCGAGCCTGCCCGCGGGCCGACCGTGAGGACATCGTCGGTCAGGCCTCGCTGGCCGCCAGCGGCCCGAACACGCGGTACGGGTGCCGTCACATCCTCATCGTCCGCCGCCGTCCGACCGGATCCGCGATCGCCCCTCGTGGGTGTGATCCCTCCTTCGAGCCGCCGCCGCGTTCACCGAACTCGCCGACGCGGTCGGACACCCTGGTCGACACCGGCATCAGCCTGTCCAGCGCTCAGACAACGCAACCGTGCCCTTGCGCCTAATGACGAGTTCGGCGCGTTTGTCGACGCGGGTCGGGGGCCCAGAATCAAGGACGCGCACGCGGAGGCTCGCGCACTTGTTCGGACCCGACAGCGCTGTTCCGTCGCGACCTCCCAGATCGCTGACCCGGAAGACCGGCAGCGTTGCACGGACCGCGCCGTGCCGGTTCAGTGGTTCGGGCGCGCGGCGCTGATAGCCGCCAGCACCGATTGACCATCGCGGTCAATGGCTAGATCACCGAGCGACACGATGCCGATCAGGGTGGCGCCGTCGTCAACGACGGGAAGCCGACGCACGGCATGCTCGCGCATCAATGCCACCGCCACTGATGCTTCAGTGTCCGGCTGGACCGTAACGGGTGTTGGGGTTAGCACATCGCGGATCGCCGTCAGGGCGGGGTCTCGGCCGCTTGCGATCACCCGGGTAACGATGTCGCGGTCGGTGAGGATTCCGCTCACGCGGCCGCGGGAGTCGGTGACGACCACGTCACCGGTGTCCCGGTCGCGCATGATCCGGGCGGCCTGCATCACTGATGCCTCCGGCGGCAGCGTCATCGGCCAGCCGGTCATGACGTCACGTACCAACTGTTGCATGACGCACCTCCTGATCAAGTAGTCGCATCAGGCGGCGGCGCGCCTCCGGCGCGAGTGCCGATCAACCGCGGCGGTCCGCCCTGGCTACTCCACCCGAACCTATATCTCCGCCCGGATCTTCGGTCGATGAAACCGCTGTTGCCGCACGCCACAAGCGCTAACAGGCGTCACTGAGGATCAGTGCGGCTGATCGCGAACCGATCGTCAATGATGATCGCGGGCGGCGACCGAGAGCCGCTGACGATCTTGGCTCAGCGTGCGCTTGGCGGCACTGAAAGGCGCTCGGCATGGATCAGGCGGGCGCCGGCTCCTCCAGGTCGAAGTCGGGCCCGGTCAGGCGGACGCGGCGCGCCTCGCCGACGTTGACCACCACGACGACCGCGATCACCATCATGATCGCCACGACCGCCGGCACGAAGATCCCGACCGGTATCAGCACCAAGCTCGCGACTGCCCCGCCCAGCCTCTCCCACGACGTACGGTGATACATCCGCCAGCGCGTGTAGGAGAACGTCGCCAAGTAGAGGGCGGTACCGCCGAACAGTAATCCGGCCGTGTCGGCGTGCAACCGATGCGAGGGCTCCCCCACCACCTCGGCGAGCCCGACAGCGATGACCACCACACTCCCAACAAACAACAAGTGCCCGTAGGTGAGTACGGGACGCATGACCTCGGTGCGGACCGCGGCTCGCTCCATCGCCTGCTGGATGGCCTGAGCCGCCAGGTGGAAGTAGACCCACCACAGGCCGAAAGCGAGCCCGTATGCGCTTGCCACGGCTACGAGTCGCAGTGGAGTCAGCGGCAGATCGGCGGCGACGGCACCGACTAGCACCACGGACTCGCCCAACGCAATGATGAAGAACAAGCCGTAACGCTCGGGCAGATGTACCGCATCGAACGGTATCCGGGCCAGATCCTTCCGTAACAGCCTCGGTGCCAGCAGGTCGACGGCGCCGGCCGTGAACCAGAGCGCAATCCGAGCCGGGCCGTGGACGAAGCCGCCAGCGAACACGAGTGGGCCGGAGATAAGCAGGGCGACGTTGTACGGGTTGCGCGGGACCTTCCGGAACGGTCCGCGTAGCGCGAGCAGCGCGAGGATGACTCGTGCCGTGAAATAAGAGCAGCCGAGCAACACACCTCGACTTCCGAACGCGCCAGGCATCGCGAGTGCCATGAACAGGCTCGCCGTCCCGACAGCGAACAATCCGAGCCGGTCCATCAACGCGTCGACATCGTGCGTGTCCGCGTAGACGCTGGTCCCGACCCAGATCCAATAAACCGGGACGAATACCACCAAGGCCTGCAGCAGGCCCTTCGCGCCGTGGTCAAGCCGAAGCAGCTCAGTGACCTGGGTGATGACGAACACAAAGACGACGTCGAAGAACAGCTCAGCCCAGGTGACACGCTTCGGCGGCACCCAACGGGCGGGCTCGGACCGCGTGGGAGCCATTTCCGGATGCTATGACACAGAAGCGCTTACTTCTTACCAATTCGCGGAATCCGCGCCTTGTCGCCAGCACGCCGCTACGTTCGTCGATTGTGGATCGGGCAGGATTGCCAGTCGGCGTTCGTCGGCGTCGTTTCAGACATCGCGACCGTCGTGGCCCTGTTCTTGGCTCGGGGCGAGGTTTCCACGTATGCGAGGCCGGATCCAGATAGCTGGCGACGTTTCCGTCGGTCCGGTCCTTGCTGCAGAGGCACGCATTCCACAACTCAACCGAGAGCAGCTCCAGCTCGGCGTCGTAGCTGGACTTCTCCACATACGTCTCGCGCCTTGTCGGTGACTACCTCGGCCGGCCGCACCCGATGCTGGCCCGAGCCACGATCTTGGTGCTGACCCCCTACGTGCGATGCCGGGCGAAGCTACGTTGGTGTCCGTCCCTGCCGGACATCTTTCAAGTCCGGGACATGAAGGAAGATCGCCTCGATGCTGATCCCAAGTCTCGCGACGATGTCGGCGAAGCTCAGTGTTCGGTCCGGCAGCAGGGCCCGTACCTCATGAAGCAGGTCACTGAGGCAAAAGCCAGCGTTCGACGTACGTGTCGTCGGCCTGGGGCGGCGCTGGTAAGGCTCCTATAGGCGGTTGCTGAATCGTCAAGAACACCATTGTTATCAACCGCTGCTAAGCCATAAGCGTGAAGCCCGAGTATGAGCGTGCATTGATTGTGGCTCGGATTTTTCGTCTAACTGCGCGGCTCAGGGGCGGCGGGCCTGGATGAGCCAGGACGCTGAGCCGAAGGTGACACCGGACGGCGTCTCGTGCGCGGCGATGATCGCGCGCAGCTGGTCGAGCGCAGT
>Ga0068863_100005837_pt1 | contig 12062 bp, 8 predicted proteins | sample KBSSwiS62_FD_66596 | JGI IMG/M metagenome (GOLD analysis project Ga0068863, IMG submission 66596) | Switchgrass rhizosphere microbial communities from Kellogg Biological Station, Michigan, USA - KBS Switchgrass S6-2 | ecosystem: Host-associated > Plants > Roots > Rhizosphere > Soil ...
GATGTGCGTGTATTCAAATTCCAGTACCGAGTAAGAATTGAATTGCCATGCATAGCCAAAGTTCCATTGTTGTGTGAGTGGGTTTTGGTAATCGGGATCCATGATGCGCCCAGTCGAATTGTCGGGTAACTGGGTAGGTGGCGGCGGGATTGTCGGCAATGGATCGATTCCAAAACGCCAGTTCGACAGCGGAATTCCCGTACCCGGAACGAGGTCGCCGCTGGCAATACTGAAAACACTGACGAAGATCGTTGGATTGATCTGCTGGATCATGAATAGAGGAATATTCAGGAATGTTTGGCCGTAATAAAGGCCATAGCCGCCGCGCATGATGTGTTTTCCTTTTGACCCAATATCCCAGGCAAAGCCCACACGCGGGCTAAAGTCGAGGTTGTCATCTTTTGGTAAAGACGCCGCCGCGGGATGGTTGATTGCTTTCAGCGCCAGGTAGGTCCTGTTTTTTTCTTGTGCTGTCGTTCCAATCAAGTTGAAGTCTTTGTCCCAGCGCAATCCGAGGTTGAATGTCAGGTTTGGTTTGACTCTCCAATCATCCTGAAAATAAAGACCCAACATTTTGGCTCCGCCGGGCAAATTGAAATAAGGATCGCCTGCGGTTGCAGTCATGCCGCCGACTATTCCCGGAGTCGAGAAACCCTGCGGCAATTTCAAGATGTCGCTCGGCAATGAAACGAAATCGATCTCGAGCACTGGATTGAACTCAAAAAAACCACCGAGCTTTGGTTCCCACAGGTAGTCGATACCGGTTCTGAACGTGTGATTTCCTCTGTTGATTGAGAGATCGTCTTTGAATTGATACTTGATCTGGTACGACTGCTGGGGCACGTTCACGTTGGTGCCAAACTGAATGAGAGTCGGAAAGGTGATGGTGGTGGTTTTTAATGGACTATCTATCAGGTTGTTCCAATACTGATAGCCCGCCGTGAAGGCATTGACGACACTGCTGCTCAAGGCGGAATTCAATGAAAAGTTGGACAGTATCAGGCGATTTTGGGTGAAGTTGCCTTGTGTGAGATCGACACGTTGAGTCGCCTGATCGTTAAGACCATTATTGGATTGGTCGTTATAGGTCAGGAAGATGTTGTGTTTTGAATTAAACGTGTGATCGATTCTCGCATTGATGCGCCAATCCTTATAAGGTGTCGGCAGCACCGGCGCCGGTCGTGCACCCAAAAATTGCACTAACTGCAACTCGCTGAATGCGTCGGAAGCAACCGGGATCGAAGTCGCTTCATTCTGCCGCTCGATTGCGAAGAAGAAGAAAGTGTTATCTCCGGTCCTGTAGTGGGTTGGTCCACCTTCTCCAAAACGCGGTAAGTGTAAAGGTCCACTGATCGAACCTCCCCATTGTTTCCGGTTGAACGGCGGCTTCGATTCGATCGATTGATCGGCTGGTGAAACTTCACTGGCATTCAGTTTTTTGTCTCGCAGGAAATAGAAAACTGAGCCATGGAAATCACCACCACCCGATTTCGTGACCACGTTGATCGCGGCGCCCTCACTCCGTCCGTTCACCGCTGAGAAACGTGCGGTGCTGATCACAAATTCCTGGATGGACTCCAGTGGGAATTGCATGACTGGCCCACCCACGGTGTTGTCTTTGTTATCGATCCCGTTCACCGTTACGTTAACGTTGCGACCGCTGGAGCCGTTGATTCCGAAGACTGAGATGCGACGCTTAGTCGGATCATAGGAATCAACCGGCTTGGCACCAGGCGCAAGGTAGGCCAGGTTTCCTAGGTCGCGACCATTCAGTGGCAAATCCTCAACGTCACGCGGTGTAATGTTAAGACTGACGTCCATCTTCTCCCTGCTGACCAATTCGCCTTCACCTGCTGTGACCGTGACGCTGGCCGTCTGCATGCCGGGCTCCATCGTGAAGTCGAAATTGTTTGTCTTTCCTACAAGCACTTCCGAGTTCTCAACTGCCACGTTGCCAAATCCAGTTGCGCTGACTTTGATGTCGTACCTCCCGGCGGGCAACAAATCGACTCTGTATTCTCCACCTTCATTGGTCTGGGCGGTTCTGCTCAGTCCGGTTGCTTTGTTGGTAATGGTTACAGATGCATTAGCAATTGCAGCCTGGTTTTTATCTTTGACTGTACCGCTTATCGCGCCGCTGGCAGTGACTTGCGCGAAAGCGTTTGCACACAAAATCAAAGTAAAGCTCGAAGCAATGAGAACTCTACATACAAAAGTTGAAAAGCGCTGTTGGCAATCGGACTTCATGAGGGACCTCCTTCCGAGGTAGTGTTGCGATAACGCTACGGTGTCGGGGACAACAAGTGAACCGAAGCACTCGCAACAGTTTGGTGGACCGGATTGTGAACTAAGATGGCGCGAGCCGCGCCGCGATACGCGTGATTAATGCGCCTAAGTTGGGGTAAATGTCAACGAATTTTTGGATTTGAGCCAAAAAACTGTATGACGTTGTTGCTGCGCGGCCGCCCTAACTAATTGACGCGCCGGAGTAGCGAACGGAATTCGCCGGGCAGCATTCCAGTGTGCAACTTGAAACGCGTGACAGGTGCCAACAACTCCGTCACGCCGGCAGTCGATCATGCAAAACTTAAGTAGTGCCTCAGTTTGAAATTTGACCACAATTACGCCGAAGGCGTTCGCTAATTTCAGCCCGGGGTTGGAGCGCAGCGACAACCCCGGGAAGCGATTAAAAAATTGTTATTAAACCCTGAAAGGGTTCGGCGGTGGGCGAACCCCTTCAGGGTTAGAAGGCCTTAGATGTAATGATCCCAGGGTTCTCGCAAGCTCGAACCCTGGGCTGAAATTAGCGAACGCCCTCGGCGTAATTGCGATCAAATTTTCAATTTGAGGCATTACCAAAACCTATATCCGGTTTGACCTATGTAGAATACTTGCTATAAAGTATCCTAACTAAAACTACGAGGAGTTCAGCATGGGAAAAGGATTTCTCTCCTACGCGGCCACTGTCATTCTGCAGTCGGTACGCGGCGGCTATCTTTACGGGTTTGACATCATCGATATCACCGGACTGCCGGGTGGAACGGTCTATCCCGCGCTCCGCCGGCTTGAAGAAGCCGGGTGTCTCAATTCGCAATGGGAAAACCCGGAAATCTCGCAGTCGGAACCTCGTCCGGCGCGCAAGTATTACGAGCTCACTCGGACCGGACGCGAGGTATTAGCGGAAGCGTTAAAGCGCTACCGGATTCCGGAGCAATCAATACAAAAGAAAGGTCGCCAACCAAAACCATCGCGCGCATGAGACGCACGGTTGAGGATAATGACGAACTTGCACCAAAAAAAGCGTTTTCGTTTTTGGCTTTGGCTGATTCGAATAGTCGGAGTAATCGTCCCACGCCGGATGCGCGCTGACTGGCAGCATGAGTGGGAAGCAGAATTACAGCACCGTGAACAGCTCCTGGCCGATTGGGACCGCCTCAATTGGACCAACAAATTTAACCTGTTCCGGCGCAGCACCAGCGCTTTTTGGGATGCGTTCTGGTTACAGCCCAAACGTCTGGAGGACGAAATGTTTCAAGATCTGCACTTCGGTGTACGCATGTTATTTAAGAACAAAGGCTTCACTGCCATTGCCATACTCTCGCTGGCACTCGGTATCGGCGCGAACACAGCGATCTTTCAGTTGATCGACGCAGTGCGATTGCGAATGTTACCGGTCAAAGCGCCAAATGAACTGGCTGAAGTTCGGCTCGTTGATATGAAAGGAGCGAGGGGCGGATTCGCACGCTCCTATCCCACTGTCACCAATCCAATCTGGGAACAAATCAGAGATAAACAGCAAGGCTTCTCCGGCATCTTTGCCTGGGGTGCTGACACCGCAAACCTTGCGCCCGGTGGTGAGGAGCGTCCGGCGCGGATGCTTTACGTGAGTGGCGACTTTTTCAACACTCTAGGTGTTTTACCCGCTCTCGGACGCGTTTTAACTACAGCGGATGATTACCGTGGTTGCGCCGCGCCGGGCGTGGTAATCAGCAACGGTTTCTGGCAACGCGAATATGGTCAGGACACAAATGTCATCGGACGTAAAATCACAGTCAACGATCGACCGCTCGAGATTGTCGGCGTCGCGCGATCGAATTTTTTTGGCATGGAAGTCGGGAAATCGTTTGATCTCGCGTTGCCGATCTGCGCCGTTTCGCGGGTACGCGGAAACGACCGGCTGCTCTCCGGAACGATGTGGTGGTTAACGATCACCGGTCGTCTGAAACCAGGATGGTCCATCGACCAGGCTACCAGCCAGATGCAATCCATCGCGCCGGACGTGTTCAAGGCGGCACTGCCCGCGAATTATCCACCCGCGAGCGTGAATGATTTCCTGGCGTCGAGGTTGATCGCAGTACCGGCCGGAGCAGGTGTTTCTGAGTTGCGAGAAGAGTACGAGCAGTCGCTCTGGTTGCTATTGGCGATTGCGGGATCGGTTTTATTGGTTGCGTGTGCCAACCTGGCGAATCTATTGCTGGCTCGAGCCAGCGCGCGTGAACGCGAGCTTGCAGTGCGACACGCTCTGGGAGCTTCGCGCCTGAGAATAATACGCCAGTTGTTAGTCGAGAGCCTTTTGCTGGCTGGCGCGGGAGCGCTGCTGGGAGCGGGTTTGGCCCAGGCTCTGAGCCGATTCCTTGTGTCGTTTCTCAGCACGGGCGCCAACCCGGTCTTTCTCGATCTAACACCGGACTGGCGCGTGCTCGCTTTTGCGATCGGTCTGGCGTTGTTGACGTGCATCCTGTTTGGACTGGCGCCCGCGATTCGCGCAACGCGAATCGATGCGGGTGTGGTGATGAAGACAGCCGGGCGTGGGATGACCGCAAGCCCCGCGCGATTTACTATGCGGCGAGCGCTCGTCGTAGCGCAGGTTGCGTTGTCGCTCGTGCTGGTGTCCGGCGCGCTGCTGTTCTCACGTAGTCTTGGCAAATTGTTGACTGTTGATACGGGCTTCCAACGAGAAGGCGTGCTGGCCGCCCGTGTAAACTTCCAACGATTAAATCTCACGCGTGATCGAATTCCCGTTTTCAAGAATGAACTACTCGAACGAATTAGAGCGATTCCAGGGGTGGACTCTGCGGCAGTGGCGCACGAGCTTCCTTTGCGTGACTGGGGAGGAGCCTCCACCTGGATGGACGGTCAGGACGCAACACAAGCGAAGGACACCAGTCTCAGCCGGATCGGTCCTGATTACTTCAAGACGCTGAAAATTCCACTGCTGAGAGGACGTGATTTTGACTCGCGAGACAGAGTCGAGACGCCCAAAGTGGCTATTGTGAACGAGGCTTTTGCGCGCGAGTTCCTGGGCGGAGAAGATCCTGTGGGCCGGCGCTTCTGGATCGCGGCCACGCCCGGTGAGCCTGACACACCTTACGAGATAGTAGGCATGGTAGGTAATACGAAGTATGAGAACTTGCGGGAGGAGTTTGGCCCGATCGCTTACTACGCTTCTACACAGGACGCAGGCTCAGGCGCCGGCGCACAGATGTTGATCCGATCGCAATTGACACAGGCTGAGACTGTCGCGGCAATCAAACGTGTCCTGAACGAGATCAATCCCGTGATCAGCGTTCGTTTCGAAGGCCTCAAACCGATGATCGAAGCGACCATCCTGCGTGAGCGCCTGCTGGCGACGCTCTCGTTCTTCTTTGGACTGCTCGCGTTGTTGCTCGCCTGCATGGGGTTGTATGGCATTCTCTCTTTTGGCGTCGCCAGCCGGACAAACGAGATTGGGATTCGAATGGCGATGGGGGCTCGAGCGCGCGACGTGTTCTGGTTGATTCTACGCGAGTCGTTATTGTTGGTTATTGTCGGAGTGGGGGTGGGCCTGCCGGTTGTATTTGCTGTAACTCGTCTGGCTTCTTCGCTGCTCTTTCGGTTGACGCCGACTGATCCATTATCCCTGGTCCTGTCAGCGTTGTTGATGCTCGTGGTGGCGCTGGTAGCGGGTTACCTGCCATCGCACAGAGCGACACGCGTGGATCCGTTGGTTGCGCTCCGTGCTGATTAGGAGATGGACTCTATGTAAAGGTTACATTTCGTTCGCAGGGCCTGGTAACCGAACTGTAAAAGGTGCAGCTTGGAGAATGATTTCAGACTTTGAGGGCAAAGCTAACCGAAGGTGGTTTTGAATCGAGCGGCGTAGCGGCGGCTCATCACCAATGGCTCCGGGATCTGGCGAATGTGAATGCGGTAGGACCGATTGAACCAACTCTCGACTCGTTCGACGTACTCGAGATTGACGATCGTCGAACGATGTATCCTCGTGAAGTGTTTTGCTGGCAAACGCTCTTCCCAATCCTTTAACGGTTTCAAGACAAGCGACTTCTGTCCATCGCAGGAAAGAATCTGGGAGTAGTCGCCCATCGCAGAGATGACAATGATGTCGCTTACTTTCAAAAGGCGCGAACGTTCGTCGACCTCAATGAACAAACGGTCTTCATACTCCAGATCACGAACCGGTGGCACAAGCGCGGAATCATGAGTCGTCAGTCGCTCGATTGCCTGGGCCAGACGCGCCGGATTGATCGGTTTGAGCAGATAGTCGAGCGCGTTGACCTCAAAAGCTCGAATGGCATAAGCGTCAAAGGCCGTCACAAAAATGATCTTGCAGGCGGGAGAAATCTTCTCGAGCAGATCGAAACCCGTCTCACCCGGTAACTGGATATCGAGAAAGAGCACGTCAGGGTTTTTAGCGTTTACTAACTCAGCAGCTTGTTTGACAGTCTCAGCTTCGCCGGCGACATCGATGATGTCATGTTCTGCGAGCATTGAGCGCAACTCTTTGCGGGCCAACCTCTCATCGTCGACAAGTATTGCTGTGAATCGGTCCAACTACTGACTACACCTCCATCTCAATCGTTGCGCGAATCCAGGCGCCATCCTGACGCAGGGAAAAGCTACTCTTGTCAGGATAGAGTTTCGCCAGCCGCTCGCGAACATTCCGCAAGCCAATTTGCGTTCCGGCGCCATTTGTTTGCGCCGGCGTATTGAGCCGGCCGGTGTTCGCAATCTCCACTATCAAACGTCCAGCTCGCGTTCTCGCCGTGATGCAAATCTTCAGCGGTCCGGAGTTATTTGTCATTCCATGCTTGACGGCATTTTCCACTAGTGGATGAATTAGAAATCCAGGCAGTTGACATTTTTCCGCCGCGGGCTCGAAATCATAAGTCACGTCGAGCTTGTCTTCGAATCGAATTTTCTCTATTGCCAAATAATTCCGGATAGCTTCGATCTCCTGACGCAGTTCAACCAGTGACGAATTGTCATTCAGCAGCGAATAACGCAGGAACTCAGAAAACTCCGTCACCATGCGCTTGGCACGCTGACTGTCTTCGTCAATGGAAGCACGAATCGAATTGAGCGCGTTAAAGAGGAAGTGTGGATTCAGTTGATAGCGCAACATATCAAGCTGTGCGTGATTTGCTAACGCTTCCGCTTGCAAGGTCCGTTCGTGTTCGGACTGCCATTGCTGCCAGTACTTAATGCCGAAATAGAGCGCGCTCCAGCCGACAAGTGTGAACGAATAATCGAGCACTTCAACCGGATATCTCGCCCAGTTGACACTAAAACCGAATACCTGGCGATTCATTAGCCAGAGACCGGTTAGTTCACCAAACGGCCAGAGACTGCCTAAGACAAACGACGTGATCAGGATCAGCAACGCGATGAAGGGCACCGAGCGACCGCTGCCAATGTGTTTGTAGATGGGCCGCATCAGAGAGGTCAGCAGGAAGCCGGCAACTGTCCTGCTTATTTTGACCTGCAACAAGCTGAACCTGCCGCTCGGCGGAACGACCGTGAGGAAGGTGACGTAGATCAGCACGCCATACAGCGCCCAGCCAATCAACTGCAAGACCCAGAACGAAGACAACGGGGCCTTCAATTTGTCGAAGGAAAACACTTTCATCAGGAGCGCGGCGGTGTTTGCCAAAGAATGTCTGTAATCATCCACTTGCCGTCGAATTTCGCCAGGTGTAGATAGTCTATACCCCACATCGCGGTCAATTTTGCCGACGCTGTTTGATCTGCGACATCGTAAACGACGATCTCCTTCTTCGAGTTCTTCGGAATCCTCCCCGTCTTATTCCACCTGCCGGCGAGATCATAAAGTTCCTGGTAAGTCATCCTGTATGGTTTATAAGTTCCTTCTTTATCCCGTTCAAAGCCGAGCTTGAACAAATCGCGGTGAACACTCCTTTCGATTCTGGCAGAGTCGGCTTCGTAAAGCGCCTCGACGTAATCGAGCACGGCTTGTTTGACAGCTTCGCGATCGTCAGGCAGTTGAGCGGCAGTGGAGTTTGTCGCCGGCTTCCCTTTTGGCTCAGCGTTGAAGACCTTATTCACGATCTTCCATTCGCCGTCAACTTTCAGGAGGGACATATAGTCGGTCAGTGTAACGTCCGGATAATCGAGCACTATCCGAGCGACGCCCGCGTTGCCAGTAATATCAAGACTGTCGATGCGGCGCTTACGCTGCGACTCGTCGGGAGCAGGCTTTCCGCTGAAGCGAGAGGCAAACTCTTCGACTGAAAGATTGAGAAGTTTTCCATCTCGAAAGGCCATGATCTTTGCAGAAGGAAGGAACGCTTTGCGGATGTAGTCGGGATTGCCGGTGGCATGGGCGTTAATATAGCTTTCGAGCGGAATGCGAGCAGCGGCGGTTTCTGCTTCACTTGCGGCGTGAAGATCTCTGGTTTCCAGAAAAGGCACCACCCCGATGATCGCGGCGACAAAAAAGATCAGAACTCTCATGACAACCTCCACTAGAAATTCTGAAAAATCGCGCGCCAGAATACAGTTTGGATCAACCGCGAGCAGCTAAGAATCTACGAGCGGCACACTGAAGGAGTTAAGCGGTACCCTTTGATTGCGGATTGAAGGAGGATTTTCAGCGGGAAAGTTGCTTTGTTGGAGCGGCGGAAAATCAGGCTTCTCCGCAATTCAGCTCAATAAGTCTGACTCATCCAGCATTTCTTATAATTCACCTTTCCTATTCAGGAAAACCGCGAAATCAGGAAATTTTCTCTAAACCAGTAGTTCCTAATTAAGAAATACCCCGCATTGCTGATGTGATGGCTGCACCTGTGAAGAATTGCATGTCACTCAGTTAGTAAGACTGCAATGGTGGTCCAATCCCGTTCGCAATGCGAAGGTCAGTGATTCGATCCCCCTCTGCTCCACATTTGTTTTCAACTATTTACGGCTGCCGGCACTGGCGGCCGTATTTCGTTGTGTCCAATTTGTGTCCAAAATGAACAGGGATGCCCATTATCCAACTCCTGATCAGAACACACCTAAGAATCACTCTCTGACATACCAGTTCGCAACTCCGTCAACATTGATAAGGCCATGTCGTAATCGCCATAGTAGTTGGCGCTATTCCTGATCATTACCGTCGCCAGAGCGTCAAGGTTCCCTTGATCCGGTCCCTTCGGGAGAACTCGCTCTAATATCGGTCGACTAATGTCCGTCACGAGCCAACCGATGTCGCGGCCAAGAATGCGCGCGCTGGCTTTTTCGTAATCGAACTCTTCATTGAGTAGATCGAAGCAGTCTCCTTGTTCACTGTAGACACGATCTTGATTACCGGCATCCAGATAGTGGCGCATGATATAACCAAGGTCTTGCGCGTCGCGTTCAAAGCGTCGATCATCCCAAGCAACAATCTTCATCAATGCGAGTCCGGGGAGGGATGCGACTCTCACGATAAGATCGTCAGTGATGCGAACTTCAATCGAATGATCATAGGCCTCTCGAAATCCAACCGTGCTCATAACGATGGAGAAATCTGGAGGCCAGGAAATCTGGCCACTAACTTCCTCTAAGTCGCCGAACGGAACCAGATCAATGAGAAGGCCGCTTTCATGAACTAATCGCTGCCTCATTGTCCTGTGTGGTTGAAATTTCTTGTCGACGATCAAATTATCTCTAAGCTTCGTGAATTTATTCCAGCTCTCGACGATAATTCCAAAATCAATGTCATTCGTTGCGCGGTGAACGGGTAAGTCATAGATATACTGCAAGAGTAGGTCTCGGGCTTGTGCGCCGACAATGAACAAGTCGAGTCCCTCACTGTTTGTAGCATGCACAACTTGACGAATGATGTTTACTTGTTGATCCGGAAGCCTATTCGACAAGTTGAGCGATATATTGCTCATAGATAATCTCGGCAGTTTCCAAATTGCGATCGTCTGCTGTGCTTATCAGATCGGCGTAAACAAGTAACGATGGAGCTACTTGAAGGTCCCTCTTTTCCCATTGGTCGAATTTCCAGAACCTTCGCAGTAACTCGACGTCTCCGTTGGGATCGCGGCGCAACCCGTATCGCGCTTGCAGCTTTGGTAGATTTGACTCGGAGTAGATTGTAACCGCTTCAGGTCTTAGATACTGGGTTAGCAACTTCGCCGCAACTTCACCGCCCCAGAATGCGTCCGAAGGCAACTGTGCCTTTTTCCACCAATCCTGTGCACGCTCAGTTTGGAAACGTCCAAGGATTAGTTTAGGACGAAGCTGTTCTGGATATGCAGAAGTCCACCGTTTGAGGAGTTCTTTCCTTTTCACCAGACGTCTGCCACGAGCACCAAGATCGGAGAGATGACCCAACGACTTAAGATCATTCATTATCCAATTAACTGCTCCGAGAGAAATACCGGCTTCTTTAGCCATCTCACGATAAGATTTGTTTTCCAACCCAGGCTGACATAACAATGCGAAGACAAGTCGTGAACCTGTCGGATTAAAAGCTCGAGCGGGACGGCCTAGTGATTTTGCGGCTTGAGGCTTTCGACCGCTGATGAAAACATGAAGGCCTTTCTGTTGAAAGGACGCGTTACCGGCGGTATCGAAGAACTCAATCCCAAGCTGGCGCAGTTTATCCGCCTGAGATGTATTAACATACGCGGATACAAGTGCAGCGGAGTGATGTTCCTTCTTGATCTGTGAGACAGCAGCTATAGCAGGTCCTAACGTGTTGCTAGTTAACTGAGGTCTAACTTCAACATAGAACCGCCAGCGTTTGTTTTCATCTCTGAGGTTTACTATGGCGTCGGCACCTACGCGCTGCTTTGGTTCCACTGCTTCTATCGCAGTTTGCAATCCTGTAGAGTCCGCCAGGCTGTGTACTGCCTGAACGAGTATGTCTTTGTAGCTGCGACCAGAAGTTGATTCTCGAGTATTCATTTGACCACGCGTTCACATTATACACATGTTCACGAATCGTGAACAGCGAGATATTGTGAACGGCCGGGCTTCGGCCCTTCCTGAGAATTTGTCAGGAAAGTGCCGATTATTTCTGACAAGCTCGGCCGCAAGCTTGAGTTCCTTTGGCTGATTAAACGAGGTGTGGCGCGATTATCGACAATCGCGCCACATCAGGCCATTTTAGTGGCGCGATTCCAATATGAAAGAGCTTTGCCCGCTATACGAGAAGAAGGGCGTTGGTTGGATATGATCGTCAATCAGTGGAAATGCGGAGGCCAGGGGCCTAGAAAAATGTCACCGACCCCCTCTGCTCCACCAATAGAATCAATTACTAGGCAGGGCGGCCACCCTGCCGTTTTCATTTGTCACCGATTCGACACTAGGTCCAATCGGCTTGACCAGATCTTCAACTGCTCGGGGCTCGACTTAGCAGTCGCGTGAGTGTAACGCAGCGCCATTCTGACGTCTGACCATCCGAAGATTTCAGCTAACGCAAAAGCATTCGCCCCACCATCAGCCATTCGAGTGGCAGCCGTGTGACGCAGATCATGGAATCGAAAGTCCTTGAGTCCGCAGCCCTCTTCGCCTTATCGAAACGAAACTTCACATCTACAAGACGGCCTTCGGTCTTCGGACTCGGAAAGACCGACAGACAGCATACCTCCTCAAACTGATTCAAACTCCTGGGCAATTCACCCACTTCAGAATTTCTATTCGGTTAAAGCCGATCCAATCAGTTCATCCAGCGAAGCCACAATTTCTCTCCAGCTCTCTACGATCTTGTCCTTAACGAACGCGTGCTTAGACGCTCGTTCAGTGAATTTGAACCACTTGCCGCTGGTAGCCGCAATGCTGTCGCGATA